>Ga0255127_1000339_pt1 | contig 24624 bp, 25 predicted proteins | sample Law_Miss_RepB_8d_FD_188555 | JGI IMG/M metagenome (GOLD analysis project Ga0255127, IMG submission 188555) | Freshwater microbial communities from St. Lawrence River, New York, United States - Law_Miss_RepB_8d | ecosystem: Environmental > Aquatic > Freshwater > River | place: USA: New York...
ATTTGCAGCAACTGTTTCAGAATGGCAAAGAGGGAATATACATCACGCTGTTGAAATGGGAGAAACACCCTATGATATGTTTCAACGTCAAGCCCAAGGTATAGAATGGGTCCTGTCTCAAAGCGAACAAGATAAAATACTTATTTGTATGCATGGCAGAGCCATTCGCAGTTTTTTGTGTTTATTGACTCATACCCCTTTACATTTAATGGAACAATGGGAACACAGTAATTTATGCCTTTATGAATTGGTATTTGATGGCCATAAATTTGAAGTGACAAAAGCCAATTCTACAGCTCATTTAAGCTCAATACAATCTTGATATTTCATTGACTCTATTGGCATCTAGTTTTAGGAAAGTAAACAAAAGCATACTAAAACTGATGAGAGAAGAACCGCCATAACTCATGAATGGCAGTGGAATACCAATAACTGGCAACAAGCCTATAGCCATACCAATATTGATAAAGAAATGAAAAAACAAAATGGAAGCGGTGCTGTAACCAAACACCCTACTGAATTCATTTTTTTGGCGCTCAGCCAGATAAAATATCCTACCTATTAGTAATAAATAGACCAATACAAACAAGGTAGAACCAAGGAAGCCGTACTCTTCGCCCACAGTGCAAAAAATAAAGTCAGTGTGTTGTTCTGGCACCAGTTTAGCTTTAGTTTGAGTACCGTTGTTAAAACCATTGCCTAGCCATCTACCTGCACCTATACTGATTTTAGATTGACGCACATTGTAACTGTAATCCCTTTTAGACTCTTTTTTGTCAGTGACTTCAGCTTTCTTGAATTTGAATATGCTAAAGCTTTTAGATTTTTTAACATAGTATTCGTCAACATCTTGGTTCAAAGTCACCAAAATCCTTTGTTGTTGGTGGGGTTTAAGAATTCTTGCAAACACATAATCCAAACTAAGTATGTAAACAGATGAGCTCACAAACACAATGATTGCTAACCAAAACAATTGTTGTTTTTTACGGGCTAAATAAACTACCAGCGCAGATAAAACAGCTAAACTGATGATGATGCTAATGGAAGGCAGTAGTATGGTCAGCACAAATAAGGTTACCATATACATCACCAAGACCAACCACCAACCTGAAAGGCCTTCTCTGAACAATACCAAAATAAAGCAAGTAAACACTAATGCAGAACCTGTATCGTTCTGTAAAAGCGTTAACAACATTGGAAAACCTATAATTCCAAGTGCAATCATGATGTTGCGGCGTCCTTCAAATTTAATATCAAAGGTCCCAAGGAATTTGGACAAGGCCAATGCCGTTGCGTACTTAGCAAATTCTGAAGGTTGTAATTTGAAGGAGCCTATTTTAAACCAGGCTTGCGCCCCTTTGTTAAAGGAACCTGTAGCCAACAATACCATCAATAACCCTATAATGACTACATAGATGCCATAGGCAGAAAAGTTGAAGAATTTATAGTCGGTTAAAAGTATTAAAAACACAATGATGGCACTTACCCCAATAAATAAAACCTGTTTGCCATATTCTTTTGAAAAATCCAATCTAAGGGCTTCATCAACCCCTGAGTTGGCTGAATAAATATTGATTGCACCAAACAGCACAATCAAAATATACAAAATCACTGTCAACCAATCGATATGTAATTTTTCTTCCATTAGTCGCTTAGTTTTGCATTAAGAGAATCTTTTGCCGTTGTACCAATTAAATTGGCCTTCATCATACGGTTCAACATATCGGGTTTGGCACTTGGCAGCCCTCTGTTTTTTGACAAATAGCGTTCTATGATCAGGTTGGCTATTGGTGCTGCATAATCAGCTCCAAAACCACCATTCTCAACAATCACACAAATAGCAATTTGAGGATTATCGCGCGGGGCAAAAGCAATAAAAATAGAATGGTCTTTACCATGCGGATTTTGTGCTGTACCAGTTTTAGCACAGATCGTAATACCAGGAATACCTGTATGTCCTGCTGTTCCTCCAGGTACACAAACATTGGCCATACCCGCAACAACCGTATCAAAATACATTTTGTTGACCATGCAATAATGACGTTGAGAAAACGCAGGTGGAACGATGTGTTTATCACCAATTGATCGAACTACATGAGGAGTGTAAAAATACCCTCTATTGCCAATGATACAAGCCATATTAGCCATTTGCAGTGGTGTTAAGCCAATTTGACCTTGACCAATTGACATAGAAATAACGTTAGATGAGCGCCAATTTTTACCAAATTCTCGCTCAAAATAACTCGGTTTTTTAACGATACCTTTAGACTCTTCTGGTAAATCAATTCCAGTCAAAACACCAATTCCAAAACTGTTCAAATACTGAGTCCATTTAACATAAGCATCTTGAACTGATGGGTATTTAGGATTGTCTAATATGCTTCTGTAAACAAAGCAATAGTATGCATTACAACTTTTTGTAATACTGTTTTTTAAGTCTAATGGAGAACCGTGAGCATGGCAGCCTACGGTGATCGATCCCATATGGTAGCCCCCTGAACATGGGTATTTGGTATCTGGTGTTAAAACCCCTTCTTGCATACCAATTAAAGCTTGTATGGTTTTGAATGTGGAACCCGGCGGATACGGCGCTTTCAATGCGCGATTGAACAAGGGTTTACGTGGGTCAAGTAACAAAGCTGCAAAGTTCTTGTTTCGTCGTTGGCCTACTAATAAATTAGGATCATAATTAGGGCTGTTGACTATGCTTAACACTTCACCTGTAGAGGGCTCAATGGCTACAATTGAACCAATTTTATTCGCCAATAATTTCTCGCCAAACACCTGTAAATCCAAATCAATTGAAGAAATGATGTTGTCTCCCGCAAAAGGCAAACTATCAAATTTACCGCCGGCAAAACTCCCTTGGGTTTTACTGAATTTATCTACTAGAACTACCTTTTTTCCTTTATGACCTCTTAAGTAAACTTCATAAGATTTTTCAAGTCCAGTAATCCCTTTGGTGTCACCAGGTTTGTAGTATTTGTCTTGCTCCAATTGCTTTTCCGTGACCTCTCCCATATAACCAAGCAAGTGGGCTGCGCCATTGATATTATAACGTCTGTCAATTTTTGTTTCAATGTAGAAAGCCGGGTATTGGTATAAGACTTCTTGTAAACGGGTATACAAATGAAATGGCAGATTTTTAAATATAACCGATGGTTCACGCGGGTTGTATTTAGAGGCTTTTTTCAGGCGTTTGTTAAACTCAGTAGTGTCTAACATCAATTCATGACACAAAGCCACTTTGTCAAAATCCTTTGCCTTTTGAGGCACTACCATTAAGTCATAAACAGCATCGTTGTATACCATCAATTTACCATAGCGATCAACAATGGTGCCTCGAGCAGGGTAAATGGTAATGTCGTTTGAACCATAAGCCTGCGCTTTATAGTAATTACTGGTGTCTACAATTTGTAAGAAAAAAAGTCGGATAATGAAAACTAAACCCACTGCCACCAACATGGCCAAGAGCACAAATAGTCTTCTACTTTTATCCATTATTAATTTCTAGAGGGTTTGTAAATGAGGTTTTCGAGCAACAGGATGATAGCAAAAGTAATAAGTGTACTGCTAATAGTGGCAGGAATGATGCGGGTGAAAAAGTTGTGACCTAAACCATTGATCCACAAAAACAGCAAATGATAAAGCCCAATAAACACTAGGAAATAAACCCACTTCCAAGAACTACCCTTCTTAGATGTCCAAATTTGATTGTCTTCTATTCTGGCGCCAATAGCATTATCGATATCTCGGGTTGAGTAATGTCTAACAAATCCAATCAAAGTACTGACAGCAGCGTGTTCGCCCCAAGATTGAAAAAACACATCGAATAAAAAGCCCGCAGCAAATGATACAACTATCATCCAACTATGAGACATGGATGGCGGTAAAAACAAAAGAAACATAATGATCAACTGCGGTTGAAACAAGAAAGCCCATGTATTGCCAATAAAAATATTATTAAGCAAAAACAACTGAATGATCACAATCAGCACATATAAAGCCAAGAATCTTAAGACAGAAAATATCATGGATGTTCAGTGGTTTTTTTATTCAATTCGGATTCTAATTTTTCAATTTCATGTTTAAACAAATCGATCACGATGTAGACGGTTTGAATTTTACCAAAGTTAACAGATGATTTAATCTTAGCTTGATAAAAAGTTTCACTTGGTTTGGTCTTTAAACTTTCGATTACACCAATAGGAATATTTTCAGGAAAATTCTTTGAATAAGGGCTGGTAACAATGTGATAACCCACCTTAAGCGCTTCATATTTATTAATGTTTTCAAGGTTTAAGTAGTTGGGGTCTTTTCCATCCCAAACAACTGTTCCCTTGGTGTCATTCATTTCTTTGATTTTAGGAACGATTTTGAAACCTTGTGTATTTAAAACCGATACCGCAACCGAGTAGTTATCTGATACCTCAACAATAGTGCCTACTACTCCTTCTGGCGAAAACACACCCATACCCTTTTCAATGCCTGAACTTGTACCTCTATTCAGGGTAATATAATTATTCTGACGATTGGTTGAATTGGTAATAACTTGGGCTGGAAAATATTTGTAACGCTGTTTGAAAACCGTATCATGGACTTCAAAAATCTTCTTTGATTCAACTACGTAATTGGTTTTCAATTTTCTGCGCAGTTCCAAATTCTCATTGTAAAGGGCTTCGTTCTTGGACATTAATCCAAAATAATCAAAGACTGAGCTGTTCCACTCGTGAATGGCCATGCTGAGTTTGCGCGTATTAGAATAATAAAACGCTGTCTGATAGACATTGAAACGAATAATGGCAATAAGGCTCAATAACTCAAGCAACAAAAACAACAAAACATGCAACTTGCTTTTGAGGTACTTGAATACGGAATTCATTTATCAAGAATTCATTAAGAATTTGAATTTACCAATGTTTTTAAGTGCAATACCAGTGCCTCTAACAACAGCTCTCAAAGGATCTTCTGCAACGTGTACAGGCAATTTGGTTTTAGCGGCTAAACGTTTGTCAAGGCCTCTTAACAAAGCACCTCCACCTGTTAAGTGGATACCAGTTTGATAGATATCAGCCGCCAATTCAGGTGGTGTATTTTCAAGCGCTTTTAGAATAGCTTCTTCAAGCTTTACAATTGATTTGTCTAATGACAACGCAATTTCAGAATATGACACATAGACTTGTTTAGGAATACCAGTCATTAAGTCACGTCCGTAAACAGCATAATCTTCTGGTGGATTGTCCAATTCAGTTAAAGCAGAACCAACATGAATTTTGATTTTTTCAGCTGTACGTTCACCACACAACAAATTGTGTTGGCGTTTCATGTATTCTGAAATATCCATATTGAATTCATCTCCAGCTACTCTGATAGATTGGTCACATACAATACCACCTAAAGCGATAACAGCGATTTCACTGGTACCACCCCCGATATCAATGACCATGTTACCCATAGGCTCAGTCACGTCTATACCTATACCAACAGCTGCTGCCATTGGTTCGTGAATCATGTACACTTCTTTTCCGCCTGCTCTGTCTGCGCTGTCTTTAACTGCGCGTTTTTCAACTTCAGTAATACCAGATGGAATACAAATTACCATTCTCAATTGAGGCGAAAAAGCGCCGCCTGATTTGTTGATTTTTTTAATCATGCCACGGATCATGTGTTCTGCAGCTTGGAAATCTGCAATTACACCATCCTTTAAAGGGCGAATGGTTTTGATGTTGTCATTCTCTTTACCATACATCTGCATGGCTTCATGACCTATGGCTATCACCTTACCGGTGCTTCTTTCCATAGCAATAATAGAGGGTTCGTCTACTACCACTTGGTCTTTGTGAATGATCAGGGTGTTGGCAGTACCTAAATCGATTGCCAATTCCTGAGTAAAAAAATTAAACCATCCCATCTTATTGAATTGAAAGTTATTAGACCTGCAAAATAAAAACAAAATCAACAAACTTCACTTTTTTTTACAACTTTTTTTTAAAATTAAATCTTTCACTAATTCAAACATGGCATAAATTTTGCTAAATAGAGAATCGAAATGGAAACCCAAATAGAATCTCAAATTGTTAAAAGAAAGCCAGGAAGGCCTTCAACAAATGCCTCAAGAAGAAAAGAAATTTTAGAAAAAGCGACGGATTGTTTTATTCAGTTTGGTTTTAATAAAACCACATTAGATGAAATTGGTGAGGCGATTGGATTCAACAAAGCGGCCTTGTACTACTACTTCAAAAACAAAGAAGAATTATTTGTTCAAGTAGTTCATAACCAATTAAGCATTGGCCTCGACAAAGTTAAAAACGACATCAATAACATTCAAATTCCTGAAGAAAAACTCTTAAGTTACTTAAGAACAAGAACTGAATTGTATGCCAATTTGATACGCTTAACCAGCTTATCCAATGAAAACATTCTTGACTTAAATTCAACTTTTGAAGAAATTTATCTGCCATATAAAAAGGGAGAAATTACCTTCATTAAAAGCATTTTAGCTCAATTGAATGCTCAAAAATCTGATAACGAAATTGAAGCTTTTGCTGAACTCATTTTAGACTTAGTGAATTCAATGGGTTTATCTGCTTTCCTAGTGAAAAAAATCAATGTTCATGGCAATGCACTTGAAGCCTACAACAATAAGAAAAATGCCATCGTTAAAATGATGTTAAAAGCCTTCACAGCTTAAAAAAATTATTTTATTTTTTCCCGATATTGCAGACCTCCATGAGAGGTCTGTTTTATTTTATCGCTGTTTCAATTTTGTCACTGACTTCTTGTCAGAACAATCCAAGCCCTTTAAAGGGTAAGCCTAAAGCCAAGCCGCATTTAACCATTGTCTGTTTTAATGGGTATGAAATGACAGAGGCAAAGAAATTAGGCCGTGAATTGACCGCCTATTACGGCATTGTAGTAGACAGTATCAAACAAGATAAATTGCCTGCATTTACCTTCTATAAACCACGAAGTCGCTACCTCGCTGACTCCATTCTAAAGTATCTAAAAGTCTACACATTAAAGTCGAATTATGTATTGGGTTTATGCCACGTTGATATAGGCCATCAAAGGGGCAAGATTAAAGATTATGGCATATTCGGATTAGGCTATCAACCAGGTTTATGTGCAGTTGCATCTGATTGCAGAATCAAAAGATCAAAACAAGTAAGGAATTACGCCACAGCATTCCTTTGTATGAACAACGTAGTAAGACACGAATTAGGACATAATTTCGGACTACCCCATTGCAACAATAAAAAGTGTTTACTTTCTGCCGCAGATGGCAGCATTAGCAACATTATCATAGGCTACAAAAAATTGTGTCAAAAATGCCATGACATCATTTACTGAGCTTGTGTTATGACAAAATACTTAGCATAACTTCTGCAATGCGTTCAGTGCTTTTACCATCCCACAATGGTGGAATTTGTCCTTTTTTGAATTGCCCTGAAACAATTGCATCCATGTAATGTTGGAGATCCTTCAAAGTATATGGCACTAAAACATTGCTTCCAATATCAATAGTGCTTGGTCTTTCTGTATTGTTGCGCAAGGTTAAACATGGCACTTGTCTGAAGGTTGTTTCCTCCTGTATACCACCGCTATCTGTAACTACAAATTTGCAATGAGCGGTTAATTTCTGAAAGGCAAAATAGTCTAAGGGTTCTGTAAATTTCAAACCATCCAAATGTTCAATTGAAGCCCATAAATCAAATTGTTTAAGCCTGCTAACTGTTCTTGGATGAATTGGAAATACCAGTTGATATTTTTGACAGATTAAGTGTATCATGTCAATCAGCACCATCAAGCCTTCCTTAGTATCAACATTTGAAGGCCTGTGCATAGTCATTAAGACATACTTTTGAGCCTCAAGGCCAAGGTTTTCAAGTATTGGACTTTGCTCTACTTCACTTTGGAATTCCACCAAACTATCAATCATGGTATTGCCTACAAAAAACACTTTTTCTGAGGCTTTACCCTCTACTTTTAAATGGTCTAGTCCGCTCTGTTCCGTTACAAAATAGTAATCTGAAATTTCATCGGTTAACAAGCGGTTAATCTCTTCTGGCATGGTTCTGTCAAAACTTCTCAATCCACTTTCTAAATGCGCAACTTTTATACCCATTTTATTGCCTGTAAGTGCTGCTGCAAATGTACTGTTAACATCTCCAACCACTACTAACAAATCAGGTTGATAGCTGCTGCAAACTTGCTCTAAACCCAACATTACTTGAGCCATTTGATGATTAGGGGTTCCTTGACCAATATTCAACATAAAGTCTGGTCTTAAATCAAATTGATCAAAAAACACCTGACTCATTTTCTCGTCAAAATGTTGCCCTGTGTGAACAAACTTAACGTCTAAACTTGGATGATTAGCAATGACTTTTTTAAAGCGTGTTACTTTGATGAAATTAGGCCTAGTGCCAACTACAATGAGGATTTTTTTCAAAATGTTATCTGCGATTAAGTCTTGCGAAATTAAGATAAATCTAACTTTAATTCACATTTATGAGTTTTTCAGTACCTTTGCTAACTTAATAACCCAATAAAATCATGTTGAACATCGTATTATTTGGCCCTCCTGGTGCCGGCAAAGGCACTCAATCAGAAAAGCTTGTTAAAGACTACCAATTGGTGCATTTATCAACTGGCGATATTTTCAGATACAATATCAAAAACAACACAGAGCTTGGCCAATTAGCTAAGTCCTTTATGGATAAGGGCAACTTAGTGCCTGATGAAGTAACCATTAATATGTTGCAAGCTGAAGTAGACAAACATCCTGAAGCCAAAGGATTTATTTTTGATGGTTTTCCAAGAACCACTGCTCAGGCCGTTGCTTTAGATGCCTTTATGAGTTCAAAAAACACCAGCATTAGTATGATGTTGGCATTGGCAGTAAGCGAAGACGAATTGATCAAACGTTTGTTGTTGAGAGGTAAAGACAGTGGCAGAGCTGATGACAGCGACGAAGCCATTATTCGCAATAGAATATCAGTTTACAACGAACAAACGGCTGTTGCGGCAGAGTATTATAACGAACAAAAAAAGTACTACAAAGTTGATGGCATTGGCAGCATAGAAGATATTTACTTACGTATACAAAAGGCTATCAATCATCACAGCCAAGCCATATAATAATCAGCCCATGGATTCCAATTTTATTGACTATGTAAAGATATTTTTTCGCAGTGGTAAAGGCGGAAAGGGCAGTGCACATTTTCACAGAGCTAAAGGCTTGCCTAAAGGCGGACCTGATGGTGGTGATGGCGGCAAAGGAGGCGATGTTAGATTGCGAGGCAATGCTCAATTGTGGACGCTACTACATCTAAAGTACAGAAAACACATCCACGCTGAAGACGGCCAACCTGGCAGTTCAGCTTTATGTACTGGCGCTTCTGGTAAAAATGAAATCATTGAGGTACCTCTTGGTACCATTGCTAAAGATGAGGAAACAGGAGAAGTCCTTTTTGAAATCACCAAAGATGGTGAAGAAAAAGTATTGCTCAAAGGTGGAAGAGGCGGCTTAGGCAATGCCCATTTTAAAACGCCAACCAAACAAGCTCCAACCTATGCTCAACCTGGCGAAGATGGCATTGAAGGTTGGAAAGTATTAGAACTAAAAGTATTAGCAGATGTTGGTTTAGTTGGCTTCCCGAATGCAGGCAAATCAACTTTACTTTCAGTAATGTCTGCCGCAAAACCTAAAATTGCTAATTATCCCTTCACCACTCTAGTACCCAATTTGGGTATGGTGGAATACAGAGACTACCGATCATTTGTAATGGCAGATATTCCCGGTATCATTGAAGGCGCTCACGAAGGCAAAGGATTAGGTATTCGCTTTTTAAAACACATAGAGCGCAATGCGCTATTATTATTTCTGATTCCGGCAGACTCTGCTGACATCAAAAAAGAATACAAAATTCTATTGAACGAATTAAAGGCTTTCAACCCAGAATTACTCGAAAAAGAACGCTTAGTGGCTATCACCAAATGCGATATGCTTGATGAGGAATTATTAAGTTTAATGAAGAAAGACCTTAAATCTTTGAAACCAGTATTTGTGTCATCTGTTTCTGGTTTCAACTTACAAGAACTCAAAGACAAGCTTTGGGAAAAAATCAAACACGGTAAAGAAGAATGGCAATAATGAATAAAAAAAGCGCAATGTAGATTGCGCTTTTTTTATGACTTAAGGTCATAAGTCAGTCAAATAAAAAGTCTTATTCCTTAACAAAGCTATAGGCAGTATTACCTGTTTGGCTTTGAATCATGATGGTATACACACCAGCTTGGAAGGCTTGACAATCAAGGTCTAATTGCCCATTGAAAGCTTGAGTATGTATTGCTTGACCAACAGCATTGATAACAGTGATTGTACCTTCTTGAACCATTGCATTGTTAATGCTCAATATGGATTTTACAGGATTTGGAAACACTTTCATTGATTGGTATAAATTTGAACGTACACTGCCTTCAGCCCATGCTTCAAAGAATATCACCACATCTACAAAATTCAAAGGGGTTCTTTTGTTGTAAATTCTAACTGTCATAGAACCATCTCCTGCTTTATCTTTTGGGTATAAATGAAAGGAAAAAACGCCTGTATCTCCAACATTGGTAAATGCACAAGTATCTTGGTCTGTTGTTGGTGGTTTACATGCATTGATATCACATACTGCTGTTTCCCAGCTAGGATTAGCTTTAACCACATTCAAACGTTTCCAAACAAAGGTATCAATTCCCATGCTCTTGCTTCGGATAATTGTGTGGGCATTGATGTCAGCAAAACCATTACTGGTTTTGGCAGCATAACCATAGGCATACAAAGTATCTTCATCAATTGTAAACTGGGCCTGAGCTTGAACACCAAAGATCAAGCAAGCGATAATCATTAAACGTTTTATCATATTACAAATTTAAGTTTAATTTATTTGATTTTAAAACTGATGTCTAAACTCTTTACCGAATGAGTCAACATGCCCAATGAGATGAAATCAACGCCTGCCTCTGCATAAGCTCTTAAATTAGCTAATGTAATTCCACCAGATGCTTCAGTTTCACAGCGATTGGCAATCAATGCTACTGCGGTTTTACACAATTCAGGACTAAAATTATCAAGCATAATACGCTGTATTGGCAATTCCATTAAGGCCAGTTCGACGTCTTCAATTGAACGTGCTTCTACCTCTATCCCCAATGATAGGCCTTTATTTTGCAAATATGTTTTTGCGTTATGAATGGCTGGTCTGATGCCACCCGCAACATCAATATGATTGTCTTTTAACATGATCATATCGTATAAACCAAAACGGTGGTTGCTTCCCCCTCCTACCAATACGGCCCATTTTTCCATGATCCTTAAATTTGGGGTGGTTTTTCTGGTATCAAGAATCTTACATTTTGTGCCTTCAACTAACTTTACCGCTTCATGAGTAGTCGTTGCAATACCACTTAAACGTTGCATAATGTTTAACAGCAATCGTTCACTTTTTAACAAGGCTTGCGCATTGCCAATGACTTCAAATCCTATTTCGCCTGGTTTTACAGCCTCGCCATCTTGCTTGAAAATGCTAATTTGACAATGTGGGTCATTAAGTTTTAAAATTTGATAAGCAATTGACAAACCTGCCACTATACCATGGTCTTTGAATAACAACTTAGCTGTTGTGGTTCTATCGGGAGCTATACTTGACAAAGATGAATGATCACCATCACCAAGGTCTTCTTTTAAGGCTGCCACAATAATGGCCATGACTTCTGGCGTTTGACTGATATCTGGAAAAACTAGAGGCATTTGAAATATGAATTATTCAATCTTTAAATCAGAAATACATGAAACGTTATTGACTGAGGTCATTGAAACAGACACACGAAACGTTTTAGTTTTTGTTTGTAGACTGATGATGTATAAAGATTTGTTAGTTCCAAGCACTTGGTGTACAAGGCTTGCGGCGCTAGGAGCATTTTGCTTGAAAAATTGTTCTAAGGCCGTTTTTGCTTCTTCCTTGCTTTTACTACCTGTTATATTTGGCAGAGCAACATATACTGTTGAAGCAAATTTGTTGGCAATGTCAGAACTGTTGCCATTTTGAAACGCTGAAATTAACTGAGCTGATACATCAGTGCTATGCGCCATTAATTGGGCTGCAAAAAGACTAGTAAGGAATAATACAATCGCTTTCATACTTTAAGTTTATCAGAAATCATGCCAAGGCCAACGATTACAAAATTAGCGTTTTACTTTAACTTTTTGAGCTGTAGTTTGAGTTGCTCAATTTGATCTCTGTATCGAGCCGCTTCAATAAATTCCATTTCCTTAGCTGCTCTTTGCATCGAGCGTTCGGTTTCTTTGATGGCTTTTTCAAGTTCCGACTTACCCATGTACTCAAATACAGGATCGGCTACCGCCATATCTGCCATGGCTTGGTCATAGGCCAATTGCTCCGTTTGTTTTTTGGCGTCTGCAACGCTGGTTTCCTTTAAAATTTGCTCTTTAGACTTTAAAACTGATGTTGGCGTAATACCATGTTGGGTATTGTAGGCCATTTGCACCTGGCGCCTGCGTTCGGTCTCTTCAATGGTTTTTTTCATGCTGTCAGTAATTCTATCTGCATACATGATCACTTTGCCATTTTCATTTCTGGCTGCTCTGCCTATGGTTTGCACCAAACTGGTGACGCTGCGTAAAAAGCCTTCTTTATCTGCATCAAGAATGGCTACAAAACTCACTTCTGGTAAGTCTAAGCCTTCTCTAAGTAAATTAATGCCTATCAATACATCTATTACCCCTAAACGCAAATTTCTAAGAATTTCAACCCGATCTAAGGTTTTAACTTCACTATGAATGTACTGGCATTTAATCCCCAAATTGCCCATGTATTTGGCCAATTCTTCGCTCATGCGTTTGGTTAATGTGGTCACCAAAACCCTTTCGCCTTTTTTGACCCTTTCATCAACCTCTTCCAGTAAATCATCTACTTGAGTAGAACATGGTCTCACTTCTATTATTGGATCCAATAGCCCTGTAGGCCTAATGAGTTGTTCTACCACCACACCCTCTGATGCTTGAATTTCAAAATCTGCAGGAGTAGCACTTACATAAATAACTTGATTAATGATTTGTTGAAACTCTTCCCATTTAAGCGGACGATTATCCATAGCTGCAGGCAATCTGAAACCATAATCGACCAAGTTGATTTTCCTAGCCCTATCTCCACCATACATGGCTTTGATTTGCGGCATACTCACATGGCTTTCATCTACGACCAATAAAAAATCATCAGGGAAATAGTCTAACAAGCAAAACGGGCGTTCACCAGCTTGCCTTCTGTCCATATAGCGGCTGTAATTTTCTATGCCACTACAATAGCCCAGCTCGCGCATCATTTCTAAATCAAAATTAACACGCTCTTCAAGTCGTTTAGCTTCTAAGTGTTTGCCTTGCTCTTTAAAAAAAGCAATTTGCGCCACCAAATCATCTTGAATTTGATGTATGGCTTGATGCAATTGCTCCTTTGGAGACACATAAATATTAGCAGGATAAATAGCAATGTCTTGGTGCTCAGCAATGGTTTGTCCTGTAACGGGATCAAAAGATTGTATTTCCTCTATTTCGTTGCCAAAAAACGAGACTCTGTAAGCATAATCATTATAGGCTAAGAAGATGTCAACCGTATCTCCTTTTACCCTAAAATTACCGCGGTTAAAATCTTGAGTGGTTCTAGAATATAGGCTGTTCACCAATTGATGCAAGAAAGCATTCCTTGCAATCACTTCTCCTTTACTCACACGAATGATACTGTCTTTATAGTCCGAAGGATTACCAGCGCCATAAATACAACTTACAGAGGCAACAATAATCACATCGCGTCTTCCGCTTAATAAAGTGGAGATGGTTTTAAGACGCATCTTTTCAATTTCATCATTGATGCTGAGGTCTTTTTCAATATAAGTACCAGTAGTCGGAATAAAGGCTTCCGGCTGATAGTAATCGTAATAACTAACAAAATACTCTACGGCATTATTCGGAAAAAAATGTTTGAATTCACTGTACAATTGAGCTACCAATGTTTTGTTGTGACTCAATACCAATACTGGCCTGTTAACCTCTTTGACCACATTGGCAATGGTAAATGTTTTACCACTTCCAGTAACCCCTAAAAGCGTTTGAGCGCGTATGCCTTGATTCAAACCTTTTACCAAAAGATCAATGGCTTGTGGCTGATCTCCTGTTGGTACAAAAGGCGCTATTAATTCAAAATTTGACAATGATTAGGCTTGCTCCAATCTAAACCTTTCACGCTTAAATTCTGCGTATGGCAAAGGATTAGCTCTTAATTCATCTTCATTGTTTCTTTGGTGGTAAATGTTAATGGCTTCAAACATGGCATTTACAAAACTCAAAGGTGAAGCAATGCCTTTACCAGTAATATCATAGGCAGTTCCATGGTCAGGACTGGTTCTTGGCACACTTAAACCGGCTGTGTAATTAACACCATCATCAAAGGCCATTGACTTAAACGGTATAAGCCCTTGGTCGTGGTACATAGCCATTACCAAATCAAATTGTTGGTATTGTTTCATGCCAAAGAAACCATCTGCACTGTATGGGCCTAAGCAAAAAATTTGTTCTTGTTTAGCGGCCTCTATAGCAGGTTGAATGATATCCAATTCTTCTTTACCCAATTTGCCATTATCCCCACTATGAGGATTCAATCCTAAAACTGCAATCTTTGGTTTATTGATACCAAAATCACGCTTGAGGGTTTGATGCGCTATTCTCAATTTAGAGATTATCTTTTCTTTAGTGATGGCTGCAGCAATTTGACTAATAGGCAAATGTTCAGTGATAAGTCCTACGCGAATATCATCATTAAACAAGACCATTAATACATCATTGGCACCTGTGGCTTTTTGAATGTAACCTGTGTGCCCTGTAAAATTAGAAACCGTATCTATGCTAGATTTGTCAATTGGTGCTGTAACCATTGCATCTAAATGCTTGTGGTTAGCATCAAGTAATAGTCTATCAATGGCTTTTAAAGCCTCTGCGCCAGCTAAAGGAGATGGTTTTCCAAGTTGTATTTCAACGGCCTCTTGATTGCTTGCAATCAAATTGAGTTGATTGGGTTTGGCTTCAGAAATATCTTTGATCATTTGGTACATGGGTTGTTCCAAATTCAAAGCTTTTTTATGAAATGCAAAGGTTTTAGGATTTGCATACAAGACCGGCACACAATAGTCGAACAATAAGGGCGTGGTAAAGGCTTTCAAAATCACTTCCATCCCTACCCCATTTGGGTCACCTTGTGTTATACCAATTATTGGTTTTTTCATGTTCAATTATTTTTGACTTAACTGGGTTAAAAAATCAATCATTAATCTGACACCAACGCCTGTTCCACCTTTTGGTTTATAGGCATCAACAGCATGATTAAAGGCAGGCCCTGCAATATCAAAATGCATCCAAGGATAGTCGGTAAAATGTTCCAAGAATTTGGCTGCACTGATTTGTCCGCCCTCGCCTTTACCTAAATTGGTCATATCAGCAATATTAGATTTAAGTTCATCTGCATATTCTTGCCATAATGGGAACTCAACCAATCGCTCAAACACAGAGTAACTGCTCTCAAATACTTTGTTTTTTAGATTGTCATTGGCCTTGCACATAAATGCAGTTGCATAAGGACCAATGGCTCTCACGGCAGCACCTGTTAGTGTAGCAAAATCACAAACCAGTTCTGGATTCAATTTCTTAGCATAATGCAAGGCATCTGCTAAAATCAATCGACCTTCTGCATCGGTGTTCAGCACTTCAACAGTTGTACCATCGTACATGGTAATCACGTCGCCAGGTGCGTAACTGTTTTCGCCTATCCAATTATCTGTGGCTGGCACTAAACCAATCACATGGAGATTCATTTTTAAACTAGCAACTGCGTGCATCACCGCCACAACGATGGCAGCACCTGCCATATCGCATTTCATGTGATCCATACTCATTGGGGTAGGCTTTAAGCTCAAACCACCAGTATCATACACAACACCTTTGCCCACCAAAACAATAGGTTTTTTATTCTTAGCCTGCTTAGGCTTGTATTCCATAATGTTAAAAGTTGGAGGGGTTTTACTGCCTTTGTTAACGGCCATTAATCCGCCCATTTTTTGAGCATTGATTTTCGATTCATTCCATACTTCAACATCGAAACCAGCTTGTTTGCCAATTTTTTTGAATGCCTCAGACAATTGAACCGCATTCAAATGACTTTGAGGTTCATTCACTAAGTTTCTAGCCATGTAAGTGGCATCAATCACAGTGTTCAAATATTGAATTTGTTTGTCTGAAATGTCATTGCCAAGTATGTTCACATGTTGCAAAGCATTGGCGTGCTTATCAGGTGCACTAAAGTATTTAATGAACTGGTAGTTGGCCAAAACCAATCCTTCAGCCAAAGCCAAAGACAAGCTGTCATCAAAAGAGGCAATAGTAACTTCTTCTATTTTGTGCTCGTTTAAAATCTGGCAACATTTAGCTCCTTGTTTTCTAAGTTTTTCAGACAGTTCCCATGACATTGAATCCGATACAATCACGACAATTTTGATTTGTTTGCCATTGTTCAAATACAAGTTTTGTCTTTTGTCTTTTTGAGCTTCATGCAGCATTTTAAGTTCATCGGCGTTTAAAAACGGCGAACTTTTAGCTTGCGATTTCACCAATACAATTAAAGCTTGATTGGTTTTGAGTTTGTTAATTGCTGTTACGAATTTCATTTTGCACTATGCTATTTTTACTAAACAATACTCTTTCTTACCCTTTTGAGCTAAGATGTATTGTCCGTTGATTAAATCATTTTCATTGACGATATGGTCTACTTCGTTGACCTTATTTTTATTAATGCTGATGCCATTGGCTTGCAACATTTTTCTGGCTTCTGTTTTACTTGGTAACAATTGTATTTTCTCACTTAAAAAATCCACAATATTAATACCAGCCATTAACTCCGACTTGGCTATGCTGGCTTGAGGGACACCTTCCATGGCTTCTAACAAGGTTGCTTCATCAAGGGTTTGCAATTCTTCTTTCGTGCCTTTACCAAATAAAATCTCACTGGCTCTCACAGCATTGTTATAGGCCTGCTCACCGTGTACACGAATGGTCACTTCTTTCGCCAATTCTTTTTGTAAAAGCCTTGACTCAATAGCTTCAATTTCAGCTTTAGATTTTAAACTAAAAATACGAATGAATTGTTTTACATCTTCGTCTGAAGCCCTTAACCAAAATTGGTAAAAAGCATAGGGCGAGGTGCGTTTAGGATCTAACCAAATATTTCCGCCCTCCGTTTTACCAAACTTAGTTCCATCGGCTTTCTTAATCAGAGGCGTGGTAAGTGCAAAAGCTTCACCATCGCCAATTTTTCTAATCAACTCAGTGCCAGTAACGATATTTCCCCATTGGTCGCTTCCGCCCATTTGCAATTGCACGCCTTGGTTTTTGTTCAAATAATAAAAATCATAGCCTTGCACCAATTGATAGCTAAATTCGGTAAATGACATACCATTGGCCAAACGCATTTTAACACTGTCTTTAGACATCATGTAATTCACGGTGATGTGCTTACCTATATCTCTAATGAAATCTAGAAACGAAAAGCCTTTAAACCAATCGTAATTGTTAACTATTTCAGCACTATTTGCGCCACAATCAAAGTCCAAGAACTTTTCGAGTTGAGCCTTTTGACAAGCCAAATTATGCATCAAGATGTCTTCGCTTAACAAATTGCGTTCTGCGCTTTTACCACTTGGATCGCCTACCATTCCAGTAGCGCCTCCAACTAAGGCAATTGGCTTATGCCCAGCATTCTGAAAATGCAACAAGGTCATGATCTGTACCATATTGCCCACCCCAAGTGAATCCGCTGTCGGATCAAATCCAATGTAGCCTTTCACCATCTGACTGTTTAACAAAGCTTCAGTACCAGGCGTAATGTCTTGGATCATATTTCTCCAACGGAGTTCTTCAACAAAATTATATTTGGGTGACATGCTAGAATCTTGAGTTGCGCAAAGATAATCCAAAATGTGCTTACTCAATACTGATTTATTTACAATCCTAAATAAAACAGTATGTTTGTTCTTTGAATGAATTTTTTAGCCCATTACCACTTCTTTAAAACAACGGATAACGAACATAATTTAGGGCTGATTTTGCCTGATTTGTTACACCATTTTTGCCAACAACATTACCCTCATCATTTAATAGAAAAATCAAATACATTCGAAGGGTTTCATAAAGGCTGCAAGACCCATTTATTGACAGACAAGTACTTTCATAACTCACTTCATTTTAAATCACTTTTAACTCGCTTTAAAACACAATTAAATCATAAAGTCGACTGGCCGCGCAAATGGTTTTTTAACCATGTCTTAGCAGAGATGTTGATTGATAGAATCATCCTTTTAAAAGCGCCTAATGAAGCCGAAGAAATGTATGCAGCTTTGCGAAGGATTGAACCTATCCGTTTGAGCGAATTTTTAATATCAATAAAAGCAAACCCCGATATATTCTTACCTGCATTTGAACGCTTTATAGCCGCAGCATTCATAAAGCAATACGCTTCACCATTTGGCATTAGTATCAGCCTTCAAAACCTTTACAAACGCGCAGGCATACCATATGAATTCACTGATAAAGACAAACACATCATTCACGAGGAATTGAACAGCTTGCAAGCCATTGTGGAAGAAAATTTAAGCCCCATTGTAAAAGAGCTAGCTCAAATAAGCGATATTCGCATTTGAATTCAATGAAAAGTATTTGGCTAATTATATTAACCTGTTCTGCATTTGAAGCATCAATGGCTCAAAGCAGCAAATACAGCAACGAATTCTTGCAAATCGGAGTTGGTGCTAGAGCCATGGCCATGGGTGGATCAACTGTTGCATCGAGTAAAAACATATACGCTGGCTATTGGAATCCAGCGGCATTAACCCATTGCAAAAGCAAATCTGTAGCCTTAATGCATGCAGCCTATTTTGCCGGTATTGCTAATTATGATTATGGCGCTTGGGCAAGCCCTTCGGGCAAATCATCCGCTATTGGCATTCAATTCATTCGCTTTGGCATTGATGGCATCGCCAACACATATGATTTAATTAAAAACGGGGAGATTGATTATTCCAGGGTAAGCTCCTTTAATACCACAGATTTTGCAGCATTAGTCAGTTACGCCAAACCCATTACCATTCGAGGCAAAAGGGCCTTAGAAGCCAGTTTAGGCGGCAATGTCAAATTCATCAAACGCAGTATTGGGCCATTTGCTAAAGGCAGTGGTTTTGGAGTTGATTTAGCTTATCATGTTCACAACAAAAAGAAGCTTTGGGATTTTGGTGTGGTCTTAAGAGATGCCACATCAACATACAATAGTTGGCGATACAACTTTACGGAGAACCAAAAGTATATATTGGCTAGTACTAATAATGTTATACCAAAACAATCCATCGAAATCACTTTGCCAAGATTGTTTTTGGCCTACGCTAAAACATGGCAAAAAAACGATTGGGATTTTCTAGTGGAAGCCAATTTATGTACCACTTTTGATGGTGAACGCAATACATTAATTCACAATAAAGCCTTTAGCACAGACCCGAGTTTGGGTATGGAAATCGCTAAACACATCAACGATGTCAACTCTTTTTTTGTGCGTTTTGGTTGTAATAATTACCAAACTTATAGATTGAACGGACAGCAAACAAGTTCAGCCATGCCTCACGCTGGCATTGGCTTGGCGCTGGGCCCTTTTCAAATTGACTATGCATTGACTAATTTAGTGGCCTTAAGCAGCCAATCAGCCAATCTATACAGTAATATCTTTTCATTGAAATATGATATTGACAAAGAAAAGACAAGCAAACAATAGGTTTTAAAAGCCAATTAGATTAATTTCGCAGGCCTTTAAGCAATGTCCTCTTTTATTAAAACACTACAAGAACGTTGGCAGCTAAAATCTGTAAAACAAGTGCTATTAGTACTTTTAGTATTTGCATGCACTGGCAGCAGCGTTATTTTGCTTAAACATGCAATTGGCATTAGCAATCAATCTCCCGGAAATGAGAGATGGCTTTTCTACATTGCAGTGCTCCCCATATATAACATAATGTTATTAGGCTATGGCTTTCTATTTGGTCAATTCAAATTTTTCTTTGAGTTCGAGAAGCGTTTTTTTAAGCGCCTAAACCCCTTTAAAAAAAAATCAAAATGAAACTTACAGAACAAGCCGTATTAGATGCTTTAAAACATGTAGATGATCCTGATTTAAAAAAGGATTTAGTCAGCTTGGGTATGATTAGAAATATAGCGATTGATAACAATCAATTGCGTTTTTCAGTGTTTTTAACTACACCTGCTTGCCCAATGAAAGAGCATATTGAAATGGCTTGTAGAAATGCCATTCAACATTTTATTGGACCAGATATTCAACTGCAAATTGAAATGACTGCAGAAGTAACCGGTCATTCCAAAATTGCTGAGACATTGCCAGGCATTAAAAACACCATAGCCATTGCAAGTGGCAAAGGTGGCGTAGGGAAATCAACTGTGGCAGCTGGTTTGGCTGTAGTATTAGCTGAAAGTGGTGCTAAAGTTGGCATTTTAGATGCTGATATTTACGGCCCTTCAATCCCTTTATTATTTGGTGTAGAAGACGCTTTAGTAGAGATGGATCTAGTGGAAGGCAAAGAACTCATGAGACCCATTGAAGCCAACGGCATAAAATTATTTTCAATTGGCTTTTTATCTAAACCTAACGAAGCCATCGTTTGGCGCGGACCAATGGTATCATCCGCCATCAAACAATTTATGCATGGTGTTAACTGGGGTGCTTTAGATTATTTAATAATCGATTTACCTCCAGGTACCGGAGACGTCCAATTAACACTTGTTCAAAACCTTCCTTTAAGCGGTGCGGTTATTGTGAGTACACCACAAAAACTAGCTGTTGCGGATGCTTCCAGAGCCTGCTCAATGTTTGAATTACCAGCAGTGAATGTGCCGATTCTTGGCTTGGTTGAAAACATGGCCTTCTTTACACCAAATGATCAACCCGACAAACAGTACTACTTATTTGGAGAGGGCGGCAAAAACCAATTACTTGAACAACATCAGATAAGCCTATTAGGTAGTTTACCTATAAGAACACAAGACGATTCAGAAAAAAGCATTTACACTTCTGAAAATGTAAAATTTTTTACAGAAATTGCCGGCAATTTAGTGAGGTCTTTGGCCATCAACAACAAATTATAATATCAATGAGTAAGGAACGTTTAATTAAAATTGAAGACGCTTTAAACACCGTTAGACCATTCTTAAAAATGGATGGCGGCGATGTTGAATTTGTGAACATTGATGAAAACCAAGTAGTTACTTTAAGATTATTAGGCGCCTGCAGTGGTTGCTCTATGAGTCAAATGACTATGAAAGCTGGCATTGAAGAAGCGATCAAAAAAGCCTTACCCGAAGTAAGTTCGGTAGTGGCTATTGATTAATATTGAAACACTTTTCGCAACGGGGTTCGTAATGGTTCTCTGCCCCAATTAATACCAGCACATGGTTTTGTGTCATTCTGTAACTGTATTCAGCATCTGCTCCACATTGTTGACAAACAGCTTTTAGGTGGTGCTTGTGATGGGCCATCTCAATGAGGTTTGGAATAATCCCAAATGGCCTAGCTCTATAATCTTTATCTAATCCTGACACAGCCACATCAATACCTTTGTTAAGGTAACGGCGCAATTCACTCAAAATTAATTTGTCAAAAAATTGAGCTTCATCAATGGCGATTAACTTGGTAAAAGGGCTAATTAAATCTTGTAATTCCATGCCAGAACTATAAGCAATGCAGTCGTGCACTTTACCGTCATGTGTAGAGATTTTATTTTTACCTGCTCGGAAATCAATTTCTGGTTTTAAGACAATGAACTCATTGGGTTTTAATTGGCGTTGGCTGATATAATCAATCAAGGCAGTCGTTTTACCAGAAAACATACAACCATAAAACACTATTAATTCACCGCTTTGACTCATAACAACAAGGATTTGGTTCAGCTACAAAAATATTGAATAATTTGTTCTCAGCTGTATAAAAAATTACTTAATATTGAATCCATATTTCTGACCAATACCATGAGATCTGTACCCCAACTAATTGCTCAAATTGAAGCGGCTTACAAACAAATTGAAAGCAAAGAAAACATTGAATTCAATAAAGCCATTATGCGACAATCTTGTATAGATTTGTTCCACACTATCGAATCGCTTGGATTAGAAAAAGGTCATTACGCCATTCCAGGACTTAGATTGGATAACCTCATTATGGAAGAACCTAGTACAGAAATTCAAGCTACTGCAATTATTGAACCTGTAACAGAAACCATCATTGAAACAGTTGTTGAGCCAATCATTGAAGAGCAAGCACCTGAAGTCCAAGAAAACATTGTTCAAGACATACCTGAATCAATCATTGTTGAAGCCACTCACCCTGTAAAGGAGACCACTACAGAAACACCTGTTCCCTTGGTTGAGAAGCTCAATAAGGCAAAAGAAGCAGCCGTTAATGTGGTTGACAAACAAAAAGAAACGCCAATTGCTGACTTAAGCAAAGCCATTTCAATCAGTAAAAAATTTGAGTTCATCAATGCCTTGTTTGATGGTCAAGCCGAATTGTACAAAAACAGTATTCAAACCATACAAGAGGCTAAATCCTATGATGATGCCACACAATATATTGAAGCCAATATCAGTGGCCAATTCAATTGGAATGAACAAGAAAAATTAGCCGCTGAATTTTTCAGTCTAGTGAGAAGACGCTTCTTATAATTTAAATTAATTCCTTTTTATGATCAACTGGCATAGTGTTCCTATGGCCAGGTTATTGATTCCACTGACTTTTGGTTTTGTCGTTGGCTATTATGCTCAAGAGTCTTGGCCTGTCTTTTTTAGTATTGTTGGATTTGCCCTCATTGCGTGGGTTTTATCAAATTATGTAAAACAACTCACTCTAAAAGCTTTTTGGCAATCTGTTTGCTGGCAATCGTTAATTGTACTATCTGCGGCCACATTGATTCAATCCAAACAAAGTCAATGGGCTTTCAGACATTATGTTCAAGCTAACGAAGCCAACTATTGGGTCATTGAAACGCGTGAATGGGTAAAAGTAAAAGATGATCAACAAGTGCTTACGGCAGAGGTAAAAGCTGTTTGGCAAAACAATCAATGGGAAAGATTCAGGGGGAAAATCAGGATAAAATGCCCATTAAAATTAAAACACATTCCCGCTGATGGGCGATGGTACATGATTGAAGCAAAAGGCATTAAGCAGTCTCGAAAAAAAAGTTTAAATGCTTGGATGAGACCAAACAACTTAGCCGATATGCTTCAGATAAAAGCCATTAGCCCCTTAAACCATAAGTTACTTCATTTGAATCTTACGCATCAGATGAGTCAATGGGTGTTAAAATCATTGAACCCCTATTTCGACAAAGACATGCAAGGCATGGTAGCAGCCATATTGATTGGCTCCAAAGACTTTGTACCCCCACTAACTACAAAGCTTATGCAAACAACTGGCACTTTACATGTACTAGCAGTAAGCGGAATGCATGCAGCCATACTTTTTAGTCTTCTAAGTTTCGGTTTAAAATGGTTAAAAAAAACCCGTTTAGGCGCTAACATATACTATATAATATGCATCAGTATTTTATGGTTGTATTGTTTTATGACAGGTGCCTCTGCTTCAGTGCTAAGAGCAACAGTTATGTGCACTATAGTCATTTTATCTGAAGCATTTAACAGAAAAGGCCAAGCCATTAATACACTACTAGCAACAGCGCTCATCATGTTAATTGGCAACCCCTTTACATTATTTGAAATAGGATTTCAATTGTCATTCACGGCCGTCTTGGGGATTCTACTGGTTTTTCCCAAGCTACAAAGTTCGTACACACATCACAAAGGCATTAAAAAATGGCTACTCGACAGTCTCAATATGAGTATTTCTGCTCAATATTTAAGTTTTGAAATTGCTTGGTACTACTTCCTTCAATACCCTGTATATAGTGTTATAGCCAATCTATTAATAGTACCTTTGTATTCGATATTATTGGTTGCCTTAATAATATGTATTCCCCTAATCCATTTTGAGAATATAGTTTTATGTTTAGCAAAGTCAATCACTTTGATCATTCAAACTGGCAACTATATTATGACCATCATAAGTCAATGGCCTTTTGCTGTATATTCATTTCATTCAAGTTCGATTATTGAATTGACTTTACTCTATGTGATTTCAATATTGATATTCTTTGGCCTCTCAGAAAAAAAAATCAAAGTATTGCAAATTGGTTTAGCGGTTTTAATTGGTTTTTTAATCTGGAAACAGGTTTTAGAGAATTGTTTTACCCATTTAGGCAATTTGTAAAATGCTTTTGTTTTATTATTTGACCTTTTGTTGACAATTTTAAAAAACATAGAATAAACTGTTAGTATTTTCATCAATCGCTTAGATAAATCAATTTTTCTACATCTTTAAACCATTGATCGAAACAAGTTAACTTACTGATTAT
>Ga0255127_1000340_pt1 | contig 24595 bp, 15 predicted proteins | sample Law_Miss_RepB_8d_FD_188555 | JGI IMG/M metagenome (GOLD analysis project Ga0255127, IMG submission 188555) | Freshwater microbial communities from St. Lawrence River, New York, United States - Law_Miss_RepB_8d | ecosystem: Environmental > Aquatic > Freshwater > River | place: USA: New York...
CGGCGTCCATCGCGACCGGATCTTCACGACCCACAGCGCCGACGGCCGCTTCAATATCTACCCTATCCGCAGCGTGCGGACCGCCGACTGGAAATACATCCGCAACCTGCGGCCGGATTTCTACTTCTCGACCCATGTGGACCTGGGGCAGGCCCGCGACGGCCCGGGGTATTTCGGTAGCTGGCAGGATGCGGCCCGAACGAATCCGGCCGCGGCCGCGGTGGTGGGCCGCTACCACGAGCGCCCGGGTGAGGAACTCTACGACCTTCGTTCGGACCCGCTGGAACTTCGCAATCTCGCCCGTGAACCGGCGCACGCGACACAGTTGGCCGCGCTCCGAGCCGAGGTTACCGCTTGGATGAAGGCGAACGGGGACGAGGGCCGGGTGTTCGGCGATCCGCGCCTGCTTTCCGACCCGCGTCGTGCGGATCCGCCGCCGAAGGCCGCGAAGAAAAAGCAGTGAACCTATTTCACGTTCCCCAGGAGATATCCCGCGCCTCTTGGTTTTAGCCCCCGCGCCGCGGTGGGCCTGCATGGCGCCGACCCGCCCCCCGACGTGATCGTCATCGGACCTATTTCCCCCGAAGACGTGCCCGGCGTTCCCTTCCACAACGCATCGAGTTTCGCCGCAGCTGAAGCCGGCGACCGGGCAGCGGTCCACCGCGCCGGCGCCGAACTAGCGAGCTGATTTGCCCTGACGCCATCCGCCCGGCGCTTGCGCATCAACCGCGGCAACCTCTCGCCGCGGGATTGCCCCGCCGGAAGCGCGGCGCCAAGTTGGCCGCATGAGTTCTCATGCGCGCGCGACGTCGCGGTTGAAACGCCGGTTGGGCGCCACGGTGGTGGCGACCGACGCGGCCTCCCTGCGTGAGGCGGGCTTCGACAGCAGCAAGATCCTGTTCCGGCCCGAGGCGGTCGTGCGCGTCCGCAAAGAGGAGCAGGTCGGCGTGGTGCTGGAGCTGGCGAATGAACTTCGTGTTCCGGTCACGACCCGTGGTCGTGGCACGACGCTTACCGGCGCGGCCGCTCCGCGGCGGGGAGGATGGGTGGTGGACCTGCGGGCGTTGAATCGCATCGAGATCGACGGCGAGGCGGGGATGGCGCACGTCGGGGCCGGCGCCGTGGTCGGCGACATCCAGCGCGCCGCCGACGCCGCGGGTTGGTTTTATCCGCCCGACCCGTCCTCGCGCGAGTACTGCACCATCGGTGGAAATGTCGCCTGCAACGCGGGCGGGATGCACGGGGGAAAGTACGGCGTCACGCGTGACTTCGTGGTGGCTCTGCGCGGGTTTCTGCCGACCGGCGAGGAGGTCCAGTGGGGTACGGCGACGAAGAAGTTCTCCGCCGGCTTCAACCTCCGCGACCTTTGGATCGGCAGCGAGGGCATGCTGGGGGTGGTGACGGGCGCGGTGCTCAAGCTGATCCCGCGCCCGGAGCAGCGCTGGACCCTGCTCACTTCATTCCGCGACGAGCCGGCCGCGTTGCAGGCGGCGCTCGCGCTTTTCCGCCGGCGCGTGCAGCCGGCGATCTGCGAGTATCTGGACCGAGGCAGCGTGTTGTGCGCCGAGCGGGCCACGGGGAAGATGGTGTTTCCCGGCCAAGCGGGCCGTCCCGTCATCTTGCTCGAGTTCGCCGGTTCGGCCGCGGAGGTCCGCGAGCAGCGCAAGGCGGCGCTCGATTGGGCGGCGGAGTGCGCGACGGCGCACCGCGCGGCGCGTTCACGCGACGAGGCGGAGGAACTCTGGTCGGTCCGGCGCAAGTGTTCCGGCGCGATGTTCGAGCTCGGCGACTCGAAGCTCAACGAGGACGTCGTGGTGCCGATGCGTTCCTACGTGAAGCTGGCTCGTTTCCTGGAGCGCCTGAAGCGCGAGAGCGGCCTGCATATCCCAACTTTCGGGCATCTGGCCGACGGCAACCTGCACGTGAACATCATGTACCGCCGGGCGGTGCCGGCCGAGCGACGCGCCGCGGAGAAGGCCGTCGACCGCCTCATGCGCGAGGTGGTCGCGCTCGGGGGCGCCATCTCGGGCGAACACGGCATCGGCCTCGCCAAGTCGCCGTTTCTCCGGCTGCAGCACTCACCGGCGCAGGTGAAGGCGATGCAGGCCGTGAAGCGCGCGTTGGATCCGCGTGGGATCCTTAATCCGGGAAAGATGTTCGATCGTTTCGAGGTCTGGAAGCACCCTCGGCTCGAGGTGAAGCTGCCGTGGGACCACAAGTAGCAGGCGTCACCAGAGCGGCGGACGCTGGTTCGCGTTCCAATTCTCCCACGTTTTCACCAAGGCTTCGACCCGGGCGGGCTCCCGGGCCGCCAGGTCCGTCTTTTCGCCGGCATCCTCCGCGAGGTTGAATAATTGCCATGCGCCCGATTGGCGCGGGCCGCCGTCACGCACAAGTTTCCAGTCCCCCGCGCGCACGGCAAACCGCTGGCCCATTCGCCAGAAGAGCACGCGGGGCTCCGGGGAGCGGACCTTGACGGACTGCACAAGATCAACGCCGTCGAGTTCGCCGGAAGCCAGGGAGATTCCCGCCGCCGCCAACGCGGTCGCCGCGATATCGAGCGAGCTCACGGGAGATTCGAATACCTGGCCCGCCGGCAGGGACCGCGGCCACCGGGCGAGGAAGGGCACGCGGATACCGCCCTCGAACAGCGACCCTTTCTCGCCTCGCAGCGGGCCGTTCCCGGATGTGAGTTCCCGGGTGGCGCCTCCGTTGTCGGAGAGGAAGACGACGAGCGTGTTCTCCTCGAGTCCGTGGGCGTGAAGCTGCGCCAAGACGGTCCCGACGCCCTCGTCGAGTTGCGCCAGCATCGCCGCGAAGAGGCGCCGGTGGATATCCGGCAGGTGGCTGAATTTCTCGAGGTAGCGGTCCGGGGCCTGCATGGGGCTGTGCACCGCGTTGTAGGCGAGCGTGATAAAAAAGGGCTGGGTGCTGTGCCGCTGGATGAAGTCGCACGCTTCACGGGTGAATGCGTCGGTAAGGTGCGCGACCTCGTTCTCCGGTTGGCTACCGCGCAGGATCGGATTGTCGGCGTCGTAGTCCGGCTCCTTGTTCCCCATGTGAGTCGTCCAGATCACGCGGCCATCCGGCGAACTCCAGCGCCCGCCGCCGCCATCCGGGAGGGCCGTCCGCCGTAACCAAGTCGTCAGCCGCGCGGACACGGGGGGCGCGTAGTAGTGGCCCTCGTGGAGGAAGCCGAAAAACTCATCGAAGCCCCTCCGGAGCGGATGAAATCCCGCCGTGCCCCCAAGGTGCCACTTACCCACCAGCGCCGTGGCGTAGCCGGTATCGCGCAGGCGCTGGGCGATCGTCCGCTGGTCCGTGGGAAGGCCGACCTTGGGGTCCGCGTTGGTCGCGCCGATCGCGTTGCCCTCGAAGCCGAAGCGGGTCTGGTAGCGCCCGGTGAGCAGTCCCGCGCGGGAAGGCGCGCACACCGAGGCTGTGACGTAGCCTTGCGTGAACCGCACACCTTCCCCCGCGATCCGGTCGATGTTCGGGGTCGGAACTTCCCGCCCTCCTTGGCATCCTGGTTCGCCGTAGCCGAGGTCGTCCGCGATGATCAGGACGACGTTGGGCCGCGGGGCGTCGGATCGAGGAGCGGTGCGCGCGGCCTTCGCCTTGCCCTCCGCGGCCAAGGCGAAGGGGCCGCACGCGCCGACGAGTAGCACCGTCAGGATGGAGCGGAAGCCGGGGAGCATGGGTGAAGGGGCAGGGGCTGCGGATTTTCCGGAGGGCGCGCGGTGCTGGAGCCGGAGCGTACCCGGTTCAGTAGTCCGCGCCTGAAAGGCTCCGCTCCACGGAGCGCTGCCAGGCGTGCAACTCCGCCGTCATCCGAGCCACGATCTCGGGATGGCGCGCGGCGAGGTTCCGCTCCTCCCGTGGATCGTCGATGAGGTCGTAGAGCGCGACGGCCTCGGGTACGTCCCGCTTCCCGCCAACCTTCGCCGGATTGGCGGCCGCCCGGTCGGATAGCATCAGCTTGTAGCGGTTGTCGGTCCAAGCCGCGACGCCGCCGAAACGCGAGGTCTTCGGCACGGGGTGTTTGTAGTTGAGGAAGTCGATCGCGGGGTTGCGCGTTGTGGGCGTCGTGCCGCGGGCCAGCTCGGCGTCGAGCCAGCGGCCGTTCGTCCGCTCGCCGGACGCATCGTACTGCCAGAAGCCGATTGGCGATGGGCGTTCCTGCATCGCGCCGTTGACGATCAGGGGGCGCAGGCTGATCCCGTCGATCGGGCGGCCCGGCTTCGGCGAAGCCAGCCCCGTGAGATCGAGCAGGGTGGGAAGGATGTCCGAGGTCACGGCCGGCACCGAACTGACACGAGGCGTGCGGATGACCGCGGGCCACTCGATGATGCCGGGAACCCGCAGGCCACCCTCGAATACGGTGCCCTTGGAACCCCGCCAGCCGCCGTCGAACGACTCGCCTTTATGTTCCGCCGGCAGGCCGTTGTCCGAATTGAACCAAAGGAGGGTGTTTTCGGCCACACCAAGCTCACGCAGGACGGAGCGGAAACCACCGATGGCGCGGTCCATGGCCGTGATCTCCGCGAAGCGGTGCCGGAGTTCCTCGCCGGCGATATCGCGGTAAAGCGCGACGTCCGTGGGAGTCCCCGAGTAAGGGCCGTGCGGCGAGCCGAACCAGAGCACGATGAGAAACGGCCGCCCCTCGGCCGCGACCTTGCGCGCAAAACGGGCGGCCTCGGCGGCCACCAGTTCTGAGCTCTCGCCGCGGATGATTTCCGGCGTGGCGCCATTGCGGCTCAGTGGCGGGTTCATCTCGAAAAAATTGTCGTGCGAGAGGTATTCGTCGAAGCCGAGCCGGCCCGGGTTCACGGGGGACGCGCTCTTCACGGCGCCGACGTGCCACTTGCCGAAGTGTCCGGTGCGGTAGCCGCCCTGGCAAAGGATCTGGGCGATTGTGATCTCCTCGGGACGGGTGGAATAGTTCGGGGAAAATGCGCCGGAGCGGTTGGCGTGACGGCCGGTGAGCACGCTTGCGCGCGTGGGGCTGCAGACCGGCGAGGCGGCGTAGAAGCGGTTGAGCCGGAGCGACGAGCGCGCCATCTCGTCGAGCACGGGCGTCTTCACCTGAGGGTGGCCGTTGTAGCCGGTCTCACCCCACGCGAGGTCGTCGGCCATCATGAGCACGATGTTCGGCCGGGCGGGGGATGCGGCGGACGCGAAAAAAGGTGTGAGGGCCAGCAGGTGGGCGAGGAGCGAGCGGACACGGGTGAGGATCATGACGTTTGCGAGGGGCGGTTTCAGGAGGTGGCAGAGGCGCGGGATCGTGCGACAAAAAAGGCGCGCCTCGCTGGGAGGCGCGCCCGCGGGAAGGGATTTGCTGTGCTCAGCGGTTCCGTCCCGTGCGTCCGAGCGTGTAGGTCAGGAAGACTGAACGCTCTTCGCCCAGCAGGCGGTTGGCCCGTACGTAGTCCTGGTCGAGCGCGTTGTTCACGTTGATCGCGAAGGTATGGTCGTAGGCGGATTTCCTGATCGGGAGACGGTAGCGCACGCCGATATTCCAGAGGGTGTAGCCCGGCACCTTGAGGCGCCACTGGTTGGTGGTGCGGGTGACGACGCGCTGACCGTTCGCCGCGGTGGAGTAGGTATCGCCCGCGTTGGGGGCCTCGGTCGGCGTCGGGCCGACGTGGGAGACGCCAATGTTGCCCGAGAAGCCCTTGAAGGGACCAGCGGCCGGAGCCCACTTGAGGTACGCACCGCCGTTGACAGGGGAGATGCCCTGGACCCGGCGACCCACGGCCAACGGGAAGGCACTGCCGTAGTCGGTGTAGATCGAGTAGATGTGGCCCCAGCTGCCGCCCGCGGAGAGCGTTTCGGTCAGGCGCCAGTTAAAGTCGAACTCGTAGCCGCGGACGAGCTGGTTGCCCTCGCGGCGCGAAATGGTGAGGTAGTTGCCGGAGCCCGGCGGGGTTTCCTCGAGGTCCGTCACCTGCACGTTCTCGCGGATGGCGTAGAAGCCGGAGAGGGTGAACGTGAGGCGGTCGTTCAGGAGGGAACCCTTGAAACCGTAGTCCCAGCCGTTCGCGATCTCCGACTTGTAGTCCGAACTGTTGACCGTCGCGGTGGCCTCCGACTGCGGCACGAAGTAGCTCTCGCTGTAGTTCACGAAGAACCGGAGGCTGTTGTTGAGTTTATAGTTCACGCCGAAGTTCGGCTTGAGCGCCGAGAGCTGCTTGTCGACCAACTGGCCGACTGCGAAGTTGGTCGGCACGGGGATGAACTCGCGGTGGCGGAATCGGACGGTGTCATAGCGAGCGCCGGCGTAGGCAAGGAGCCGGCCGTTGAAGAGCGCGGCCTGGTGGCGGATTAGTCCTCCTAGCACGGTGACGCGCTGCTTGCGGATGCGGGTGGCCACCTCCTGGCCCCACTGGAACCATTTCGGGAAGTAGGCGACCGGCGCGGCGGGCCGCAGGGTGAGCGGGTCGAGGCGGACGGTGCGGACGGTGTTCCAGGCGACGATGTCGGGATTCGCGGAGGCGGCGAACTGGCGGGTTGGGTCCCAACGGTAGTAATCGTTGATATCGATCGCCGTGAGGGTGCGGTGCTCGATCTGCCGGTTGCCGGTCCAGTACTTGGCGAGGACGTCGCCCTGGATGCCGCCGCCGTCTTCGAAGATCAGGCCCTTTTGGGGGATGGCGCCACGAGCGCTCGTGATCGGTGCCGCAGCGTTGGCGGGGTTGATGATGAGGCTGCCCCAGCCGGTGTTCTGGTTATAGTCCCAACGGCGCACGAGGTAGTAGTTGGCGGAAGCGCGGAAACTCCAGATCTCGTTGATCTGCTTGTCGTAGTTGGCGGTGAGGCCCGAGTATCCACGGTTCAATTCGGAATTGGGGCCGAAGGGATTCACCCCGGCGAGGCTCCAGGCGTAGCCTACGGCCTCGTCGTCGTTGACCGAGGCCGTGCCTTTCTGGTCGGTGATGAGCGGGGCTCCGTTGAGCGGGGCGTGCCGCATCTGCAGCAAGTACTCGGCGGCAAGGAGGAGATTGGAGGAGTCGGGGAAGGTGTGCTTCAGCGCCCCGTAGTACTCGTAATTCCGGTTCCTAGCGTATTCCTGCCCGAAATCCCGCTGGTAGTGGCTGGCGGTTACCAGGTACGAGGTCGTGCCCAGTGAGGACTTGGCGAACGGGCCGGTGGCCTCGAGCGTCATGCGCTCCGTTCCGTAAGAGCCGTAGTTGAAGGTAAGCTTCTGGTTTTCTCGGGTCTTCGGCGCCTTGGAGATCATGTTCACCATGCCGCCCGGGGAGGAGCGGCCGTAGATGGCGGCGTTGGAGCCCTTGATTATCTCCATCCGGTCGATGTTGGAGGACCCGTAACGGCCCAAACGAAAGAATCCGTCGCGCAGCTGGAAGCTGGAGCTGAAGCCGCGGAGGTTGAAGTTACCGCCGATGTCGAGGCCGGTGAAGCTGCCGATCTGCACGATGTTGTCGGCCAGTTCGAAGATCGCGAAGTCCTCGAAGAACTCCGCGGTCAGCACGTTCACCGTGTACGGCAGGTCGATGATCTTGGTCGCGACGCGGGTGCCGGTCATCGTCTCGGCCGGGGCGTAGCCGCGGTCTTCGGACGCGGTCACATTGAACTCGGTGAGGCGTACGACTTCCTCGCTGGCGCGGGGGGAGCCCGCGGCCTGGGCGCCGAGTCGGGCGGAATTCCCGGCGGCGCTGGCGGCCAGGAGAAGCACGGTCAAGGTTCGGATGGTTTTCATGGGGTTTCGGTTTTTTTGACCGGGAAGGTGCGACCCGGGCAAGGTCGAGCAATAGGGCAAATCCTAGGCACTGAGGGAAGCCGGCAATTGCGCGCAGGCGGATGACCGATTCCCGGGAAACTGGCTGATCCGAAGGCCGGTGAGCGGTCCGCAGTTTCAAGGACGCTTGGATCTTCCCGTGCAACCCTGCGCCGCTTCGTTTCAAAACCAAGGCCGTGCAGCCACGGCTGCACGGCGATGCACCCATCAGCCGGCTGGGTTTAAACGTTTAACGCCCTGACCCTTTAGGTGGTTCCAGCGGTCGAGGAGGACGGCGGCGAGGAGGATCAGGCCGCGGGCGACGTACTGCCAGAACGTGGGGACGTTCAGAAGGTTCATGGCGTTCTGCACGATCCCGAGAATGAGCACGCCGGAGATCACGTGGGATACTCGCGCGACGCCGCCGGACAGTGAGACGCCGCCCAGCACGCAGGCGGAGATCACCTCCAATTCAAAGCCGACTGACGTGTTGGGCTGGCCGCTCGTGACCCGTGACGCCAGCACCACACCGGCGAGGGCCGCCATCAGGCCCTGCGTCGCAAAGACGGCGATCTTCACCCGGGCCACATCGATGCCCGCGAGTCGGGCCGCCTCCGGGTTGCCGCCCACCGCGAGCGTGTCCCGGCCGAAAACCGTGCGGTTAAGCGTGAACCCGGCCGCGGCGAAGCAGGCGATCGTGATCCAAACCGGGACCGGTACGCCGAGCAGCCCGCCGCTTCCGAGCGCGAAGAACGGCTCGGCCGCGATGCCGACCGCCGAGCCGCCGGACACGATGAACGCGAGGCCGCGCACCACCTGCATCGAGGCCAGGGTCGTGATCAGGGCGTTGACGCCCAGCTGCGCGACGACGAGCCCGTTGACGAGGCCCGTGGCCAACCCGAAACCGAGGGCCGCGGCGACGCCGGCCGCCACGCTACCGGTTCGGTTCATGACCACCGCGGCGATCACGCCGGCAGCGGCGACCATGGAGCCGACCGAAAGGTCGAAGTCGCCCGCCGCGAGGCAGAACATCATGGTGCAGGCGACCATGCCGGTCATCGAAACGGCGAGGGCGAGCCCGCGCAGGTTGGCGACACTGAGGAAGTTCTCGACGCCCAGCGCGCAGCCGGCGAAGAGCACCACGAGCACCAGCGGCATGCCCGCCCGGGCGAAGACCCCGGCCAAAGTCGGGCGCACAGTCGGTTTCATGGCTTCGCCGCCGCGGCCTCCAGTGGCAGCGCGAGCTTGAGCAGGCCCTCCTCGGTCGCATCCGCCCGCGTCACTTCGGCCGCAATGGCGCCGCCGCGCATGACAAGGATGCGGTCGGAAATCCCGAGGATTTCGGGCAACTCGCTCGAGACCATCACCACGCACACGCCGTCACGGGCCAGTTGCTGCATGATCGCGTAGATCTCGCTCTTCGCGCCGACGTCGATGCCGCGGGTCGGCTCGTCCAGCAGAACAACGCGGACGGTCTCCGCCAGCCAGCGGCCAAGGATGACCTTCTGCTGGTTGCCGCCGGAGAGCGTGCGGATGAGGGCGCGGGCTGACGGCGTGCGGATCCGCAACTGGCTGATACGATCATCGGCGTTGCGCCGCTCCCACGATTCATCGATCAGGACGCCGCCCCGGGCGACGCGACGGCGCGCGCTCAGGTTTAGGTTCTCCAGCACCGAACGTACCGGGATGATGCCCTCCTTCTTTCGGTCCTCGGGGCACAGCACGATGCCCGCCCGCAGAGCGTCCCGCGGACCGCGGATCGCGACCGGACGCTCGGCCACGCGGATCGTCCCGCCCACGGCCGGCGTGGCGCCGTAAATCAGGCGGAGCAGTTCCGTCCTTCCCGCGCCGACCAGGCCGAAGATGCCGAGAATCTCGCCAGCCGACGCGGTGAAGGAACAGGCCGCCGCGAGACCCGGGCCGGCGAGTGACTCGACGGAAAGGCCCGCTCCGGAGGGGGGGCGGGCCTCGTGGCGGTAGATATCCGCCAGCCGGCGGCCCACCATGCGCTCCACGACGGAGTCCCGTGTCAGGCTCGCCACGTCACCGGTGTGCACAAGGCGTCCGTCGCGCAGGATCGTGATGCGGTCGCACAAGGCGAAGATCTCCTCCATGCGGTGCGAGACATAGAGAATGGCACAGCCGCGGGCGCGGAGGTCGCGGATGATGGCGAATAACCGGGTCACCTCGCGTTCGGAAAGGCTGCTGGTCGGTTCATCGAAGGCGATGATGCGTGCGCCGCGGGTGAGGGCCTTGGCGATCTCGACCATCTGGCGCTGGGCGAGGGAAAGTTCGCCGACGGGCGCGTCCGGGTGGACGTCCTCACCGACCAACTCCAGTTGACGACGTGCGTCGCGCGCGAGCCGGCGACGGTCAATGACGCCGAGCCGCGCGGGCAGATGGCCGAGGTAGAGATTCTCGGCGACCGTCATCGCGGGCACGAGATGCAGTTCCTGGTAAATCACGGCCACGCCGGCGGCGAGCGCCGCGGAGGTGGTGGACAACTCGACGCGCCGTGCGTCGATGCGCACCTCGCCGGCGGTCGGGCGGTGGGCCCCGCTGAGGATCTTCAGCAAGGTTGATTTGCCCGCGCCGTTCTCGCCCATCAGCGCATGGATCGAGCCCGCGCGCACCTCGAATGAAACATCATCGAGCGCGCGCACGCCGGGGAACTCCATGCCGACGCCCGCGAAGGCGAGGGCCGCCGCGTCCGAGGCCGAAGGCGTCGCGCCACCGCTCATTCGCGCACGCCTTGCTCGCGGAGCACCTGGCGGAAGTTCTCCCGGGTGATCAGGACGCCCGTCGTGCGGGTCTCGAGCGGAGGCTCCACGCCGTCGCGGATCCACCGGAACATCATTTCGCAGGTGCGGTAGCCGTGCTCCTTGGCCGAGAGCAGCATCGAGCCAAGGAAGGCGGTCGGTCTCGGCTTCTCGAGTTCCGTGATGCAATCCGTGCCGTTGATCCCCACCGCAACGGCTCGGTCGGCGCCGATTCCGGCGCCTTCGAGTGCGCGCACGGCGCCGAGCACGGCGTTGTCGTTGAAGCCGCACACGAGCCAGTTCCGTACCGCGCCCTGCCGGGTGAGGAGCGTGGTGACGGCGTCGAAAGAGCCGGGAATGTCGGGGGTGCGCATCGGGGCGCGGAAAAACACCCTTTCCGGCAGGCCCGCGGCGGTGAGTGCCCGGATGGCGCCATCGGTGCGTTCGCGGGCGGTAGCGAGTTCGTCGAAGGAGGCGACGCAAACGCCCGTATCGGCGGCGGTCCAGCCGCGTTTCTTCATCTCGGCGGCGAGGGTCTGCCCGACCGTCTCGCCGATCTTGGCGGCGGAGATGCCGAGGTAGTGCACCGCGGTCATCGGCTTGCCGTCGGTGCCGACGAACTGGTCGTCGACCGCGATGAGCTTCATCCCGGCGGCCTTGGTCTTGGCGGCGATGGCCGGGCCGAGGCGGGTGTCAGGTGTGCAAATGACGAGCCCCTTGGCTCCAGCGGCGGCGAGGCTGTCGATGCCGGCGAGCACCTTTTCGCCATCGGTGGCGCCGATGCGGACCAGTCGGAACCCCAGGTCCTGGGCGGCCTGTTCGGCGAACTTCCACTCGAGTTGGAACCACGGTTCCTCGGGTTGCTTCACCAGGAAGCCGAGTGTCACCGGGGCCGCCTCGCGCGCGGTCTTGCCGGCGGGGGCGTCGGACCTGCCGCAGCCCGCGAGGAGCAGGCCGGCAAGCGTGGTGAGGACCGTGAGCGGCAGGGACAGGAGGGTGAGGCGCATGGGATGAATCAGAAAGTGCCCTTGAGTCCGAGCGTCCAGAGCGACCCGTAGCGCTCGCGGAAGCGCAGCTTGGCGACGGCAGGCGTGCTGGGGCCCTCGGCGGCGTCCTCGTTCGGGATGTCGCCGATGTTCCGCAGGTTGGCGAAGAGCGCGACCGTCCTCCAGAGGGTGTACTCGCCGAGTACGTCGATCGTGTTGCGCGCCGGTGTGTAGACGAAAGTGCCAGGCTCGATCGATGCGCCGGTCACGTTGTTGGTGCGCTGGTCGTCACGGAAACTACAGTTCAACCGGAGGCTGTAGCGCGCGCGATTGAGGCTCACCCCGAAGGAGCCGCTGTAAGGGATGTCGTTGAAGCCGATCGTGCCGATGTCGCGCGATTTTGTCGTGCGGCGGCTGTAGTTGGCGAACACCTGCAGGCCGCGGGCCCAGTGGGGAAAAAACGTGAGGGCCTGCTTGTAGCTGAAATCCCAGCCCTCCATTCGCGTGCCGCCGGGCACGTTGTACTGCGTGGCGACGTCGTAGGCACCGTACTCGGCTGGATCGAGCGCGTAGAGCCCGAGGAACTCGGGCGAGGGCCGGAACACCGTGCTGCCGAAGAAATTCCGGTAATCACGGCGGAAGACACCGGCGGTGAGCTGGCCGACACCCGCGAAGTAGTACTCGAGGCGGACCTTGGTGGAGGTCGCGGTCCACGGTTTGATCGCGACGTTGTTGACCGCGATGCGGTTGTTGGAGGCCGGCGGATTGTCGGTGTTGGGAAGGGATACCGCGCCGGCGTACTGGTTAAAGTCCGGCCGGCCGATGGAGGTGGAGATCGCGGTGCGGGCGACGAGATTCTCGCGGAGCTGATAGCTCGCGTTCAGACTGGGGAATACCCGCAGGTACTCCTTCCTGACGTCAGTGCCTCGCGGCAGGAAGGTGAGGCGGGAGGTCTCAAGCGGGTCGGTGGTGACCGCGATCACCCGTCCCGCGGCGTCGAGCAGCGGACGGCCGGCGGAGTCACGGCGCACGTTCAGCGTGAGATCGGTGAGGGGGCCCTGCGCCGCGATGTTGGTCTGCTCGACGCGCGCGCCGCCGACCACCTGAAGGCGTCGTTGGAAAAACGCCGCGTCAGCCCGCAGATAGGCGGAGGAGATGCCTTCCTGGGCGAACTTCGAACTCGTGACGTAGTTCCGGTAGCCGGTGTTCGCGTCGAACGTGAACTCGCCCGGATTCTTCTTCCAGAACTCGACGGTGTTCTTGTGGTCGAGGAACTGCATCCGGGGGAAGCCGTACATCCGATCACGCTGACCGCTTGACAGGTCGGTGAAGGAGGCCGCGCTGCCCGGCACGTTGCTGCCGCGGTAGTTCCAGGTGTTCGTGCCCGCGTTGCTGTCGCGCGTCGACTGACGGAAATCCAGGCCGGCGCGCAGGGTGAAAGGCACCGCCGTGAGAAAGTCGCGGCGCGCGTTCAGGAACGAGCTGAAGTTGATGTCCGACGCCTGCTGGGGATTTTCCGCCGCGCTGATGAAGGAGTAGGAGTCGGCGCGGTACGGGTCGACCGGGGCGCGCGTCACGCCGTCCAGGACCGTGATCACACCGGGCCGGGTATCGATGATCTCGTCGAAGTTGACGGTCACGTTGGACCGGCGGCCGATCACGGTGAGGAACATGCCCTTGTCCAGCGAGCGGATGGCGTTCTTGCCGTACGCGCGGCCGACGCCGCCGTCGAATTTCCAGACCGGCCCGTCATGGCGCCAGTTCAGCGTCGGCAGGTAGGTGCGGTTCTCGCGCACGCGGCCGTTGCCGCTGGTGATCTGGATGTTGCCGGCGCCCGTCACGCCCTGGACGGAAGTCGTGGTGAAGGTGCCGGGGACGATCTGCGTGGGATTGAACTGGAGGTTCCGGGCGGCGATCCAGCCGTCGAACGATGAGTACTGGTAGGACAGGGAGAGGCGGTCGCGGGGCGAAAGGCGGAAGTCGAGCGTGACGCCGAGCGAGTCGCGCTGGGACTCCTTGGGCGAGTCGGTGTACTGGTAAGCCGAGAGGTAGGGTTTGCCGGGCACGGTGTGCGGGAAGGCGGTGCCGTTGGTCGCGGTGCTCACACCGCGCCAGGTGTTGGTGTGGCCGACCTGGTGTGAGAACTGCGCGGAGTAGCCGGTGGCGACGGAGAATCCAAAGCGTTTGTTGACGGGCACTATCCAGGAAAAGTCGAAGCCGGGGTGCACCACGCGGCGGGGTTCGCGGAAGAAATCCGGCTGGCCGCCGAGTTTCAGGTGGTCGTCGCGCGCCATCACGTAGATGCTGCCGTTGAACACGGGACGCGCCCGCTCGAAGGAGCTCCGCGGCACCATGTTGATCGAGCCAGCCAACGCCGACCCGGGTGAGTCGGGCGTGGGCGACATCGAGACGTCGATGCGCGAGATGTTGTTGAGGTTGAAGAAGCCGACCTCCACCGCGCGGCCGGTGCCCGTCGGTGAGGAGAGACTCAGGCCGCCGAGGGTGACAGGGGTGTTGGCGGCCGGAGCGCCGTCGATCGAGACGAAGCGGGCGTCGCCGCCGCTCAGATCGACCGTAAGGCCGGGCAGATAGCGGAGGAATTCCGCCACGTTACCTTCCGCCACCGCGCCAAACTCGTCGGTCGAAACGACGGTCTTCACGTTGGCGGCGAACCGCTGCTCGTTGATCGCGATCGCGGCGGCCTCCATCTCCCGCGTCTCGCCCACGACGAATTGATCAAGTTTCACCGGGGCCTCCGAGGCGACCGGGCCCGCGCCGCCCGGCGCCAGCAACGTCAGATCGCGAATCAGCGTGCCGCCGGGTGCGAGGGCGAGGGACTCTAATTGCGGCGGAAATCCCGTGTAAAAAACGCGTAGCCGGACCTCGCCGGCCGGCACCTCGCCGAGGCGGTACATGCCGTCGGCGTCGGTGAACGTGACCAGCGCCGTGCCTTCGACGCTCACGCGGGCGCCCTCGGCCACCGCTCCGCTGCGGGAATTGAGCACGCGCCCCTCGATCGAGCCGGTGGCGGGAGCGGCCGCGGGGAGCGTGGCGGGAACGAGGCAGGCCAAGGACAGCGCAAGCCGAAGCAGCCGCGGCGCGGTTCCGAGGAAACCTCGGCGCTCGGCGGTCCGCGCCGCCTGGGGACAGCCTAGGGCGCAGACTCGCACCAGCCCATGCAGCAAACGAACAAAGCTTGCGCCGAGCGCCGCTGATTCAGCGCCGCTGGGGCGCGGAGTCGCGGGAAAGTTGGACGGGGGAACCAGCCTTCCGGAGGGTTCTCCGTTTCCTTGGTATACCCTTGCATCGATGGTGAAGACGTTCGCGTTCGGCGCTTGGATCACGACGTCAATTCCTGCGCTTCGAATGTAAGACCGGGCGGGGTACTTCATGGTGGAAACGGGCGGCGGGGCCGCGCGGGGCGGACCGAGCAAGGGCGCCGCGCGGGGCTTCGGCAATGGCGATCCTTCTTCCGTCGCCCGGAATCAGCGGCCGAGGGATGTCACCGCGACCGGGATGCCTAACCTGATCTCGACGGTCGTCCCGTGGTCGGCGGGAGCCTCGTCGGCCGTGCGCGACTCGAGGCGAAACTCGCCGTTCATCGCCTTGGTGAAATCACGCATCAGCATGACCCCGAAACCCGTGCCCTCCTCGTTCATCGTGCCGGGCCGGCTCCGCATGCGCCCGAAGCGGGAAAATGCCTCGCGCAGCTCACGCGGAATACCCGCGCCGCGATCACGAATGGAAAGCGTCATCGTGGAGCCCTCCCGGCGGATGCCGACCTCGATCACGCCGCCGGCCGGACTGAATTTGAGGGCGTTGGAAAGGGCGTTGGCGATGACGCTCAGGCGCAGCATGCGCGGCTCGGCCATCACGACCGCGAATTCAGGCCAGTCCGTTTTACGGATGGTGATGCGTTTCCGCCGGAGCTTGTCCTGCACCAGGCTTTCCGCCTCGTCGAAGGCGGCGCAGAGGTTGACTGGCTCCACCGCCAGGTCTCCGCCCTGCAGCTTCAGGAGCTCCACGTTGCGGGCGGAATCGACGATCTCCTTGATCGATTTCACGGCGAGTTGGAGGCGGCTGGTCGCGGCGTCCAGATCCACCGTCCGCCCGGCTTCCCGATTCAGCTGCATCAGGTCCGTGGTCATGCTGATCGTCGCGAGCGGCGAATTCAAATCATGGCAGAGTACCCGGACCATGCGGTCCATACCCGCCAGTTCCAGCTCCCGGAGTTCCTTCTGGTGCCGGATCTCCGCCAATCGTTCAAACTTATGGGTCAGCGCCACGGTGCTGAAAAACAGCTCCCAGAGCGTGGCCGTCACGGCGATCCAGGAGGTGACGGACGAGCTCGGAAGTGCCGAAAGCTGAATGAGGTTCAGGTAGACGGTCGCGCCCACCACGGCCATCCAGCCGATTGAAATCAGTCTCGCCCCGACAAGCCGGTGGCGGATGGTAACCGCGCAGGTGACGGTTAAGATAACCATGGAGGCGAGCTGCGCCACGGAAACGGCCACGCGAAGGTGCGATAGGTCCAGAAAGAAGGCAGCCGCAATGACCACGGCCAAGGCGCGAATCGACCAATCCAAAAAGCGCTGCAAGGCCGGTGCCGTGGTCTGCAGGTCGAAGTAACTTCCCAGGGCGCGCATCCCCAGGATGCAGTTCAACAGGCGGATGTGATAACGCCAGTCGCCCAGGTAGAATCCGCCAAGGGCCCCACCGAGGTAACGATCGAGGAGGCCGGACTGCGCCAGCGAGATGGTGAGCAGCCCAACGGAGAAGAGCGCGTAGTCCCTGGTCGCACGGTCGCGAAAGTTGAGGAATAGCGCGCTTTGCACGAGCAGCAGGATCACCACGCCTCCAATGTAGGTGAAGGTGAGCGAGGTGATGGCACCGGTTTCCGCCAGAAGCTCAGCCTCCGTCAGGAACGCCGGGCTGATCGAAACCTGCTGTTTCGTGAGGATCGAGATGTAGACGGCGGCGCGCTCCGTCCGCCAGTCCTCAAGGGGCAGGACAAGGTTAATGGGGTGAGGTCCACGGCGTTCCGCCGGCACCTTGAAACCCGTCTCACTTCGTCTTGTCGGGCGGCCGGGGTCTACCAGATAGGCCACGATGCGGTCGTGCGCGGCCCCGAGGAGTCGTAACGACCTGGTGGCATCCGCGGCGGGAGGTAATTGCTCGAGCTCCAACTTGTACCAAGTTACTTGACCCAGCCGCGGCGCCGGGGAGTCGATCGAGGTCACGGTTGTGGCAGGAAATCCCTCGAGGCGCTCCAATGCCCCGGGCAGCTCCATCGAAAAGCCCGGGGGAGCGTCCAACAGCAGCGTCCGGACGATCCGCGGACTGCCCGCCAGGGAGTTTACCACTCCCAGGAGCAAGGTGAAGGCGAGCGCTGCCCGGCTTAAGCGTGCCATTGATTCCAGTCGTGTGCCGCCTCGGACGGTCAAGGCAAGAGACAATCGACACCGGGAGCAGGGTGGAAGCGCATCGCGAATCGCGGGCCCTGGAACTGCCGGTAAGTCCGCGGCGAGAGAGACTGCCGCCCCGGGGCGGCAGGGCGCGTCGCGGCCCCTTCAGGTGCTTTTCGCGCCATTGGCCACAGGGGTCGGAAGGCGTAATGTCACCGTCGTGCCGTGCTCGTGCGGCAAATCCTCGGCAGTGCACGACTTCAAGCGAAACTCCCCGCCCATCGCGGCGGTGAAGTCGCGCATCAGCATGAGACCGAAGCCCGAACCCTCCTCGTGCATCGTTCCCGGGCGGCTCTCGATCCGGCCTGAACGCTCGAAGGCATCGCGCATTTCCCGCGGTATGCCGATGCCGTGGTCGCGGATGCTCAGCACCATGCTGGCGTTCTCCCGGCGGAGTGTGACGTCGATGACGCCGCCGGCCGGACTGAACTTCACGGCGTTGGACAACGCGTTGGCGATGATGCTCAGGCGCAGCATGCGCGGCTCGGCCATCACGACGGCGGTTTCCGGCCAGTCGACCCGGCGCAGCGTCAGCCGTTTCCGGGCGAGTTTCTCGCGCACCAGGTGCTCGACGTCGTCGAAGGCCGCGCACAGGTCGACCGGCTCGAGCGCGAAACTGCCGCCGTGCAATTTCAGCAGCTCGATGTTTCGCGCCGTGTCGACCTGGTCCTTGATCGCATTGAAAGCCAGCCGGAGGCGCGACGTCGTCGCAGCGAGGTCGACCGGCTTCCCCGCCTGCCGATTGAGCTCCAGGAGATCGGTCGTCATGCCGATCGTCGCCAGCGGGGTGCTGAGGTCGTGGCACATGACCCGGATCATGCGCTCCATGCCCGCAAGCTCGAGGTCCCGCAGCTCCTTCTGGTGGCGGAGTTTCTCCCAGGTGCGGAACTTGAAGGTAAGCCCGAGCGTGTTGCAGAGCAGCTCCCAGAACGCGGCGAGGTAAAACCAAGCCGCAGGGTTGGCCACAACGTGCGGAATCACGCCGAGGGAGGACAGGTTCACGATCAGGGATAGAATGGTTATTCCGACCCAACCCGCGCTGATCAGCCGGGCGCCCACAACCTCCGCGCGGATGGCGGCGAAGCAGGCCCCGAATGCGGCTACGCCCATGATCACGTAGAGCAGCGGAACGACGACTGCGGTGACTTCGACCGGGATGAAGAGGGACGCGGCCAATGCCCCGAGCAGGATCTTTTGAAAAAGGCTGAGCCAGCGATCCACCCCAGACGCAAATTTCTCCAGTTCGAAGAAGCTCTGGAGGCTCCGGATGACCATAAAGGTGTTGAGCAGCCGGATCTGCCCCCCCCAGTCACCCAGAAGGAACCCATCCGCACTTTCACAGAAGTGGAAGTCCAGATAGCCACTGCGGACGAGCGCGATGGCGACGAAGCTCAACGTGAGGAGGATGTAGTCGCGGACGGCCCGCTCGCGGAAGTGGAAGTACAGGACCGTCTGGACAATCAGAATGAAGAAGGCGCCGGACAGGTAGGCGCTGAGGAGCGCGAAGTCGGAGGACACTTCCATTTGCCACTTGGATCTATCCAGGAACCTCGGATCCAGGGGCAGGCGGTGATCACGCTCGTTCCGCACGTAGACGAAGGCCTCGCGCCCCCGCCACTCCGCGAGAGGCAGAATGAGCCGCACGGTGGGGTAAGCCCGCTCCGCCTGTGGGATGCTGTAACCTGCCACCGCCCGGGAGAGGAGCGCGCCCCCTTGCGCCAGATGAGCTTCCAGTCGCCGTTGCGTGGCGGAGTTCAGGCGAAGGGCGAGGGGTGTAACATCGTCGGATTCCTCTTTCTCCAGCCGCAGTTTGAACCAATCCGGCCGGCCGACAGCTGGTCCGGGATCATCGAGTGACGCGACGCGGCGGGTTGGAAAACCCTCCAGGCGTTTAAGATCCTCCGGCCCGCGGATCTCGAAATCCGGCGGTGCGGCTACGACTAGGGTCTCGGCGATCCGCGGCGTCGCCACCGCGGGCGCGGCGATGAGGGCCAGCAATAGGGCAAGAAAACCGCCAATTCGGCTCGGACTCATGGAGAGTGCTACACCCACCGGTCGCATGGGAACGCCGTGTCTTGGGTGCAATAAAAAAGCCGGCCCAGGATGAGCCGGCTTCAGCGGAGAGAGTGGACCTCTCAAGCGGTGACGACGGACACGCGGCGATGCGCCTTGTCGTAGGTCACGACGCCGTCGGCGAGTGCGAAGAGAGTGAAGTCGCGGCCGAGGCCGACGTTCTTGCCCGGGTGCAGCTTGGTGCCGCGCTGGCGGACAATGATGTTTCCGGCGATGACGGACTCACCGCCGAAACACTTGACGCCGAGACGCTGCGAGTGGCTGTCGCGGCCGTTGCTGGATGTTCCCTGACCCTTTTTGTGCGCCATGATTGGTTCCTCGAGTTAGGCGGTGATGGAGTTGATCTTGATGACGGAAAGCTCCTGGCGGTGGCCGCGTTTGCGCTCCATGCCCTTGCGCTTCTTCTTCCGGAAAACGATGACCTTTTCGCCGCGCTTGTTCTCGAGCACGGTGGCGGAGACCGAGGCGCCGGACAGGGTGGGCTTGCCGACCTTGAAGGACGCGCCTTCACCGGCCGCGAGGACCTCCTTGATCTCCACTTTGGAGCCCTTTTCGGTGCCGCGGTAGCGGTTGACGGTGAGAATGTCCCCCTCGGAAACAGTGAACTGCTGCCCTTGGGTCTTGATGGTCGCTTTCATGGAATAAAAGTTTGGATAAAGCGTTTCGCGGAAAGTGAATGCAAGGCTTATTTCGGAGCTGATTCCCCCCGTCGGGAACCGAACTGCGAGCGGTTCAGAATCGCTCCGCCAGAGCCACCGCTTTGAACAGCGCTGAAGCCTTGCTGATGGTCTCCTGGTACTCCGCCGCCGGCACCGAATCCGCGACCACCCCGGCGCCCGACTGAATATGAACACGGCCGTCCTTCACCAGCGCTGTGCGCAGCATGATGCAGGTGTCCATGTTGCCATCGTAACCGACGTAGCCCAGCGCGCCGGCGTAGAAGCCGCGTTGCACCGGCTCATTTTGGGCGATGATCTGCATGGCGCGGATCTTGGGCGCGCCGGAGACCGTTCCGGCCGGGAAGGTGGCCCGCATGAGATCGTAGGCGGAGCGTCCGGCCGCGATGCGGCCCTCGACCTGCGACACGATGTGCATGACGTGCGAGTAGCGCTCGATCACCATCATCTCGGGCACGGTGACGGAACCGAACTCGCAAACCCGGCCGATGTCGTTGCGCGCGAGGTCCACCAGCATGAGGTGCTCGGCGCGCTCCTTCTCGTCGGCCAGAAGTTCTTTCTCCAGCGCCGCGTCTTCGGCGGGCGTGGCCCCGCGGCGCCGGGTGCCGGCGATGGGGCGGATCTCGACGAGACCGTCGGTGAGGCGCACGTGAACCTCCGGTGAGGCGCCGACGATCGCAAAGTCGCCCGTCTCCAGGATGAAGAGATAAGGGGAGGGGTTCACCGTTCGCAGCGCCCGGTACAGATCCAACGCCGGCCGGTCGAAGGACTGGGAGAAACGCTGGGAGGGCACGAACTGGATGATGTCGCCGGATCGGATGAACTCCTTGCCGTCCTCGACCATGCGCTCGAAGGCCTCGCGGGTGAAATTGCCGGGCGGTACCGCGACCGGCCCCACATCGGCGATCGGCGCGGGCGCCAGGGCGCGCGGTTGCCGCAGCAGCGCGTGCAATTCCTTCAACTCGGTGACCGCGGCATCGTAAGCGGCGCCGGCCTCCGCCGGGCTGCGCACGTGGGCGTTCACGCAGAGGCGGAGGGTTTGCTTCGCGCGATCGAAGATCAGCAGCGAATCCGCCAGCATGAAGTACAGCATCGGCAGCCCGAGTTCGTCGCGGGCGGCGGTGGGCACGGTGGGCTCGACCCGAGTCACATACTCGTAGCCGATGAAACCCACGGCTCCGCCCGTGAAGCGGGGCAGTCCGGGCAATGCCACCGGACGAAAACCGCGCAGCTCCTCCTCGACCAGCTTCAGCGGATCAGAAGGCGTGGGAATCGTGCGGTCCGGCTGCCCGGGCTCGCGAACGAGCGTCGTTTGCGGCCCGCAGGCGAACACCTTGCGTGGCCGGCAGCCGATGAAGCTGTACCGGGAGAGGTTTTCCCCGCCCTCGACCGACTCGAGCAGGAACGACGGGCCCGCGGCGCGGAGCTTCGCGTAGGCCGACACCGGCGTCTCGAAGTCCGCCATCAGATCGGTCGTGACCGGGATGACGTTGCCCTCTGCGGCGAGGCTCGCGAAGGTGTCTCGGGTCGGGTGGATGTTCATCGGCGGCCGGGTTTAAATGCGAGCGGCCGAGGGGCGCGGCAAGGCGAATGAAAGCCGGCGCGCGCCACGTCGGGTGCAGCGGCGCGGCTCCGCCGCGAACGAGGCACGGTTCAATTGCGCCGCGCTGGGAGGAACGAGTGAAGGCGAGAAGCCGTTGGGGAATCGGCGGAAGGCGTTTCCGACAATCCGAGGGAGCCCGCCTTGGGCGGAGAACACCCTCGGCCACCTCGGACGCGGTTCTTGTCCAAAGACGGTACGGCTCCTCCCTCCGAAAGGCGTCCAGTGTAGCCGCGCCTGCGAGCCGCGGACCATGCATGCTTGTGCGACGGCCGAAGCCTCTTCCGCCTACTGCTTCCGGTCCGCGCGGCGGCCGCTCGGTTTCGCCGGATCGTAGGCGGGGTTGGGGATCGGGAACTTGGCGCCGACGTCGCGTTGCCACGCGTGTAATTCGGCTCGGAGACTCGCGACGCGGGCCGGTTCGCGGGAGGCGACATCGGCTTTCTCGCCAAGGTCCGCGGCGAGGTTGAACAGTTCTACGCGATTGTCCTCCAGCCATTCGATGAGTTTCCAATCGCCGCGGCGGACCGCGGCGGCGGGCGCGCCACCCTGGTTGCCATAATGCGGGTAGTGCCAGAAGAGCGCGCGCTCGGGTTCCGGCTTGCCGCGGAGCGCAGCAGCTAGGCTACGCCCGTCGATTGGCTGGCCGGACGCGGGTTTCACGCCGGCGGCCTCGAGGAAGCTCGGGTAAAGGTCGGGGCTGCTGACGGGCGTCGTGACGACGCTGCCCGGTCTCGACACGCCCGGCCAGCGAACCAGCAGCGGCTCGCGAATGCCGCCCTCGTACATCCAGCCTTTTCCGGCCCTGAGTGGAAGATTGGAGGTCGGCCAGCCCTCGCTCGTCGAAAGACCACCGTTGTCACTGGTGAAAATGACGAGGGTGTTGTCGCGCAGACCGAGTTCATCGAGCGCGGCGAGCACCTTGCCGACGGCAAGATCCATCGCCTCGACCATGCCGGCGTAGACGGCGTGGTTCTGCACGAGGCGCACGTCACGCTCGCCCTCGCGGCCCCATTTTTCCTCCAGGCCCAGGCGGCGGCGCTTATCCTCGTATTTCAGCCGAAGGTCCTCTCGCGCCATCAGCGGGGTATGGACCGAGTAAAGGGGGAAGTAGACCAGGAACGGCTGATCGCGGCGTGCGCGCATGAACTTCACCGCCTCGGTGGCCAGCCGGTCGGGCAGGTGCTCGCCTTCGGGGCCGTCGGTCAGACGAGGATTGCCGTACGGGGAAAAGTAACGCTTCCCACCGTACGGGCCGCCCTTCTCATTACCGCCCATGTTGATGTCGAAGCCCTGGTTCTCGGGCCACCAGCCCTCGGGGCCGAGGTGCCACTTGCCGGCGAAGAACGTCGCGTAGCCCGCCGCCTTCAGGGCCTTTGCGATCGTGGGCCGCTCCAGCGCGAGGCGATCCTCGTAAGGGGCGGGCAGCGAGCGGGTGTTACGCTTCCAGTCGGCCGGCGTGCGCGGGGCGCCGATGTAATCGGTGATGCCGGTGCGCTGGGGCCATTGTCCGGTGATGATGCTCGCGCGGGTGGGGGAGCACACCGGACAAGCGGCATAGGCGTCGGAGAAGCGCGCGCCCTCCTTCGCTAGGCGGTCGAGATTGGGCGTCTCGTGGAAGGTGCTGCCGTACGAGCCGAGGTCCCGCTGGCCGAGGTCGTCCGCCAGGAAGAACACGATGTTCAGGCGCGGCGTGGGCGTGGCGGCGAGCAGGTTGGCCGCCGCCAGCGCGAACGAAATAATGAGGAGGAGGCGTTGCATGGGCGGGTCCTCAATTGGCCGCTGACTTGGCCTGCTTGCCCTTGGCCTTGCCGGGATTGCCGTGGTTGTAGGTGCGCCACCAAGCCGGTCCCTCCGCCTCGATCTCCGTGTTAAGCCGGCGCAGCGCCGCCGTCATTTCCGCCAGCTTGGCGGGTTCGCGGGCGGAAAGCTCGTTCGTCTCGGTCCGGTCCTGCCGCAGGTTGTAGAGCTCGAACTTCGTCAGCCCCTCGTCGGCAAGAATCTTCCAGTCGCCGATGCGCATCGCCGTCTTCAGCGGCTCGGGCGCGATCGCGCAGCGCCAATAGAGCGGGCGCGCACGCTCCACCGGGCGGCCGGACAGCGCCGGGAGTAGATCCCCACCGTCGATGACCCGGTCCGCCGGCGCCGGCGCCCCCGCGACGCGCAGGGCCGTGACGAAGATATCGGAGCCGATCACCGGCTCGTCGGACACGGTCCCGGGCGCGATGCGTCCCGGCCAGCGCACGAGGCCGGGCACGCGGATGCCGCCCTCGTAAACGGAGCGCTTGCGGCTGCGCAGGCCGCCGGTGGAGCCCCGGCCGGGTGTGCGGATGCCGTCGCCCTCCGGGCCGTTGTCGGAGGTGAAGAAAACCAGCGTGTCGCCCGCGAGCTTCAGCTCGTCGAGGGCGCGCATCAGCCGCCCGAAGGCGTGGTCCAGCTGGGTGACGTTGGCGTGGTGCTCCTGCTGCACGTCGTCATCGATATCCGGATACAGAGCCTTGAAGGCCGGGTCGGATTTGATGGGGTAATGCGGCTCGTGGGCCCAGACGGAGAGGAGGAAAGGCTTGGCCGGGTCGCGGCGCTCCCGAAGCCACGTGACGGCCTCCTCCACGATGAAGGGGGCGGAGTATCCTGGCACCGGGCCCACCGGCACGCCGTTGCGGACGAAGTTCGTGGGATTCTCGTGCGACGGCGCGGCGTTGTTCTGCGTGGCGAGCCACCAGTCGTAGCCGTGGTCCCCGGGCTGGGGTTGCGTCGGGCGGTTGAAGTGCGAGTTGAGGTGCCATTTTCCGACGTGACACGTCGCATACCCCCGCTCACGCAACAGACGCGGCAGGGCGAGTTCGCTGGTGCGCAGGTGCACTTCCCGTCCCTCGGGAATCCAAGTGAAGACGCCGTTCCGGTAGGGTGTGCGGCCGGTGAGGATGGCGGAGCGCGAGGGGCTGCACACCGCGCTGGCCGAGTAGCACTGGGTGAGGCGCGCGCCCTGTTTCGCGAAGGCGTCGAGATGCGGGGTCTTGATCACCGGATGCCCCTGCACGCCGAGGTCGCCCCAGCCGAGGTCATCGGCGAGGACAATGACGATATTGGGAGGACGGGGCGTGGCGCCGGAGGTGGTGGCAACCGCGGTCAGGGCTAGGAGCAGGAGGGGTAGGATGCGCATGAGGAAAAACAGGAAGACGGTCGCAGGATCGAAGGGCGGGGTTACTGTCCGGGTGCGGTCACGCCGGGAATGGCGAGGGGGAAGACCGGGTTCGGGGCGACTTCCCGGCGGAGCAACTCCTCGGTTCGTCGAAT
>Ga0255127_1000346_pt1 | contig 24308 bp, 14 predicted proteins | sample Law_Miss_RepB_8d_FD_188555 | JGI IMG/M metagenome (GOLD analysis project Ga0255127, IMG submission 188555) | Freshwater microbial communities from St. Lawrence River, New York, United States - Law_Miss_RepB_8d | ecosystem: Environmental > Aquatic > Freshwater > River | place: USA: New York...
ATGCAACGGTTTTGCCGATGGCGGCGTTCTTGTCGCTGAAGACGCCGGTGGAGGCCACTGTGAGTTGGTCATCAGCCACCATGCCGTTGAAGACGGCGCCGGTCACAGACACGGCGGCGTTGGTGTTGCCGTCGTAGGTTTTGTTGGCGGCGGTGATGCCACTGAGCGTGATGGCTTTGGGGATGATCGTTCCTTGGGCCGTTTCGGTTTTGATGTTGTAGTTGCTGCGCATGTCGACGCCGTCAGCGTCCTGGATCGTCAGATCCGAGGTGAGTTGCAGTCTGCTGCCATGGGCACCCAGAACGTTCTTGCTCGTGAATTCCTGTTTGGCGACAACGGTGTCGTGGCCTCCACTGTTGTTGACCACCAGCACCGCTTTGCTGGACGACACATGACCATCGTAAATTTTTTCATCTTCGACCGCCTTCAATGTGAGATCGGCTTTGGAGATGGTCGCTGTGGTGGTGGTCGTGGTGTGGGTCAGCTTGTAGTTGTCAGCATCGGTGCCAGAAATGGCCAAACCGTTGACGGTGACCGTCTTGCTTGTGCTCGCATTTTTGTTGTCAAAGTGGGCGCTGCTTTGGGACAAGCTCAGGCGGTCTCCTGCGAGCCTGTCGCTGCTCAATGTGACGCTGGCGTTCGTGGTGGTGTCGTAGACCTTGTCGGCTGCGCTGGCGCTGATGGTCAGGTTCTTCCTGTCCACCACATAGTTGTTGCCAGCGGTCGTGAAACCTGCAAAGCTGTAGTTGGCCGCATCCTCACCGCTGAGGGTGGTGGCGGTCTGTTTGTAGCTGCCTGCTTTGAGCTGGCCGCTGGTGCTGGTGGCGGCATCCACGACAGAGGCGGAGGCGGTGACTTGGTCGGCCCCTTGCACGTTGCCAAAGCTCACGGCGCCCGCATCGGCAGCTGTGCCGTAGGTGGTGTTCACGTCGGCAATGGCCGCGCCCGTCAAGGCCAGCTTGTTGACCACATGGTTGTTGTCAGCGGTCGTGAAACCCGCAAAGCTGTAGTTGGCCGCATCCTCACCGCTGAGGGTGGTGGTGGTCTGTTTGTAGCTGCCTGCTTTGAGGTGACCGCTGGTGCTGGTGGCAGCATCCACGACAGAGGCGGAGGCGGTGACTTGGTCGGCCCCTTGCACGTTGCCAAAGCTCACAGCGCCCGCATCGGCGGCTGTGCCATAAGTGGTGTTCACACCGGCAATCGCCACGCCGGTCAAAGCCAGCTTGTTGACTTTGTAGTCGCCCCGGATGTCGGCAAAGCTGTAGTTGTCCTTGTCAACACCGGTCAAGCCACTGAGGGACTGGATGCCTGTGTGGTCACCTGCCCGGAGATGGCCGCTGGTGCTGGTGCGACCGGTGGTGTCGATGCGCACACCACTGGCTTGCACCAGGTCACTGCCTTGCTTGTTCGTCAAATTCACCGCGCCGGCCTGCAAGGCAGAGCCGTAGATGGTTTCACCCTGGGCGATGGTGCCGGTCAAGGCCAGTGGTGTGACTTTGTAGTCGCCCTGGATGTTGGCAAAGCTGTAGTTGTCCATGTCGGCACCCGTCAGGCCCGCGAGGGTCTGAATGCCCGTGTGCATGCCTGCTTTGAGATGGCCGCTGGTGCTGGTGCGGCCTGTGGTGTCGATGTTCACACCGCTGGCGCTCACCACGTCGTTGCCCACCTTGTTGGTCAGGTTGACAGCGCCTGGCACCAGGGTGTCGCCGTAAGTGCCCAAACCCTGCGCAATGGCACCGGTCAAGGCCAGTGGGTTGACGGTGTAGTTGGCGGTGGCGGTGGTGAAACCTGCAAAGCTGTAGTTACCCGCGTGCGCGCCGCTCAGGGCCGTTCCCACGGTCTGGGCGTAGCGGCCGGCTTTGAGGTGGCCGCTGGTGCTGGTGGCGGCGGCCACGAGGCTGGCTGCGCTGGCTGCCGCCACATCATCGCTGCCTATTTTTCCACTCAGGCTGACAGTGCCCGTGGCGGCGCCTGTGCCATAGGTGGTGGTGACGTCCGCAATCTGACCGGTCAACACTTTGGGGCTCAGGGCCACGGTGTTGACGCCGCTGGCAGCCACCGTCAAGTCGGGCAATTTGTAGTTGCTGGCCAGGCCGCCGTGCGTGCCATCGGTCAAGCGCACAGCATTCACAAAGTTGGTGCTGTTGTCCGCCACGTTCTGGCTGTGGATCGTGGCGAAACTGTAGCCCAGGGTTTCCGATCCCACGCCCGTGGCGATGCTCAGCTGCGAGCCCGTGAGCGTGGTGTGGCCGTCATAGGTTTTGGCGGCAGAGAGGCTGACTTCTTTTGGGTCAATGAACAGGGTGCCGTTGACTTTGGTGATCGCGTAGTTGCCATTGACGTAGGCCGCATCGTCCACGGTGCTGGTGTAAGTGCCCGCGTGGGTGGCTTTGACGCCGGCCGTGATGCCGGCCAGATCCACGGCCTGGCTGTCCGTGCCTTGCAGGCTGCCGCTGGTGATGGTGAACCCACCCACGGATTGCTCGGCGCCGTTGTACACCTTGCGGGTGTCGCTGTTGGCGGTCAGGGTCAGCGCGGCAGGCGTGATGGTGCTGGCGGTGTTGCTGACCGAAGTGGGCAGTTTGTAGTTGGCCAGATCGGCCGTGCCTGGCGTGAAATCACCGGGGGTCAGTGTGGCCGTGACGGTATGGGCCGATGCGACATTTTTGCTGTTGTAAGTGCCTGCCGTCTGGGTGACGGTGGCTGTTTCCGTGACGCCGCCCACCGTCACACCCGTGGCGATGATGGCACCGGCCGCCAGGCTGGCATGGGTGGTGCCGTCGTACACCTTGGTCTGGCGGGACAGGCTCACATTCAGGTTGGCCTGGGTGATGGCGCTGCGGGTGTTGCTGACCGAAGTGGGCAGGTTGTAGTTGTTCAAGTCGGCCGTGCCGGGTGTGAAATCACCGCCGCCCAATGTGGCCGTGACGGTGTGGGCCGATGCCACGTCTTTGCTGTTGTAGGTGCCTGCTGTCTGGGTGACGGTGGCGGTTTCCGTGATGCCGCCCACCGTCACACCCGTGGCGGTGATGGCACCGGCCGCCAGGCTGGCATGGGGGGTGCCGTCGTACACCTTGGTCTGATCGGCCAGGCTCACCAGCAGATTGGCTTTGTGGATGGTGCTGGTGGTGTTGTCGATGTAAGTGATGTCGTAGTTGCCGGTGACATCGGCGCTGGCGCTGTCCTGGAGGGTCACGCCCGACGCCCGCACGTATTTGTTGTTCGTGCCCGCGTTCTTGCTGAGGAAGGCTTGTGAGCCCATCGACTTGACACTTTCACCGGCCGCTTGTCCTGCCAGGGCGCTCACAGTGCCGGTGCCAGAAGCTGCGGTGGTGCCGTCGTAGGTCTTTTCGACCTGGGAGGCGGTGACGGTCAGGCTGGCTTTGTGGATGGTGCCGGCCGCATCGGTGGAGGCGACGGTGTAGTTGTTGCCGTTGTTGCCATCCTGAATGGTGAAACTGTCCACTTTCAGGACAGAGTTGCCGGTGCCCAGCGCATGCTTGCTGGCAAACACTTGACTGGCGGAGATGGTGTCGCCTGTTTGTGCGCCCGTGATCAGCACGGCCGCTGATGATCGGGTGGTGCCGTCGTAGGTTTTGGTGTCGGCTGCGGCGGCCAGAGTCAACGCCCTGGGCAGGATGTTGGCGGTGGTGGTGAGTGGGCCTGTGGTGGTCAGCTTGTAATTGGCCCAGCTGCCTGTGCCATCGGTTGGGGTCAATGTCGTGACATCGGCCACAGTCACTGTCTTGCCGTTGGCAGCGTGCTTGTCGGCAAAGCTTGCCGCGCCGCTGAGCCCCAAGGTTTCGGAGTTCACGGTGCCCTGGAGGGTGCCCGAGGTGATGCTGGCGGCGTTGGTGCCGTCATACGTTTTGTGTGAAGCGGCGATGCTCGAAAGCGTCACGTCTTTGGGATGGATCGTGCCGGTGGCCGTGGTGGTGCTGATGTTGTAGTTGCCGCTCATGTCGGCACCTGCCGTGTCTTTGACGGTGTAGCCCGACTGCACCTGCAAGGTGCTGCCGTTGGCACCCAGGACATTTTTGCTGACAAAGACCTGCGATGCCGTCACCACGTCGGTGCTGCCGCTGGCGTTGATCACGTCGATGGCTTGGCCAGACAGGGTCGTGCCGTCATAGGTTTTGGTGTCGGTGACGGCTTTCAGTGTCAAGTCGGCCTTGTGGATGGTGCTGCTGGTGTTGTGGACGTATTCGACCGTGTAGTTGTTGCCGTTGTTGCCATCGTTGAGGGTCACGCCAGACACTTGCACCACCTTGTTGCCGATGCCGGCGTTTTTGTCGGTGAAGGCAAAGCTGCCGCCACTGACCGTGTCTGTGCCGAACAGCTGCGTGCCTTGCGTGGCCACTGCTGTGCCCAAGGCACTGGTGGTGCCATCGTAGGTTTTGCTCACGTCGGCGGTGGTCAGCTTCAAGGGGGCCGGGGTGATCACGCCGTTGGTGCCCGAGAAGCTGGTGGTGTCACCCGCCAGGTGGTAGTTGCGGGCATCGGCGCCACTCAAGGCCATGTTGCCGATGGTGTAGCCCAAATTCTCACCCACGTTCTTGCTGTTGAATGCACCGGTGCCGCTGATGCTCAAGACATCGTTCGCGATTTGACCGCTCATGCCCAGCACCACATTCGTCATGGCGGTGGTGCCGTCGTAGACCTTGCTCACGCCCGAGGCGTTGGGGGTGATGGCTTTGGTGTTCACACTCAGGCCCCCCACAAAAACAGGCGCACCGACAAAGTTGCTGCCCACCACGGTGGGGTTGAGGTCCTTGATGCTGTAGTTGCCGACCACGGTGTGGCCGGAACTGCTCAACGCCGCAGGCTGGGTGCCCAGGTAAGGCTTGAGTGTGGTGCTGACCGAGGTGCTCAGCCCATCGCTGAAAGTGAATTGGTGGCCCGAGCCCGTGCGGCTGAGCGTGATGATGGTGTCGTCGTTGTCGTCCAGGTACTGCGCCGTGGGGTCATAAGTCCAGCCACTGCCGTAGGTGGCCCCGACGTTGGCGTTGCGAATCAGCAATTGGTTGGCCGGCACGATGGTGTAAGTGCCGGGCGCATAGCGGATGTTGTAGTTGTCTGAGCGCAGGCCCGATGGCATCAGAACGCCCGGATAAACACCGGCATCCAGCGCCGATGGATTGTTGCGTGTGATGGTCAGGGTGCCGCCCAGCACACTGCTGGTTTCGCCATTGACCAAGCCGGTGTAATGCACGCCCGCATAGTTGGCGGCATCGGTGCGACCGACAAAGCGGGCATCGTCGATGGCCGTGACCGTCAGGTCGGCTTTGTTCACGGTCAGCTTGCCGGGGGTGTAAGTCACGCCATAGCCCAGTGCGCTTTTGCCGCCGTTGTCGCTGGCCGTGATGTCGTAAGCGCTGGCCGAGGCGTTTTTGGCACCCTGCGCAGAGCCGCCGTACACCGCATTGGCGGTCGCCCCATGGAAGGTGTCCCCGTTGAGCAAGCTGCCTGATGCCAGCGTGGTGTTGAGTGCGCCGCCGCTGAAAGCCAGGCCGTCGTAGGTTTTGCTGGCATCGTTGACCTGCACGGTCAGTTGCGGTTGTTCACGGTAGATCGCGTAGAGGCCCGAGCCCAGTGCTGTGCTGTAGTTGGCGGCGCTTTCATCGCTGTTGTAGCGGAAACGACCGCTGCCCGAGCCGACCAGGCTTGTCAGGTTCGCATGGCCCGTGTTGCCCGTGAACAAGCTGGTGCGGCCTCCTTCACCGGTGGAAAAACCGTAAGCGCCACTGAGCTGGATGTCGCCGCCGCTGGCGGTTCCCGCCGCGCTGGAGGCGCCTGCATTGAGCACAATCGCTGCATGGGTCGCGTCTGTGGTGTGGACCGCCTGGGTCACGCTCAGGTGGCCGCTTTGGGTGGTCACGGCCACGGGGCCGGTGGCGGTGATGCCCGCACTCGCACCGGCCAGGCCGATCTCCAGCGCTAGTTCATTTTTCAGGTTCAGGCTCGACAAATCGGCGGCAACGGTGCCGACCTGGTTGGCGGCGGTGCTCAGGTCTGCAGCACCGCCCAGCAATTCAAGCGCGGTGAGCTTGAGGCTCCCTGTGGCCGATTGACCGATGCTTTTGTCCGCTGAGGTCTGCAAGGTCAACAGCGCGGGCTTGTAGGCGCCGGTGCCGGTGGCCGAATAGTCCACAGGGCCTGTGATGCTGATCTGGCCTGCCGTGGAAGCCAGCGTCAGAGACTGGGATGAAAAACCATTGAGGTTGCCCACATGGATGCCGGTACCGCTCAAGCTGGCGCTGCCGAGCTGCATGTTTTTGGGAACTTCCAGTCGGATGTTGCCGTTGCTGGCCACGAGTTTGGAGGTGTCCTGAATGGAGATGTCCTGAACCCCGCTTCCCCCCTGTCCCTTGATGTGGATGTCGCCTTGGGTGGCGGTCACCGGCACGTTCATGAACAGCAACACGCCGTTCATAGCACCCTGTCCGTCGATGCGGATGGCTTTGCCCTGTATTTTGGTGATCGTGCCGGTCAGGAAAGAGTTCTGGATTTGTACGCCATGGCTCGATTCTGATTTGCCCAGCATGGTCACTTGGCCACCCGCATTGACGCTGGCGTTGAAAATATAAATCCCGGGTTCGTTGGCGGCATTGAACTGGTTGCCGGGCGTCACACCGTCCGTGCTGCCGGTGTTGTCCAGCAGAACATGGTTGCCATTCAGCACGGTTCCAAAACGCATCATGATGCGACCCCCTTGCGTTTGGTAAGTCACGTTGCCCGTCGCATTGGCGGGGTTGATGCTGGCCAGTTGCTCAATGCCGCCCTTATTGGTGTTCACCACCAGGGAGCCGCCTCGGGTGTTGATGGTCCCTGACAGGGAAATGCCCCCGCTGGCGGTGGTCCGGCCAGCCGCCAGCTTGACGTTCAAATTGGTGCCGCTGATGGCTGCCGCCACATCGATCCGGTTGTCGGCCAAGAGCTCGAGCGTGCCTGCGCCTGCGGCATTGATGGCGTTGCTCACACGGATGTTGCCGGTGCCCGTACTGGCCCCTAAGGTGTTCACCGCCACGTTGCTGGCCGGGCCGCTGTTGGCATCGGTGGTGATGGTGACGGTGGTGCCGCCCGTCAGGGCGGCCCCGAGTGTGGTGGCCGAGACCTTGCTGGTGTAACCGGTGGTCAATGCCCCATCGGTGATGTCGATGTCATAGGGGTCGATCAGCCACTGAGCGGCTTTCACCTGTGCGGCATCCAGTTGCATCCGATGCCCCGAGGTCTCCACAAACCCACCTTGACTCTCCAGCTGCGCGCCGCTGACGTCCGTATGACCGGCCAGTGCACCCGTCTGCAGGTCGCGCCCGATGACGATGTCGCCGCCCTTGTTGGCGGGGTGGCTGCTGTTGGCGGTGATCCGGCCGTCCACCTTGATTTGCCCGCCATCGGCCAGCACATGCACGGCGCCGCCTTGCATGCCGCTGGTGTCGATGTGGCCTGAATGCAGCACACTGGCCACGGCCTGGCCCAGTGCGGCGGCCTGCAGGTACACCTGACCGCCTTCGGCCACGATCACGCCGTTTTTGTGGTTGGCCACGACAGCGTTGATGCTCGCGGGGGTCAGCTCCAGTTTGATTTTTCCGGTGCGCCCCACCGGCGCGGTCACTGTTTCGGCAGCACCCAAAGCCACGCCGCCCTGGGGTGCGATGATCTGACCTTCGTTGCTCACATGTGTGCCCAGCAAGGCCACATAGCCACCGGGGGCCACACTGATGCGGCCTTGGTTGACCACCTGGCCTGTGCTGCCGTTGCGGGTGTAGCGCGCGTTGCCCGCCATGAAGTCGGCGTCGGTGATTTGGAGGGTGGAGGCCGTGAAGGCGCTGGCACTCACGCTGCCATCGCTGCCCACCACGATGCCCTTGGGGTTGACCAGCACCACCTGGCCATTGGCTTGCAGTTGCCCCAAAATTTGGGTGGGGTTGTCTGACAGCACGCGGTTGAGCAGCACCGACTGGCTGCTGGGCTGCAGCACATGGACTTGGGCGTTCTGGCCAATGTCAAAACTTTGCCAATTCACCACCGCTTTGGGGCTGTTTTGCGTGATGGCCATCTGGCTGCCCGACTGGCTGACGCTGACCACGCCTTGCGCCACCTGAGCGCCTTGGGGCAGGGTTTGGCTCCAGCTCAAACTGACCGATGCGAACCCCAAAGCCAGCACGCCGACAAAGCGTGCATCCAGACATCCCGCGCTTGAAGCGGCGACCGGGCGGGCGCCTGGTCCCTTGGTTTGGCTGCTGGCGTGTTCACCGACGGCCACCAAGGTGCCCAGGCGTTTGGAGAAGATGGTTTTGTAGCAAAGATGGTTCACGGCAGGACATCGTCAAATGACGCACCCACACGCGGAAAGCCAAAAATGCTTGCCTGTCAATTATGAGTGCTTATTTGTCAATTTTCCGTTTCCATGATGTTTTTATCATTATCCAATTGGGGTACTCTGTCACTTTTAATGAAACTTTTTTGCCTTTAATGATGAAATTCCCAAATGTCCTGATTTGTACTTAAATTCACAAAAAATCAGAATGTTTGTTCAAAAAAGGAAGCTCAAGCTCGCGTTGACGCGCTGGTTGTTGGGTTGGGATTCGATGTTGCTGGGCAGCCAGCCCTTGTAGCCTTGGCGGCCTTTGGCCCAGGTCAGGGCGTAGTGCAGCTGGTGGTAACGGCCTTGCCATTGCAGTCCTGTCCCCTGCAAGGCATAACGCGGGAGGCTGGCGGCGGCAGACGGGTTGGCCTGGGGTGTGACCTGGCCGATGTCATAAAACAGCGAAACCGATGCATTCCGGGGCAAGGTCCTCGTCAATTCCACGCTGCCCAGCACCCCGTGGTCACCCGTGCCGTCGGCGCTGGTGTAAGCGCGCACGCCGTTGACCCCGCCCAGGGTGATCTGGTTGTAGCCGTCCAGATTGCGGTTGGCCCATTGGCCGCGCAAACGGCCACTCAGGCGCCACGCGCCATCGGCATTGAGCGGGGCCTGACTTTTCAGGGCCACATCCAGCTTGGTGTAGGCGCCCGCAGGCACGGCCGCACTGACCGCATTCGGGTATTGACCCAGGGTCAGGCCCAGTTCGGCCCGCACGGGATGGTTCGACAAGCGCTCGTTGTCGGCCGTCAGGCGCCAGCGCAGCTGGTGGTCCCTGGCGCTGGAAATGGGGGCACCCGTGGCTTGCAAATGGCTTTGGCTGTCACGCACCGACAGATCCAGGCGGCCTTTGAAGACCAGGTCGCGGTGTCCCGCCAGAATCCGTGTCAGGCCCACACCCAGCTCGCTGGCGTGGCCCTCGGTGCTGGCTGTGCCGCCCAGTACCGAGCGGCTGCGTGAGTGGGTGCCGAACCACTGCCAGCGTGCCCCGGCCAAGGGCAGCAAGGACTCGTAGTCGGCACGCAGGTAAGCCGTGCCCTCAGAAGCCTGGCCCAGCAAGGACAGCTGCGTCTTCTCACCGGGCATGCCGATGGTCACGGCGCCCATCGCTTGGGAGCGACCGTATTGCCGCAGGCCATGGTTGTTGACTTGCACCACACCCGATGACAGCTGTCCGGGCGCAGCTTGCGCGGGCGCGACCGTGATCACCAGGTCCAGCAATTGCGGGCCGACCGCCCGCAAGGTGGCCTCCAGCTCAACCGGCAGGTCGAAACTGGCCGAGTCCAGTTCCTGGTCCAGGGCCAGGGTGTCCAAGGGCATGCCTGGTTGGAACTTGTCGGCAAAGCGCGATTGCACGCGCTGCAAGTGGGCGGCTTCCAGTGGGCCGCCCAGCGACAAGACACGCACCACATTGATGCGGGGCTGCATCACCTGGATTTGTAACTGCTCCCCCCCCGCGACCGGGACCACCTCGGTTTTGGCATAGGCCATGAAGCCTTCCTGGCCAGCTTTGTCGTAAAACCAGGCGTGAAAAGCCTGGATCTGCTCGATCGACACCGCCTGGCCGATGCGCGACCGCCAGTAGCGCTCGATGGCGTCAGACAGCAGGTGGCTGCTCACCTGGACCGATGCCAGCCGCGTGATGGCGGTGTTGGCTTCCAGCCCCAGCGTGTCCACATGCACCAGGGGTTTGGGCTGCGCCCGCTCGCGCAACTGCTGGCCCAGTTGTTCGGTGTTTCTTTGGGCCGCGGCCGGATCGGCCTGGGCTTGTCCCAGCACGGGCATCACGCCCACCAGCCATGCGGTCCAAGCGTGCAGGCGCCATCGGGCGGGCCATTGGTTCAAGGTATCCATAAACGCCACTTTGTAAAAACAGTCAATTGGCAATTCGGTCCCCAAAGAAGACCGAAAAACATGAAGCATATCGTTTTATTCAAAGTTGACAATTAATCATTTGAGACGTTTTTAGGGGGTGACGTGCACCCACCGAATGCCGGGCAGCCCTGCGGCACTGGCGCCGAGTGTGGGCTTGGGGCTGTGGGCAACTCAGGGTTTGTCCGCATTTGAGCCGTACGCGACAGGCAAGCCTGGCTGGCCACTTTAAGTTCAGGCGGACCCGCAGACCCACGGTGGCGTGCGCTGCACAACCAAGGCGTGCCGGTGCACGCCGGTTTCACCCAACAAGAGGAGACAACATGGTTCGATTCAAAGTCAATGGCGAGGCCGTCACGGTCGATGCCAGCCCGGAAATGCCGCTGTTGTGGGCGATTCGGGAAAAGCTCAACCTCACCGGCACCAAGTTCGGTTGCGGCATTGCCCAGTGCGGCGCCTGCACCGTGCACCTCAATGGCGAACCTGTGCGCTCGTGCTCGCTGCCCTTGTCGGTGGTGGAAGGCAAAAACATCACCACTGTCGAAGGTTTGATGAAGACCCGCACCGGCCAGGCCTTGCAGGCCGGCTGGGTCAAGGCGCAAGCGCCGCAATGCGGCTACTGCCAGTCGGGTCAACTCATGACCGCGGCCAAAGTGATCAGCGTGGTCAAAAAAGACCTCAGCCGCACCGAAATCCTGGAAGCCATGAGCGGCAACATCTGCCGTTGCGGCACTTACAACCAGATCGCTGCGGCGGTATCGCACGCCCAGAAAACCCTGAAAGGAGGCAAGGCATGACCCCGATGAATGCAACAGCCAATGCCCTGCCGACCGCCGTGTCGCGCCGTGCTTTCATTTTGGGCTCGGGCGGCCTGGCCCTGGGCCTGTCGTTTGGCCTGACACAAAGCGAGCTGGCCTTGGCCCAGACCCCCGGTGCGACGGGGTTTGCGCCCAACAGCTGGATCAACATCGGCCTGGATGGCGTGGTCACCCTGATGTCGCCCGCGTCCGAAATGGGCCAGGGCACCATGACCGCCATGCCCATGTTGCTGGCCGAAGAGATGGACCTGGACTGGCGCCAAGTGCGTGTGGTGCAGGCCCCGAGCGACCCCAAGCGATTTGGCAACCCCCGCTTTGGTGGCGGCATGACCACCGGTGCCTCGCGCACGGTGCAAGGCTATTACGAGCCGCTGCGCCTGGCCGGCGCGCAAGCGCGTCTGGTGGTGGTGCAAGCCGCCGCGCAGGCCATGGGCGTGCCCGCGTCCGAGCTGCGCACCGAGGCCAGCCGTGTGATCCACAGCAGTGGCCGCGCCATGAGCTATGCCGAAGTGGCGCGGGTGGCCCAAGCCCCCGCCGAGTTGCCCAAGGTCGACAAAAGCATGCTCAAGCCGATGGCGCAGTTCCGCCTCATCGGCAAGGACCTGGCCCGCGTGGACGTGCCCGCCAAGTCCAGCGGCCAGGCCATGTACGGCATTGACCAGCGTTTGCCCGGCATGCTGTGGGCGTCGGTGCTGCGTGCGCCAGTGCAGGGCGAAACGCCCGAGAGCGTGGACGACACCGCGGCGCGTGCGGTGCCCGGCGTGAAGAACGTGGTGCGTTTGCCTTACGGCGTGGCGGTGGTGGCCGATTCGTTTTACACCGCCAAAATGGCCCGCGACAAGCTCAAGGTGGTGTGGAGCCACAAAGCCAAAGCGCGGGTGCAATACACCGACCAGATGCGCGTGGAATACACCAAACGTGCGCAAGACCTGAACGACAAGGGCGTGGACTTCATCGCGCACGGCGATGCCGGCAAGCGCATTGCGGGCGCGGCCAAAACCTTCTCGGCCACCTACACCACCGAGATGGTCAGCCATATTTGCCTGGAGCCGATGAACTGCACCGCACGCGCCGAGGGCGATCAGATCGAGGTTTGGGCACCTGCCCAGTCGGCTTCCTTCGTGATCGGCACCGTGGCCGGCGCAGCTGGCTACAAGCCAGAAAACATCAAGGTCAACATCACCTTGCTGGGCGGGGGGTTCGGGCGCCGTGTGGAGGCCGACTACGCAGCCGATGCCGCTTTGGTGGCCAAGGCCATGCCGGGCACGCCCATCCAGGTGATCTGGACCCGCGAAGACGACATGACGCACGACAAATACCGCCCCATGACCGGCCAGCACCTGATCGCCGGGGTCGATGCGCAAGGCAAGCTGGTGGGCTTGCTGCACCGCGTGGTGTCTGAAGGTGTTTATGCCCGCGTGGCCCCACCGGCCTTCAAGGCCGCAGGCGGCAAGGACGCGCCTGTGATGGAGGGCACAGAAATCACTTACGACATCGCCGACCACAACGTGCAGTTCATGATCGAAGACCGTGGCATTCAGGCCGGCTTCTGGCGTGCGGTGGGGCCGGGCTACACCAAGTTCGCCATCGAAACCCTGATCGACGAAGTGGCCCGTGGCGTGGGGGCCGATCCATTGGCCTACCGCATCGATTTGCTGAACAAAAACCCGCGTGGCCAGGCCGCGCTGAAAGCCGTGGCCGAGATGTCCTCATGGGGCAAGGCCAAGCTGCCTAAAGGACATGCCTTGGGCTTGGCCTTCTCGGACGCCTGGAACACCTACTGCGGCATGGTGGTGCAGGTATCGATCGTCCAGGGTCGCCCCAAGGTGCACAAGGTCTGGGCCGCAGTGGATTGCGGCCACGCCCTGCAACCGCAGAACATCCAGGCCCAGATCGAGGGCTCGGTGATCTTTGGCCTGTCCGCTGCTCTGCACGAACACATGGACTTCAAGGCCGGGGAGCCCCAGCAAACCAACCTGAACACCTACCAGGTGCTGCGGGCCAAGGAAGCGCCCGAAGTGTTTGTGAAAGTCATGCCCACGGACAACCACCCTGGCGGCATTGGTGAGGTGGGTCTGCCGCCGGTGGCCCCGGCCATCGCCAACGCGATCGCCTCGCTCAACGGCAAGCGCTTGCGCGCCTTGCCGTTGCCCCTGGTGTGAAGCACCGTCTGCGGCGCCCCCGGACCGGGGCGCCGCTTTGGCCGGGTCAGCGCGACAGGTAAGGCTGCGCCCAGCCCAGGCCGCGTGAAGTGCCGCCTGTGGTGGTGTCGGCCGGGTTGTACTCACAACCAATCCAGCCGTCCCAGCCGTCCCAGCCGCATTCGGCCGACACCTTGTCGATGGTCTGGAAGATGTGTGTCCAGTTCACCTCGCCCGTGCCCGGCTCGTGGCGGTGCGGCACCTCGGCGATCTGAAAATGCCCCACCCGGCCCGTGGGCAGGTACTGGGCGATCTTGGCGCTCAAATCGCCCTCGACGATCTGGCAGTGGAACAGGTCCATCTGCACTTTCACATTGGCCGCACCCACGGCCTGCACGATGCGGTGCGCGTGGTCCTGGCGGTTGAGGTGAAAGCCCGGCACGCTGCGCGTGTTGATCGGCTCGACCAACACATCGCGCCCGGCCTTGGCGGCTTCGACGGCGGCCCATTGCAGATTGCCGATGAGTGTGGCGTCAGCCGCTTCAGGGCTGGCCCCCTCGGCCCGCAGGCCCACCATGGCGTGGATGCGTGGGCAGTTCAAGGCCTCGGCATACACCAGGGCTTGCGCAAAGCCGGTGCGAAACTCGGCTTCACGCCCGGGCACACTGGCCGTGCCCCGTTGGCCCGTCTCCCAAGCCTTGCCAAAGCTGTCGGTATCGGTGCCGCCCGGCGGGGCGTTGAACAGCACCTGTTGCAGTCCGTTCCCCTTCAAGCGGGCGGCCAGCTCTTGCGCAGGAAAGGCATAAGGAAACAAATACTCCACGGCCTTGAAACCGTCTTGGGCCGCCGCTTCAAAGCGGTCCAGAAACGGCAGATCGGGGTACATCATCGAGAGGTTGGCGGCAAAACGGGGCATGGGTTTCTTTCAGTCTGCGATGGGTTCAATTGCGGCGAGGACGCCGCTGCTACAGGGTTACCAGCGTGCGCCAAAGGTCTGGCGCAGTTCGTCCAGTTCACTGGCGTGCAGGGGGGGCGTGTGGGCTTGCAGTTGCATCAGCCGTGCCGTTTCTTCCAGCTCCTCGAGCGTGGTCATGGCCGCGCCAGGCGTGTCGTGCCACACATTGGGCCCCAGGCGGGTGAGCATCACAGCGCGGATGGGCGTGCCGCGAGCGGCATATTGGCGGATCAGGTCGGCCACTGTTTGCGCGGCATCCGGGCTGCCCGGGCGGTGGTAAGGCACCAATGGCACATGGCCGACCTTCATCACAAAGTAAGGCGTGATGGGCGGCAGCAATTCGGGGCCTTGCGCGTTCAGGCTGAGGGCCACGCAATGCGTGCTGTGCGTGTGGATCACGCAGCGCGTGTCGGTATCTGTCTCGCACGCTGCGGCGTAAATCTGACGGTGCAAGGCGATGGTTTTGCTGCCTTTGTCGCCGCTGATTTGCTGGCCTTGCACATCCAGCTTGGCCAGGCGCGCCGGGTCCAGAAAACCCAGACACGCATCGGTGGGCGTGATCAAAAAGCCGTCATCGAGACGCACGCTGATGTTGCCCGCCGTGGCGTGCACATAGCCGCGCTCGAACAGGCTGCGGCCCACGCGGCAGATCTCTTCGCGGGCTTGGGTTTCGGTGATGCTCATGCCAAGACTGTAAAGGCTTTGGTGAAGAAGTCCTCGGTGCCGAAGTTGCCCGATTTGAGCGTGATGTGCACACCGGAAGGCGCATGGCACCAGGGCACACCCGGGTCGATCTGCGGGCCGATTTGCAGCTGCGCGATGCCCAGCGCCTGCACGCAAGCGCCCGAGGTTTCGCCGCCCGCCACCACCAGCTGCTTCACACCCAGACCGACCAAACCACGCGCCACAGCGGCCAGCGCGTGTTCGACCAAAGCACCTGCCTCGGCCACGCCCAGCTGCGCCTGCACGGCTTTCACGGCATCGGGCTCGGCGGTGGAATACACCAGTACCGGGCCATCTTTCAAGAGCGGCGCGGCCCAGGCCAGCACCTGCTGCACCACGGCCTCACTTTGGCCATGCATCAAGCTGGCGGGGTCAATGGCCCGTGCGGGTCGACCGCTGGCTTTGAACTGCGCCACCTGCGCGTTGGTGGCCACAGAGCAACTGCCCGACACCACCGCTTGCAAGCCACTGGCCGCAGGCAACTGGCTCGCTTGCAACGAAGGCTTCAGGCCAAAGTTGGCGGGCAGGCCAATCGCCACGCCCGAGCCGGCGGTGACGAGCGGCATGCCCGTCAGGGCTGGCCCGAGCCGATGCAGGTCGTCGTTGCTGGTCGCGTCCACCACGGCCACGCCCACGCCTTCGGCACGCAGCGCGGCGATGCGTTCGCGAATCGCCGCTTCGCCCTGTGCCACGGTTTTGTAATCGATCAAACCCACGCGGCGCTTCGTTTGCGCCTGCATCACACGCACCAAGTTGGCGTCGGTCATCGGTGTGAGCGGGTGGTTTTGCATGCCCGACTCGCTCAGCAGCACGTTGCCTGCAAACAGGTAACCCTTGAACACGGTGCGCCCGTTGTCCGGAAAGGCCGGGGTGGCGATGGTGAAGTCTGTGCCCAACGCGTCCATCAGCGCCTCGGTCACGGGGCCGATGTTGCCTTCGGGCGTGCTGTCAAAGGTCGAGCAGTATTTGAAATAAATTTGCTGTGCGCCTTGCGCCTGTAACCACTTCAAAGCGTCGAGCGATTGGGCGATGGCGTCGGTCGCCGGAATGGTGCGCGACTTGAGTGCCACCACCACCGCGTCCACCTCAGCCGCCAGGGGCCCTGTGGGTACACCGATGGTCTGCACCACCCGCATGCCCGAGCGCACCAGGTTGTTGGCGAGGTCCGTGGCGCCTGTGAAGTCGTCTGCAATACAACCCAGCTTCAACGCGCTCATGCTTTCCCCTTCGGCAATTCAATGCCCGGGAAAATCTTGATGACGGCGCTGTCGTCTTCCTTGGCAAATCCCGCGGTGCTGGCCTGCATGAACATCTGGTGTGCGGTGCTCGACAGCGGCAGCGGGAACTTGCTGGCCCGCGCCATGTCCAGCACGATGCCCAGATCCTTCACAAAAATGTCCACGGCCGACAGCGGCGTGTAGTCCGCCGCCAGCACATGGGCCATGCGGTTTTCAAACATCCAGCTGTTGCCCGCGCTGTTGGTGATCACCTCGTACAAAGCGGCCGGGTCCACGCCTTCGCGCAGGCCCAGGGCCATGGCTTCGGCCGCCGCGGCGATGTGCACGCCCGCCAGCAATTGGTTGATGATCTTGACCTTGCTGCCCGCGCCCGCGCTGTCGCCCAGCTTGTAGACCTTGGCGGCCATGGCGTTCAAAAAAGGCTCGGCCAATGCATAGGCCTCGGGCTTGCCTGCCGTCATCATGGTCATCTGGCCGGATGCGGCCTTGGCCGCGCCGCCCGAGATGGGCGCATCCACATAACGCAGGCCCATGGCTTCAAGACGCGCCTCCAAAGCCACCGACCAATTCGGGTCCACGGTGGAGCACATCACGAACACGCTGCCGGGCTTCATGCTGGCCGCGCAACCGGGGGTGGTGCCGTCGCCAAACAGCACGCTCTCGGTCTGTGCATCGTTGACCACCACCGACACGATCACGTCGCACGCCGCGCCCAGCGAGGCCAGTGTGTCGTGTGCCACGCCGCCGTCAGCGGCAAAGGCCGCAGCCACTTCGCGGCGCACATCAAACACCTGCACGCTGTGCCCGGCGCGGCGCAGCGATGCGGCCATGCCCGAGCCCATGGCCCCCAAACCAATCAAACCCACTGTTGTCATGTCATTTCTCCAGCGTCAAGCGCTCCAACCCCATCTTTGCAAATGGCGGGGGTCAATCCAAACTGATCTTGGCGAAGGCCGCCACTTTTTTCCATTGCGCGGTGTCGGCCTGCATGAAATTGGCCAGTCCTTGCGCATTGGCCCAGGCAGGCTCGGCACCGGCTTTGAGCATGGCCGCCTTCACCTCGGGCTGGCTGGCCACGCGCTCCAGCGCTTGTTCCAGCTTTTGCGCTACCTGCGCAGGCAGCCCGGCAGGTGCGGCCACACCAAACCAGGCAAACACCTGGTAGCCCTTCATGCCGGCCTCTTCCATGGTGGGCACACCCGGCAAGGCGCTGCTTCGCTGGGGTGTGGTCACGGCCAGGGCTTTGAGCTTGCCGCTGTTGATCAGGCCGAGCGCCGAAGGCAGGTTGTCAAACATCATGTTCACCTCGCCCGCCATCAAGCCTGTCAGGCCAGCCGCCGCGCCCCGATAAGGGATGTGCGTGACGAAGGCGCCCGACTGGCTTTTGTACAGCTCGGCGCTCAGGTGCAGCGAGGTGCCTTGACCGTTGGACGCGTAATTGAGCTGGCCTGGCTTGGATTTGGCCAGTGCAGTGAGCTCGGCCACTGTGTGGATGCCCGAAGCCGGGTTCACCATCAGCACATTGGGCACACGGCCCAGCAAGGCGATCGGGGCGATTTGCTCGGGCTTGTAAGGCAGCTTGCTGTAGAGCGCCGGGCTGATGGTCAGCGGGGGCGATGCCATGAGCAAGGTGTAGCCATCGGCCGCTGCACGCGCAGCCTCTGCCGCGCCCAGGTTGCCTCCGGCGCCGGGCTTGTTGTCGATGACGATGGGTTGCCCCAACTCCAGCGCCAGTTTGGGCGCGACCAGGCGGGCCATGTTGTCGATCAGGCCGCCGGGCGGAAAAGGCACCACCAGCTTGATGGGCCGGGCGGGCCAGGCTTGCGCCCAAGTTGGCGTGCTCATAAAAGGCGAAGCGGCCAGCACAGTGGCAGCTGCCGCGATCCAGGTTCTGCGTTGCACAAGGAACTCCTGATTTAAATTGATCAGGTCATCATACAAATTTTCAAAAGACTTGGCATCAGGGTGATCACGGGGGGCTGCATCCCGACAGGTCAAACCTGAGGGTCAAAATGCCAGCAGACGAGACAGGCACTGTCGCGTCCATGGCGGCTGAGGGTTTGAAATCCGGTTACCCTGCAAAGTCTCACAACCCCCTTGCCTCGTCCGGTCCAGCCCATGCCCAAGTTCACCCGTTTTTGGCCCCTAGTGGCCTTGCTTTTGTTGCAAGCCTGCAGCACCCTGCCCCCCGAAACCTACACCCCCAAGCTGGGGCAAATGGGCAAGGACGTGATGTGGTTGCCCACGCGCGATGAATTGGTGACCCAGATGCTGGCGGCCGCACGCGTTGGACCCGATGACGAGGTGGTGGACCTGGGCGCGGGCGACGGCAAGATCCCGATCGCTGCGGCGCGGCAGTTTGGGGCGCGGGCCTGGGGCATTGAGTACAACAAGGACCTGGCCGCGCTGGCCCAGCGCAACGCACAGCGCGCGGGTGTGGCGGACCGCGTGCGCATCGTGCATGGCGATATTTTCAAGGAGGACTTTTCCAAAGCCACCGTGGTCACCATGTACCTGCTGGAAGAGCTGAACGCGCAATTGCGCCCGACCATTTTGGCCATGCGGCCGGGCACGCGGGTCTTGTCCAATTCGTTTTCCATGGGTGACTGGGAGCCCGACCAGGTGATCCGCGCGGGCACCAACACCGGCTATTTCTGGACCGTGCCCGCCGCTGTGGCAGGCCAGTGGTCGGTGCAGGGCTTGGCCCCTCAAGGGCCGGCTGTGTTGCGCCTGAGCCAGCGCCACCAGCGCGTGGGGGGCACGCTGGCTTGGGGCGGACAAACGCAAACGCTGTTGGGTGCGCGGCTGGAGGGGGCGGATTTGCATTTCAGTTTTGTGCAGGCCGATGGCCTGCTCAAATCCGTCAAGGCTCGGGTGCAGGGGGCCACCTTGCAGGGCGAAGTGATCGGGCCTTATGGCATGGTCGACATTCCCCCCGACGTCGTGAAAGTCGCTGGCCAACGCCTGGGCGATTGACGAACTGATCAGCGGCCTCACAGGGTTTTAACAATTTTTGTTTTCAGACGGCTGAGGTTCTGTGCGGTGCACGGCGGTGTTCAGGGTTTAATCTTCCCTGGCATTGACAACAAACAGGGAGCCCTTTCATGAACACCGAACGCCAAGTTTTCATCACCGGCGGCACCAGCGGCATTGGCGCGGCCGTTGCCCGGGCCTTTGCGGCCACAGGGGCCAGCGTCACAGCCACCGGGGCCACGCCGGCCGAGGTCGAAGCGGCGCAAGCCCTGCCCGCCAACCGCCTGATTGCCTTTCATGTGCTGGATGTGCGGCAATCCGAACATGTGCAGGCGCATGTGGGGCAGTTCACGGCGCTCGATGTGCTGGTCAATTGCGCGGGCATCATCCAGCGCAACGCCGAGCACGATCCCGAAGCCTTTGCACAAACGGTGGACATCAACCTGAACGGCACCATGCGCGTGTGCGCTGCGGCGCGTGCAGGCCTGAAGGCCCGTCAGGGCTGCATCGTCAACACCGCTTCGATGCTGAGCTTTTTCGGCAGCGGCCTCACGCCCGGCTACAGCGCCAGCAAGGGTGGTGTGGCGCAACTGACCAAGTCGTTGGCGATTGCCTATGCGGCCGATGGCATCCGCGTGAACGCGGTGGCCCCGGGCTGGATCGCCACGCCTTTGACGCAGGCCTTGCAGGACGACCCTGCACGCAGCGCCCAGATCGTGGGCCGCACACCCATGGGCCGCTGGGGCCAACCCGAAGACGTGGCCGATCCGGTGCTGTTTCTGGCCAGCCAGGCAGCACGCTTCATCACCGGTGTGGTCTTGCCGGTGGATGGCGGCTATTTGATCCAGTGAAAAGACCTGTGCTTGGGCCGGGGCGCTGTCCTGATGGCCCGAGCCGCCAAAATTCATCGCTTGCAGGCAAGCTCCCACAGAGATCACAGCCACGGCGGCTTGCCCTGCGCAGGGGCCTGCCTGCAGGCAGGCTGACCTGTGTTGTGTAGGAGCCAGCCTGCTGGCGATGGCTTGCCGATGCAGCAGCCTCACTCAAGCTCAGGGCTGCGGTCCCCAGGGGGCCGACAGCATGAGTTTGTTTTCCTGTTCGCGGATCAACGGGCGGATTTTGGCGGCAAAGGCCATGAACTGTGCATCGCCATACACCCCGGCCCAGAAGGCGCGGCGGTCGTTGTCGTCGTCGAACTTCCAAACGTGGATCAGCTGGTTCAGCGCACCCACATCGCCGGTGAAATACCCCACCAGTTTGGGCGGGTGCTTGGACAGCACGGGCCAGCCTTCGTTGGTGTAGAGCGAGACCAGCTCGGACATTTTGCCCACAATCGCGTGGTAGGTGCGCAGTTCATAAATGGCCATGAAAACTCCAGGGGTTCAGGGTGAATGGAGCGCAAACTTTAGGCTCAGATGGCGCTCGCGCATGTCGGCAAGGTGACGCCTGGCGGGCCGGGGCTGCGGCAGGCCTGGGCGCAGCCCTGTAAGATCAAAAACCGGTTCTGGTTGAACTGTCCCGGGTTCGAGCCCTGGCTTGGCCCCTGTCTTGATGGAGTCCCCCATGAATGCACCGCTTCCTCACGCCGCTTTGTCTTCTGTGCAGGCCGCCGACCTGGCCGCCCTGCCCCTGATCGAAAAATGGATCGCCTTTGCCACCGTCTCGCGCGACAGCAACCTGGCCTTGCTGGATTGGACCGAGGCTTACCTGAATGATCTGGGCATTGCCTGCAGCCGCACCTACGACGACAGCGGCCAAAAGGCCAACCTCTGGGCCACCCTGCCCGCGCACGACGGCGAAACCAAAATCGGCGGGCTGGTGCTGTCGGGCCACACCGACGTGGTGCCAGTCGACGGCCAGCCTTGGGACACCGACCCGTTCAAGGTCACTGTCATCGGCGACAAGATGTACGGCCGGGGCGTGACCGACATGAAGAGTTTTGGTGCGATCTGTCTGATGATGGTGCCCGAGTTGCTGAAAAGAAAACTCAAGCGCCCGATCCACCTGGCTTTCAGTTACGACGAAGAAGTTGGCTGCATCGGCGTGCGCCGCATGATTGCCGACATGGTGGCGCAAGGCTTCAAGCCCGCCGGTTGCATTGTGGGCGAGCCCACCGGCATGCAGGTGGTGATCGCGCACAAAGGCAAGCATGCCTACAAAACCACGGTGCACGGTTTTGAGGCGCATTCTTCCCTCACACCGTTGGGCGTGAACGCGGTCGAGATCGCCTGCGAGTTTGTCGCCCACCTGAAAAGCATGCACCGCGAGCTGGCGCAAAACGGCCCGTTCGACCCGATTTACGACGTGCCCCACACCACCATCCACACCGGCGTGATCTCAGGCGGCACGGCGCTCAACATCATTCCGCGTCAGTGCGAGGTGACTTGGGAAATCCGCCACCACCACATGAACACGCCCGAAGACCTGTTTGCGCGGGCCAAGGCCTTTGGCGAGAGTTTGGTGCCCGCCATGCTGGCGGTCGCACCCGACACGGGCATCACGCACGAACTCAAATCGGTGCTGCCCGGCTTTGCCACGGCGGCCGACAGCGAGATCGCGCAGCTGTGTTTTGACTGCGCCGAGGTCGACCCGGCCAGCGGCGCGGGCAAGGTGTCATTTGGCACGGAAGCTGCATTGTTCCACCAGGCGGGTGTGCCCACCATCGTCTGCGGCCCCGGCCACATCGCGCAGGCGCACCAGCCCAACGAATGGGTCACGCTGGAGCAGCTGGCCTGGTGCGAGCGCTTCATGCGCCGCCTGGCCGACCGGGTCTGCGTGGCCTGATTTTTCTCAAATGGTTTGATCGATCTTCAAGGAACTTCACATGATTCAACGGCGTGAACTTTTGGCTTCCAGTGTGGGCACAGCTTTGCTGTCTGCGGTGGGCCTGGCGCAAGCCCAATCCACCAAACCGGTGCGCATCGTGGTGCCTTTTGCAGCCGGGGGCGTGCAAGACACGTTGGCCCGTGCCCTGTCGCAGGAAATGGGCGCTGTCCTGGGGCAAACCGTGATTGTGGAAAACCGCGCGGGGGCAGGCGGCACCATCGGCACCGGCTATGTGGCCCGCGCCGAAGCCGATGGCACGGTGATGGTGGCGGCCGCGGCCAGCCACAACATTGCAGGCTCGCTCTACACCAAGCTGGCTTACGACCCGCAAAAGGATTTCACGCCCTTGGCCCACATTGGCAGCGCCAGCTATGTGCTGATGGTGCACCCCGACGTGCCGGCCAAAACAGCCGCCGAATTCATTCGCCACGCCAAGGCCAACCCCGGCAAGATGAACTACGCCAGCGCCGGTGTGGGCAGCGCCACGCACCTGGCCATGGCCTATTTCACAGGCCTGTCGGGCACGGATGTGGTGCATGTGCCGCTCAAGGCCACAGGCGAAGCCATCAATGAGGTCTTGTCAGGCCGTGCCCAGGCGGTGATCGCCGCCAGCATTGGCGCACTGGCCTTTGCCAAGGACAGTCGCATCCGCTTGCTGGGCGTGACCTCGCCCCAGCGCAGCAAATACCTACCCGACTTGCCCACCATTGCCGAGAGCGGTTTGCCGGGCTACCAGTTCGATTCGTGGTTTGGCTTCCTTGGCCCCGCTGGCGTGCCTGCCGAGCAGGCCAACCGCATCCACGCCGCTGTGAGCAAGTTGCTCAAGGACCCGGTGGTGCTGGCGCGTCTGGACAAGCAAGGCATCGAGCCACGCGATCTGAGCAACGCCGATTTCGGCAAGCTGCTGGCCGCCGACTATGTGCGCATGGCCCAGGTGGTCAAGGCCTCGGGCGCCAAGATCGACTGAGGGTTTGACCCCTTGGGGCTTCAACAGCAGGCACTCCCCGCAAAGGCCATGTGGGAGCTTGCCTGCAAGCGATGGCTGGTGGTCTGTAAGCCACCCATCGCCAGCAGGCTGGCTTCTGCAGCTGACATGTGGGCGCTTCAGTCAAAGCCCCGAACCAGCAAGACCGGCACCGGGCTGCTGCGCAAAATCTGATCGGAACCACTGCCCAGCAGCACACGGCCAATGCCCCGGCGGCCATGGCTGCCCACCACCACCAGATCGGCCCCCCAATCGCCTACCGCATTGGCCACCGAATGGCCCAGGCGCTGACCGACCTGGTCCACCATCAAGGTGTCAGCGGTCACGCCCAGTTTTTTCGCAGCGTCCAAACCGTCTTGCAAAATTTGGTTGCCCGCTTGTCGGGCCTGCTGCATCAATTCACCCGAATACTCGTAGTTGCTGAGCAAGGACAGCTCGTCCACACAGTACAGCAGGCGCACGCTGGCCTGGGCCTCGCTGGCCAGGTGCAGGGCATAGTCCAATGCTTTGTTGGCGGTGGCACTGCCGTCGATGGGGACCAGGATTTTTTTGAAGACGGGCATGAAGTTCTCCATGAAGGGTGTGGTGGCGTGGCCATCCACGCCGCACACTGCCCCGGCCTGAAACCGAAAGACAGCGCAACCCATGCTAGAAAAATCCGTCCGGCCGCACCATCCATCTCTGGATGGAGGGGGCCTATCCCGGTCCATATCACCGGACCGAATCCAGGACCGGATCTCCAGGCCATGGCTTCACAGCCAGGCGCTGTAGACCTCCCAGCCGATGTAGGCCAGCACACCGGCCAACAGCAAGACCGCCAGCCAGACCCGGTTGTGTGCCATCAGATCAGGGCCTCGGCCTTCGAGTCGCCCCGTGAGCATGGGCAAGGCCATGTTTTTCTGTCGCCAGAAACTTTGACCGGCCAGCAAGGCCAAATGCACCCCCACCAGGCTCAGGGCGGTGTTGCCAAAAAACTCGTGCAATGCCTCGAACACCTCGCTGCCCCACTCGCCGCCCCATTCATGGAAGCTGCCGTAACCGCTCAGGGTCAGTGGCAGCACCACCGCCAGCAAGGCCACCAGGGACACGGCCATGGCGTGAACGGGCAGCTGACGCCAGAACCCCGCAGACCCCACGCCACCGGTGGCCCATGCAGAGCGCACGGTTTTCAGCCAAGCCCAGGCGCCACTGACTTTGCGCCCCATCGTGCCCAGGCGGTAAGGCCTGGGGCCCACCAGGCCATAGACCACCCGAAAGGCCAGCAAACCGGCCACGGTGTAACCCAGCACCACATGCACCAGACGCCAGTGTTCGCTGTCGGCGCTGAGGTAGGCCCCGACAAAGCTCAGGGCAAACAGCCAATGGAACATGCGCATGGGTGCATCGTTGACCAGGCGGCCGCGCCCCGGGGC
>Ga0255127_1000352_pt1 | contig 24027 bp, 19 predicted proteins | sample Law_Miss_RepB_8d_FD_188555 | JGI IMG/M metagenome (GOLD analysis project Ga0255127, IMG submission 188555) | Freshwater microbial communities from St. Lawrence River, New York, United States - Law_Miss_RepB_8d | ecosystem: Environmental > Aquatic > Freshwater > River | place: USA: New York...
TGGGGTGGCGGGTGTGTGGGGGGGTCATGGTCATGTTTTTCTAATCTTTGACCCCTATGGGCCAATGCGAGAAGTTTCGCGGCCCTGCATGGCAATGTAAATCGTCATAAATGTGCTGTTTTGGTTATTTATTTGCCAAAATGTTAGCCTTGAATGACAATTTGCGCCATGGATGACATTGACCAAGGCTTGATCAGCCTCTTGCGGCAAAACGCCCGCATGAACATCGCAGACCTGGCCCACAAGCTGGGCGTGTCGCGTGGCACGGTGAACAACCGCCTGCGCAAACTCGAGGACAGCCAGGTCATCGTGGGCTACACCATCAAGCTGCGCCCCGAGGCCGAACCCGAGCGCATCAAGGCCTGGATGGGCGTGCTGATCGAGGGCAACACCACGCGCCAGGTGATCGCGAGCCTGCTGGGCGAGCCCAGCGTCGTGACGCTGCACGACACCAACGGGCGCTGGGATTTGTTGGCCGAGATCGAAGCCTCGTCGATGAAAGAGCTGTCCGAGGCCCTGGAGCGCATTCGCCTGATCGGCGGCATCCGCAGCACCGAGACCAACATCCACTTGGCCACCTACCGCTGAGCACGCATGCACACCCTAGAACAACTGCGCAGCGGTGCGCTGGCAGGCACGCGCCGCCTGGACCTGGCCTGCGGCCTGACCGAACTGCCGGATGAAATTTTTGCCTTGGCCGACACGCTGGAAGTGCTCAACCTGAGTGGCAACCGGCTGCGCGACTTGCCGCACCAGCTGACCCGCCTGCACAAGCTGAAAGTGCTGTTTGCCTCGGACAATGACTTTGAGGTGCTGCCCGAAGTGCTGGGCGACTGCCCTGCGTTGCAAATGGTCGGCTTCAAAGCCAACCGCATTGCGGATGTGCCCGCTGCCTCGCTGCCGCGCGCTTTGCGCTGGCTCACGCTCACCGACAATGCGATTGGCCATTTGCCTGCCGAACTGGGCCAACGCCCCGCTCTGCAAAAACTGATGTTGGCAGGCAATCGGCTGCACGCCTTGCCCGCCAGCTTGCAAAACGCACAGCGCCTGGAGCTGCTGCGCGTTTCTGCCAACCGTTTGACCGAAGTGCCTGGCTGGTTGACCGAATTGCCCTGCTTGTCCTGGCTGGCGCTGGCGGGCAATGCCATGGGCTGGGTTTGTCCCGCTGTGCCAGAGCTGCCGGCCATGGCCTGGCCCGATTTGTCTCAAGGCCCACTGCTGGGGGAAGGGGCTTCGGGTCACATCTACCAAGTGCAAGCCTCGGCTTGGCCACACCCTTTGGCGCTCAAGCTGTTCAAAGGCGAGGTGACCAGCGACGGCCTGCCCGAAGACGAACTGGCCGCGTGCCTGGCCGCGGGACAGCACCCTGCGCTCACCACGCCCGTGGCGCGGCTCACAGAGCACCCGGCACAGGCGCAGGGTTTGCTCATGCCACTGATCCCGGCCACACACGTTAATCTGGCGGGGCCGCCCAGCCTGCAAAGCTGCACCCGTGACGTGTACCCGCCGGGCTTTCAGCTCTCAGCCGCTTTGGTCCTGGGCATCGCCAGTGATGTGGCCGGTGCCGTGGCACACCTGCACCAGCGCGGCGTGATGCACGGCGATTTGTATGCGCACAACATCCTGATCGACCCGGTGCGCGGCCAGGCGCAGCTGGGCGACTTGGGCGCGGCCACCCGACTGCCTGACCATCCGCCCGAAATGCGCCGCCGTTTGTTGGCACTCGAAGTGCGGGCCATGGGTTGTTTGCTGGAGGAGCTGGCCTCACACACCTCAGCGCCCGCCAGCCAAGCGCTCCATGCAGTGGCGCAGAACTGCCTGTTGCCCATGCCCAGCGACCGACCTGACATGGCCACCGTGGCCGCGCAGTGCCAGTCGCTGGCCGACGGCTTGACAGCTTGAATCGCTGCATTCAGTCCAGAAATCGGGCAGCCACATCGGGCGACGGGACCATGCAACGGTCTGACCACCCAAAAATCCGGTAACGGTGACGGGCCACCCAGCGGTACAGCGCATCGCGCAGCACGGCAGGCACCAGCCAGCCCAGCCAAGCGGCACACCAAGGCCAACCCAGATGGTGCAGGATGCGCATGATCGCGGCCGTGTGTTGCCAGCTCTTGACGCCATCGACCAGCAACAGGGTTTGCAGCCCCTCGGGCTGCAAACCCGCTTGCTGCAGCAAGGCCTGACCCGTGCGGCCCTGAATGGCGGCGAAGCGAAACACACCGCGCTGGTCGTGCCTGAGCAAAAACCGCACCCAGGCGTTGCACAGCAGGCACTGCCCGTCAAACACCACGATCAAACTGGGGGTTGAAGCGGGCATGTTCACAGCGCCAACGCCGTCGTGTTCTTGACTTCTTCCATCACCGCATAGGTGCGCGTCTCGCGCACGCCAGGCAGCTGCCACAGCACGGTCCCCGCAAATTCCCGGTAGGCGTTCATGTCGGCGGCGCGGGTCTTGAGCAGGTAGTCAAAACCCCCGGCCACCATGTGGCACTCCATGATCTCGGGGCGCACCTGCACGGCCGCTTTGAACTGCTCGAACACATTGGGGCTGGTGCGGTCGAGCAGGATTTCCACAAACACCATCATGCCCGCGCCGAGTTTGAGCGGGTTCAGGCGCGCCTCGTAGCCCAGGATGAAGCCCTCACGCGTGAGGCGCTGCACCCGCGCCAGCACCGCCGTGGGGGACAGCGCCACGCTTTCGGCCAACTTCAGGTTGCTGATCCGGCCGTCGCGTTGCAGCAGATCGAGGATGCGGCGGTCGGTTCGATCAATGTCCGGCGTTTCGGTGGTCATATTGATTTTTATCCGGTCGATTGATTTTATTTTGGCGAAATATTCAGTCTCATATCCGGATGATAGCGATTCATGCAGTTCCGGAAAGATGTCGGGGCTGAAGCCACCGACCTACAAGAACCTGTCTCCGTAGGTCGGCGGCTTCAGCCCCGACATGACCGCTGCACCACCCCGATTGAATCCGCAAGGCCACCCCCATGAACGCACCCATGACCCCCAACACACCGCCCAAAGGTGCCCACTTCACCCCAGGCGGCCCGCTGCAAGGGCGCAGCGCCCTGCGCGAAGCCATCGCCCGCGCCACCCGCCTGCCCGAAGCGCAGGCCCTGGCCCCCTTGCTGGCCGCCGCCCGCATGAGCCCCGCGCAAGCCGAGCGCACCGACGCGCTGGCCCGCCAACTGGTGCAAGGGATGCGCGAAGGCCCGCAGCAGAGCGGCCGTGCCGGCCGGGTGCAAAGCCTGATGCAGGAATACGCGCTGTCCAGCGAAGAAGGCGTGGCGTTGATGTGTCTGGCCGAGGCGCTGCTGCGCATCCCCGACGCCGCCACACGCGATGCGCTGATCCGCGACAAGATCGGCCAGGGCGACTGGCACCAGCATGTGGGCCGCAGCCCCTCGCTGTTTGTGAACGCCGCATCATGGGGCCTGCTGCTCACGGGCAAGCTGGTGGCCACACACAGCGAGGGCGCGATGCTGGCCTCGCTCACCCGGCTGATCGGCAAGAGCGGTGAGCCGCTGATCCGCCAGGGCGTGCAACTGGCCATGCAGATGCTGGGCGAACAGTTCGTCACAGGCGAGACGATTGACGAGGCGCTGCACCGCGCCCGCGCCATGGAGGCGCAAGGCTTTCGCTACTCCTACGACATGCTGGGCGAAGCGGCACTCACCGAAGCCGATGCGCAGCGCTATTTCCGCTCGTATGAAAACGCCATCCACGCCATTGGCAAAGCATCGAACGGGCAGGGCGTCATCCACGGCCCGGGCATCTCGATCAAGCTGTCGGCCCTGCACCCGCGCTACAGCCGTGCCCAGCACCAGCGCGTGATGGACGAATTGTTCCCCCGGGTGTTGCAGCTGACCGAGCTGGCCCGGCACTACGACATCGGCCTCAACATCGACGCTGAAGAGGTGGACCGGCTGGACATCTCGCTCGACCTGCTCGAAGCGCTGTGCCACGCCCCCAGCTTGCAGGGCTGGCACGGGATCGGCTTTGTGATCCAGGCCTACCAAAAGCGCTGCCCCTTCGTGATCGACTTTGTGGTCGATCTGGCACGCCGCACCCAGCACCGCTTGATGGTCCGTTTGGTCAAAGGCGCCTATTGGGACAGCGAGATCAAACGCGCTCAGCTGGACGGCCAAAGCGACTACCCGGTCTACACGCGCAAGCACCACACCGATGTGTCTTACCTGGCCTGCGCGCAAAAGCTGCTGGCCGCGCCGGATGCGGTGTACCCGCAATTTGCGACGCACAACGCGCACACGCTGGCGGCCGTCGTGCAACTGGCGCAAGACCTGCACGGCGACTATGCGCCAGGCCAGTACGAGTTCCAGTGCCTGCACGGCATGGGCGAGCCGCTTTACCGGCAGGTGGTCGGGCGAGCGAGCGCCGCCGGGCCGTCCCAAGGCGCGAGCACCCCCTCGGGGGGCAGCGGGCTACACGAAGTGAGCCTGCGTGGGGGTACACAGTTTCAACGACCCTGCCGCATCTACGCCCCCGTGGGCACGCACGAAACCCTGCTGGCCTACCTGGTGCGCCGCCTGCTCGAAAACGGGGCCAACAGCTCCTTCGTGAACCGCATGGCCGACGCCAGTGTGTCGGTCAGCGATCTGGTGCAAGACCCGGTGTTGCGCACCGAAGAAGATGCCCAGCGTGAAGACAGCCCCCCAGGCCAGCCTCACCCGCAGATCGCGCTGCCCGCGCAGCTGTATGGCGCGGCCCGCCGCAACTCCAGCGGCCCGGATCTGGCGCACGAACCCACACTGCGCCAGCTGGCCGCCGACATGCAAGCGCAGGTGCAAACGGTGGCGGTGACACCTCTGATGGCCACGCCTTTTGTGGGCGCTGAACGCATCACCCTGCGCAACCCCGCCGACCACCGCGATATGCTGGGCACAGTGCAATACGCCAGTGCGGCCGATGTGGAGGCTGCCCTGCAAACGGCCAGCGAAGCCGCACCCGCATGGGCTGCCACATCGCCCGCACAACGCGCTGCGATGCTGGAGCAGGCCGCCGATCTGCTGCAGGCCGACGCCCCCCGCTTGATGGCCCTGCTGGTGCGCGAGGCGGGCAAGACCTGGGCCCATGCCGTGGCCGAGCTGCGCGAGGCGGTGGACTTCTTGCGCTACTACGCCGCGCAGGTGCGCCGCGACTTTGACCCCAGCACCCACACGCCGCTGGGCCCGGTGGTCTGCATCAGCCCGTGGAATTTTCCGCTGGCGATTTTTGTGGGGCAGGTGGCCGCGGCGCTGGCCGCAGGCAACCCGGTGCTGGCCAAGCCTGCCGAGGCCACACCCGCCGTGGCGGCTCTGGCCGTGCAGGCCTTGTGGCAAGCGGGCGTGCCCCGGGCCGCCGTGCAACTGCTGCCGGGTGAGGGCCGCGAGGTGGGCCTGCAGCTGGTGCGCGATGCCCGCGTGCAAGGCGTGCTGTTCACCGGCTCCACCGAGACCGCCCGCGTGCTGCAAGCGGCGCTGGCTGAGCGCCTGAACGCGCATGGTCAGGTGGTGCCCCTGATCGCCGAGACGGGCGGCCAAAACTGCATGGTGGTGGATTCGTCGGCCTTGCTGGAGCAGGTCGTGCAGGATGCCATGGCTTCGGCCTTTGAAGCCGCAGGTCAGCGTTGCTCGGCCCTTCGCGTGCTGTGCGTGCAGGACGATGTGGCCGACCGTTTGGTCGAGATGCTGCAAGGTGCGATGGCCGAAATCCGCATGGGTGCGCCCGCCCATCTGGCGGTGGACGTGGGTCCGGTGATCGACGAACGGGCCCGTGCGGGCATCGAGGCGCATGTGAGCGCCATGGCGCAACGCGGCTGCCAAATTCACCGCGCCAAAGCGCCGGACAACTTGCCCGCAGGCACCTATGTGCAACCCACACTGATCGAGATCGACCGCATCGCACAACTGGAACGCGAAGTGTTCGGCCCGGTGCTGCACATCGTGCGCTATGCCCGCAGCGAACTGCCCGAGTTGCTACAAGCCATCCACGACACCGGCTACGCGCTCACGCTCGGTGTGCATTCGCGCATCGAAGAGACCATCGCGCAGGTTGTGGACCACACCCACGCGGGCAATGTCTATGTGAACCGCAACATGGTCGGCGCGGTGGTGGGCGTGCAGCCCTTTGGGGGCGAAGGCCTGTCGGGCACCGGCCCCAAAGCGGGTGGCCCGCTGTACCTGCTGCGCCTGCTGGCGCAATGTCCGCAGGATGCCGCCTTGCGCAGTGTGCAGGCCAACGGTGCAGCGGCATTGCCGCAGCCCACGCCCGCGCTGCAAGCCCTGCACGATTGGGCGGTGGCACAAGGCCGCTTGCCCCTGGCGCATGCCTGTGCCCAATTTGCCGCCGCCAACCCGGCAGGCCTGCAAGCCACCCTGAGAGGCCCCACGGGCGAGCGCAACGTTTATCGCGTGCAGGCCCGTGGGCGGGTGTTGTGCCTGACAGGCGCGCAGCCCGGAGCTGATGCCGACCGCCTGACCCAATTGGCCGCCGTGCTGGCCGTGGGCAGCCACGCGGTATGGCCGCTGTCTGCACAGGCGCTGCATGCGCAGCTGCCTGCTGCGGTGCAAAGCCAGGTGACGCTGCAAGACCTTGCGCAAGGCGAAGCGGTGGACGCTGCACTGCTGCACGGCGACGAGGCCACTGCCCTGCACTGGCAAAAGCAACTGGCGCAGCGCCCCGGGGCCATCGTCACACTCACGGCCATGCGCCCGGGTGATGTGGCCGTGCCCTTGGCCCGCTTGGTGAGCGAGCGCAGCATCAGCACCAACACCGCCGCCGCAGGCGGCAACGCCAGCTTGATGACTTTGCACCTCTGATGCAGATTGCGCAGTGTGTGTATAAGATACTTCGGTTTTCAATTCAAGCTCATGCACACCGCGCCAAATCACTATTACGGTAACGTCAATCCCACATTGCTCGAGGTGGTGGACCCGTCTTCACAACGCATTGCCGAGTTCGGTTGCGGTGCCGGGGCTTTGGCCCGGGCGGTACGCCAGCGCTGCACTGGGCGTGTGCACTATGTCGGTGTTGAGTTGATGGCCCATGAACTGGCCAAAGCCCGCGATGCCCTGGATGTGGCCTTGCTGCGTAACCTTGACGAAACGCTGGACTGGTCAATGGATGCCGAATTGCGGGCCGCTCTGGTCCCTGAAAGCTTTGACCATGTGATTTTTGGTGATGTACTGGAGCACCTGTACGACCCGGAGCGCACGCTTCAACAGGCGGTGGCGTGTTTGCGACCCGGGGGCAGCGCCCTGGTGTGCATCCCCAACGTGCAGCATTGGAGCGTGATGGCCCAATTGATCCGTGGTCACTGGCCCCAACAGGATTCGGGTCTCTTTGACCGTACCCACATCCGATGGTTTGCCCTGACTGACATGGCGCGATTGCTGCAGCGAGCAGGTTTGGTGGTCGAGCGGGTCATACCCCGTGTTTTCAACCCTGAAAACGGAAAAGCCCTGCTGCAGGCTTTGCAACCGGCGGCGCAATTGTTGGGGGTGGACCCGCTGCAGTTCGAGCAGCGTTGTCTGCCCTTGCAATACGTCCTGGTGGGGCGCAGAGCCTTGGTCTGACGCCTCGCCGGTTGTTCAAGCTTGTGCGAGCAACTGCGCAACTCGCGCCAGGTCCACATTGCCGCCGCTCACGAGGATGCCCACGCGTTGCCCCTTGAGCTGGTCGGCTGCCTGCAGGGCGGCGGCCAAGGACAGACAGCCCGTGGGTTCGACCACCATCTTCATGCGTTCGGCATAAAAGCGCATCGCCTCGATCAGCTGCGCATCGGTGACGGTGTGCACGTCGTCCACCAGCCGCCGGATGATCTCGAAAGTGATCTCGCCGACCATGGGCGTTTGCGCACCATCGGCGATGGTGACCGGCGTGGCGATGCGCACGCGCTGACCCTGGCGCAGGGACTGCTGCACATCGTTGCCCGCTTCGGGCTCCACGCCGTAAATTTTGCAGGCGGGAGACAAGGCCTTGGCCGCCAGGGCGCTGCCACTGAGCAAGCCGCCACCGCCCAGGCACACGAACAAGGCGTCGAGCTCGCCCACCTCCTGAAACAACTCCAGCGCGGCCGTGCCCTGGCCGCTCAACACATCCGGGTGGTCAAACGGCGGGATGAATCGCATGCCGTGCTCGGTGGCCAGGCCCTTGGCCATGGCCAGGGCGTCGTCTTTGTAGCGGTCATAGCCCACCACCTGGGCACCATAGCCGCGTGTGGCGGCCAGCTTGGCAGGCGATGCATCGTGGGGCATGACGATGGTGGCTGGAATATCCAGAATCTGCGCCGACAAGGCCACGGCCTGCGCATGGTTGCCCGATGAATACGCCACCACCCCGGCCCGGCGCTCGGCAGGCGTCAGACGCGACAGGGCGTTGAAGCCCCCCCGGAACTTGAAGGCCCCCATGCGCTGGAAGTTTTCGCATTTGATGAAGGCCTGGGCCCCCAGCTGTGTGTTGAGCGTGCGCGACTGCAGCACCGGTGTGCGGTGAGCGTGTCCTTGAAGGCGCGCGGCGGCGGCCAGAACGTCATCGAAAGTGGGCAAGGTGCTGGTGTCGTGCATCGGGCGTCCGTGGGGCTCAGGCAGAGTGGTCATGTTGACATGACTTGCACGCCTGCGCAAATTTTGGCTGTCAGATGGCGTGTGGGGGTCGGTGTAAGGCTGTGTTCTTTGTTTGTGGTTTGCACGCCATCGCTTGCAGGCAAGCTCCCACAGATCCCATCCGGGATGCAGCGGGTTGTGCAGGCCAGCGCCCGCTGCTTGCAACCGAGTTGTTCGGTGTCGTGCAGGTCAACTCCCTTGGCTTGCACCTGAGTTGTTGGGTGTTGTGCAGGTCAACTCCATCGGCTTGCAGCTGACCTGTGGTGTGTAGAGCAGCCCAGCTTCCACAGTTTCCCCTCAGGGTGTTGGGTGTTTTGTGGGAGCCAGCCTGCTGGCGATGGTTTTCGGGGCTTCAGGGTTTTGCGCTCAAGCTTCAGCTCAGGTGCTTGCCAATGATGCCGGCCAGTTCGAACATGGTGGCGCTGTCTTTGCCAAAAACGGTCTGCAACTTGCCGTCGGCCTTGATCGAGCGCTTGTCAGCCGGGTCCTGCAGGCCATTGGCCTTGATGTAGTCCCAGATTTTCTTGACCACCTCGGTGCGGGCGTAAGTGCCATCGCCAATCACGGCCATCAGGGCCGGGCTGGGTTTGAGCGTGCCCACAGCGGCTTTGCGCGGGGCTTTTTCGGCGGCAGGTTTGGCGGCTTTTTTGGCCGCAGGCGCTTTGGTGGTTTTGGCGGCTGTCTTGGCTGTGGTTTTCTTTGCGGCCGCTTTGCCAAACGGCGTCTTGGTGGCCGCCGTCTTGCGCGGTGGGTATTTCTTGCCACCTTCGCGCGGCTCGAACTCGAACGTCACCTTGCCCTCTTCGGGGTTCCAGGCCAGCATGGCCTTGAAGGGGCGGCGGGTGCGGTTGCTGACGAACTTGTCGAGCACATCGGTTTTGCCGCTGGCCAGAAGTTTGGCGACCTGATCACGCTCGATCGGCTGCTGCAAGATCAGCTTGCCGGTCTTGAAGTCGCAACTCGGGGTGGGCTGTGAGTGGGTCGGCACGGCCTTGCTGCACACGTAGTTGCTGCCGTGCTCGTGCACCGGGCTGCCGCACTTGGGGCAAGCGCCCAGCGCTTCGTCGGTGAATTCGACGATCTCGCCGCTCTCTTCGTTTTTCTTGTCGTCACCGAAATCGAATTCGAGCTTCCAGTTTTTCTCTTCTTCGTTGTACTTGAGCGCCATTTCGGCCACAAAGGGCCAGCCGGCCTTGGAGCGGAAGCCGTCCAGTGGGCCGATCTTTTTGTCGCGCATGAACTGCTCGACCTCGGCTTGTTCAAAGGTGCGGCCCGCAGGCGACTTGCCAAACGAGAAGCCGCAACCTTCGCTTGCGCCGTCGGCCCCGGTGCAGGTGTACCTGCGGTAGTTTTCTTTGACCACGCCGCCGCAATTGGGGCAGGGCGTGGAGAGCGTGGCGTAGTCGCCGGGCACGGTGTCACGGTCGTATTCTTTGGCTTTCTTGACGATGTGCTCGGTCATGGCCGCGATCTCGGCCATGAAGGTGGCGCGGCTCAATTTGCCTTGCTCCATTTGAGCCAGCTTGTATTCCCACTCCCCCGTGAGTTCGGGACGCGAGAGTTCTTCCACCTGCAAGCCACGCAGCAGCGTCATGAGCTGGAAAGCCTTGGCTGTGGGGATCAGCTCGCGGCCTTCGCGCAGCATGTACTTTTCATTCAGCAGGCCTTCAATGATGGCCGCGCGCGTGGCGGGTGTGCCCAGGCCTTTTTCCTGCATGGCTTCGCGCAGCTCGTCGTCGTCCACCAGCTTGCCTGCGCCTTCCATGGCGCCCAGCAGCGTGGCTTCTGAATAGCGAGCGGGCGGGCGGGTCTTCAGGCCTTTGGCCTCGACCGAATCGACACCGACGCGCTCGCCCGGCTGCACGGGCACCAGGTTCTGGCCCTTGTCACCGTCTTTGGCGTCTTCGACCTCATTGGCGGCTTCTTTGCCATAGATGGCCAACCAACCCGGTTTGACCAGCACCTTGCCCACGGTCTTGAAGCTGTGGCCAGCGGCCACGCTGATGCGGGTGGTCACCTGGTACTCGGCGCTGGGGAAGAACACCGCCATGAAGCGGCGCACCACCAGGTCGTACAGCTTTTGCTCGGCCTCGGACAGGCCGCTGGGCGCTTGCAGCGTGGGGATGATGGCGAAGTGGTCCGACACCTTTTTGTTGTCGAACACGCGCGGGATCTTGCGCACATAGTTGTTGTTCAGCGCCGTGAGCGCGTGCGGGGCCAGGTGGCGCATGCCGCTGTCGGCCAGCATCTCGAAGGTTTGTTTGGCCACGGGCACATAGTCTTCGGGCAGGTGGCGCGAGTCGGTACGCGGGTAGGTCAGGGCCTTGTGACGTTCGTACAGGCTCTGAGCCAGCGCCAGCGTGGTCTTGGCCGAGAAACCAAATTTGCCGTTGGCCTCGCGCTGCAGGCTGGTCAGGTCAAACAGGCCGGGGCTGGCTTGCGTGGTGGGCGTGGCCTCTTCGGTCACGCTGGCCGTCTGGCCGCGCACCGCGTCGACGATGGCTTGCGCTTCGGCGGCGGTCCACTTCCGGTCGGCTTTCTTTTCGGCGTCTTCTTCTTTTTTCCAGGCCGGGTCGAACCACTTGCCGGGATAGGTGCCGGCAGCGGCGGCGAACTCGGCGTGGATTTCCCAATAGTCGCGGCTCACGAACTTGCGGATTTGCTCTTCGCGCTCGACCACCACGGCCAGCGTGGGCGTTTGCACCCGGCCCACGGTGGTCAAGAAGAAGCCGCCATCGCGCGAGTTGAACGCGGTCATGGCGCGGGTGCCGTTGATGCCCACCAGCCAGTCGGCTTCAGACCGGCTGCGGGCGGCGTCGGCCAGGCCCTGCATTTGCTGTTCGCTGCGCAGGCTGTCAAAGCCGTCGCGGATCGCTTGTGGCGTCATGGACTGCAGCCACAGGCGCTTGACGGGTTTGTTCAGCGGCTTGGTGCCACCTGCGTACTGCTCGATCAGGCGGAAGATCAATTCCCCCTCGCGCCCCGCGTCGCAGGCGTTGATGAGGCTGTCCACGTCTTTGCGTTTGGCCTGCCTGACCACGGCGCTCAGGCGGCTCTTGGTTTTGTCCACCGGCTTCAAGTCAAAGTGCGGCGGGATCACGGGCAGGTTGGCAAAACTCCACTTGCCGCGTTTCACGTCGTACTGCTCGGGGGCCTGGATCTCCACCAGGTGGCCCACCGCGCTGGTGACCACATAGCGGTCGTTCTCGAAATGGTCGTCGTGTTTCTCGAACTTGCCCGAGGTTGGCGTCAAGGCTTTGACGATGTCTTGAGCCACCGAAGGCTTCTCTGCAATTACCAAGGTCTTCATGTCATTACAATCCGTTGTCTCGCGTGTGCGCACGCGCCCGGGCACGCGCTCACGCGCACGCCCACATGAATTCACCATAACAAATTTTGAACGCCGTGGCCAAAACCCCAGTTTCCGCTCCCCGAAGCAAAACGCCGGCTGCATCCGGCAAACGCATCCAGGTGCGCCGCTCCGGTGTGCACGGCAAGGGCGTCTTTGCCCTGCAGGACATTGCCGAAGGCGAGACCCTGATCGAGTATGTGGGCGAAGTCATCAGCTGGGACGAGGCGCAGGACCGCCACCCGCACGACCCGAAGGACCCCAATCACACCTTCTACTTTCATGTCAATGAAGACAAGGTGATCGATGCGCTTTATGGTGGCAATTCTTCGCGCTGGATCAACCACAGCTGCGATCCCAACTGCGAAGCCGACGAGGACAACGAACGGATCTTCATCAAGGCCATCCGAAACATCCGGGCCGGTGAAGAGCTGAACTACGACTACGGCCTGATCATCGACGAGCCCTACACCAAGAAGCTCAAGGCGGAATACCCGTGCTGGTGCGGCAGCGCCAACTGCCGGGGCACGCTGCTCTCGCCCAAAGAGCGCAAGGACACGCCCAAAATTCCGGGCCAGAAAAAGACAAAGGCCAAGGCCAAAGACCAGCCGAAACTCAAGTCCGAGGCCCAGCCAAAAAATCAAGCCAAGGCCAAAACCCAAGCCAAAAGCGCCAAATCCTCCAAGCGTTTGAAGGCCGAGAAAGTCAAAGCCTTGACCAAGCCCGATTCAGCGGCCAAGCCAAAGAAAGTGAAAAGCGCCAAGCGCTGACCATGGCCGACCACCCATGATCACGTCCACGCCCTGGCCTGCCGAAACTGTCTGGGAACAGATTTATCCCCTGCTGCCCGACTTCACGGTCGAGGTTTTGCCCGAAATCGATTCCAGCAACAGCGAACTCATGCGCCGTGCCCGTGCGGGCCAGCACGAACCCACGCTGCTGGTGGCCGAGCGTCAGACCGCAGGCCGTGGCCGCCTGGGCCGTGTCTGGCAAAGTCAGCCCGGTGATTCGCTCACGTTCTCGCTCGGCCTGCCCCTGTCGCCTCAAGACTGGTCGGGTCTTTCATTGGCCGTGGGCCTGAGCCTGGCCGAAAGCCTGCACCCCGATGTGGGGCTGAAATGGCCCAACGATTTGTGGTTCCAGGACCGCAAGCTCGGTGGCATTTTGGTGGAGGCGGCCAGCATGGGGGGGCGCAGTCAGGTGGTGGTGGGCGTGGGCTTGAACATTCGCCCGCGTCCTGCCGATGGCCTGAACACCCCCCCAGCGGCCCTGATCGAGTTGTTGCCCGACTTGACGGCCCCCGCCTGCCTGTTGCGGGTGGCGGCCCCTTTGATCCAGACACTGCTGGCTTTTGAGTGTGAGGGCTTTGCGCCCCTTCAAGCCCGGTTTGAGGCGCGGGACGTCCTCAAGGGGCGCCGCGTTCACACCAGCGATGGTCAACAGGGACAGGCCATCGGGGTCAGTGCGGTGGGTGCGTTACGATTGAAAGTGGCTGACGGCGTGCAGGAGATCCACAGCGCCGAAGTCAGTGTTCGTCCATGGACTGCCGAAAGCACAAGGTGAAGTTGAAGTACGCCATGGCGATTTTGTTGCTGCTGAACGCCACGCTGCTGGCGTGGCAATGGGATGCTTTTGCGCGCTGGGGTTTTGGCCCCAACCAGCACCGCGAACCTGAACGCATGCAGCAGCAGATCCGGCCTGAAACCTTGACTTTTGAGACGGTGCCTGCGCGTTCTTCAGCCAGCGCTGCGGCGGCGGCCGCTGCCCAAAGCCCCGATGCCTCTGTGGCGCAGGCCTCTGATGCCGCTTCGGCGGCGGTGGCCAGTCCAGCAGCGGCCCCAGCGTCTTCGGCCTCCGCTGCCGCAGAGCCTGCAAAAGCGCCGACCAGATGAATTTTGATTGGAGATTGTCACCATGAGCCTGAAACTTTATTTCGCCCCCGGCGCCTGTTCATTTGTGCCCCATGTGCTGCTTGAAATGAGCGGTGCCGAGTTTGAACCCATCATGGTCAAGCTGCACAAGGGCGAGCAAAACAGCGACGAGTACAAAGCGCTCAACCCCCGAGGCCAGGTGCCCGTGCTGATGAACGATGGTCAGGTGGTGACACAAATTGTGGCCATCGTCCTGTACCTGGACCAGCTGTTTCCGCAAGCGGGGTTCTTGCCCACCGAGCCGCTGGCCCGTGCCCAGGCCTTGTCGACATTCGCATGGATGAACAACACGGTGCACCCCACCTTCACGCACATCTTCATGCCGCAAAAATTCTCGGACCAACCCGATGTGCAGGCTGCGCTCAAGCCCTACAACACCCAGTTGTTCCGCGGCATGCTGGGCGAGTTGCAAGCGCTGGTCAAAGCCGCTGCTGCCAAAGGCCAGACTTGGCTGACAGGTGAGCGCTTCGGTCCGCTGGATGCCTACAGCCTGACGCTGACCCGCTGGGGTACCATCGCGGGCATCACACCCGAAGAACACCCCGAGCTGTGGGCCTTTGTGCAAAAGGTGGCCGCGGTCCCTGCTGTGGCCCGTGTGATCGAGCGTGAACGCCTGCAGCTGAACATGGGCAAACCGGCCTGAACTGCCAACGCAGATGGGCGGCTTTCGCAGCCCCTCGGCGCCCACTCAAGCCTTGAAGCGCAGCGTGAAGCACGCCCCCGGAGGGGTCTGGTGCTCAAAGGTGGCATCGATGCCGATGCTGGCGCCGTGTTGTTGCGCGATTTCCCGGACGATGGGCAGGCCCAGGCCCGAACCATCCACGTTGGTGCCCAGCGCCCTGTAAAAAGGCTGAAACACCAGGTCGCGCTCGGCCGGTGGAATACCGGGGCCGTTGTCTTCGATCTGCATGACCAGTGCCTTGCTGTAGGGGTCGACCAGCACACGCACGGTGATCACGCCCTGGCGCTCGGGTGTGCTGGGTGTGTAATGGATCGCGTTTTCCACCAGATTGCGCACCATCTCCTTGAGCAAGGTCGGGTTGCCTTGCACCTGTGCGCCGGGCGTGCCCGCCTCCACGCCCTCGTAGCCGAGGTCCAGGCCCTTGTCCATGGCGCGGGGCAGGCAGTCCTGCAGGACTTCGCTGGCCAGGCTGGCCATGTCGCAGTTTTGCTGCGGCACATGGGCGCCGCCGCCTTCTGCGCGGGCCAGCGACAGCAGCTGGTTGACGGTGTGCGTGGCCTGCACGCTGGCACGGCCAATTTGCTGCAATGATTTTTTCAGGTCTTCTTCGCTGGAGCCTGAACGCTGCGCCAGGTCGGCCTGCATGCGCAAACCTGCCAGCGGGGTTTTGAGCTGGTGCGCGGCGTCGGCTAGAAACCGTTTTTGGGTGACGATGGAGTCTTTCAGCCGCTCCAGCAGGTCGTTCACCGAGACCACCAGGGGGGCCACCTCCATGGGCACGGCCTTGTCGTCGAGCGGGCTCAGGTCATCGGGTTTGCGGGCGCGGATGCGTTCTTCCAGCTCGGACAAAGGCTTGATGCCGCGCACCAGGGCTAGCCACACCAGCAGCACCGCCAGAGGCAGCAAGGCAAATTGAGGCAGCATGACCCCTTTGATGATCTCGGCGGCCAGCACCGAGCGTTTTTCGCGGGTCTCGGCCACCTGCACCAAGGCGGGTTGTTTGCCTTGTGCATCCAGCCGAATCCAGGTGTAGGCCACGCGCACTTCAAGTCCCCGCATTTCGTCGTCCCGGATGTGCACCTCGTAGCTGCTGCCTTGGTCGGCATCGGCCGGCGGGGTCGGCAGGTCGCGGTCTCCACTCAGGTGTTCTCCCTGGCCACCCCGCACCTGGTAATACACCAGGTCGGTTTCGTCGGCACGCAGCAGTTCGCTGGCAGGCTGTGGCAAGCTGAACTGCACACGGTTGTCAGCGCCCAGTCGAACCTGCTGTGCCAGGGCTTGCACGTTGTAGACCAGCGCCCGGTCAAAGGGCTTGTTGGCCAGGCCTTGCGCCACAAGCCAGGTCAGGGCCAGGCTGACGGGCCACAGCAGCAACAAAGGGGTGAGCATCCAGTCCAGGATCTCTCCGAACAGGGAGCGTTGCTCCCGTTTGAAAATGCGCACGTTCCAGCCTTGGGATTTCATGGGTTGACGGTGCGGCGTTCAGTCGGTGCGAACTTCAAACCGTCAGGTGCTCAGCCCGGAATTTTTTCCAGGCAATAACCCAAACCGCGCACGGTGGCGATGCGGATCGGGCCTTTTTCGATCTTCTTGCGCAGGCGGTGGATGTACACCTCGATGGCGTTGTTGCTCACCTCTTCGCCCCATTCGCACAGGCGCTCGACCAACTGGTCTTTGCTCACCAAGCGGCCCGCGCGTTGCAGCAGCACTTCGAGCAGACCCAGCTCCCGCGCCGACAGCTCGACCATCTTGCCGTCGATGGTGGCCACGCGGCCAGACTGGTCATAGATCAGCGGGCCGTGCTTGATTTGCGAGGTGGCACCGCCCATGCCCCGGCGGGTGAGGGCGCGCACGCGGGCTTCAAGTTCCTGCAGGCTGAAGGGCTTGGCCATGTAGTCGTCTGCGCCGTAGTCCAGGCCCTTGACGCGTTCTTCCACGCTGTCGGCCGCGGTGAGGATGAGCACCGGCAAGGTGGAGCCCCGGGCGCGCAATCGCTTGAGCACTTCCAGACCGTGCATTTTGGGCAAGCCCAGATCGAGGATCAGCAGATCGAATTCGTTGTTGGTCATCAAGGCCGCATCGGCCTCGCTGCCACTGGCCACATGGTCGACCGCCGCCCCCGCGCTGCGCAAGGTGCGCAACAAACCATCTGCAAGAACCTGGTCGTCTTCGGCTATCAGAATGCGCATGGTGGTCTCCTGTTGTTGTGGCTGCGGCGTTGGGCGGTCTGTCCCGGCTCTGTGATTCTAGTGTCAGGTTTGCGCGTTGCCTGTGGACACACACGGGCACCCGCTCAATGCGCGTAGGCCTCCAGGCCCAGCGCCACCACCGTGGCCACGTCCTTGCCCACCGCCTCGCGAAACTCGGCCTCGGCTTGGGCCACCGCATCCTTGAAGGCTTGCAGCCAAGCCAGCCCCACGGGCGTGAACACCACGCGCCGGGCCCGCGCGTCCAGCGGGTCGGCTTCGCGCTGCACCAAACCCCAGGCGGCGCACTGATCCACCAGATCGCCCATGGCCTGCTTGCTCATGCCGGCAGCGCGGGCCAGATCGGTCAGGCGAGAGCCGTCCAGCGCCAGGTGGCGCGTGATGTGCACATGCGCGGCACTGATCTGGTCACGCGAGGCCAGATTGGCCAAGGCCAAGGGCACGCCCTCGTTGCCCGCCATCAGGTGCAACACGCGCTCGTCAAAACGCCGCATCGCATGGCCCAGCAAACGGCCCAGATGCGTCTGACGCCAGCGGTCATCCTGCAGCGCCGGGCTGCTCAAGGCGGTTGAAAGGGTGTGTTCTGACATGCCCAAATGATAAGGCAAACTGACCAAAAATAGTGTTTACAGCTTTATACAGCTTGTTTACAGTACTGTTCACGCATCCAGTAAACACAGCTTCCCGCTGAAACCGGTGCCCCAACCCATTGATATTCAAGGAGATTCCCATGAGCGACGACAACAGCGAAAAGTCCAAAGCCCTGCAAGCCGCCCTGGCACAGATTGAAAAACAATTTGGCAAAGGCACCATCATGCGTCTGGGCGAAGGCGAAGCCATCGCCGACATCCAGGTCGTCTCTACCGGCTCTTTGGGCCTGGACATCGCACTGGGCGTGGGCGGTCTGCCGCGTGGCCGCGTGATCGAAATCTACGGCCCGGAGTCGTCGGGCAAAACCACCCTGACCCTCCAAGTCATCTCTGAAATGCAACGCCTGGGCGGCACCTGCGCCTTTGTGGACGCTGAACACGCGCTGGACGTGCAATACGCCCAGAATCTGGGCGTCAACCTGCAAGACCTGCTGGTCAGCCAGCCCGACACCGGCGAGCAGGCCCTGGAAATCGTGGACAGCCTGGTGCGCTCCGGCGCGGTGGACCTGGTCGTCATCGACTCTGTGGCGGCCCTGACCCCCAAGGCCGAAATCGAAGGTGACATGGGCGACAGCCTGCCCGGCCTGCAAGCGCGTTTGATGAGCCAGGCCCTGCGTAAGCTGACCGCCACCATCAAGAAAACCAACTGCACCGTCATCTTCATCAACCAGATCCGCATGAAGATCGGCGTCATGTTCGGCAGCCCCGAAACCACCACAGGCGGCAACGCGCTCAAGTTCTACGCCTCGGTGCGCCTCGACATCCGCCGCACCGGCACCATCAAGAAGGGCGATGACGCGATCGGCAACGAGACCAAAGTCAAAGTGGTCAAGAACAAAGTGGCCCCGCCCTTCAAGACGGCCGAATTCGACATCCTGTTTGGCGAGGGCATCAGCCGCGAAGGCGAAGTCATCGACATGGGCGTGACCGCCAAAATCGTCGACAAATCGGGGGCCTGGTACGCCTACCAGGGCGAGAAAATCGGCCAAGGCCGTGACAACGCCCGTGAATTCCTGCGCGAAAACCCGACCCTGGCCCGCGAAATCGAGAACAAGGTGCGCGAATCGCTGGGCATCCGCTTGCTGGAATCGGCGATTGCCGAACCCAAAGGCGAATAAAAGGCCATTGCGCGGAGACAAGCCTTGAACAAGCCCGGCTTTCAGCCCTCGCTCAAAGGCCGCGCCCTGCGGCTTTTGAGCCAGCGTGAACACTCGCGCGCTGAGCTGGAACGCAAGCTGGCCCCACACGAAGAAGTGCCCGGCGAGCTGGCCAAAGCCCTGGACGAGCTGCAAGCACGGGACTTCATCAACGACGGCCGTGCCATCGAGTCGGTGGTGCACCGCCGCTCGGGCAAGCTGGGTGCGGCGCGGGTCAAGCAAGAGCTGGCTGCAAAAGGTTTGTCGGGTGAGGCCGTGGCCCAGGCCTTGGCAGATCTGCGCGAGACCGAGTCCAGCCGGGCTCAGGAGGTCTGGCGCAAAAAATTTGGCCAGGCGCCCCAGGACCCTCAGGAACGTGCCAGACAAATGCGTTTTTTGATCACACGGGGATTTTCTGCCGAGGTGGTTCGCCGCATCGTGCAGGGCGGCGGATCAGAAGAGGACTGAGCGCAGCCCGTGTGGCGGGGTCAAACCCCGTTCAGGGCTTCAGATCCAGCGGCACCTGCGCCTCGGCCGCCGCCTTGGCCCAATGGCGTTCTTCGGCGGCACGTTCAGCATAGCGGTTGAAGCGCCATGAAGAGCCGTCTGCGGTGATGCGCTGCCAGACACCGCGTTTTTCGCCTGGACTCATTTCGGTCCACAACTGGACTTCTTCGAAACTGCGGCCACACCCCTTGCAGGTTTCGTCGCCCTGGCTGGTCGAACAAATGGCAATGCACGGTGTGTCAGGGGTTGTGGCGTACCAGTCTTGCCAGGCTTCAGCGGCCGCTTGCGGCAGGCTGAATTCGTCCGCCAGATCCTGTTTGAAGTAGACCATGAGGCCATAAACCTCCGCCAATGCGCGCAATTCAGGCGGCAGCGCAACCCCGTCTGGTGAGGGGTTCTTGGCCCGCCAATGGTTGATGGCGGCTTCGATGTCGGTGATGTGGATTCCGGCCATGGTGTAGGTGTGCAAGGACGGCGATCATAGCCCCAAGCGGTACGCGGGGCCTGCCCTTCGGTTCACATGACCTTGGGCACCGCTGGGTGTGTGCAGGCAGACGCTTCGATGGCGTCGCATGTTGCCGGAGAAACAGCGCCCGACATGGCATCGGGATGGTGTTTATCAGCGTGGCGTCTGCAAGGCCCGCAGACGGTCCTGAGCCTGGCGCAAACGGGTGTCGACAATCGATGCCTCGATGTGGTCACCCGCCTGCAGGCGGCCTTGGCGGGCCAGGTCTTGCGCCGCCCGCAAGCGGTCTATGGCACCGCTCCAGTCGAGCCGGGCGATTTGGGCTTCGCCCTCGGCCCGCAGTGAAGCCAGTGCCTGCCCTTGCAAGGACAGCAAGCCGGCCAGGCTTTGCCAGGCCTGCGCATCGTTGGGGGCTTGCTGCACCAGGCTGCGCAACTGGCGTGTGATGTCTGCTTGCAAAGGGTGCCTCGGCAAACGCAGCAAAGCCTGTGCAACGGCCAGCAGTTCAGGGCGTTGCAATGCAACAGGGCCTGCGTTGGGCATCAGGGTGGTCAGCACGGCCTCAAAGCGGTCTTGTTTGAAGGCGACTTCGGCACTGAGCAAGCGCAGCCAGCGCTGCGCAGCCAACGAGGTGGGGGATTCGGTGTGAGATGACGCCACCCATTGACCCAAGGCTTTGAGCGTGCGGTCTGCCGCGGCCATATGGCGCATCTGCAAGTGCGCCAAGGTGGCGGCGTACAGCGCGCCGGCTTTTTGCGCGGGTGACGTGCCGATCGCACTTTCTGCATCCTGCGTCCAGGCTTTCAGGGCATCCGGGCTGTTTTGTGACAAGACCCGCGCTCTGGCCGCCAGCATGGCCTGTGCCATGTCGGTGGGGGCTTTGGGGGAGGTGTTGCTGAGTTGCTGCCTGGCCTGCATGTCGGCCAGGCGCTCGGTGGTCAAGGGATGGCTGCGCAAATAGGGAAACGCACCACTGTCGTTCAGGCCGGCAGCTTGCTGCAGCTTGGCAAACATGCCCACAAAACCTTGGGGGTCGTAACCTGCGTCGACCAAAATGCCGTAGCCCACACGGTCGGCTTCGCGTTCCATGTCGCGTGAATAGCTCAATTGGGACTGAACAGCGGCTGCTTGCCCGCCCACGATCAAGGCCTGTGCGCCTTGTGCACTTTTGCTGGCAGCCAAGGCCCCCAGAATCATCGAGCCGATGACCCAGGGCGTCATTTTGGCCTGGTCGTTCATGTTGCGGGCAATGTGGCGTTGCGTGACATGGCTCAATTCATGGGCCAGCACCGAGGCCAGCTCGTCGTTTGAGCTCACCACCGCAATCAGGCCCAGATGAACGCCCAGGTAGCCACCGGGCAGGGCGAAGGCGTTCACGCTGCGGTCACGGCCCAGCAAGATGCGCCAGGCAAAACGCTCTTGCAACTCAGGTGAAAGCTCGCCACGCGCCGCTGCCGCCTTGACCAGGGGCGCCCACAATTGCTGGATGTATTCGTCCAGCACCGGGTCTTCCAGAAAATCAGGGTCCCGATACAGTTCGCGTGCAATGCGGTCACCCAACTGGCGTTCGTCGCTCAGTGACAGGCTTTCGCCGTCACCCAGGGCGGGCAAGCCTGCCGATTGCGCCCACGCCGTCGGCATGGCCAAGGCCAGCAGCAGGCTGGCCACGGACAGGGGTTGAAGCAATTTGTTTTTCAAGGTCGTTGGCGTCCAGTTCAATCCCCGTATGATGCGCCATTGTTGTGAACCAGATGTAAACGGGTGTGACCCCTATGGCCATGAGCGAGACTTCCAGTGTCCTGACCCATTTTGATGCCCAAGGGCAGGCCCACATGGTGGATGTGGGCAGCAAAGCCTTGACCCGGCGCGTGGCTGTGGCCAGTGGTCGCATTGACATGCTGCCAGGCACCTTGGCCTTGATCGCTTCGGGCACCGCCAAAAAAGGCGATGTGCTGGGCATTGCCCGGATTGCCGGCATTCAGGGGGCCAAAAAAACCAGCGATCTGATTCCCTTGTGCCATCCCATCGGATTGACCCGGGTGGCCGTTGACTTTGAAATTCAAACCGACGCTTCCTGCGTGGTGTGCACAGCCACCGCCGAGGTCACCGGTCAGACTGGCGTTGAAATGGAGGCCTTGACCGCGGTTCAGGTGGCCTTGCTGACCATTTACGACATGTGCAAAGCCGTGGACCGGGGCATGAGCATCAACGGCGTCAAACTGCTGGAAAAGCACGGCGGCAAATCGGGCAGTTTTGTGGCCGACAGCGCCAAGTCTTGATTCAAAAGGCCCTGGGGGCCGTCATCTGTCTTTCTGGCGCTTTGGACGCAAGTGTCCAAGGATTTGCCGCCTTACGCGATGGAGACGCCAAGACGGTCTTGTCCAGGGTTAGGACAGGCTTGTGTTGAGTGGCAATGACCTCTGCAGGAACAAGAGGTCCATGCGTCGCCCGGCCAGACAGACCAGGCGAACCACTGGACGTGCTCAGCGCCGGGCCTGCTGGCGAGGTTCTGCCGGATAGCAAATTTCCATCGCCGATTTGTCGGGGCGCTCGCAAAGACAGTCTTCCAGATTTTTGGGTGTGCAGGCCTGCGAACTGTTCTGACGTGCGGTGTAGCTGGCTTGGCCTGTGGCGGCGCCGACACCGCCCAAGCCGCCAAAACCCTGGAAGTAGAGTCGGCTGTAAGGGCTCTTGGGGGTCACCACTTCGGTCAAGCCCGTATTTGAACTGCTCGGCGCGGTGCCACGCAGTGCTGCACTGAGTCCACCACCTTCGGTCAAGTCTATATTTGAACTGCTCCTCGCGGTGATGCTGGCTTTGACCACGGTGGGCGACCATTCGTAATTCGAGATCAGGCCACCATTGCGACCGTTGCTCAAGCCATAAACCACCTGCACCGGTTTGTCTGTGCCGACGAAAGGGTCTTCGAATTGTCCGGTGACGGAGGTGATGTCCAGTGATTCGTTGCCCACCAGGCCGGTGATCGTGCCCGCATTGACCTGAGCCAAAGTGCTGCCATCCGCCAGCTTGTCCAAAGCGGTGGTACCGACAAAACCCAGGCGAGCCTTTTGAATCGTCAAGGCACCTTGTTGGTAACGGATGGTGTAGTTGGCGGCATCTGCGCCACCGACAGACAAATTGGACGAATAGGTGCCAGCGTTGCGCCCACGGGCCAGACCGGAAATCACGATGTCGTCGCCAGCGATGAATCCCTGTTGCGCTGCTGCGCTCTGAACCTGTGTTTGGCCGTTGTACGTCACGCTTTGATCCAAGGCCCAGACGCGAGCCTCTTTGGGCGTGATGGTCAGCGTGCCATTGCCAACGGTGATCTCGTAATTGGCGGCATCGGCGCCAGACACTGTCAGGGCCGAGCTGTACCGGCCGACATCGCGTCCGCTGGGCAGGCCACCAAAGGTCAAGGCGTCACCCGCTATAAAACCCGAATTTTGCGTTGCCACCAGGCTTTGTGTCAGGCCGTTGTAGACCACGCTTTGGTCCAGGGCGGACAAGCTGGCGGGTTTTTTACCGATGTTCAGCGCAGCGTTGTTGAACGTGATGTTGTAGTTGCCCACGTCGGTGCCAAATGCGCTCAAGGCAGACAGGTAGCTGCCCGCATTCCGTCCGTTGGCCAGTCCGCTGGCCTGCACATCGTCTCCAGGCAGGATGCCGCTGTACACAGCCTGCGTTTGTGATTGGGTCTGACCGTTGTAGATGAGGGATGTGGCCGCAGCGCTGATGCTGGCATTGGCACGGTCAATGACACCGTCCACACTGTCGATGTACGTGATGCTGTAGTTGCTGGTGACATCGGTGTTGTCGCCGTCGATCAGGCGCACGCCCTTGACCGTGACGGTTTTGCCTGCCCCCGCATTTTTGTCCGTGAAGCTCAAGCTGCCGCTGCTGGCCACCCGATCGCCGGCTGCAGCGCCTGCCAGCGTGCCCACCACCACGCCTGCGCCCTGGGCTGTGGTGGTGCCGTCATAGGTTTTGCGCACGGCTTGTGCCTTCACTTGCAAAGGTGCAGGGGTGATGTGGGCCGTCGCCAGGCTTTGAGAAAAGATGTTGTAGTTGTCCACATCCAGGCCTTCAAAGACGCTGCTGATCTTGACCTGTTTGTCCTGACCCACATGGCGGGTGTCAAAGTTGCCCGTGGCCGAAATTTTCACCACGTCACCTTGAATCAAACCTTCAAAGTTCGCAGAGTCAATGCGCACCTTGGCTTGGGTGTTGCCGTCATAGACCTTGCTGTCAGCCGTCATGCCGCTGACATGCAGGTTCAGCCTGGCGATGTCAGCCCGCGTGCTGGCTTGGTCGGTGATGGTGTAGTTGCCCAGATCCGCACCACCGAGGGTGTTCTTCAATGCAACGGTTTTGCCGATGGCGGCGTTCTTGTCGCTGAAGACGCCGGTGGAGGCCACTGTGAGTTGGTCATCAGCCACCATGCCGTTGAAGACGGCGCCGGTCACAGACACGGCGGCGTTGGTGTT
>Ga0255127_1000353_pt1 | contig 23980 bp, 15 predicted proteins | sample Law_Miss_RepB_8d_FD_188555 | JGI IMG/M metagenome (GOLD analysis project Ga0255127, IMG submission 188555) | Freshwater microbial communities from St. Lawrence River, New York, United States - Law_Miss_RepB_8d | ecosystem: Environmental > Aquatic > Freshwater > River | place: USA: New York...
GAACTATGCACCAACCCGAAGGCGCGCCCCGCGAGAAGGCTGCCCAGGTCATCCCTCCGCTCCATGTGCAACCCGGGTTCGAGGTGGCGAAGCTGGACCAACAGACCCTGCTGACCGTCGTTGAGCTGCGCTGTGCCGAGGGCCTGCGCTGCGCGCAGATCTCCCCCACGCAATGCATCGTGAAGCAGGAGTCCGCCCGTCGGTACCTTTCGATGGCCACGACGCACTGGAAGGCGTTGCGCGCGTTCGGAGACGGGCCCGGCCGTTCGGTGCCACAGGTGCTTTTCCAACTCGTGATGGACCGCGACTGTGTGCAGCTGCGCGAATTCTACGAGATCGTCATCAAGGCCTACCAGCGCGGCATCCTTCGCATCGACGGGACCGAGCCGCCGCCGCAGGTCCGGCCGGCGGCTTGGTCGCACGAGTTGTCAGGCTCCTGGGCGAAGTTCGCCGCTCTCGCCGGGGGCGCCCTGACCGTCGTCGCGCTCTTCCGGCAACCGCTCGCGCTTCCGTCCAGCCCGTGGGAGTTGCTTGCGGGCTGGTTTGTCGTGTGCGCCGCCCTCAGCGCCGGGAACTGGCTGGCCGCCGCCGTGGTGCGGTATCGCAACGCCGAGGTCTACGCGCCGGGTTTCCTGTGGCGCTCCCCCTTCCCCCGCTTCCGGGTCGATCTCGGCGACGCCGTCATGGGCGGTACCGGCACGGTCGCCGACGCCGCCCTCGCGCAGGTCGCGCCGATGGCCGTGGCGCTCGGCGCCGCCGCCCTGCTTCTGCCCGGCGCCGCCCTGCTGCCAGCCGCGGCTTTGGCCGTCCTGCTCGCCCCCTTCTGGTGGTCGCCGGGCATCCGGGTGCTGCACGCCCGCACCGGCCGGCGTCGCGATGACGACAAGTGGGATTTCCAATTCGAACCCAACCGCGAGGTCTGGCGTGCGTTGCGGACCCGGTTGCGCCACCTGGACCTCCGCTTCGTCGGCATTCATCTGGCGTACAGCTCCAGCTGGGTCAGTGCGCTCCTCGTGCTGTCGGGCCTTCTGTTGTTCGGCAACTGGGTTGACCTCTGGCGAGCGTTCCAGGGCTCGGGTGGTCCCCGTATCACCGCTTTTCTTGTCCTAGCGCTGCTCGGCCTCGCCGTGACCACCCTGCTCAGCGCGCTCGGCGCGATCGGCTATCTCACCTGGCGAGACTGGCGGGCTCGGCGACCGCGTCCACCGGCCCGCGTAACCCGCGGGGAGGTCACCCCGGAAGCCATCGCGGCGTGCATCGCCGATTCGCTTCTCTTTCAGATGCTGCCCGCCGCCGATCGCGCGGTGATCGCCGCCGCCCTTGAACCGGAACGCCATGCGGCCGGCTCCGTCATCATCCGGGAGGGCGATCCGGGCGACAAACTCTACCTCCTGCACGCCGGCGAGGTGGAGGTCACGCGCGCCCTGCCCAACGGACGCGGGGACCGCGTGGCGTCGCTGGTGCCAGGGGACGTATTCGGGGAGATCGCCCTTCTCAAGGGCAGCGCCCGGACGCGAAGCGTCCGGGTGGTCGAGCCCGCCGTGGTCCTGGCCCTGCGCCGCGAGGCGTTCGAGGGCCTCGTGCTCTCGCGGCTGTCGCGCACGCAGATCGAGGATGCCGTGCAGAAAATCGCGTTCCTCCAGCGCACGCCCCTCGCGGCAAACTGGTCTCCCCACGCCCTGGCGGCATTCGCGCGCCGGGCCAGCTTCCAGGATTACCCGATCGACGCGTTCATCCTCCACGAGGGGGAGGACAACCATTTCTTCTACCTGGTGTACGAGGGACGACTCGCGGTGCAGCGCGGTCAGGAGGAGGTCGCCCAGCTGAGCATCGGGGACTTCTTCGGGGAGATCAGTCTCCTGCAGAACAGCATCACCCGAGCCACGATCGTGACCCGCACGCCCGCCCGATTCCTCGTGATGCACAAGCGGGACTTCCTGCAGTTCTTCGCCAAGGACTCCGCGATCGGGCTGCAATTCGAGGCGATCAGCTCCCGCCGATTGGGGGAACCGATCTTCCCGCTGCAGGGCAAGTCCCTCGACCTGCTGAGGGCGTGAACCCGCCCGGCCGGCGTCAGTAGGCCGTGGGTGGCGGACGCACGATCTGCCCAAGGGTGCGCAGGGTAATCTGCCCATCGAGCCAGATGGACCAGTGGGTGATGTAGTGGAGGTCCCACTGCAGGCGCCGCCGCAGCATCTCCTCATGGAGCACCTGGCCGCGGTACCCCATGCTCTGGGCAAGGCCCGTGATGCCCGGCTTCACCAGCTGGCGCGCCCGGTGGCCGCGAACCTGCCGCCGGAACTCGCCCTCCAGCAGCGGCATGTAGGGACGCGGGCCGACCACGCTCATGTGGCCGCGCAGCACGTTCCAGAACTGCGGGAACTCGTCGAGGCTGTGCCGCCTCATGAAACGACCGAAGGGGAAAACGCGGGCGTCCTCCACCGAAGCCTGGCGCGCCTCGGCCGGGCCGTCGGCTCCTTCCGCCCGCATCGTGCGGAACTTCAACATCCGGAACTCATGGCCCCGCCGGCCGCAGCGCTCGCGGGTGTGGAACAACGGTCCCGGCGCCTGTCGCCGCTGCATCAGCCACACCCAACCGCACAACGGCGGCAGCACCAACACCACCACCGGCAACGCGAGTCCGAGGTCAAAGACCCGCTTCACCAGCCGGTTCACCGGGTCCTCCAGCGGCTCATCCTGCAACGCGAGAAAGTGGCGGCCATCCTCCAGGCTGGGCGTGAACGGCAGCGTGAACTTCTCCGCCAGATCCGTGTGCACCAGCAGCCGGACGCCGTGCTCCTGGCAGACGCCCGCCAGCTCCGATGCCTCCGCGTCGCTCGCCGGCAGGCCGAGCCTCACCACCTGCGCCACCGGTTGCTCCGCCAACACCCTCGCCAGGTCCCCTTCCCCGCCCAACCGCGGGATGCTTGCCGGAATTTCCGCGGGGATGACCTCCGCGTCCGTCAGCAATCCGACCGGATGCACGCCCAGCGCGCCCTGCCGGACGATCCAATCATCCAACCTCGCAAGCCCGGCCGGCGGACCGACGAAAAGCGTCGGCAGCCGGTGCCCTCGCTGGAAGAGCCGCCGCGCAAGCAAACCCGGCAGCCAGGCGTTGAGCCACCACAACAACAGCCCCGCCCACACCAGGAAGGATCCGAGAAACAGACGGCTGATGCTGCGGTCCTGCGTCGCGAACATCATCGTGAAGATCAGGAGCGCCATCAGCGCCACCTGGCGCGCCGCGAGACGCGCCGCGTTCGCCGAACGCAGCACTTCAAAGCGGCTGGACCAACCCTTCACCTCCCGGCGCGCCAACGCCATCCCTCCCAACACGCAGAGCAGGTAGGGCACAAGATTCACCTCCCGCGTCAGGCGCACGAACGGCACCTGACGCAGGGTGAACTCCGCGTACCCCCAGAAGAAAACCACCATGCCGGCGGCCGCCGCCGCCGCGTGGAGGCTGGCGAGACCGCGCGCGCGGGTGGTCATCATAGGCGGCGTTAAAGCCCGCCGGCGCCGCGCTGGCAAGCGGACGCGTACCCGCCCCTTTCCCTTCTTGCGCGGTCGCAACCGCGCGTTTGGCTCCAGCGCACGCGTGCCGTCCGTCGACCCGAAATTCGTCCACCTCCACGTCCACACGGACTACAGCCTGCTCGACGGCTGCTGCCGCATCGACCGGCTGATGGACCGCGCCGTGGAGCTCGGGATGCCCGCGATCGCGCTCACCGACCACGGCAACCTGTACGGCGCGATTGATTTCTACAACCAGGCCAAGGCCAAGGGCCTGAAGCCGCTCATCGGGTGCGAGCTCTATCTGGTGGAGAACTCGCGCCTGGAGAAACACGGCCGCTCCGATGAGGAGGGGAAGTCGATGTTCCACCTCGGGTTGCTGGCGCGGAACCTGAAGGGTTACCAGAACCTGCTGAAGCTCGTCTCCGACGCGCACCTCAAGGGTTTCTATTACAAGCCCCGCACCGACCTCGGCATGCTGGCCCGTCATGCGGAGGGCCTCATCGGGTTCACCGGTTGCCTGGCGTCCCTCGTGCCGCAGCACCTGCTGCACGACCGGGAAGAGGACGCGCGGCGCGCCTGCGGTCGCTTCGTGGAGATTTTCGGGAAGGAGAACTACATCGTCGAGATCCAGGACCACGGCCTGCCCGAGCAGCGCAAGATCATCCCCGGCCTGCTCCGTCTGGCAGAGGAGTTCGGGCTGAAGGTCATCTGCTCGAACGACGTCCATTACGTTCGCTCCAGCGACGCCGGCCCGCACGACGCGATGCTTTGCATCCAGACCGGCTCCAAGATCGAGGAAGAGAAGCGGATGCGCTTCACCGGCCAGGAGTTCTACCTGAAATCCGCCGAGGAAATGGCCCGCCTCTTCGCCGAAGTGCCGGAATCGCTCTCGAACACCCGGCTGGTCGCCGACATGTGCGACCTCGCGATCCCCTTCCCCAAGGGCAGCGAGCGCTACCCGCGCTACCCGCTGCCGCCCGAGGTGAAAACCGATCGCGTCGGCTACCTGCGCGACCTGTGCATCGAGGGCCTCGAACGCCGCTACGGCGTCAACCACGCGGCCGTCGCCGAGCGGCCGATCGTGGCCGAGCGCCTCGCGCGCCTCACCGGGCTGCCGCCCGGGCAGAAACCGGTGGCCCCCGACTACTCCGGGCTGTCCACCGAGGAGGAACTGGTGGTGCGCCTCGGGTTCGAGCTGGCGGTGATCGGCGTCACGGGTTTCGTCGACTACTTCCTCGTCGTCTGGGACTTCATCCGTTGGGCCCGCGAGCAGGGAATCCCGGTCGGACCGGGCCGCGGCTCCGGCGCCGGCTGCCTCGTGGCCTACCTGTTGGCGATCACCAATCTCGATCCGATCCGCTTCAAGCTGCTGTTCGAGCGCTTCCTCAATCCTGAGCGCGTCTCGCCGCCCGACTTCGACATCGACTTCTGCATGCGCCGCCGCGGCGAGGTGATCGACTACGTGCGCCGCAAGTACGGCGACGCCTGCGTGGCCAACATCATCACGTACGGCACGCTCGGCGCCAAGATGGTCATCCGCGATGTCTCGCGCGTCCACAACCTGCCGTTCGCCGAGGCCGACCGCCTGGCGAAGATGATCCCCGACGAGCTCAACATCACACTCGAGGACTCGCTCACCAAGAGCGCCGAGTTGCGCGACGAGGTCGCCCGCAACCCCGTCGCCAAACGCATCATGGACCAGGCGCGCGTGCTCGAGGGCATGGTGCGCAATACCGGCAAACACGCCGCCGGCATCATCATCACCGACACCCCGCTCGAGGATTTCGTGCCGCTCACCCTCCAGGAGGGCGACGTCACCGTGCAGTACGACATGAACGCCGTCGGGAAGCTCGGCCTGCTGAAGATGGACTTCCTCGGGCTCAAGACCCTCACGGTGGTCTCCGACGCGGTCGCGAACATCCGGCGCACCAAGGACCCGAGTTTCGACATCGAGTCCCTCCCCTTCGACGACGCGCGCACGTACGCGCTGCTCAACTCCGGCCGCACCGTCGGCGTGTTCCAACTCGAGTCGGGCGGCATGCAGAACGCCTCCAAGCTGGTCGGCATCTCCAGCATCGACGACATCAACGCGGTCGGCGCCCTCTACCGCCCGGGGCCGATGCAGTTCATCCCCGACTACGCGCGCGGGAAGAAGGACCCCGCGACGGTCTCCTACCCCCACCCGCTGCTCGAGCCCGTGCTCCGCGAGACCCACGGCATCATCGTCTACCAGGAACAGGTGATGGAGTGCGCCAAGGTCATCGCCGGTTACACCCTCGGCGGCGCCGACATGCTGCGCCGCGCGATGGGCAAGAAGGACGCCGAGGCCATGGCCAAGGAACGCGTGAAGTTCGTCGAGGGCGCGCACCGCGCGAACCAGATCGACGAGCGCAAGGCCAACGAGATCTTCGACCTGCTCAACAAGTTCGCGAGTTACGGCTTCAACAAGTCCCACTCCGCCGCCTACGCCGTCATCAGCTACCAGACGGCCTTCCTGAAGGCCAACCACCCGGTCGAGTTCATGGCCGCGGTGCTCACCGCGGAGCTCGGCAACGCGGAGAAGGTTTCGCACTTCGTCGCCGAGGCCGAGGCCATGGGCCTCACCGTGCTCGGTCCCGACCTCAACGAGTCGCGCGAGACGTTCACCCCGGTGGGCGACAAGATCCGCTTCGGCCTCGCGGGCGTGAAGGGCGTCGGCGAACTCGCCGCCCAGCAGATCATCGCCGAGCGCGACCGCGGCGGCCCGTTCACCGGCTTCGCCGACCTCGTGCGACGCATCGACGGCCGCGCCATCAACAAGCGCGTGCTCGAGCACCTCGTGAAGACCGGCGCGTTCGATTACACCGGCGAGCCGCGCAAACCGATGTTCGACGGCATCGACGCCGCCCTCGCCGGCGCCGCCGCGCAGGCCCGGGACCGTGCCGCCGGCCAGCACAGCTTCCTGGACATGCTCGCGGAACCCGCGCCCGACGAGGGCAAGGGCCGCAAGCCGCGCGCCCGCCCGGCCGGCGCCCGCCCCGCGGACGAGCCCGCCGCCGCTCCCGCCAAGACCGACGCCGCTCCCGGCGCGGACTTCACCCCGGCCGAAAAGCTCGCCTTCGAGAAGGAGTTGCTCGGGTTCTATGTCTCGGGCCACCCGATGAACACCTACCTGGGACTCGCCGATGCGATCGACACGCACGCGGTGGAGGACCTGCTCGCGCAGCCCGACCGCACGGAGTTCCGCCTGTGCGGCATCGCCGGCAACCTCGCGAAAAAACTCTCCAAGAAGGACAACCGGCCGTGGATGGCCTTCACGCTCGCGACACGCCGGGCCTCGCTCGCGCTGAACATGTTCGCCGACGCCTTCGCGGCCCACGGGGCCGTGCTGGCCGAGAACGCCCTCGTGCTCGTGCAGGGCAACATCATCGTCAACCAGGAGGGCGCGCGCATCAACGTGAAGGAGTGCTACCCGCTCGACGCGCAAGTGGCCTCCCTCGTGCGCAAGGTCATCTGGCTGCTCCGCCCGGACCACCCGGGCTTGCCCGAATTCCTCCACGAACTCCGCGCCACGCTGAACCGCGAGACGGGCGACGCGCGCGTGGAGTTCGCCTTCGCGTTCGGTGACCGCGTCTCGCCCGTCGCGGAGGCCAGCACCGCCCTGACTTGGAAGGTGAACGCCGCGGCGTTCCAGCGCCTCCGGGCTCATCCCGCGGTTGCCGGCACGATGGTCGAGACGCGGCGCCTTGAGTTGCGCGAAGACCGGCGCTGGAAGAAACGCCCCTGATTTCATGCTCGAGCAAGCCACCCTCAACCAGGCCGCGCAGGTGCTCGCGGGCCTCCGCCCCGGCGAACGCGCCGACACCGCGCTCCGCGCCTATTTCGCCGCGCGGCGCTACCTGCGTCCGGGAGCACGCCGCGCGCTCAGCCGCACCGTGTTCGCGTACTTCCGCTGGCTGCGCTGGCTCGATGATCGTGCCGCGCCGCAGGCCCGCATCGCCCAGGCCGTGGCGCTGCAGGAACGTTTCGTCGCCACGCCCGGCGCCATCAAGCCCCAGGCGCTCGTCGCCCGCGCCGTGCCCGACTGGGTGCGCGAGGAGATGGAGGTTTCGCCGGACCACGCCCGCCAGCTGCAACGCGAACCGGCGCTCTGGCTCCGCGCGCGGCCCGGCACCGGCGCCCAGCTCGCCGCCCGGCTCGGGAACTGCGCGCCCTCCTCGCTCTCGCCCGACGCGCTGCGCTACAACGGCCAAGAGGACCTTTTCCGCACGGCGGACTTTCATCAGGGCACCTTCGAGATCCAGGACCTCGCGTCCCAGATGGTGGGCCTCGCCTGCGCGCCCCGGCCGGGTGAGACCTGGTGGGACGCCTGCGCCGGCGAGGGCGGCAAGACCCTCCACCTTTGCGACCTGATGGGCAACAAAGGCGTGGTCTGGGCCACCGACCGTCACGAACGCCGGCTCGCCGTCCTGCGCCGCCGCGCCTCCCGCGCGCAATTGTTCAACCTGCGCGCCGCCCTCTGGGACGGTTCCGCGCGCCCGCCGACCGGCACACGTTTCGACGGCATCCTCGTCGACGCGCCGTGCAGCGGCGTCGGCACGTGGCAACGCAACCCGCAGGCGCGCTGGACCAGCTCGCCCGACGACGTGCGCGAACTCGCGGCCACCCAGCTGGCCTTGCTCAACCACGTCGCGGGTTCGCTCCGCCCCGGCGGCCGTCTGGTGTACGCGGTCTGCACCCTCACGCGCAGCGAGACCACCGGTGTCGCCGCGGCGTTTTCCGCCGCCCACCCGGAGCTGCATCCCGAACCCGTCGGGACGCCGGTCACGGCCGGCGTGACGCCGCCCCCCGCCGCGAACAACGGACTCACCCTCTGGCCGCACGAGCTCGACGCCAACGGGATGTTCATCGCCGCGTGGAAGCGCGACCAATAGACGGCCAGGCCGTCCGCGCGGATTTCAACGACCTGCTCGCTGTCGTCCATTACACGAAGGCGGCGCACGAGCTCGGGCTCTGGGCTTCCGAGGAGGCGTTGATCCGGCGCTTTTTCACTGATCCCGCGGCACCGCTCCTCGAGGCGGGCTGCGGGGCCGGGCGCGTCACCCTGGGCCTGTGGCGACTTGGCCACCGGAATCTCACCGCGTTCGACTTCGCCGAGGAGCTGGTCGACCAGGGGGTGAGCCTCGCCGCGGAGCGCCGCGCGGAGGGCATCACCTTTCTCCACGACGACGCCACCGCTCCCGCCCGGTTGAGCGCGCCACCCGGAGGCTTCGGCGGCGCGCTGTTCATGTTCAACGGGCTCATGCAGATCCCGGGACGCGCCAACCGCCGTCGCGCCTTGCTCGCCCTGCACCGCCTTTGCCGGCCGGGCGCCCCGTTGCTTTTCACCACGCACGACCGCGACTGGTCGCCGACGGAGCGGGCCCTCTGGCGCCTGGAGGCCGCCCGCTGGGAACGGGGCGAGCAGGACCCGCGGCTGTTGGAGTTCGGCGACCGCTACTTCAGCGACGACACCGGCCGCACGTTCATGCACCTGCCCGACCGCGCGGAGATCCTCGCCGATCTCGCCGCCACCGGCTGGCGCCACGCGTTCGACGCGCTGCGGCACGAGGTCGCCCGCGAGTCACGCGCGGTGCGGGATTTTTCCGACGAGTGCCGCTTCTGGGCGGCCCACCGCGCCGCGACGCCCGCCGCCTAGCGCCACTCGTGCCGCGGATAGCGTCGCGAGAGCTCAGCCTTCACCTTCGGGTACATGTCGCGCCAAAACGCCGAGAGGTCGTCCGTCACCTGGATCGGCCGCTGGTTCGGCGCCAGCACCTCGATCTTCACCGGTACCCGGCCGTGCCCGACCGCGAACCGACCATCGATGCCGTAAAGTTCCTGGATCCGCGCGCTGAGCACCGGCGGCCCCTCCTGGTGGTAAGTGAGGCGAGACCGGCGTCCGTTGCCCATGACCAGCCGCTCGGGCAGATAATCGTCGAGCACCGCGAACTGCTCCGCGGTGAGCCATTCGCGCAGCACCGGCATCACCGGCTTGTCCTTGATGCCGCGGTAACCGGCCTCCCCGTAGCATACCTGCTCCACCAGCGTCGCGCGGTCCGCCTCCGTGATCGGGGTGACTTCCAACTCGGGGAACCATTCGGCGAGCCGGTTGACCCGCGTGATCCACTGCTCGACCGCCTCGTCCCACGCCTCAAGCCGCATCCGCCCGGCGAGCACCTCACGCGCCAAGAGCCGCGCGGCCGCGTCGGGCGGCACGTCGTCACCGCCGACCTTCGCCTCCAGCACCAGGTCGCGGAAACACCGCTCGCGCCGCGCGATCACCCGCCGCGTCTGCTCGTCGTACGCCACGCCTTTCGTCTCCACCAGGCCGCCCGGGAAGAGCTCGCCCAGCCACGACTCCTCAATCGCCGTCGCCAGTGAAAGCAGTACCGTGACCTCGCCGCCGCGGCCGCCGATCTCGCTGATCTCGGCTGCCACCAGCAGCGGAGCCTTCGCCACCGCGCTCTCGCGCGCCAGCATGCCGCGCCGGCGGTGGACGATTTCGCACCGCAGGGTGCCGGCGTCGAGGCGCCGCGCCACGTGGTCGGAAAAGCCGGCCAGCACGCACTTGCGAACGTCATCATCGCGGTACGGCCGCTCCGAGGCGTCCAGCCCCTCGCCTTCCGCGATCTCCAGGAATTGGGCGAACAGCGGGCCCACCTGCCGCGCGGCCTGCGCGTGGATGCCGAGACGCCGGCACGCCTCCAGGTCGAAGCGTTCCTTCTCCGCGTGCCGCCACGCACGCATGAGCAGGAAGAAGTCACTCGCCTGCTCCTCGCCCAGGACCTCCTCGCGCAGCTCCTCCGTCCGCCGGTCCACCCCGCGCAGCAGGAAACTCCGACCCTGCGTGAGCGCCGCCATCAGCGCCACCGGGCGCACACACCCGCGCTCCTGCGCCGCGAGGAACATCCGCGCGTAGCGGGGATGAACCGGAAACCGCAGCATCCGCCGGCCCGTCTCGGTGATCCGGCCGCCGCGCGCCGGCGCGCCGTCCGCGGGCTCCTCCACGGGCTCCAGCGCACCGAGGTCCGTCAGCAATTCCTCCGCTCGCTCCAAGGCCCTGGGCTCCGGAGCCTCCAGCCACGGAAACGCCGCGACGTCATCGACCCCCGCCGCTTTCAGCGTGAGGACCACCTCCGCGAGATCCAGCCGGCGAACCTCGGGCAATTCCTGAGCGGGACGCCGCGCATGCTCGGACTCGGTCCAGAGCCGCACCGCGACACCCGGCGCCGTGCGCCCCGCGCGGCCGGCGCGCTGGTCGGCGCTCGCGGCGGAGATTTTCTCCACCAGCAGCGTGTTGATGCCGCGGTGCGGGTCGAAACGCGCCACGCGCGCGAGACCCGAGTCGACCACCGCCGTGACCCCGTCGATCGTGAGCGACGTCTCCGCGACGTTGGTTGACACGATGATCTTCCGTTCCGCGCAGCGCGCCACCGCGCGGTCCTGCTGCTCCACCGGCAACTCCCCGTGCAACGGCAGGAGCGCGAAACCGCGGAGCGCGCGACTGGCGTCGAGCGCCTGCAGCGTGCGCGAGATCTCGTAGGCGCCGGGCATGAAGACCAACAGGTCACCGTCGGTGCGGGCGGCGATGCGCTCGCACTCGCGGGCCGCCGCCTCCCAGACGGGCTCCCGCTCGAAATCCACCGCGCGCGGCAGATACTCAACCCGCACCGGGAAACTCCGGCCCTGCGAGACGAGCGTCGCCGCCGGCGCCAAGTAAGACTCCAGCCTCGCCGTCTCCAAGGTCGCCGACATCACGACGATCCGGAGGTCGGGCCGCGTCGTGCGCTGAATCTGCAAAGCGCGCGCCAGCGAGATGTCGCCGTGCAGATGGCGCTCGTGAAACTCATCGAAGATGACCGCCGCCACGCCGGGCAGACGCGGGTCGAACGACATTTGCCGGAGCAGGATGCCCTCGGTCACGAATCGGATCCGCGTACGCTCGCTCACCCGCGACTCGAGCCGGATCTGGTAACCGACGGTTTCGCCCAGCCGTGTGCCGGCCTCCTCCGCGACGCGCCGCGCCAGCATCCGCGCCGCGAGCCGCCGGGGCTGCAGCACGACCACCTCACCCTTTGCACCCAGCAGTCCGTGCCGCAGGAGCATCTGCGGGATCTGCGTCGATTTACCCGACCCCGTTGGCGCCTGCACGATCACGCGGCCGTGCTCCCGCAGGGCCGCGACAAGCCCGGACTCGAGCTCGTAGACGGGAAGTTCGCGGGGCGCAGGCATGGCGCGCTGGAGGAAAGCGGGATTGCTCCGGGCGCGAAGCCAAAAGCGCCGGACGTGGTGAACAACCTGTGCCGGACGTTGCTCCCAAGTTGTTCACCGTTTCCGCAGGTGAACAAGTTGCGCGGAACATAACCTTCCTTTTCCCGCGCGGCGCCGCACCTTCCTCCCTGTTCCTTGATAGAACAGCCGAGGCGCAGCGGCCTGAAAAACGTCGCTGAAGGCGCGGCTGGGATAATCCCGGGCGACCGGGGAATGGAGGGTGGCAGCTGGTGCCGCCCTCCCCTCAAGTCGGCGAAAGCCGGCGGGAGGCACATCTCACCAGTTCCTCTGGCCGGAGTCGTGTCCGGTCAGTTCACACACGAATCAGGAACTGTGCGGCGAGGCGCGATTAGAAACCGTGCTCAGCCGAGTCAGGCCCGCGGGGAGTTTCGACCCGCGCGCCGACGCAGTTACCCCAGAGGGTATCGGTTGTTACTGCGCTGACCAGAACGCAGCCTTGGTTTCCGGCGGGTCCACCCCGCCAAAAGGCCCGGTCCTTTGTGGACAGGGCGCGCAAGGGAATCAGGGCGGCGCGGAGAGAACGGACCTGGCAAAGTCCGCGAAATCTCCTCACTGGGGCGGTCCCGTAAAGCGGGATCACCCCGCTGCAAAAGCGAAAGGCAACCTTAGAGGTAAGAGGCCAGACCCGTAACGCGGGGCAAACGGCCGGTCAAAAACCGGTGCCGTCCCCGTGGCAACGGTGGTGACGCGAGAGCATGAAGTTTGCAGGCGTGTCAGCACCACGTCCGGCGCGAACCTTCCGGCAGGAAGGATCCGAACTGGGCGAAGAGGCCTCACTCGAAGATTCCGACCGGCAACGGTCGGGACGGTCCCGCCATGAGACCGAGACATCCGCATGCCGCGGAGAGTGGCGTCGGGAAGCACACCGCCCGCGAAAGCGAGAGCGCCAAAGCGTGTGCCGATGGGGAAGAGCGCGTGGCGAACGCCCACTCCCGCAATTAGCCCCGGAGGTTTCAAAACCTCCGGGGCTTTTTGTTTTCCCTCCGCCGCGCAAGGAGGGCTTGAGACCGCCGCGCGGAGCCGAAAGCTGGGCGACGATGAAACCCTCACCCCGCCTCATCCTGCTGGCGCTCTGCGCCGCTCCCCTCCTGCCCGCGGCCGAGAAGGCCGTCGCTCCGAAGGCCGTTCCCTACGCCCAGATCCTCGGTCCCATCCGCCTCTACGACGGCGATGCGCCCGGTGCGCTCGGCCAGCGCCCGCAGGACATCCCCACGCTCACCCCTTTTCCCGCCGACGCCGCGCGCAAGACCGGCGCCTCGATCCTGATCTTCCCCGGCGGCGGCTACGGCGGCCTCGCCGAGCACGAGGGCACCGGCTACGCGGAGTGGTTCGCCGCCCGCGGGATCACGGCCTATGTACTCAAGTACCGGCTCGGCTCGGCCGGCTACCGCCACCCGGTCATGCTGAACGACGCCGCCCGCGCGTTGCGCATGGTGCGCGCCTTCGCGAAACGCGACGGCCTTGATCCGGCGAAAGTCGGCGTCATCGGCTCCTCCGCCGGCGGCCATCTGGCTTCGACGCTGGTCACCCATTTCACTCCGGGAAAACCGGACGCCGCCGACCGCGTCGAGCGTGAGAGCTCGCGACCCGACCTCGGCATACTTTGTTACCCGGTGATCTCGCTGCTCGAGTTCGCCCACTCCGGTTCGCGCAGGAATCTGCTCGGCGACAACCCCGACCCCGAACTGGTCCGAAAGCTCTCGAGTGAGTTGCAGGTCACCAAGGAGACCCCACCCTGCTTTGTCTGGCACACCGTCGAGGACAAGGGCGTGCCGGTGGAGAACGCGCTGCTCTTCGCCTCGGCGCTGCGGAGGAACGGCGTGCCCTTCTCCCTGCATGTCTACGAGAAGGGTGCCCACGGGCTGGGCTTCGGCCGGCCGGAAAAACCCGCTCCGCCCTGGGGTTCGCAATTGGAGCATTGGCTCAAGGAGCGGGGGTTTTAACCCTGACGAAACATACAGATAAAAACCCAAAGGCTTGCGTTTTTTATCATATCTGGGGTCTTCGTAATGCCCCGACCGTTATGGGTATTAATCCCTATACTTCAGGTCGGAGCCGCCATGATCTCCAACCCTCTCCCTCGCTGCAATGCTCTCGCCGCCTTACTTGTCGCGATTTTAGGCACCCAACCGCTTCAGTCGGCCAACGCGACCTCAATCCAAGTCAACGCCTTCGGTCACCTTGAACTGACCGCCAGTCGCCCGGAAAACGAGGTGAACTCCTCCTTTTCCCTCGGGGAGCACAGCCTGTTCGTAAACTCTTCGCTGAACGAACGTTTCTCGTACCTAGGCGAGTTCGTGGTCCGCTTCAATACGGCGGGGTCGAATTACTCCGCCAGCATCGAGCGTTCGCTGGTGAAGTACGCTTATTCGAACAACCACTCGGTGATCTTCGGCAAGGTGCACACGCCGGTGAATTACTGGAATGACTCCTTTCACCATGGCCGGCTCTTCTTCCCGGTGATCGACCGGCCCACCGCGTTCAGCTACCTGATCCCCCTCCACACCCTCGGGCTGCAGCTGCAGGGCCAGAACATCGGCGCCCTGAAGTGGGGCTACGACGTGATGTACGGCAACGGCATCGACTCCACCGATGCGCTGCAGGAGGGCCACTCCCCCGCCGCTATGGTGGCGGTTCACGCCAAGCCGATCGAGGGCATGCGGATCGGCGCGTCGTATTTCTACGACCGGCTTGAGACCAACATCCCAGGAGCCCACGCCGGCCACGGGATTGCGCCCGGCTTCCAGCGCGCCAACGCCTACAAGGGCGCCGTCAACTTCCACCTCGCCTGCGTCTCCGTGGCGTGGTTCGGCCAGGAACACGAGTTCCTCAACGAGTTCGTCTACAACGCCGCGCAGACCGAACTCGCGGGGACGGCGGACAATTACGCCAACTTCACCTACGCGGGCTGGCGCCTGCGCGACCACTGGGTGGCCTACGGTCTCGCGGACTTCTTCCGCACGGCGGACAACGACCTTCACACCTACCCCTTCAAGCGGATGAAGTTCGCCCTCGGGCTACGCCACGAGTTCAACCATCTGCTGAACGTCAAGGTGCAGCTCGAGCATACGACCGAGCACCATGCGCACCTGCACATGGGCAAGATCAGTTACTGGCACATTGATCGCGTCCCCGGCCTCCGCGTCCAAGCCGCCTACGGCTTTTGATCCGGCCATGTTCACCCGCCTACTCCTCTCGCTGCTGCTGGCGCCTTTGGCGGCATCCGCCGCGCCCGCCGCCGGCGCGGAGAAGGCATCCGGGTTCATCCTCATCGGAAACCGGACCGGCCTCGAGGATCCTGATTTGGCCGCAGTGCGCGCGATCTTCCGCGGCGAACAGGCCATCTGGCCCACCCGCGAAACCGTTCTCGTGGTGCTGCCGTCGACCCGCGCCGACTTTTCCGAGCGTTTCGCCCAGGAGATCCTGCAGTTGAACCGCAACGGTATGCAGCGCCATTGGCTCGCGCTGGTATTCCAAGGCCGCGCCCGCAGCCCCGTCTTCCTCGACAGCGCCGCCGCCATCATCGATTTTGTGCGCAAGACCCCGGGAGCCATCGCGATGGTGCCCGCCTCCGAGCCCGGCCCACCCCGCGACCTCGTGCTAAGTCAGCGCCGATGAATCTCGGGCGGATCTTCCGGGGCGTCGCTTTCCGCATCTGGCTGCCGTTTGCGGTGGCGCTCTCGATCTCGATCCTCGCCCTCGGCGTCTACTACCCGCGCGTCCAGGAAAACCTCTTTCTCCGCGTCACGGAGCAGAAGTTCACCGAGCTCGCGCGCGCCACCGCCCTCAGCGTCGAGCTCTCGATCGACCGGGACGCCTTCGCCTCCCTCGCCAAGTCGATCGAGGTCACAACCAAGTCCAACAGCTTCGCGTTCGTCGCGATCGTCCAGCGGATGAGCGACGGGACCGAGCAGATCTTCGCCGTGAACCCCCCGGAAACCCCCGCGCCGGTCGTGCTGCGGCGCGACGGCAGGGGACTGCTCTACACCTCGGCACCATTCAACACGCCCGACCTGAAGGGCAGCGTGATCCTTGCGGCCTCCGAAGAAAAATTGTCCGAAGACATCCGCACGCTCAACCTGCCCGTGTACCGCACGCTCGGAGTCATTCTGGTGCTCTCGCTGTTCGTGGTCGCCCTGCTCGCGCGCGCCCTTTCGCACCCGATCAAGACGCTGACCGGCTTCGCCAGCCAGCTGCGGACCGGGCACTACTCCGTCGCGACGCCCTCCCGGCCGTACGCCACCGAGCTCAAGGAATTGCAGGACACCCTGGTGGAGCTGCGCGACTCGCTATCCGCCGCGCGGCTCGGCAACGACGAGATCAACCGCAAGCTGGTCGTCGCCCGCGACGCCGCGCGCGACGCCGACCGCGCGAAAAGCGCCTTCGTGGCCAACATGAGCCACGAAATCCGCACCCCGCTCAACGCCGTGCTCGGACTGGCGCACCTCGCCCTGCAGACCGATCTGCCGCCCAAGCAGCGCGATTACCTCCTCAAGATCTCCCGCTCGGGCCGCACGCTCGCCGGCATCGTCAACGACATCCTCGATTTCTCCAAGATCGAGGCCGGCGCCCTCGAGCTCGAATCGATCCCCTTCAGCCTGGGTGAGGTATTGGAGCAGGTCGACGCCATCACCGGCGAAGCCGCGCGTGAGAAGGGCATCTCGTTCTCCATCACGGGCACGGATCACGCCAAGACCCTGTTTTTGGGCGACCCTCTGCGGATCCAGCAGGTGCTGGTGAATCTCACGGGCAACGCGGTGAAGTTCACCCACCAGGGTGGCGTGCGCATCGACATCGAGCGCCGGGAAAGCTCCGCGGAGACCGTCTCGCTGGCGTTCCGCGTGTGCGACACGGGCGTCGGCCTAACCCCGGCGCAGATGGAGAAACTCTTCCGGTCCTTCAGCCAGGCCGACGTGTCCACCACCCGCACCTACGGGGGCACGGGACTGGGGCTGGTCATCAGCCGGCGCCTCGCCGAGGCGATGGGAGGCACGATCACGGTCGAGAGCGTCGCCGGCCAGGGCAGCGTTTTCACTTTCACCACCCGGCTCCGCCTTTCGGTGGAGGGAGCCTCAGTCCGCGGCAGCTCTCCCCCGGCCGAGCACCGCGCCCGGCTGCAGGGCCGCCGGCTCCTGGTCGCGGAGGACAACGAGTTCAACCAGGAGATCGTGCGCGAGCTGCTCGAGCGGAGCGGCGCCAAGGTGGTGATCGCGGGCAACGGCGCCGAAGCGCTGCAGACCCTTGAGCGCGACCCGGCCTTCGACCTTGTGCTCATGGACGTGCAGATGCCGGTGATGGATGGATTCGAGGCGGCGCGCCGCATCCGCCAGCAACCGGCCCTCGCCCGCCTCACCGTCATCGCCATGACCGCCAACGTCACCGTCGAGGACCGCAAGCGCTGCCGCGAGGCCGGCATGAACGACTTCGTCGGCAAGCCGATCGTGCCCGACCGTCTCTTCGAGGTGGCGGCACGCTGCCTGGCTCCCGCCCCCAGCGGCGCCAGCTAAGCCGGACTTTCGCCCGGCCCCGGGGCACGCCCCGGAAGCGGAAACCTTGCCTTGCTTCCCGCGGGCACGATCCGCAGGTTGGACCTTTTTCCAACCGCCAGACCTCGTCCGTCCATGAACCAGAGCATCCGCAACATCGCGATCATCGCCCACGTCGACCACGGCAAGACCACCCTCGTCGACAAACTCCTCAAGGAAGGTGGCGTATTCCGCGCCAACCAGCAGGTCGAGGAGCGCGCCATGGACTCCATGGACCTCGAGAAGGAGAAGGGCATCACGATCAAGGCGAAGAACACGTCGGTCCACTGGAAGGATAAGATCATCAACATCGTCGACACCCCGGGCCACGCCGACTTCGGCGGCGAGGTGGAGCGCGCGCTCCGGATGGTTGACGGCGTGCTGCTGGTGGTCGACGCGTACGACGGGCCCCAGGCGCAGACGCGCTTCGTGCTCCGCAAGGCGCTCCAGCACGGGCTCAAGGTCGTCATCGTCATCAACAAGATCGACCGCGACAACGCCGAGCCGGCCAAGATGTACGACAAGGTGCTGGAGCTGCTGATGGAGCTCAACGCCACCGAGGAGCAGTTCGACGCGCCGGTGGTCTACGGATCGGGCCGCGACGGCTACATGATGTACCACCTCGGCGAGGAGCGGAAGGACATGACGCCCCTCTTCGAGACCATCCTCGACCACATCCCGCCCCCCTTCGCCAAACCCAACGAGCCGTTCCACATGCTCGTCTCCAACATCGACTGGAGCGACTACGTGGGCCGTATCGCGATTGGCAAGATCCTCGGTGGCAAGGTCAACGTGGGCGACAACGTCTTCACCATCCGCCACTCCGACGGGAAGCGTATCCGCTCCAAGATCACCAAGGTCTTCGAGTACTCCGGTCTCGGCACGCAGGAGTCCGACGCCGGCGTCGCCGGCAACATCGTCGGCCTCGCCGGCTTCGAGGACATCGACATCGGCGACACCATCACCGCCGAGGAAACCGGCCACGCCCTGCCCTTCACGCAGATCGATCCGCCGACCCTGGAGATGCAGTTCTGCGTCAACGACGGCCCGCTCGTCGGCCAGGAGGGCAAGCTCGTCACGTCCCGCCAGCTGCGCGAGCGCCTCTTCCGCGAGCTCAAGACCAACGTCTCCATCAGCGTGGAGGACAGCGATCGCGCCGGCGTCTACAACGTGAAGGCCCGCGGCGCCATGCAGGTCGCGGTGCTCGTCGAGACCATGCGCCGCGAGGGGTATGAGCTCCTCGTCTCGCGCCCGACGGTGATCGAGAAGATCGTCGACGGGAAGCGCTGCGAGCCCTACGAGACGGTCTGGATCGAGGTGCCTGATGAGTGCGTCGGTGGCGTCATGCAGAATCTCGCCAACCGCAAGGGCCAGCTCACCAACATGGAGAAGCTGCCCCACTCCACGATGATCGAGGCCACCATCACGACCCGCGGCCTCATCGGCATGGAGATCGACGTGGTGAACATGACCAGCGGCCGCGGTGTCACCAGCCACCTTTTCAAGGAGTACGGACCTTACGCGGGCGAGGTGCTGACGCGCCTCTCGGGCACCCTCATCGCCACCGAGGCCGGCGAGACCACGGCCTACGCGCTCGTCATGTGCCAGGAACGCGGCAAGCTCTTCGTGAGCCCCGGCGAGCAGGTTTACGAGGGCATGATCGTGGGCGAAAATCCGCGCAACGAGGACATCTCCATCAACGCCGTCCGCGAGAAGAAGCTCACCAACTTCCGTTCCCAGGGCGAGGGCGTCGCCACCGGCCTCACGCCCGCCACGAAGCTTTCGCTTGAACGCGCGATCGAGTACATCGCCGCCGACGAGTTCGTCGAGGTGACGCCGAAGAACCTCCGCCTCCGGAAGCGCCTCCTCAGGGAGACCGACCGCCGCAAGGTGGCCCGCGCCTCCAAGTCGGCGGAATGAGCGGCTCCCGTTCCTGACGTCAGGTCAGCTCCTGCGGGAGCTGCTGCACGATTTTCTTGATGTCCTGCACCGCGTCGCGGTGGCAGACCAGCACGGCGTCGGCCGTCTCCACCACCACGAGATCCTTCACCCCGCAGAGCGCGATCACCCGGCCGTTGCTCACCGCGATGTTGTTGCCCGCGCCCGCCGCGTAAACCGCGCCGCGGGTGGCGTTGCCGGCGCCATCGGTCTTGAGGTGGCGCGGCAGCGCGGTCCACAGCCCGACGTCGTCCCAGTCGAATCCCGCCAGCAGCGTCTCCACCGCGGCCGCTTTCTCCATGATGGCGTAATCGACCGAAATCTTCGGCAACCCGGGAAACCGCTCCGCGAGATAGGATTGAAACCCGCCCGCCGGGAACCCGCGGATGAACGACGCGAGCTCCGGCGACTGACGGTCCGCCTCGGCCAGGAACGTGCGCACGCTCCAGAAGAACATCCCGGCGTTCCAAGCGTGGTTCCCTCCGGTGACGTAGCGCTCCGCGGTCGCCGCGTCGGGCTTCTCCACAAAACGCCGTACGCGACGGAAAACACCCGACTCAACGCGTCCGAGCTCCTCCCCCATCTCGAGGTAGCCGAAGCCGGTCGCCGCATGGGCCGGTTTGATCGCGATGGTAAGGATCGCCCCGCCTGACGCCGCACGCGGCAGCGCCGCCCCCAGCTGGCGCGCGAACCCCGCGGCATCGGCGATGTAGGCGTCGGCCGGCAGGAGCGCCAACACGGCATCATCGCCGCCCCGCGCCCGCACCAGGGCGGTCGCCAGGGCCGCCGCCGGCGCCGTGTCGCGCTTCGCCGGTTCCGCGACGATCTGCTCCGCGGGGATCAATCCCGCGAGCGCCGCCCGGGTCGCGGGCAGCTGCACCTCGTTGGTCAGCACGAAGATGTTCCCGACCGGCACCGCCGCCCCGATCCGCCGCACCGTTTCCTCGACCAGCGTGCGGTCGGACAGCAAGCGGAGCAGGTGCTTCGGCGTGTGCACCCGGCTCATCGGCCAGAAGCGCTCGCCACTGCCGCCCGCCATGATGCAGGCGAAAAAGTTGCGCGTATCGGACATGCCGGAAATCCGGACGCCGCCCCGCGGCCCGGCAACCCGAAAAGCGGACGCTACGTCATCTCGACCACGATCTTCCCGAACTGACCGCCCCGCTCCATCAGCGCGAACGCCTCGGCCGCCCTAGCCAGGGGGAAAACCTCGCTCACGACGGGCCGGAGGTGCTTTTCCGCGACAAACGCGATCATCGCCGTCCAATCGGCGGGCGAACCCATCGTGGAACCGAGCAGCGAGATCTGCCGCCAGAAAACCTTTCGCACCGGCAACGCCGCGTCACCGCGCGTCGCCCCGAAGAACACGATGCGACCGCCGGGCGCGGCCGCGTCGACCAGACGACCGAAGCCCTCCCCGCCCGCGCTATCGACGATCACATCGAACGCCCCGGCACGCGCCGCCGCCTGTGCCGGCCAGTCGGCCGCCGTGTAATCGAAACCACCCCGCGCCCCGCGGGACACCGCCCGGGCGATTTTATCCGCGGAGCTCGAGGTGACCCAAACCTCCGCACCTGCCGCCACGGCAAACTGCAGCGCGAACGTCGCCACCCCGCCTCCAACACCGCTGACGAGGACCCGTTCGCCCTTTTGCAGCCGCGCCCGGGCGAACAACGCACGGTAGGCCGTCAGTCCGGCCAGGGGCAAAGCCGCCGCCTCGCGCCAGTCGAGGTGCGCCGGCCGGGCCGCCAGCTGCGTGACCGGCACGGCAATCCGCTCCGCCAAGGTGCCATCCCGCGGCAGGCCGAGGATCTGGAATTGTCCGCCCTGCGCCCGCTCTTCCGTCCCCCAATGAAAAGAGGCGTTGATCACAACCTCCCGGCCGGCCCAGGCGGGATCCACGCCCGGACCGGTCTCCGTGACCACTCCGGCGCCGTCTGAGCCCGGGATGCACGGCCACTTCAACCCGGCGTACTGCCCTGTCTTGATCCAGACATCGCGGTGGTTGAGCGCCGCGGCGCGCAGCGCTACGACGACCTCGCCCTCGCCGGGTCGCGGATCAGCGACCGAGACAACGCTCATTTGATCCGGACCTGTGAATTGCACCGCGCGCATCGGCGGAAGCTGCGCCCGCCAACCTCCGCTGGCAAGCGACCGCGTCATCGCGGAAATGCCCTTGCCTCCAATCACGGGCGACGCGTCGCTCGCCGCGTGCTCGTCGCGCTCCACAAGCCTTACGGCGTGCTGTCCCAGTTCACTCCCGAACCGGGTTCCCGCTGGCGCACGCTGGCCGACTTCGCGCTCCCAAAAGGCGTTTATCCCCTCGGCCGTCTCGACGCCGATTCCGAGGGCCTGCTGCTGTTGAGCGGCGAGCCCGGCTTGAACACCCGCCTTTTGGATCCACGTCATGCCCACCGGCGCGAGTACTGGGCGCAGGTGGAGCGTGTGCCGGACCCGGAGGCGCTGCGCCGCCTCGAGCGCGGCGGAATCGAACTCGGTGAATTCCGCACCCGGCCCTGTCGTGTCCGTCTGCTCAATCCGGCCCCGCAACTGCCGCCCCGCGATCCGCCGATCCGTCATCGGAAAAACGTCGCGGACGCCTGGATCGCGCTCGAGCTCACCGAGGGTAAGAACCGCCAGGTTCGACGGATGACCGCCGCCGTCGGCCATCCCACGCTGCGCCTGATCCGCGTGCGCATCGGTGAATTCCTACTCGGCGATCTCCCCGCGGGAAGCTGGCGCGAACTCGACGCCCTGGAACGCCGCCGGATTTTTTCCGAAGCAGCATCTCCTTGAGCTTAAAGGCTCATCACCGAGCCTGCTTACCACGAAGGCACTGGGCCACGGAAGGTGTAGCGAAGGTGGCATTCAGGAAACTGAGGCGCCGGCTCGATCTCGGCGCAGGCTTCCGTCCTCCACCTCCATCGTTGTCCGCGCAGCAGCCTCAGCCGCATCGGCGGCATTTCCCTAAAGTCCCCGGCGCTCCGTGCCTCCGTGGTAAAAATCAGCGCCGCTCGATGACTTCCGCGGCGTTGAACCGTACCTTCGGTGTGGTCGCGTATTTGTCCTCAGGGTGGCGGTAGCCGGCGGCGCAGGCGACGACCGTCGTGTAAGCGGTGCCGGCGAGCTGCAGGATCTCGTCGTAACGTGCGGGCTCGATGCCCTCCATCGGGCAGGTGTCCACCCCCAGCAAAGCCGCCGCGGCCATGAACTGGCCGAGCGCGATGTAGATCTGGTGGGTTTGCCAATTGTCCAGCGTGCCATCGGCGCGAGCCTTGCCGAGGCTGCCGGTGATCATGCCGCGAAATTTCTCCAGCGACTCGACGTTTACCCCGCGCACCTCGGCGGCCCGCGCCAGATAACGGTCGACGTGCGCCTCATCGAGGCCGCGCCGCACCGTCATCACCACGAAGTGCGAGCAATCCCGCGGCTGGGTCTGCCGCCACGACACCGCAGACAGGGCCTCCTTGAGCTCCGGATCGGTGATCACAAGGAAGCGCCACGGCTGGAGTCCAAGTGAGGAGGGCGTGAGCACCAACGACTCCTCGAGCGTCGCCCAAGTGCCGGCGGGAATTGAGCGCGCGGGATCGAAACGCTTGGTGGCGTAGCGCCAGCGCAGGGCTTGGAGGAGCAGATCGGGGGCGACGGAGGCGGACATGCGGACGCGAGCAAACGGCGCCCGCCGTGTTTGGCAACCACGCCGCCGCCCCGGCCGGGCGGCGCAAATTGCCCCGCTCATTCCTCCGCGCGGAAACGGTAACCCACGCCGCGGATCGTCTCGAGGTAATCGGAAGCCACGCCGATCTTCTCGCGCAGGCGACGCATGTGCGTGTCGACCGTACGGCTGTCGATCGGGTTCTCGTAGCCCCAGACATCCTGCAGCAGCCGGTCGCGGGTCTGCACGCGGCCCCGCCGGCGGACGAGGATCTCCAGGAGCCGGAACTCCGTGGCGGTGAGCTCCACCGCGCGCCCGCTCACCGTCACGGCGTGCCGCGCCGCGTCGATCTCCAGCTCATTGAAACGCAGGTGCGCGACGGGTTCCTCCGCCGCCTTGGCTCGCGCGAGGAGCTTGCGGATGCGCAGCACCAGCTCCCGGGGGCTGAAGGGCTTCGTGACGTAATCATCGGCGCCAAGCTCGAGGCCGAGCACCCGGTCCATCTCCGCGGCACGCGCGGTGAGCATGAGCACCGGGATGCCGGCGGTGGCGGGGTCGCGCCGCAGGATCTTGCACACCTCGAGTCCGTCGACCTCAGGCAACATCACGTCGAGCACGATCAGCGCCGGGCGCTCGTCGCGGGCCGCGGTGATGGCGCGCGCGCCGTCCTTGGCGAGAATCGGGGTGAAGCCCGCCTCGCGCAGGCGAAACCCGAGCACCTCGAGGGCGTCGGGCTCGTCATCAACCAGCAGGATTTTCGGTTTCATGGCCGTTGCGTTTCGCGTCGGTGTGGCGGATGTCCTTGGCCTCGTACAGATAGACGACCTCCTCCGCGATGTTGGTCGCGTGGTCGGCGATGCGCTCCAGCGCCTTGGAGATCACCATCAGCCGCAGGCAGCGGGTGATAGTCGTGGGGCGCTCCACCATGTAGCTGGAAAGCTCGCGGTGCAGCTGGCGGTTCAACTCGTCGACCTCGGCGTCGCGGGGGATGACGGACCGGGCGACATCGGGCTGGCGGTTAACGAAGGCGGTC
>Ga0255127_1000355_pt1 | contig 23897 bp, 19 predicted proteins | sample Law_Miss_RepB_8d_FD_188555 | JGI IMG/M metagenome (GOLD analysis project Ga0255127, IMG submission 188555) | Freshwater microbial communities from St. Lawrence River, New York, United States - Law_Miss_RepB_8d | ecosystem: Environmental > Aquatic > Freshwater > River | place: USA: New York...
TCCCCGCCCGGGATTTGAACGCGTGTCCCCGCTGCGGCCTTGAGGTCCGGAGATCGGAGGTGCAGGCGGTGAATTCCCCGCAACTTTCCGCGCCTCTCTCCGTCTCGCGCGCCAGACAGGCTGGCTTCAAGGTCTACAAACGCACCTCGGGCGGGGAGTTCGAACTGCAGTAACTTTTTTCCCGGCCGGGTGTTTTTTGGCTCGGCCGCCGCCGTCTCTTTAACTGAATTTCAAGTCATGCGCCGTCCCCCCGCCCCCGCAATCGTTCTGTTCTGCACCCTCCTCACGGCCGCATTCGCCCAGCCGATGGCTCCGGGCAGCGCCCAGATCGTGATTTCACCCGACAAGGAGTTCACGCTTGAGGAAGCGGTGGCGCTCGCGCTCCAGAAGAACTTCAATCTCCGCATCCAGGCTGTCACTCGCGACAACGCCAAAGCCAACATCGAGATCCAGGAGGCGGGCTTCGACCCCACCCTCACCGCAAGCGTCAACCGCTCGGTCAACCAATCCGCCTCCACCACCAGCCGCCTCGACGGCACCAGCGCGCAAGGTCCGCGCAACGACAACACCGTCATGCGGGCCGGCGTGAACCTGCCACGGATCTCGGCTACCAACGCGACTGTGGGCATCTCCACCAACCTCGCGCGCGGTGCGACGAACTCGGTCAACTCACTGTTCAATCCGGCCTACAACAACAGCATCTCCGCCACTCTGAACCAGCCCTTGTTCCGCGACTTCGGGCGCAAGGCCGCCCTCGCCGCCCTCGACGGCGCCCGCCTCGGGTTCGCCATCGCCAACATCACCTACAAGGGCACCGTGCTGAACACGGTCAGCACCACCGAGAACCTCTACTACAATCTCGTCGCCGCCCGGGAGGCCCTCCGCATCGCCCAACTCAGCCTCGAGAGCAGCCAGCGGCTGTTCGACGAAAACAAGGCCCGCCGGTCCACCGGAGTAATGACGGATCTCGATGTCCTCAGCGCCGAGGTAGGCGTGGCCCGCGCCCGTAACACGGCGGTCCAGCGCGAGCAGGCAGTGCGTGACGCCGAGGAGCGCCTGCTCAACCAGATCAACGCCGCCGGGCTCGACGCCCGCATCGGACCGGTCGCCTTCTCCCCGTACGCCGAGGGTTCGCCCAACTTCGCCAACTCCTACAAGCTGGCCCGCGATTTCTTCCCCGACACCCTCTCGCAGGAGCAGACGATCAAGCAGCTCGAGATCAGCCTCGACACCGCCCGCCGCAACCTGAAGCCCAACGTGGATCTCGTCGCCAGCCTCGGCTACTCGGCCCGCACCACTAGCGCCAACTACCAGCAGGCCATCGCCAATCTGCCCAACGACCACGGCAACAACTGGTCCCTCGCGCTGAACTATTCCGTTCCTTGGGGACAGCACGCCGAAAAAGCCCGCGAGCGGCAGGCCGCCAACAGTGTTTCCTCCGCCCGCCTGCGCCTTGAACAACTCGAGGCCCAGCTGATGCTGGACGTGCGCCTCGCGGTGCGCGCCGTGGAGACCAACCTCGTTTCCGTGGAGATCGCGGCCAAGGCCACCGAACTCGCCTCCCGCCAGTACGACCAGCAGAAGGCGCGTTTCGATGCGGGTCTTTCCACCAGCCGCATCGTGCTGCAGTTCCAGGACGACCTTGAGAACGCGCGCATCTCGGAACTGCAGGCCAAGCTGGCGCTGCGCCGCGCCGTCGCCGAGCTCCGCCGGCTCGAGGGCACGTCGCTGCAGCGCTTCCGCCTTCCGGCGGAATAGCGCGTGTCCGCCGGTCTCCTGCTCCGCGTCCTGCTCTGGGGCTGGTTCGCCGCCGCCATCCTGGCCGGCCACCGCCTGACTCTCCGCCACCTGCCGCCGGCGGCCCTGGCGGGCCTGATCCCGGCGCTGGCCGGCTTGGCGTGGATGCTCACGCGCCGGCTTACTTCACTCCGGGCCTTCTGCGCCGAGGTTGATGTCCGCGCCTTGGTGCTGCTGCAGGTCGTGCGTGCCTCCGGCTTGTACTTTCTTTTCGGGGAGGGCGCCGCCGGTCTTCCGCGCGGGCTCGCCCTGTTCGCTGGCGCTGGCGACCTCATCGTCGCCGTGATGGCCCTACCGGTCGCCTTCGCGCCGATGGCCGAGGAGGTCCGCGCGCGGGCGATCCGCATCTGGAGCATCGTCAGTCTTGCCTCCTTGCTCGCGTCGGCCGGGCTGCTGCTCCAGCTCGCCTTCGGTGAACCCCTGCGGCTTCTGCCGTTCGCCTACCTTCCGCTCAGCCTCTACCCGACATTCCTCCTGCCCCTTCTGCTCGCGGCGCAGGCAGTCCTGCTTGGCCGGATGCTCGGCCCCGAAGGCGGCGGGCCCGCGCGTTAGGTACCGGAAGGCGGGGGGAAGATCGCGTCGACACCGGCCAGTTCCGTGACGGGCACCTCCCGGTGGGAGGGAAGCTGGGTGCGGAACCACGTGCGTTGCTTTTTCACCAATGCCCGCGTGTTGGCGATGATCTCCGCCCGCAAATTCGCCAATGGCAGCTCCCCCGCCAGCATCGCCAGCACCTCGCGATACCCGATGGCACGGGCCGCGCTCGGGTTCGCCGCCAAGCCGAGGGGAGCCAGCCGCTGCACTTCCTCGACCAACCCTTCCGCCAACATCGCGTCGACGCGCTGCTCGATCCGCCGCGTCAAATCCGCCGGATCTCGCTCCAGACGCGCCAATTCCACGCGGAAACCCGCGAAAGCTCCGGGCCGCCGGGCAAACTCCTCCGCCAGTTGCCGCAGGGTCCGTCCGGACACGACGCAGCGCTCCAAGGCCCGCACCACCCGGCGCGGATTGGCTGTGTCCAGGGCGCCCAGTCCCTCGGGGTTCAGCTCCCGGAGGCGCGCGACCGCCTCCGGCAGAGACATCCCGGCGACCTCGGCCCTCACGCGCGGATCAACCGCCACGTCGTCCGCCACCGGGCCGAAAAAAGACCGCAGGTAGAATCCGCTCCCGCCCGTCACCAGCACCCGCCTCCCACGGCGCAAAATGACATCCACCGCCCGCCGCGCCTCGGCGACGTAGTGCACGACATCCATCGGCTCCGCGAGCTCGCGGCAATCCACGAGATGGTGGGGCACCCGCCGCAATTCATCCCGCGACGGCTTGGCGGTGCCGATGTCCATCCCGCGGTAGAAAAGCAGCGAGTCGCATGACAGGATCTCCGCGCCGTGACGCTCCGCCCAGCGCAAAGCCCACTCGGTTTTCCCCACAGCGGTGGGGCCCGTCAGCAGATGGAGGGTCGCGGCGGCCACGGTCTTGAAATTCATCCGTGGCATCCGACCGCCCGCCGGTCAAAGAGTAACCCCGGTGAAGACACGTCTCATCGTGAATCCGCGCTCCGGCGGCGCCGCCCGTACCCTAGGTCCGGCGCAAACCTTCGCCGCGGCTGAGGGCGCGGAGATGCGTCTGACCGCCCGGGCCGGACACGCGGGTGAGCTGGCGCACGAAGCTCTGGCGGAAGGCTGCGGACTGGTCGTGGCAGTCGGGGGCGACGGAACGATCAACGAGGTGGCCGCCGCCCTGATCGGCACCGGTGCGGTGCTCGGCGTCGTGCCCGGAGGTTCCGGCAACGGGCTCGGGCGCGCGCTCGGGCTGGGGCTCTCGGCCGGCCGGGCGCTGCAAACCCTGAAACATGGCCGGACAAGGTGCATCGACACGGGAATCGCGGATGGTCATCCGTTCTTCAACCTCGCCGGGCTCGGCTTCGAGGCCGAAATCGCCGCGCGATTCAATCGCTCCAGTCGGCGCGGGCTGGCCGGTTATTTCCGCGTCGCCGCGGCCAGTCTCGACCTCCTGCGGGCGTCCCGGTTCGCGGTGACCACCGAAACGCAACGCCGGGAGCTCGAAGCGCTCACCCTCACGGTGGCCAACGGCCAGCAATTCGGGGGCCACGCCCTGATCGCGCCCCGGGCGCGACTGGATGACGGCCGGCTGGACCTCACGACGGTGCCGCCGCCAACCGCCTGGAATGCGCTGCCGCTCGTCCTCGCACTTTTCCGCGGCACGCTCGCGGCGCGGCGCGGCGTCACGATGACAACCGGCGGTCGCTTCGTGGTGGAACGCCCGTCACCGGGACTTCTGCACGTCGACGGCGAGGTGCACTCCGCCGGCACCCGGATCGTTTTCGAAGTTCGCCCGGCCAGTCTCCTCGTGATGGCCCCGGCCGGCTGAAGCGATTCGCGTCCTCGCCGGCGGACCGTCGCCGGGCGCCCTTGCGCACCATCCCAGGCTGAGCACAAGAATTGCTGTACCGAACCATGCCTCCCGCCACCGCGCCGAGCCGCCGACCGCCCTCCGGCGCCACCTTGGTCGAACGCGGACTGCGCGCGTGGACGCTGGCCGTGCTGGCGTTCCTCTACCTCCCGATCGCGGTCCTCGTGGTGTACTCTTTCAACGCGTCTCGCCTCAACGTCTCCTGGCAGGGCTTCACGTTCGATTGGTACCGCCAGCTCGCGATGAACTCCCCCCTCAGGCAGGCGGCTTGGAACAGCCTCGTCGTGGCGCTGGCCACCACGGCCCTCTCCGTCGTGATCGGAACTGGCGGGGCCTGGCTGCTGCACCGCCACCGTTTCCCCGCGGCGCGTCTGATCCAAACGCTGGTCGCGCTGCCGATGGTGATGCCCGAGATCCTGCTCGGCATCAGCCTGCTGGTGCTGTTCGCCACCGCCGGCGTCCAGCTCGGCTTCACCACGGTCATCATCGGCCATGTGACTTTCAGCTTCCCGTTCGTGCTGGTGGCGGTCCAGGCCCGCCTCCGAGGGATGGATCCGGCGCTGGAGGAGGCCGCGCTGGACCTCGGCGCGACCCCCTGGCGGGCGTTCCGACTCGTCATCCTCCCTTACCTGCGGCCCGCGATCGCCGCCGGCGGCCTGATGGCCTTCACCCTCTCGTGGGATGAACTCATCGTCACGTTCTTCACCGCCGACGCGGCCTCGGCGACGCTTCCCCTGCGTATCTTCGGCCTCGCGAAGGTCGGGCTGAATCCGATGATCAACGCGCTTTCCGCGCTGTTCGTCCTCGCCACCGTGGCCTTCGTCCTCTTCTCCGCGCGACTGCGCCGGGACGCCGCGGCGAATCCCCTTTCACCATGAAAACCAAACGACTGCTCACCCTCGCCGCCGGCCTGCTCGCCGGCCTCGCCCCCGCCGGAGCCGCCGAACTCAACCTGTTCGGCTGGTCGGAGTACGTCCCCCAGACCGTCATCGAGGCCTTCACCAAGGAGACCGGGGTGAAGGTCAACTTCGAGACCTACGCCTCCAACGAGGAGTTGATCGCGAAGCTCATCGCCGGCGGCGGTCGCTACGATCTGGTGCAACCCTCCGACTACGCGGCGGAGGTCATGATCCGGCAGAAGCTGCTCGCCACCCTCGACTCCACCAAGCTGGCCAACCGCCGCAACCTGCTGCCCGACTTCCGCGGCCGGCCGCACGATCCCGAGGACCGCTTCACCGTGCCCTACATGTCCGGCACCGTCGGCATCGTGATCAACACCGATAAGGTGAAGACCCCCGTGCGCGGCTACCGCGACGTCTTCGAGGCGCGATTCGCCAACCGCATCGTCGTGCTCAATGACAACCGCGAGATCGTCAGCTGGGCCCTTTACTCGCTCGGACTGCCGGTGAACAAGATCGACGCCGCCTCCCTCGCCCAGGCACGGCCCGTGATCGGGGAATGGGTGAAGCGGGTGAAGGTCTTCGACTCCGACAGCCCCAAGACCCCGCTGCTGAACGGCGACGTCGATCTTGGCATCGTCTGGAGCGGCGAGGCCGCGCTGCTGTGGAAGCAGGACCGGAAGTTTCAGTACGTGATCCCCGCCGAGGGCGCACACCAGTTCATCGACGTCCTCGCCATCCCCGCGAACGCGAAGAACAAGGACTCCGCCCACCGCTTCATCGACTTCATCCTGCGCCCGGAGATTTCGAAACTGATCTCCGCCGCCTTCCCCTACACGAATCCCAACGCCGAGGCTCGGAAACTGCTCACCGCGGAGGAACTCGCCAACCCGGCGAGTTACCCGAAGAGCGGTAAACTCGAGACGTTCCGGGACATCGGCAAGGTGGCGGCCGACATCGACCGGCTCGTGACCGACCTGAAGAGCGCGAAGTGACCGCCGCCGGAGTGCCGACGCCCGGCTGGCGAGCCTGGGTGCTGCTCGCCCCGCTGCTCGCGTGGGTGGGAATTTTCGTGGTCGCACCGGCCGCGCTGCTGTTGGTCTACAGTTTCTGCGACCGGGACGAGTTGGGGCGGGTGGTATTCGACTTCAGCACGGCGTCCTACGCCCGCGTGCTCGACCCGATCTACGTAGGGATCTTCGCGCGCTCCCTGGGCTACGCGGCGGCGACGACGGTGCTCTGCCTGGTGATCGGCTTTCCGGTCGCGTGGTGGATCGCGCGCACCCCGGCACCCGCCCGCGGTCGCTGGTTGCTCCTCGTGATGGTGCCGTTCTGGACGAGCTTCCTCGTGCGCACTTACGCCTGGATCATGATCCTGAAGCAGGAGGGCCTCCTCAACGCCGTGCTGCGCTCGCTGGCGCCGGGGACCCCTCCGCTCGAACTGCTCTACACGCCCACCGCCGTGATGATCGGCCTCGTTTACGCCTACCTGCCCTTCATGATCCTGCCCATCTACGGCAGCGCGGAAAAGCTGGACGGCTCCCTCCTCGAGGCCGCGCACGACCTTGGGGCCGGACCCTTGCGGGTTTTCTCCTCCGTGATCATTCCGCTCACGCTGCCGGGCATCGCCGCGGGTGCGTTGCTCGTGTTCGTGCCCTCCATCGCGATGTTCGCCATCACGGACCTCATGGGCGGCGCGAAGGTGCCGCTCCTCGGCAACGTGATCCAGAACCAGTTCCTGCAGGCCCGCGACTGGCCGTTCGGGGCCGCGCTCGGTGTAGTCTTCATGGCGCTCTTCGCCCTCAGCTACTGGATTCTCGTGCGCTTCCAGGACCGCGGGCAGGAGGGCCAGCGATGAGCGCGAACGTCGGCCTGCGCGGGGTGACCAAGCGCTTCGGCGCGTTCGAGGCGGTGAGCGACGTCTCGCTGGAGGTCACCGCCGGCGAGTTCCTCACGCTCCTCGGCCCCTCGGGCTGCGGCAAAACCACCCTCCTCCGCCTCATCTCCGGTTTCGAGCAGCCGACCTCCGGCACCGTCTGGCTGGGTGACACCGAGGTGACGCACCTCCCGCCGTACCGGCGTCCGGTGAATCAGGTGTTCCAAAGCTACGCGCTATTCCCCCATCTCACCGTGGCCGGAAACATCCGTTTCGGCCTCCGGATGCAGGGCGTCGGCGACACCGAGGCCCGGCGGCGCGTGGCCGAGGCGATAGAGTTGGTCTCACTCGCGGGCCTCGAGGGCAGGCACCCCCACCAGCTTTCCGGCGGCCAGCGGCAGCGCGTGGCGCTCGCCCGCGCGCTCGTCTGCCGCCCTCAGGTCCTGCTGCTCGACGAGCCGCTTTCCGCCCTCGACGCGAAACTCCGACTCCAGATGCAGCTCGAGTTGAAGCGTCTCCAGCGTCAGCTGGGCCTGACATTCGTCTTCGTGACGCACGACCAGGAGGAAGCGCTGACGATGAGCGATCGCATCGCGATCGTGAACCGGGGTCGCATCGAGCAACTGGGTACACCGCACGAGGTGTATCACCGGCCGGCGACGCCGTTCGCGGCCTCGTTCGTCGGCGAGACGAACCTGCTGACAGGGGAAATCACGGGCGGGGACGGCGACCTGCTCCGCGTGCGCCTCGAGGGCGGACTGGAGATCAGCCTACGCGCGGACCGCTGGCCGGCCGGCGAGCGCCGCGCGCTCGTGCTCATCCGGCCCGAGAAGGTGCATGTGAACCCGCGCCCGGCGGCGCTGCCGGGCGCATTCGAGGCCCGGATCGAGGAGGAGATCTTCAAGGGAGCCACCGACCATCTCGTGCTCGCGACCCGCGCCGGCACTCGCCTCCGGGCGGTCGTGGCCAACGAGAGCGCGCACGGCGACATTCTCCACGCGGGCGACACCGTCCACGCCAGCCTGCACGCCGACGACATCGTCGTGCTGCCGGCCTGAGCCGCCGGCCCGCGCGAGCCTCTCGCGCGAGGTTCGGGCTTTTCCTTCGCCGCATGCCGGCGCATGCTTCCGCACTTACCTTCCATCATGCCCCAGAAGATCAACATCGCCATCGTCGGCCTCGGCTTCGGCGCCGAGTTCATCCCCATCTATCAGGCCCATCCCAACGCCAACCTGGTCGCGGTCTGCCAGCGCGATCCGAAGAAGCTCAAGGCTATCCAGGATGCCTTCGGGATCCCCAAGGGCTACACCGACTACGACGAACTTCTGCGCGACCCGGACATCCACGCGGTCCACATCAACACCCCGATCCCCGACCACGCGCCGCAGACGATCAAGGCCCTGAAGGCCGGCAAACACGTCGCCTGCACCGTGCCGATGGCGACGTCGATCGAGGATTGCCGCCGCATCGTCGACCTTTGCCGCCGCACCGGCCTCAAATACATGATGATGGAGACGGTCGTCTACGCCCGCGAATACCTCTACATCAAGGAGCTCTACGACCGGGGCGAACTGGGAAAGATCCAGTTCCTCCAAGCCAGTCACCAGCAGGACATGGACGGTTGGCCGAATTACTGGCCCGGCCTTCCGCCAATGTGGTACGCCACCCACTGCGTGGGGCCGATGCTCGCGTTGACCGACGCCACCGCCGAGTATGTGTCGTGCTTCGGCTCCGGCACCATCCGCCGGGAGTTGGCCCGCAAGTACGGCTCTCCCTTCGCGGTCGAGACCGCGCACGTGAAGCTGAAGGACTCCGACCTCACCGCGCGCATCATCCGCTCGCTGTTCGACGTCGCGCGGCAATACCGCGAGAGCATCGATGTCTACGGCTCGAAGAAGTCCTTCGAGTGGACGCTGATCGAGCATGAGCCGCATGTGCTTCACACGGCCAAGCTGCCCGAGCCGAAGATCCCGCGGAAGGTCCAGGTGCCCGACTACGCGCACCGCCTGCCGAAGGGGATCCGTCCATTCACCACCAAGGGAGTTTACGATCTCGGCAAGAAGACCCACCTCAGCTTCACGCAGGGCGCGGGCCACGGCGGCTCCCACCCCCACCTCGCCCATGAGTTCCTCACGGCTCTGGTCGAGGACCGTGATCCCTCGCCGAACGCGGTGAAGTCCGCCAACTGGACCTGCGTCGGCCTCTGCGCCCACGAGTCCGCCCTCGCCGGCGGTAAAATCGTGAAGCTGCCCGCCTTCACCCGATGACCGCCGGAGCCCGCCGGCAACGCGCATGATCGAGGTCGACGGACTCACCCGCGTCTTCCGCACCTACCGGAAACAACCCGGCTTCTGGGGCGGCGTGCGGGGCCTTTTCCACCGGAAGTACGAGGAGACCGCCGCCGCGAAGGACATCTCCTTCCGGATCGGGGAAGGGGAATTTGTCGGCTTCCTCGGCCCCAACGGCGCCGGGAAGACAACCACGCTAAAAATGCTGTCGGGACTGATCTTCCCGACCAGCGGTTCAGCGCGCGTGGCGGGGCACGATCCCACCCGCCGAGAAAACGCCTACCGCCGGATCTTCGCCCTCGTCCTCGGGCAGAAGAATCAGCTGTGGTGGGACCTCCCCGCCATCGAGTCCTTCAACCTGCTGCGCGCCATCTACGCGCTTCCGGCGGCCCAATATCAGCAGACCCTCGACGAGCTCGTCACCTTGCTCGGCGTGGGACCCAAGCTGAACGTCATGGTACGCGAGCTCTCGCTCGGCGAACGCATGAAGATGGAGCTCATCGCCGCCCTGCTCCACCGGCCGCGGGTGCTTTTCCTCGACGAGCCGACCATCGGGCTAGACGTGGTCTCGCAGAAAAACGTCCGGCAATTCCTGCGCGACTACAACCGGCGCCACCGGGTCACCATCCTCCTCACCAGCCACTACATGGCTGACATCCAGGAGTTGTGCGAGCGGGTCATCGTCATCCACCGCGGCCGCAAGATCTACGACGGCGCCCTCGACCGGCTGGAAAACGCCGGCGGCGCCCGCCGCAAGAACATCACTTTTCTTCCCGCTGTTTCAGGCGGCGCGGAGCGCGCCTTCCCCGCCGACTGGCGCTCGCGCCACGCGCTCGCCACCACGCGATCGGAGGACGGGAAATTCACGCTCCAGGTGCCGGTCGAGAGCGTGGTCGCCGTCTCCCAGGAAATCCTCGGCACCGGACCGGTAGCCGACATCACGATCGAGGATATCCCCCTCGAGGATGTCATCGCGGAGCTATTCTCCGCCCAGACGTAAGCCGCTCAGATCCGGCCAGCGCCACGTGTCGCCCAGCAGGGCCGCCACCAGACGACGGTGCGCGGACGCACAGCGCGGAAGCGCCGCGCGCAAGCTCTCCGCCTCGGGAGTAGCCCGCACCACGACTTCGTCGGCCAGCGGTTCCGCCAGAAGCTCCAGCCGTCGGCCGTCGGGAAAACTCACCTCGCCGCGGCGGAGGCGGAGCTCATGCAGCAACCGGAGGTTGCACTCCACCAGTTGCAGGTGCAGCCAGCGCTGCGCCGCGATCCACTCGCCGCGCTCGACCTTGCGCCAGGTCGAGACGTAGTCGCACACGAAACCGTCGGCCTCGAGGCGCACGGCGGCGGCGTCGAGCCGCGTTACCGGCACTTCGCGCGCGATCCGCGCAAGAAGCGGGCCGTACGCGCCCTCTCCCTTCAACACGCGAAAGCCCCCGGCCAGCACCGTCGCGAGATCGGTCAACGCCGGAAGCAATTGCGGCGGCCAGGAGGACGCGGGAAGACTCATCGCCGCGGTTAGCACGCGCAGCGCCTCCGCCGGCAAAATAACCAGGTCCATTTCACCCCGATCGGTGACGACGCTGATTTTGGCGGAGGACCCCAGACGCCCGATGCGCACCGCGTAGGCCTGGACCTCGACGCCCAGCGCCGAGAGCCACAAGGAGCGGTCGAGGATTTCCGGCCGCGAGGAAACCAATTGGTAATCCCAGTCGGAGCGAAAGTCCGCGGCGCCGGCCGCGCCGGGAGACCGGACGCGGGAACCGATCGCGACCAGCAACTCGACGTGGCTTTCCCGCCGCGCCCAGGCCTCCACCCGCTCCCCGAGCTCGCCGCCGTTCACAGGTGCCGGATGGAGATCAGGATCTCCGTTCCCTCCATGCCGGGACCGGCGTGGATATCGCCGTGGTGCAGCGCGAGGATTTCCCGCGCGAGCAGCACCTTGAGGTGCCCGTGGTTCGGCACGGCATCCTCGGCGGGCGGCGGCAGCACACCCTCCAGCTCGAGGGGCCGCCCCCGGAGCGAGACCAGGGCGACCGTCTCGGGCCCCTCGCCGGCGCAGCGGATCTTGAGCGCCAGTTCCCTCAGACCAAGTTCACCGCGGTTTTCGCCGATCGTCTCAAGGATGGAGCGCAAGGCGAAGTCCAGCAGGCGCCGGTCGGCGTTGAGCACCGCCGACTCGGAGACGACCTCGACGCGCAGGCCGAGCGAGCGGCCGATCTCTTGGGCGAGCTCCCTCAAGTCGACCGTGCCTGCTTCGGCCTCGTGCATGGTCTGCATCAAACCGAGATCCGCGTTGAGCCCCTGCAAACGCACGATGTCCGCACGCATGGTCTCCAACATCGCCGCGGGGAGCGGGCGATCCGCTCCCGCTTGCCGGAATGTGGCGAGCGAAACCAGCGCGTTGCCCAACTCGTGGCTGAGGGTCAGGGCCAGTTCCCGCAGCAACCCGCGCCGGGCCCGGCGGTCACGCTCGCGGTTCGTGGCGACTTCCGACGACGCATCCTCCCATCGCACCCAGACTTCACCTCCCCGGGGCACTAGGCCTGCCCGCACCCGGTAGGGCTGCTCATCCCCGGGCTCGCGTCGGCCCAAGCCGCCCTGGTGTCTCACCTCCCCGACCAACTCGCGCACAATCAGAGGCAAGGAGCTGGAGGGCTGCTCATCCGCGGCCAACAGCAAAGCGCCGCCCGGATGTTGCTCCGCCAACACGGCGCGCCGCTCGACTTCCCGCAGGCGCGCCAGCTCTTCGGCCCGGATCAAAACGAGCCGCATCAGACGCGCGAGCTCCACCGCACGGGCCCGGTCGGCCGCATCGAAGTCCCGCCCGTCCTCCTTGACGCCCAGTAAGAACACGCCGAGCAGCCGGCCGTTTTCATGCAGCGGCACCACCAAGCGAGCGGATCGTCTCACCAAAAGGTTTTCGGCCGCCAGCGCCGCCCGCGGTGTCGTGCCTTCCGGCCAATGCCGCCCGTCAATCACCACGGGATTTCGCTCCAGCCATGCCCTCAGCCCATCATCCAACACGAAGGTCTCCCCACCTTCGAACGGCACGAGGTGCACTCCTTCCAGCCGGAAAAAATCCGCCCGCGAAGAACCCAGCGCCTCGCGCCAGACGCGCCGCATCTCCGCGCTAAGCCCACTCAGGGAGTCGAGTCTCTCCAGCAAGCCGGCGATAAACCCGCTCGGCAGTGGTCCGGCCGCCGATCCCACCGGCACCGCCGAGGGAACCGCCGGCGCCACCGTCCGCGCTGCAAGCGCGGACGTGTAGGCAAGTTCCTCAAGCAAGGGCAGAAGCAAACCAAGCCGCTCCTCGCTCTCCGCGTAGGACAAATACGCCTTCGCCCGGCCGGCCAGACGCGCCTGCTCAAACGGGCGGCTCCTGGGCTCCCCTACCAGGACCGTCGGACAATGCGCCAGAACCGCGGGCAAGCGACCATCCCACACCGCATCCAGCACCACAACCGCCACCAGATTAACCGCCGGCCCGCCGGGAACCGTGTCCTCACCCATTCGCAGGACTTCCCTGCCGGGGCCGCATTGCCGCGCCCAGACGTCCCTCAAGGAGGCGTCGGGCGTGGCTAGGATGACGGGACTGGACATGGAAAAGTGACTCGGAAGGTCGCTCCCTGGCCGGGGAGGGCCGGATCGACCGCGATCGTCGCACGCACATTCGCCAGAATGTCCCGGCAAATCGCAAGACCGAGTCCGAACCCGCGCGACCTCGTGGTTTGGAACGGTTGAAACAGCCGGCGCTGCATCTCCGGCGCGATTCCCGGTCCGCTATCCGCCACCGCCAACTCCACCCCTTCCGCCACACGCCGCGTCGTCAACCGCACCCACTTCTCCGGCCCACCCTTGGCCTCGACCGCCTGAATCGCATTGAAGCAGAGATTGAGAAGGACCTGCTTGGCGGCCGCTGCGTCGGTAACGACCACATCGGGATCCGCCGAGAACACCACGTCGACCCGCACACCCCTCTCGGAAGCCCTCGCCTCCACCAGCTCCAACCCGGGTCGCAGCACAGCATGGAGCCCTACCGGCTCCGCCTGATAGGTGCGCGGCGCCGCCATATCCAGAAGCTGCTGAGTCAGTTCGTCGATCCGCGCCACCTCGTCGCCAATCAGCCGGAAAAACTTCTCCCGAAACGCCGGGTCACCATAGTGCGTAGGCAACAGCTGCACGAAGGTCTTGATCGAAACCAGCGGGTTGCGGATCTCGTGAGCGAGACTGGCGCCAACCAACCCGACCGTCGCCAGCTGCTCCGTCCGCTGCACTTTCGCCGCAAAATGGGCGCGCTCCAACGCACTCTCCATGATCGCCGCCAGCTCAAGCAGCTCTACCACCTGCGGATACGTGTAAGGCCTCCGGGAAGGCCCGACGCCAAGCGCCACGATGATCGCGAAGGATGGGCCCTCGCCAACTGCCATAATCCCAAAGTGGCCCTCCTCCAAGCAGACCTTCACTGAATGGCGCCCCGCGGCGTCCTTTTCGCGCGCCAACCGTTCTGGAGTTACCCACTTCATCTCAATTAGACATCTCAATACATCTGCTCCTATTCGCCCCTCTATCGTTAGATCAAAAGGCTTTGGAGAGTAGTGTATAATAACCTTATCAGTATCCGCCCACTGAGATAAGACAGTTGAGAATTTAGAGACCAGAACGTCTACACCATCATCTTGCCTAGCGGCGTCATAAATTACTCGCTTTGCATTAGACAACCTTCCATCGGCCTGAGACCGACTCTTTAGAGATATTTCTACCCTGCTCGAAACCCACAAAACAAAAGAAACGGATAGCACAGTCGCCAGTAATTGTTCGGTCAATCGCTCAAGAACAAGCTGGCTAATCACAAAAGCCGCAACGCTCGTCGACAGAATCAGAAACCGTCCGGCTAGAAAGAAAGCGAGTTGAGCAGCATCGAGTATCCGGTGGTTAGTCATTGCGTACACCACCACAGAATAAAACCCTATCGCTATTAAAGGCTGTATGTTGTAAGCACTTATCAACGCCTGATCGCCGAATAGCCGCTTCATAATCATAAGCGCCAAAATTAGCGCGGCGGAACCAGAACCCCCGAGAATCAGTAATTGAAGTTCTAACCTTTTCACGCCAACACTTCGCTTAGCCTCTATAACTGCGCTCGAGAACAAATAGAGTAAAGATACACCGAAAATAATTGAATAAGCATAATAGCCCCCACCCCATCTAGGTGCATCAGGGGTGGACCCAAAAGGAATAAACCAATGGGATAATGCAATCAGTGACGTGAATACAGAAAGGGAAATCCAAGATAATATATATTTAATACTCCAGCGAACCGATCCACACCCGGCGCAAACCGCATATTTAAGCAAAGCAAAAACAAATGGCACATAGGCGCCTAAAAAGTTAGTTGTCCGAATCCAAAAAACCGCGTCGTCGCTAGACATTGCGTGCCTTCTAGCGAGAAGCCACAGGGCCGTTAGCACCGAAAGAACAAAGAATAACCTATTGATGAGGCGCCGCGGATTAGACCAGACCGCGACAACCCCCACGATTAAGGCGCAGCAGATCGCTGCGAAATCGAAATCTACTCGCATCGCTTAAGTAGCAAACAAGCGTTCGTTCCCGAGACTCCGTGGGAATTGACCAGAGTAATATCGTGCCTAAAATACCTGACACAGGATGATAAAGCCAAGTCGCACTCTGGATCCATACAACTCCAATTTACCGTTGGCGGAATATAATTTCCTCTTAAACCTAGCACGGCAGAACCAACTTGAAGCGCGCCGGCGGCAGCAAAGGGATTTCCAATCGCACCCTTTATCGAAACGGTAGGCATACACTTAACCCTACCTTCAAAAACATCATAAAGAGCCCGTGATTCCATAGCGTCTACCTCCTTGTGTCCAGGGCCCCATGCGTTAACGGCATCGACTTCGAACGCCTTTACACCAGCATTAGCTAAGCAGAGCTCCATGGCATGGGACAAACCTTTCCCGTGGAAATTATCAACATCCGTCGAGTATCCGTAACCTTCTATAAATGCGTACCCCTTGCGGACACTAACTTCTGGTTCAATAATGCATATACATGCACCCTCACCGATTACGCCAGTCGTACGCCACAAATCGAAAGGACGACATAGCTCGTTGTAGCGATCAGAAGTCGATGGCGATAGGCCAGCACTCTTAAGCTCTAACATTGGGTGGTAAAAGATCGGAGCTTCGGTTCCGCCGCAGATGGCAATATCTGCTTCTCCGGCACTTACTATGTTGGCTCCATGACCTATAGCATCCAAGCCCGAGCAACACGCAGTCTGAACTGTTAGCGTACGCGCTCCTCCTAGGGTTCTAGCAACTGTCGATGACACCGAAGAAACAGGGCCCTGAAATACAACACGGGCGAGCGCGTACCGAGGACCCTTTTTTTCAACATTCGTTATAGTTTGGTTTATAACCTCACTATCCATGAGTGAAGTTCCTGTAATTACTATCGGAGAGAGAGATTGGATCCCCAGCTTTTTCAGACCAGCGTCCTCTAAAGCTAACTCTGTTGCAGCCAACGCAAACTGCGTGTGCCGTGGAAGCTTCGTTTCTTTAAAGAAGGCTTGCGGCTCGAACCCCTTGACCTCCGAAGCTACAAACTCTCCGCCTTCTTTGGGAAACCTCGTGATCGGACGGACGAACCCATTTCCTGATATAATATTTTTTTCAAACTCATTCTTCCCAATCCCTGCTGGTGAAACTATCCCAATTCCCGTTATCTTCACTCTTCGCTTTTTCATACTTTTATAGGCCAAGAGCTGGAAAAAAGATGGCTACCTCTAAACCTTTTTCTGGCCTAGCACCCATTTCCATCCGTCCGCCATGCGTCGTAACTATTTGCCGGCATATATTTAAGCCCAAACCGGTTCCGTTGACTTTTGTAGTATACCCCCCGCCAAGCGCCTTACGAATATCTTCGGGGCTCATTCCCGGTCCGTCGTCCTCAACCGCAAGGCGGATCCGCTCCTCGTGCCGGCTGACATCGACATTGATACGCTTAGCTCCGCTCTCGAGGGCATTCTTAATCAAGTTCTGAACCACTCGCATCAGTTCGTACTTGGAACCAAGGACCGCCGCAGCCGGCAAACCCGTGAGCTTTACCGCGGTTTCCCCGGGCAGCACGGTGGATAGCACTTCCTTCACAACCGACGGGAGGTCCAAGGGCTCGAAGGACACCGCCTCCCTGGAAGCACCACGCCAGTTTTCAGCCAGGTGGTGGCAAAATCGCGCCGCCTTCGAAACCACCCCGGTATACTCGATCAAGCGCCCGGCTTCCTCCGGCTTCGCTTGAACAAGACGCCGGGCTTCATCGGCGACTAAAGCCGAATATCCGACGACCACAGACAGGGGATTGCTCAGGTCGTGAACTAGCTCCACCGATGCTCTCGCCTGCCAGATCTGTGGCTCTTTGGTGAGGATTTCCCTACGCAGGGTCTCACCGAGAGCGATCGCTTGCCGGGCCGCCGCCGCCTGGGTGCGCCGTTGCCGTGTCGCAGCAGCTTGGAGACGGACCGCATCCAGCAGCTCCTTAACATCGGGTGGCTTCCGAAGGTACTGGTTTGCTCCGCCGACCATCGCCTGCTGGGCGGTCTGCAGGGTTCCGTAGCCGGTAAGCATGATCACGGAAACCTGCGGGTCGATCTTGCGCAACTCTTCCAATGTACGGATCCCATCCATCTCCGGCATCCGAATGTCCAGCACCACCGCGTCGTACTCCCTCTCCCGCACCATTTCCAGCGCCAGCCGCCCCCGATCAGCGGTTCCAACGGTGAACTCGCCTCCCAAGGTGTAGGCAATCGACTCCCGCGGGCCATACTCGTCATCAACGACCAACACCGATGGTTTCTCTGGCTTCCTTTCAGTGGCAGTGGGTTCAGTTGACACCGGGATCGTAAAAATTTTTCGGAAAGGTAATTAACAATGAGTTTAAGGACTAAATGGTGGCCGCCTAGTCAAGAGCCCTCGAGTCCCTACGGGCATCAACCATTCTAATTCAATACCGGTAACTATCATGCTAATTACTGGCTTTTTAGCTTTAGTCTTAACGCTCATGATTGGAACGACCCTCTATTTAACCAATCGCCAACGGGAGACCTACAAGGCATTTCTTTTATTTTCATGTGTTTTATCTTTATGGATAGCGTGCGTTCTTGCAGCAATTACAGCAGGAGTAAATGGTGGAGATAATTATATTACGAACGTAATATTCTGGCTTCGAGCGAACACAGCGGTTTCTTCACTTGCCCCAGGCGCTCTTTTATTAATTGTATTATGCATTATAAATAACCCATATTATAAGATCTTAAGCAAAACGTCTTTTTTCATCCTACTTATCTGCCTCGCAATTTCAACCACCGCACTAAGGGATGATTTTTTGGAGCCAGATCAAATCAGCCCCTTAACCAGAGGCAATTCATATTACCTCCATGCTGGACTAACTGGAGTTTTTTACACAGTAATCGGAGTAATAACATGGAGATCCATAGGATCATATACAGGATTAAAGCGTCTTGAGCTTCAATATATAGCCATCGCCTGCGGAGCTACGGCCATCGCGGTAACCTTACTAAATACTCTCGGCAACCTCACCGGCCTCCGAGTCCTGAACCGTTCCAGTATTCTGGTGATTGTAGTGGGGTATTTATTCATGGGGTGGGCGCTGGCGCACCACCGGATCTTCAACGCCCGTCAGGTCCTCGCGAATGTAGCTCATCGGGGCGGTGTCCTCATCTGCCTTGTCCTGTCGACTTGGCTGCTCAGCCAGCTGCTGCAGATGGCGATGCCCGAAACCGCCGCCTGGGTTACCAGTACCGTCGCCTGCGGATTGGGAGCCATCTGGCTCGATGACCGCACGCGCCCGCTGCTTGGCCTCGACCATGAGCGGGCCCTCGCCGGGCTCAGGGGAGAGATCATCACGGCTGCCCAGGGCCCCGCCGATGCCGATGGTCTTCGCCTCGCCTGCGAGTCCATCCTGGCGCGGGATTTCCGCACGGAACAGGCTGCGATCCTCACCCTGCAAGGTGGCCATTTCGCGGCCGGAAGAGTCCGCATCGCGCGGGATCGTTCCGGTTTCAACGCCCTGATCTCCCTGGGCTGGATCACGCCGGAGAGTCTTGAGCGCCGCCGTCCCTCCGCGGCCCATGGCGACTTGGCGGCGATTCTTGAGACCCATCGCATCAGCGCCGCCGTCGCCATCCCCAAGGGCAGTCCTGACCCGACACTCCTGGTTACGCTCGGTTCACGTGCGGATGACTGGCCGGTGACCTACCCCGAAATCCAACGCCTGCAGGGCGTGGCGGAGCTGATCGACAGTATTCTCACCCGCAGCCGGCTGACCGACCAGATCGCGCTGCAAAACCGCATCGAGCATCTGGGGATGATGTCGCGCGCCCTCGCCCATGACCTGAAAAATCTGATCACCCCAGTGAACGCCTTCCTAGTACACACCGAGGGCGGCTTTCCGCCACGCTCCGAGGCGGCGCAGGTGCACGCATCCGCGCACCGTGCGGTGGAAACCATCACTGATTACGTGCGCGAGGCCCTGTTTTTCGGGGAAAACCTCCGCCCGAGCAGCAATCCGGTCGATCTTCGCGCGCTTTTCGCACGGGTCTGCGCCACCACGGCCGCCCACGCGGAAAGTATCGGCGTCGCCGTCGTACCCTCGGTGACACCCGAAACCTCCCTGACGGGGGATTTTGTCCTGCTGGAGCGCATGCTGGTGAACCTCGTGCACAATGCCCTCGACGCCTCCAACGCCGGAACCGCCGTCCGCCTCACGGCCGTGCCCGGGCACCGCAGCCGCGTCCACCTGCAAGTGTCGGACGAAGGGTCCGGCATCAGCCGCGAGGTCCGCGACCGCATCTTCGACCCGTACTTCACCACCAAGCAGCACGGCCGTGAGATTCGCGGCTTCGGGCTCGGACTCACGATCGTGCAGAAGATCGCGCACCTCCATCGCGGCTCCGTGTCAGTCGACAGCACGCCGGGATTGGGCGCCACGTTCACGGTGGACCTTCCATCCAATCCGTCTCCCTCCGGAAGCATCGGCTCCGGGGACGCGGTCTGATTTTCCAAGCGCCCGGTAACACCAACCGGCCGCCTACAGGAGTTCCAACTGACGCATAGCGCGCCCGGCCTCGATTTCAGCCGGCCAGGCCGGCGGATTTCCCGCGGCGGGATACCTCGCCTGCACCCGGCCTTGAAAGTCGCGAGCCAGCGCGGGCGCCAGAGTGTCATCCGGATGGTGGGTGAAGAAGTAAGGTTGGAGACCGCGCCGCAGCCATCCGGCGATCACGTCCGCCCAGGCATCCAGCAGCGGGGCGTTGCGCGGGATCTCAGGATCACCGACGAACCGCACGAACGGCCGGCGCGCGGTCACCGTTGTGCGCAGGGGCACCCGCGGTTTCTTCCGCTTGGCGTCGCGGGTGAACTCGTCGTCCGCCAATGAGGCGAAAAGCCCCCGCGTGTCGAAGTTCACGCGGTCGACCCCGGCCTCCGCGAGCAGCGCGTCCAACGCCCGTTCGGCCGGACCGGCGTCAAAGAACTCCGGCGCCCGCACCTCGACCGCATAGGAGAAAGTCGCGGGCAGCTTTCGCAGGTAGCCACCCAGCATGTCCAGCCGCGCGGCGCCGAAGCTGGAGTGCAGCTGCAGAAAAAACGACCCCAGCCGTGCTCCCAGCGGCGCGAGTCGCTCAAGAAATTCATCCGTCTCCCGCCCCGCGTCGCGCAGTTGCCGGTCGTGGGTGATCGTCCGCGGAAACTTGAAGCAAAACCGGAAATCCGGCGGCGCCTCCACCGACCAGCGCGCCACCGTCTCCCGTGAGGGCAGGCCGTAGAAGGTGGGATTGGCCTCCGCCGCTCCGAAAACCGAGGCATACTGCGGCAGGAACTCCTGGCGCCGCGCGCCCGCGGTGAAAAAACCACCCTTCCACGCGGCATGGGCCCACACCGGGCAACCCACCCGCAGGCGCGCCGGCTCCACGGCAGGCTCGGCGCCACTCATCGAGCTGCCGCGGGAGCCAGCGTTGTCGTGAACGCGGCCCGGTCGGCCTTTTCCACCAACTCGAGGTAGAAGCTTTCCCGGCGCCTCGGAGGCGCGTCGGGCGACGAACCCCGCCATATCCGGAACTCGCCGGAAACCGCCATGGTCACGCGGAGCACGGCGCCGCCCTCGACCTCGGCCTCGAACTCCACCCTGTCCCGGAACCGTCCTCCCCGCACCTCACTCCATTGCGCGAACTCCTCAGGGCGGCCGCGGCCGAAGTCCGCCTCCGGCCAAAAGCCCTCCGGCAATCGCGTCCGGCCCTGGAGATGGAAAGCGAGTCCGAGACGCCGTGGTCCCGCCGCGCATTCCACCGTGACCGTGTCTCGCAGCGTCGCCGCCTCGATCGCCAGCTCCCTCTCGGCCCGCACGCCGGGACGGTACCTTGGTTGCGCGGCCCGCACCCGGGCCGGCGCGAACTCGAGCAACTCCCCACGGTCATGGCCCTCCTGACCCTCACCGTCGATCAGCGGCACGTTGTGCGCCAATCCGCGCGTGTAGTATCCGCGATGCAGCGGCGACCCGTAACCCACCGTGCCAGGATCATGCGTCACGGTCGCTTCGCCGATCGAGGCCGAGTAGTTCAACGCCTCCCGCTGGCTGTGGGACCGCGCGATCTGCCCGTAATGGATGAACACCTGCCACGATCCCGACCGCAGCATGGCCATGCGCGAGGATTCCAAGTGGACCGGCGTCACCTCGGGCAGCGAGACCGGCCGAGGAGGCGGCGACGGCGGGTCGAGCAGCGTGTTCCAGTCCCGCATCCGCCCCGCCTCCTCGAGCCCGAGGGTCGTCGGGAAAACCCGGTACGACCGGGCGAACAGTTCCACATCCGGCGCCCGCCCCGCGACGCGGCTGTCGGCGGGATTCGGCAGGCGCCCGTCCGGGAACCGCAGCGTCAGGGGCGCCACAAGCAGGTTCTGGGCGACGGCCAGCTCATGCGACAACTCGTCGGCGCGTCCGGCCAGCCCCGCCGCCAAGCCGAGGGAATACAGCGCCTGCGCCACGTAGGCGTTGTAACCCAGCGACTGCTCGTACCAGAGGTAATCCGAGGTCACGCCTTCGGCCACCTGCCGTCGAACTCCCCACGGGCCGTCGATGGCGCCCCGCCAAAGCGCCTCGTCGCCGAGCACCAGCGCCACTTGCGCCACCGCGCAGCGCTGCCAGAGCGCGATGTTGTGCACCTGCTGCTGGGTGGAGTTCAGGGCCTTCACCTCGGGCTCGAGGAAATCGCGCCGCCAGGTCTCGCGCCGGTCCGCCGCGACGGTCTTCCCCAGCAGCCGAACCACTTCCGTGAACTTGATGAGATTCGTCGCCTCGGTGAGGGTCTGCCAGAACAAGCGCGCCGGGTGGCCGGGCCGCTGGGGTTCCCATTGGTCGAAATTCGCCGCGTAAAAATCCATCTGGCCCGCCGCCCAATCAAGGTACGCTTCATCACCGGTCAGCTGGAAGAGCTGCGCCGCCCGCACCATCGTCTCCACGTGCCGGGCCCGGAAGGTCACCACCCACCACGCGTGCAGCTTCGGGGTGATTTCGATGCGCGGGTCCGACGGGCTGGCGAAAAACTCCGTCTCCTCGTGCGGGATCGCATCGGTCCACGTCACCCGCGAACCATCCTTGGGGCTCACCCCGTCGTGCGACCACCCGGGCAGCCACTCCACTCGGTCGCGGTGCCGCACCATCCAGCGCCCCACCTCCTCGCGCTCGCGACGCAGCCAATCCGTCCAAACCGGATCCTCGCGCGTGCGGCGCCGCCCACCCGTCCAATCCTCGGTCGCCGCGCGCCACGGGTCGCCGAGTCTCGACGGCACCTTCAGCTCGGGAAAGCGGCGCTCGGGGTCCGGCTTGGGGAAGGTCCCCGCCGCCCAGGAACCCGCCGTCAAGGCGAGGAAGACAAGCGCGCGCACGAACATGCCGCGAAGCGAAGCGCGTCCGCGCGACGGTTCAACTCCCGAGCACGGCGTTCTCCCGCGGCGCTTCCGCCGCTCCGTGGCTTTGCCCGCTCCGCTCCGGAGCGACGACCGGAACCGATTCCAGACCTTGCCACCGCCCACGCCGGCGGCGATCTGGGTGCACCCCGATGAAATCCACGCCCCTTCGCCTGGTTGCGCTGCTCACCCTGCTCGCGGCCGCCGCACGCGCCGCGGACAACGCTTCGCCGTTCAACCGCGCCAACACGGTCGCGTGGTGCGTCGTACCGTTCGACGGCCTGAAACGCACCCCGGCCGCCCGGGCGGAAATGCTTCGCTCGCTCGGCCTGACCAAAGTCGCGTACGATTGGCGCGCCGAGCACGTGGCCCAGTTCGAGAGCGAGATTCTCGAGTACCGGCGCCACGGCCTCGAATTCTTCGCTTTCTGGAACACCCACGACGAGGCGTTCCGGCTGTTTCAGAAACACCACCTGCGCCCGCAGATCTGGCAGACCGCGCCCAGCCCGGACGGCGGCACCCAGGATGAACGCGTCGCCACCGCCGCCGCCCGGCTCCTGCCCGCCGTGAAACGCGCCCGGGAGATCGGTTCCCGCTTCGGCCTCTACAACCACGGCGGATGGGGCGGGGAGCCGGAGAACCTCGTCGCCGTCCGCGAGCACCTGCACCGTGTCCACGGCGCCGACCACGTTGGGATTGTGTACAACTTCCACCACGGCCACCCGCACGTCGATCGCCTCGCCGCGGCCCTTTCCGCCCTGAAGCCGCATCTGCTTTGTCTCAACCTCAACGGCATGATGCGCGACGGCGACCGCCGGGGCATGAAGATTTTTCCGTTGGGCCAGGGGGAACTCGATGTAGCCCTGCTGCGCGTCGTCGCCCAGTCCGGTTACCGCGGACCCGTCGGCATCATCGGCCACACGCAGGACGATGTGGAGCTGCGCCTCCGCGACAACCTCGAGGGTCTCGACTGGATCGCCGCGCAGATCGAGGGTCGCCCCGCAGGCCCGCGGCCGGTCGCCCGCGTGCCGCTGCAGCCGAAGATGCAGGCGCCCGCCGCGGGCAAGTGACGCCGCCCGAGTGGCAGCGCCGGCTCGCCAAAAACGCGGCGGCGGTTTTCCTGCGCGGTCGTGCACGAACTGCAGCTCATCGCCGAGGCTCTGACCCGGCCGGCGGCCACCCCGGCGGTGCTCGCGACGCTCGTCTCGGCCGCGGGGTCCTCGTACCGCCGCCCCGGCGCGCGGCTTCTGGTGCGCGCCGACGGCTCCCGCCTCGGCTCGGTGAGCGGCGGCTGCCTTGAAGAGGACGTCCTCGCGCGTGCCGAACGTGTCCGCGCATCCGGTGTGGCCGAAGCCGCGGTTTACGACACTACGGCCGAGAACGATCTCGTCTGGGGCGTGGGCCTGGGCTGCCACGGCGTGGTGCGCGTGCTGATCGAACCGGTGCCGACGCCGCCCGCCTGGGCCGCGGCCGTCGCGGCCGCCGCCGAACAACGCACCCGGGTGAAACTCGTCGTCACCCACGAGGGCGGTCCCCCTGCCGTTTGGGGCACGCGGCTCTTCGCCACCGGGGCGCCCCCCGAGACCACCGGTGTCCTCACGCAGGAATTCAC
>Ga0255127_1000366_pt1 | contig 23424 bp, 22 predicted proteins | sample Law_Miss_RepB_8d_FD_188555 | JGI IMG/M metagenome (GOLD analysis project Ga0255127, IMG submission 188555) | Freshwater microbial communities from St. Lawrence River, New York, United States - Law_Miss_RepB_8d | ecosystem: Environmental > Aquatic > Freshwater > River | place: USA: New York...
ACCCATCCCCCCTCTTTTTCGCTCCAACGGTCGCTCAGGCCCGGGATCGCTGCGCGCCGCCCTCAGGCTCTCAGGCTTTCAAATAGGCCGAGCGCGTGCCCAGCCAGCGGGCGATGTGCTGCTCAGCCTGCACGGGGCGGTGGGCCAGCATCCACGGCGCAGCCTCGCGCGCCCAGTCCAGCAGGTGCCCATCGGTGGCCAGGTCGGCAAAACGCAGCAGCGGCGCACCCGACTGGCGGGCGCCCAGAAACTCGCCTGGCCCGCGAATCTCCAGGTCACGGCGGGCAATCTCGAAACCATCGTTGGTCTCGGCCATGGCGCGCAGGCGCTCGCGGGCGGTTTCGCCCAGTCGCCCGCCGTCGGGCGGGGTGTACATGAGCACGCAGGCGGAAGCCGCCGCGCCGCGCCCTACCCGCCCGCGCAACTGGTGCAACTGGCTCAGGCCGAAGCGCTCGGCGTGCTCGATCACCATGAGCGAGGCGTTGGGCACGTCCACCCCCACTTCGATCACGGTGGTGGACACGAGCACGCCCATCTGCCCGCCCGAGAACATCGACATGACCGCCTTCTTCTCGGCCGGCGCCATGCGCGAGTGCAGCAGGCCCACCAGCGCGCCCGGCAAGGCCTCGCTCAGTTCGGCGTGGGTGGCGGTGGCGTTGGACAGGTCCAGCGCCTCGCTTTCTTCGATCAGCGGGCACACCCAGTACACCTGGCGGCCCTGGGCCACCTGGGCGCGGATGCGCTCGATCACCTCGGCGCGGCGGCTGTCGCTCACCACCTTGGTGACGATGGGCGTGCGACCGGGCGGCAGCTCATCGATGGTGGACACGTCCAGGTCGGCGTAGTAGCTCATGGCCAGGGTGCGCGGGATGGGGGTGGCCGTCATCATGAGCAGGTGCGGCTCTTGCGCCGCGCCCTGCTCGTCGGCCCCCAGCTTGCTGCGCAGCGCCAGACGCTGGGCCACACCGAAGCGGTGCTGCTCGTCGATCAGGGCCAGGGCCAGGTTCTTGAACTGCACCTGGTCTTGAATGACGGCGTGGGTGCCCACCACCAGGGCGGCCTCGCCGCTGGCGATCAGGTCGAGCATCTCCTGGCGCTGCTTTTTCTTCTGACTGCCGGTGAGCCAGGCCACGCGCTTGCCCAGGGGCGCCAGCAGCGGCTCCAGCCAGCCCACCAGCTTGCCAAAGTGCTGCTCGGCCAGGATTTCGGTGGGCGCCATCAGGGCGCACTGCCAGCCGGCGTCGATGGCGATGGCCGCCGCCAGCGCCGCCACCACCGTCTTGCCCGAGCCCACGTCGCCCTGCAGCAGGCGGTGCATGGGCACCGTGCGCGACAGGTCGCGCGCAATTTCCTCGCTCACGCGGCGCTGGGCGGCGGTCAGGCCAAAGGGCAACACGCCCAGCAACTGCTCGGGCAAGCCCCCGGCGCGCGTGGGCAGGGCCGGGGCGCGCAGGGCGTCGCGCTCGCGCTTGGCGGTGAACTGGGCGAGCTGTTGCGCCAGCAGTTCCTCGGCCTTCAGGCGCTGCCAGGCCGGGTGGCTGCGGTCTTCCAGCGCTTCGAGCGACACGTCAGGCCCCGGGTGGTGCAGGTACTGCAGGGCCTGGCGCAGCGTCCACGACCCGCGCACCACCTCGCCCAGGCTGCGCAGCAACTCGGGCGGCAGGGTTTCGCTCAGGTCGGCCCGCCCCAGCGCGCCGGCCACCGCCTTGCGCAGGTAGGGCTGGGGCAACTGGGCGCTGGTGGGGTACACCGGCGTGAGGGCGTCGGGCAGTTCACCGCCGGCCAGTTTGAAGGCCGGGTGCAACAGGGTGCGGCCCACGAAGCCGCCGCGCAGCTCGCCGCGCGCCCGAATGCGGGCGCCCACGGCCAGGGTTTTCTGGTGCGAGGGGTAGAAGCTGAAGAAGCGCAGGGTACAGGTGTCGCTGCCATCGTCCAGCGTCACCAATAGCTGGCGTCGCGGGCGGTAGGTGATCTCGACGTCGGTCACGGTGCCTTCGATCTGCACCATCTGCCCGTCGCGGGCGTCGCGCAGCTTGACGATGCGGGTCTCGTCTTCGTAGCGCAGCGGCAGGTGCAGGGCGAGGTCAATGTCGCGCACCAGGCCGAGCTTGTGCATGGCCTTCTGGGGGGCGGACAAAGGCTTGCGGTCGGCTGGCGCGGTGGCGGTCATGGGAGAATTGTGCCTTTCGCTTTTCCCCCACTTGGAACGGGTCTGTCCGGCCCTCAAGCACATGACGAACTCCCTGGCCCCCCGGGCCTTCACACTGAGCGATTTCGACTTCGCTCTGCCCCCCGACCTCATTGCCCAGCACCCCGCGCCCGAGCGCAGCGCCTCGCGCCTGCTCGATGGCAGCGGCCCCGCGCCGGTGGACCGCGTGTTCCGCGAGTTACCCGGCCTGCTGCAGCCGGGCGATCTGCTGGTCTTCAACAACACCCAGGTCATCAAGGCCCGGCTCTTCGGCGAGAAGGCCACCGGCGGCAAGCTGGAGCTGCTGGTGGAGCGCGTGCTGCAAGACCACGAGGTGGTGGCCCACATGAAGGTGAGCAAGAAGCCGGCAGTGGGCGGCGTGATGCACATGGTGGGCGGCTTCACCGCCACGCTGGTGGGCCGCTGGCCTGACGAGAACGGGCAGTTGTTCCGCCTGCGCTTCTCGAGCGACCCGTACACGCTGATGGCCGAACACGGCCACGTGCCGCTGCCGCCGTACATCGAGCATAGCGACACCGCAGAAGACGAGCGCCGCTACCAGACCGTGTTCGCCAAGCACCCGGGCGCCGTGGCCGCGCCTACCGCCGCGCTGCACTTTGACGAAGGCGTGCTGGCCGCGCTGCGCGAGCGTGGCGTGCACACGGCCGAGGTGACGCTGCACGTGGGCGCGGGCACCTTTCAGCCGGTGAAGACCGAGAACATCGCCGAGCACACCATGCACGCCGAGTGGTACCGCGTGCCGCCCGAGACCATGGCGGCCATCGAGGCTTGTCGTGCGCGTGGCGGCCGCGTGGTGGCCGTGGGCACCACCACCGTGCGCACGCTGGAGAGCTGGGCCAGCAGCGGCCATGCCGAGGGCGACACGCAAATCTTCATCACCCCGGGCTTCGGCTTCCGGGTGGTGGACGCGCTGATCACCAACTTCCACCTGCCCAAGAGCACGCTGATGATGCTGGTGAGCGCCCTGGCCGGCTATGAGCACGTGATGGCGCTGTACCAGCACGCCATCGCCCAGCGCTACCGCTTCTTCAGCTACGGCGACGCCATGCTGCTGCAGCGGCGCTGAGGCCGCGGCAACGCTTCACTGCGCCTGGATGCGGCTGATGTATTCCAGCAGCGTGAGGATACGCATGCGCACCGGCACGGCTGGGTCGTAGCGCCCGCGCGCTTCGCGCAGCGATTGCATGTCTTCCGCGCGGAACTCCTGGCCCCACACCGGCATGTCGCGGGTGCCGTGGCTGGGCACCGCCGCCGAGCCTTCGATCACCGCGTACAGGCGGTTCACCGGCAGCACGCCCTGGTTCTTCTTGGCCAGTTGCGTGAGGTCGGGCGGGCTGCGCTGCAGCAGGTTGCCCAGCGGCCCGTTGCCCTTGCCATCGACCCCATGGCACACGGCGCATTTGTCGGTGAATTCGAGTTTGCCGTAGTCGGTGGTGGCGGGCTGGGCGAAGGCGGTGGCACCGCCCAGCACCAGGCACACGGCCATCAGCCGCCGCAAAGTGGTGTTCATGGCATGGCTCCAGTGGTTGCAGAGGGAATTCATCGTAGGAAGAGCCCCCGCGTTCGCCATTGAGTGCCCTCAATGGATGCCGCCGTGCGCAGCCCCCCCGTCTTTACAATGCCCGGCTCCACGCCCCACACCCCCATGCTGCAATTCGAACTGCTCCAACAAGACGCCGACAGCCACGCCCGGCGCGGCCGCCTCACGCTCAACCATGGGGTGGTGCAGACGCCCATCTTCATGCCGGTGGGCACCTACGGCACGGTCAAGGGCGTGACGCCCGCCAGCCTGCACGACATGGGCGCGCAGATCATCCTGGGCAACACCTTCCACCTGTGGATGCGCCCGGGGCTGGACATCATGAAGACCTTTGGCGGCCTGCACGGTTTCGAGAAGTGGGACAAGCCCATCCTCACCGACTCGGGCGGCTTTCAAGTGTGGAGCCTGGGCGCCATGCGCAAGATCACCGAGGAAGGCGTGCACTTCTCCAGCCCGGTGAACGGCGACAAGCTGTTCATGTCGCCCGAGGTGAGCATGCAGATCCAGACGGTGCTCAACAGCGACATCGTGATGCAGCTCGACGAGTGCACGCCGTATGAAACCAACGGCCACCTCACCACCGAGGCCGAGGCTCGCAAGAGCATGGAAATGAGCCGGCGCTGGGCCGTGCGCTCCAAGGCCGAGTTCGAGCGCCTGGACAACCCCAACGCGCTGTTCGGCATCGTGCAAGGTGGCATGTTCCCCCACTTGCGGCAAGAGTCGCTGGAGGCCCTGGTGGAGATGGACTTCCCCGGCTACGCCATTGGCGGCGTGAGCGTGGGCGAGCCCAAGGAGCAGATGCTGGAGATCATGGCCCACACGCCGCACCGCCTGCCGGCGCACAAGCCGCGCTACCTGATGGGCGTGGGCACGCCCGAAGACCTGGTGCAGGGCGTGGCCGAGGGCGTGGACATGTTCGACTGCGTCATGCCCACGCGCAACGCGCGCAACGGCACGCTGTTCACCCGCTACGGCGACCTCAAGATTCGCAACGCGCGCCACAAGGCCGACCACCGCCCGCTGGACGAGACCTGCACCTGTTACGCCTGCGCCGGGCGCAGCGGCGTGAGCTGGGCCGACGGCGGACGAGAAGGCTTCAGCCGCGCCTACCTTCACCACCTGGACCGCTGCGGCGAGATGCTCGGCCCCATGCTGGCCACGGTGCACAACCTGCACTACTACCTGAACCTCATGCGCGAGGTGCGCGAATCGCTGGACGCCGGCACCTTCAGCGCCTTCCGCGCGCGCTTCCGCGACGACCGCGCACGCGGGGTCTGACCCGGGGCAATACCGACGCGGCCGGGGCCGGGCACGGCTATCGTGCTGAGATGGCCAACCCCTCCGTCCCCCGCCACGTGTTGCCGCTGCTGGTGCTGGCGCAGTTCGCCGGCACCTCGCTGTGGTTTGCCGTGAACGCGGTGATGCCCGACCTGCAACGCGAGCAGGGCTGGGGCGCGGCGGCGGTGGGGGCGCTGACCTCGGCGCTGCAACTGGGCTTCATCGCGGGCACGCTGGTGTTCGCGGTGCTGTCGGTGGCCGACCGCTTTCGCCCGCGGGCGGTGTTCCTGGCCTGCTCGCTGGCCGGGGCCCTGTGCACGGTGGCGGCCTGGGCCATGGTGCGCCACTACCCCGCCCTGCTGGCTTGGCGCCTGGCCACGGGCTTTTGCCTGGCGGGCATCTACCCCGTGGGCATGAAGATCGCGGCGCAGTGGTACACGCGCGGCCTGGGCGCGGCCATGGGCCTGCTGATCGGGGCGCTGGTGCTGGGCTCGGCCAGCGCGCACGCCCTGCGGGCCTTGTCGGGCACCCTGCCCTGGCCCAGCCTGATGCTGGGCGTGGCCGCGCTGGCGGCGGCCGGCGGCCTGCTGCTGTACTGGGGCACGGGCGACGCACCAGCCACGGTGGCGCGGGTGAGCACGCTGCAATGGCGGGCGCTGGGCGTGATCTGGACCGACCGGCGCGTGCGCAGCTCGGTGCTGGGCTACTTCGGCCACATGTGGGAGCTGTACACGCTGTGGGTGCTGGTGCCGCTGATCCTGGCCACGCGGCTGCAGGGCACCGACCTGTCATGGGCGGCGTTTGGGGTGATCGGTTCGGGCGCGCTGGGCTGCGCGGTGGGCGGCTGGCTGGCGCTGCACTGGGGCAGCGCGCGGGTGGCGGGCACGCAACTGGCCACCAGTGGGCTGTGCTGCCTGCTGGCGCCCTGGGCCATGGCGGCACCGGATGCGCTGTTTGCGCTGTGGCTGCTGGTGTGGGGCACCACCGTGGCGGGCGATTCGCCGCAGTTTTCCACGCTCACGGCGCGCAACGCGCCACCGGCCCTGGTGGGCAGCGTGCTGACGCTGGCCAACAGCGCGGGCTTTGCGCTGTCGATCGTGAGCATCTTGCTGTTCGTGGCGCTGGCCCGCCACGTGCCACTGGCCCATTTGCTGCCCTGGCTGGCCGTGGGGCCGGCGCTGGGCCTGTGGGCCCTGCGGCCTTTGTGGGCAGCCGACCGCCAGCCAGTTGGCTGACGCACAATCGCCTCACACCCAACCCAGTTCTTAACGGAGTTTGCCCATGCCCCTTCGCGCCACCAAGATCGTTGCCACCCTTGGCCCCGCCTCCAGCTCGCCCGAGATGCTGGAAGCAATGATTCGAGCGGGGGTGAACGTGGTGCGACTGAACTTCTCGCACGGCACGGCGCAAGACCACATCGACCGCGCCACCCTGGTGCGCGAAGCCGCGCAGCGCGCCGGGCGCGAGGTGGGCATCATGGCCGACCTGCAGGGCCCCAAGATCCGCGTGGGCAAGTTCGCGGCTGGCAAGGTGATGCTGGAGTCGGGCCAGCCCTTTGTGCTGGACGCCTCGCGCGCCGAGCCCGGTGACATCGGCGGCGTGGGCCTGGACTACAAGGAACTGCCACGCGACGTGAAGGCCGGTGACACCTTGCTGCTGAACGACGGCCTGATCGTGCTCACGGTGGACCAGGTGGCGGGCCACGCGGTGCACACCACGGTGAAGGTGGGCGGCGAGTTGTCGAACAACAAGGGCATCAACAAGCAGGGCGGCGGCCTGACTGCGCCAGCGCTCACGGCCAAGGACATGGAAGACCTCAAGGTCGCCATGAACCTGAAGGCCGACTACGTGGCGGTGAGCTTCCCGAAGAACGCCACCGACATGGAACTGGCGCGCCAGTTGTGCAACGTGGCCTCCACCGACGGCCACAAGCCCGGGCTGATCGCCAAGATCGAGCGCGCCGAGGCCATTCCTGAACTGGCCAACATCCTGAAGGTGTCGGACGGCATCATGGTGGCTCGCGGCGACCTGGCAGTGGAGGTGGGCAACGCCGCCGTGCCGGCGCTGCAAAAACGCATGATCAAGCTCGCGCGTGAGATGGACAAGGTGGTGATCACCGCCACGCAAATGATGGAGAGCATGATCCAGAACCCGGTGCCCACCCGCGCCGAGGTGAGCGACGTGGCCAACGCCGTGCTGGATGGCACCGACGCGGTGATGCTCAGCGCCGAGACCGCCGCCGGCAAGTACCCGCTGGAGACGGTGCAGCAGATGGCCGCCATCTGCCAGGAAGCCGAGAAGACCGACTACGACCCGCTGGACGACGACTTCGTGGGCGCGCACTTCACCCGAATTGACCAGGCCATCGCCATGGGCGCGCTGTTCACCGCGCACCACCTCAAGGCCAAGGCCATCGTGGCCCTGACCGACTCGGGCTCCACCGCGCTGTGGATGAGCCGGCACAACGTGCGCATGCCCATCTACGCCGTGACCTCCAAGCTGGCCACGCAGCGCAAGATGACGCTCTACCGCAACGTGCGCCCGCTGCACATGGAGACCAGCACCGACCGCGACACCGCGCTGGCCCAGGCCGAGGCCGACCTGAAGAGCCGCGGCGTGATGCAAAGCGGCGACGTGTACGCCATCACCGTGGGCGAGCCCATGGGCCAGCCCGGCGGCACCAACACGCTCAAGATTTGCCGGGCGCGCTGAGCGGGGCGGCTGCCTGGGCCGCCGCTAAAATCGCCGGTTACCAACCGGTTACCAACCGATCACTCCAACCGCTTTAGGGGAATCACATGGCGCTCGTTTCCATGCGCGAACTGCTCGACCACGCCGCCGCCAACGGCTACGGCATTCCGGCTTTCAACGTCAACAACCTCGAGCAGGTGCAAGCCGTGATGGCCGCCGCCGACGAAGTGGGCGCCCCGGTCATCCTGCAGGCCAGCGCCGGTGCCCGCAAGTACGCTGGTGAGTCCTTCATCAAGCACCTCATCCAGGCCGCCACCGAGGCCTACCCGCACATCCCCCTGGTCATGCACCAGGACCACGGCACCAGCCCCAAGGTCTGCGCCGGCGCCATTGACCTGGGCTTCGGCTCGGTGATGATGGACGGCTCGCTGATGGAAGACGGCAAGACCCCCTCCAGCTTCGACTACAACGTCGACGTCACCCGCAAGGTGGTGGAGATGGCCCACCAGGTGGGCGTCACCGTGGAAGGCGAACTCGGCTGCCTGGGCAACCTGGAAACCGGTGACGCCGGCGAAGAAGACGGCATCGGCGCCGAAGGCAAGCTGGACCACAGCCAGATGTTGACCGACCCCGAAGAGGCCGCCCAGTTCGTGAAGGCCACCCAGCTCGACGCCCTGGCCATCGCCATCGGCACCAGCCACGGCGCCTACAAGTTCAGCCGCCCGCCCACCGGCGACATCCTGGCCATCTCGCGCGTGAAGGAAATCCACGCCCGCATCCCCAACACCCACCTGGTGATGCACGGCTCCTCCAGCGTGCCGCAGGAACTGCGCGCCATCATCAACCAGTACGGCGGCGCCATGAAGGAAACCTACGGCGTGCCGGTGGCCGAGATTCAGGAAGCCATCAAGCACGGTGTGCGCAAGATCAACATCGACACCGACATCCGCATGGCCATGACCGGCGCGGTGCGCAAGTTCCTGGCCGAGAACCCCGAGAAGTTCGACATGCGCGAGTGGATGAAGCCCGCCCGCGAAGCCGCCAAGGCCGTGTGCAAGCAGCGCTACCTCGAATTCGGTTGCGAAGGCCAGGGCGCCAAGATCAAGGGCCTGACCCTGGTGGACATGGCCGCCAAGTACGCCAAGGGCGAACTGGCCCAGCTGGTGAAGTAAAGGCAAACCGACCGGTTCTTGCGATAATCGCCCCGAACTGCACGAGGCCCGTTGGCGTTCAACGGGCCTTTTTCTTGGTACCTCCTGTTGCCCCACCGCCATGACGACTGCCCTGCACACCTCGGCCCTGACTTCCCTGCCCCTGCTGGCGCGCGGCAAGGTGCGCGACAACTACGCCGTGGGCGATGACCGCATCCTCATGGTGGCGTCCGACCGCATCAGCGCCTTTGACGTGATCATGGGCGAGCCCATCCCCGGCAAGGGCGAGCTGCTGACCCAGCTCTCGCTGTTCTGGTTTGACCAGCTTGGCCCCAAGGGCCTCAACATTTGCCCCATCCACCTCACCGGCGAAGCGCCCGAGAGCGCGGTGTCGCCCGAGGAAGTGCCGCAGGTCAAGGGCCGCTCGATGCTGGTGCAGCGCCTCAAGCCCATTCCGGTGGAGGCCGTGGTGCGCGGCTACCTCGCCGGCAGTGGCTGGAAGGAATACCAGGAAAGCCGCTCGGTCTGCGGCGTGAAGCTGCCCGAGGGCCTGCAGAACGCCTCGAAACTGCCCGAGCCCATCTACACCCCGGCCGCCAAGGCCGAGCTGGGCGAGCACGACGAAAACATCACCTACGAACAAACGGTGGCCATGGTGGGTGCCGACGTGGCCGCCCAGATCCGCGACTACGCCATCGCGCTGTACAAGGCCGCCGCCGAGATCGCCGCGAAGAAGGGCATCATCATTGCCGACACCAAGTTCGAGTTCGGCCTGAACGCGCAAGGCCAGGTGGTGCTGATGGACGAGGTGCTCACCCCCGACAGCTCGCGCTACTGGCCTGCCGAGAGCTACGTGGTGGGCCAGAACCCGCCCAGCTACGACAAGCAGTTCCTGCGCGACTGGCTGGAAACCGCCAAGGTGAACGGCCAGCCCTGGGACAAGACCCCGCCCGCACCGCGCCTGCCGCGCGAGGTCATCGAGAAAACCGCCGCCAAGTACCAGGAAGCGCTGACGCGCCTGGTGGGCTAAAGCCCGGCGGTGGCCGGCCCCGTGACGCGGGGCCGGTTGTCTGTTGAATCAGCTCAACACCACGCTGGAGAGGCGGCGGCGGTAGGTGGCCACGGTGGGGTCTTCGGGCGGCACCTGGCCTTCGGCCACCTTGGGCTTGGGCGGCTCGATCACGTCGAGGATGGCGATGTAGGTGCGGCGCGCCACGTCGTCGTTCCAGGTCTTGTCGCGCATCAGGATTTCCAGCAGCTCGTCCATGGCGGCGGTCCACTGGCCGTAAGCGAACAGCAACTGGGCCAGGGCGAAGCGGGCGTCGAAATCGCGCTTGTTGGTGGCGATGCGGGCCTGCAGCTCGGCCGCGCGGGCGTCGGGGTCGATGCCGTCCTGCGCGTCGCGGGCGGCCATCCAGCGCTGCAGCGAATCGAGGCGGCGCACGCCCGATGCCTTGGCGATCACCGGGGCGAAGGCCACCTTGGCGTCGTCGTCCAGGCCCAGCTCCAGCAGCAGCTTCACCAGGTCAAAACGGGCGTCGTCGTTCTCGGGGTCGGCCTGCACGGCGGCCTGCAGCTTCTCCAGCGCGGCCTCGGTGTCGCCTTCCAGCAAGGCTTCCTGTGCCTGCTCTTCCTCGGCCTGGGCCTCCAGTTCGTTGGCGGCGGGCAGGTGCTTGTCAAGGAAGGCCTTGATCTGGCCCTCGGGCAGCGCGCCCATGAAACCGTCCACCGGCTGCCCGTTCATGAGCAGCACACAGGTGGGGATGCTGCGAATGCCGAAGGCAGCGGCCAGTTGCTGCTCTTGATCGGAATCGATCTTCACCAGCTTGAAGCGGCCGGCGTATTCGGCTTCCACCTTTTCCAGGAGGGGGCCGATCACTTTGCAGGGGCCGCACCAGGGGGCCCAGAAGTCCACCAGCACGGGCGTGTGCATGGAGGCTTCAATGACCTCGGCTTCGAAATTGGCGATGGTGACGTTGATCATGGCGGCTCGGCTCGAAACGGGGACGAAACGTAAAATCGCCACTTTACCGGAGCCGCCCTCGGCTTCCGAGCCCCTTCCCACCCCGACACCGCCCTGGCGCACGCGCCCCGGCAGAAAGCCCCCCATGAACGCCATCTCCGTGGGCGTGGTCATGGGTTCCAGCAGCGACTGGGACACCATGCAACACGCCGTGCAGATCCTCAAGGACTTCGGCATCGCGCACGAGGCCCGCGTGGTCTCGGCCCACCGCATGCCCGACGACATGTTCGCCTACGCCGAAGCCGCCGTGGGCCGGGGCCTGAAGGCCATCATCGCTGGCGCCGGCGGCGCGGCCCACCTGCCCGGCATGATCGCCTCCAAAACCGTGGTGCCGGTGCTGGGTGTGCCGGTGCAGACCAAGGCCCTGTCGGGCGTGGACTCGCTGCACAGCATCGTGCAGATGCCCAAGGGCGTGCCAGTGGCCACCTTCGCCATCGGCGCGGCCGGCGCGGCCAACGCCGCGCTGTTTGCCGTGGCCATGCTGGCCAACGAAGACCCGGCCCTGCGCGAGAAGCTGCTGGCCTTCCGTGCGCAGCAGACCGAAGCCGCCCGCGCCATGACGCTTCCCGTTTGAACCCAAGACCCATGAGCCAAAAGACCCTTCTGCCCGGCGCCCTGTCCGACCGCGGCCAACAGATGACCCTGGGCGTGATGGGCGGCGGCCAGCTCGGCCGCATGTTCGTGCAGGCCGCGCAGGCAATGGGCTATTTCACGGCGGTGCTCGATCCCGACCCGGCCAGCCCAGCCGGCCTGATCAGCCACCACCACATCAAGACCGCGTACGACGACGAGCAGGGCCTGGCCCAGCTCATGCAGCGCTGCGACGCCATCACCACCGAGTTCGAAAACGTGCCCGCGCCCGCGCTGGTCACGCTGGGCGCGCACCGGCCGGTGGCGCCCTCGGCCAAGTGCGTGGGCATCGCGCAAGACCGCATCAAGGAAAAGGCCCACTTCGCGCAGGCCGCCGCCATCAGCGGCGTGGCCCCGGGCCCGAACGCGGCCATCGAGACCGAGGCCGACCTGGCCCAGGTGCCCGACCACCTCTTCCCCGGCATCCTGAAAACCGCCCGCCTGGGCTACGACGGCAAGGGCCAGGTGGGCGTGGCCAGCCGCGCCGATCTGGCCAGCGCCTGGCAAGGCCTGGGCAGCGTGGCCTGCGTGCTGGAGAAGCGCCTGCAACTGGTGTCGGAATGCTCGGTGATCGTGGCGCGCGGCGCCGACGGGCAGGCCGTGAGCTTTCCGGTGCAGAAGAACACCCACATCGACGGCATCCTGGCGCTGACCGAGGTGTTCGAAGGCGCCGTGCCGGCCGATCTGGCCCAGCGCGCCCAGGCCGCCACCCTGGCCATTGCCCAGCACCTGAACTACGTGGGCGTGCTGTGCGTGGAGTACTTCGTGGTGAAGAACGAGGCCGGCGCCCTGGACCTGGTGGTCAACGAAATGGCCCCGCGCCCGCACAACAGCGGCCACTACACGCAGAACGCCTGCGACCTGTCGCAGTTCGAGGCGCAGGTGCGCGCCCTGGCCGGCCTGCCCCTGCCCACCCCGCGCCAGCACAGCCCGGCGATCATGGTGAACCTGCTGGGCGACCTCTGGTTCAACCCCAACGGCGTGCGCCCGCAGGCCAGCGCCGAGGCGGTGTCGCCGCCCTGGGCGCAGGTGCTGGCCCTGCCCGGCACCCACCTGCACCTGTACGGCAAGCTCAGCGCGCGCCCCGGCCGCAAGATGGGCCACCTCAACATCACTGGCCCCAGCGTGGCCGCCGTGCGCGAGACCACCGCGCGCGTCCTGGCCCTGCTGGGCCTGCCGGCCCTGGTGGGCTGACCCGCCATGCCGCTGCTGCTGCAAGCGCAAGCCCCCGCCGCCATTGAGCAGGCCGCGCAGCGCCTGGCCAGCGGCTCGCTGGTGGGCATGCCCACCGAAACCGTGTACGGCCTGGCCGCCGATGCCGACAACGCCACGGCCGTGAGCCAGGTGTTCGCCGCCAAGGGCCGCCCGGCCGACCACCCGCTCATCGTGCACCTGGCCCCCGGCGAGGGCGAGCACGGCTGGCGCGCGGGCGTTTCGCACTACGCGCACAGCGTGCCCGACTTCGCCTGGCGCCTGATGGAGGCCTGCTGGCCTGGCCCGCTCACCCTCATCCTGCCGCGCCGGCCCGAGGTGGCCGCCGTGGCCGCAGGCGGGCAAAGCTCGGTGGGCCTGCGCTGCCCTTCACACCCGGTGGCGCAGGCGCTGCTGAGCGCCGCCGCGCGCCACGGCGTGCACGGCGTGGCCGCCCCCAGCGCCAACCGCTTTGGCCGCGTGAGCCCCACCACCGCCGCCCACGTGGCCAGCGAGTTCGAGGCACTGGGCGATGCCGAGCTGCTGATCCTGGACGGCGGGGCCTGCCCGGTGGGCATTGAGTCCACCATCGTCGATGCCTCGCGTGGCGTGCCGGTGCTCATGCGCCCCGGCATGATCACGCCCGAACAATTGCAGGCCGTGGCCGGCCAGCCCATTCGCGCCCGCGACGAGGCCGCGCCCAAGGCCTCGGGCACGCTGGCCTCGCACTACGCGCCCAGCGCCAAGGTGCGCCTGATGGACGCCCAGGCCCTGCAAGCCGCGCTCGATTTGCTGGGGCCTGACGCCCGGCACATCGCGGTGTACGCGCGCACCCCGCTCAAGGCCGCACGCGGCGTGACCCTGCGCCCCATGCCGCTTGACGCGGCCGCCTGCGCACAAGACCTGTTCGCCGCCCTGCGCGAACTGGACGCCAGCGGCGTGAAGCTGATCTGGGTGGAAACGCCGCCCGCCGCGCCCGAGTGGGACGGCGTGCGCGACCGCCTGCAGCGCGCCGCCGCCTGAGCGGCCACGCCTGGGCCGGCTTACTTCCAGCCTTTGGCCACAAGGGCCTGCACCACGGTTTGCGCCATCAGCTCGTTGGTGCGCGGGGTGCCGTGGAAGTTGTCGGAGAACACATAGGTTTGCCACCAGCCGGCGGCGGTCTCGCCAACGGGCAGCGGCGGCGTGTCCAGCAGCGTGGCGGTGCAATTGGCGATGTCGTAGGTGGGCAGGCCCGAACTGTCAGTGCCCACGCGCGGGCACGCCGGCGTGGTGGCGTTGGTGAGGCCATAACTGGCCGGCGCGCTCACCCACTGGTTGAGCGAGGCGTAGAAATCCACAATGGCCACGCGCGACTGCGCGCCCAGGCGCGAGCGCAACTGGGCGTTGAAAGCCTGCACCCAGGCATTGACCAGGGCCTTCACGTCCGCCGCCACGGCTTCGCCGTCGCCGGGCGAGGCGCCCGGCTGGCTGTTCACTTGCAGAGCCACGCCGGCCAGCACCGCGAGGAAGCGCGGCGTCACGGTCACGTCGGGCACGGTGAGCACCACCACGCGGCTGGCGTCGCGGTTGAGCGCGTGGGTGGTGATGGCATCGGCCAGCTTGTCGGCCAGGCGCTGCATGTAGAGGGTGCCCACGGCGGGCAGGGTGCCTGCACCGGTGATTTCCTGGGGCGTGAGCAGTTCACCCGCCAGCGTGGTGAAGGCCAGGCCGCTGTCACCGCCCGCCGCCAGGTACTTGCCCGTCAGGTCGGCCACGTCGTTGCCACCGCCGTCCACCAGCAAGAGCTGGTCGGGGCTGTAGGGCTTCTCGGACGCCAGCGTGGCGAGCTGCTGCACCACCGAGAAGGGCGTGGTGTCGCCCACCAGGCCCTCGGGGTTGATGCGCGCCCCACCCACGCCATAGCTGGTGCAGGCCGTGGCCGTGGGGTTGGCCACCACCAGGCTGGCGCTCTGCGCGATGTAGCGCGGGCACAGGGCGGGCGCACCCACCGAACTCGTCACCCGCTCGGTCCAGATGGCGTTGCCCTGCACGGTGAACTTGAGGCCAGAAAAAGTGCCACTGTCGGCGAGGCTGTCGCCCACCACTTTCACCGACGAGGTGGTGACCGGTGGCGGGTTGTCCCCGCCGCCGCACGCCACCAACAGCCCCGTCACCGCTGCCACTGCCCACCACCGCACTTGCCGCATCGTTTGTCTCCAATTGAATTGCACAAAGTGGAATTGCGTCCCCATGCTAGGGGACGGACACCGGCGGCGAACAGCGGGTTTTTGCGGGGGCCGGCCGCCCCCGGTGTGCCTCAGGCGTCCAGCACCAGCCGCGCCGAGCGGCAGTGCGAGACGCAAATCATCATGGACTTGTTGGCCGCCCGCTCCGACTTGGTGAGGATGTGGTCGTGGTGGTCCACCTCCCCCTCGATCACGCGGGTCTCGCAGGCACCGCACACGCCTTCGCGGCAACTGAAGGCCGGGTCGCCACCCGCCTCCAGCATGGCGTCCAGCAGCGACACGCCTGCTGGCACCGCGAAGGTCTTGCCCGATTGGCGCAACTCCACCGTGTACGCGCCCGCTGCCGGGGCGGGTGCCTCGGCAGTGGGCGCGGCGGCGAAGCGCTCCAGGTGAACATGGGTCTGGCCCAGGGCCTCGCAGGCGCGCTCGAAGGCGTCGAGCATGGGGCCGGGGCCGCAGGAATAGAAGTGCGTGTCGGCGGGGCGGCCGGCCAGCAGGGCCTGCAAGTCGGGCGGGCCACCGTGCTCATCGTCGAAGCGCAGGCTCACCCGCAGGGCGCCGCCCGAGCGCTCGCGCTCAGCCTCGATGGCCTGCAGAAAAGCGGCCTCGCGCCGCGAGCGGGCGCAGTAGATCAACTGAGCCGGCCGGCCCAGCGCCACCAGGCGGCGGCACATGGCCAGCAGGGGCGTGATGCCGATGCCCCCGGCCAGCAGCACCGATTGCGGCGCGGCCTCGTCCAGCCGGAAGTGGTTGCGCGGCGCACCGATGGTGATGACCTGACCCACGCGCAACTGCTCGTGCACGTAGCGTGAGCCGCCTCGGCTGCGCGGGTCGTTCAGCACGGCCACCACGTAGCGGTGGCACTCGCCGGGGTTGGTGAGCGAGTAGCTGCGCACCATGCCGTTGCCCAGGTGCAGGTCAATGTGGGCGCCGGCCTCGACCTCGGGCCAGCGCTCGCCCTCAGGGGCGGGCCGCAGTTCGACGCTGATGATGCCGCGGGCTTCGTGGCGCAGGTTGAACACCAGCGCCTGCAAGGTGGGGGAAGACATGAGCAGAGGGAGAAAGAAAAAGAAAACGGGGCCCCGGCTGGGGCCCCGGGCCTCACATGATGTGCAGGCCACCGTCCACCAGCAGCGTGGTGCCGGTGATGAACGATGCCTCGCGCGATGACATCCAGAGGATAGGCCAGGCGATCTCTTCGGGGTCGGCCCAGCGGCCGATGAGCGAGGTGTCGCGCCGCTCACCCTTGAGCTGCTCCACGCTCTTGCCGGCCGTCTGCGCCCGGCCGACGTGAAAGTCGGTGAGCGTGGAGCCAGGGCAGACCGCGTTGGCGCGCACGCCATTGGGCGATTCCTCAAAGGCCAGCGAGCGGGTGTAGGCGAGCTGCGCGGCCTTGGTGGCGTCGTACAGCGCCATGCCCTTGCGGCCCGTGACGGCGTAGCAAGACGAGACGTTCACGATGCTGCCCTGGCCTGATGCGCGCAGCGCCGGCAGCGCCGCGCGGCAGTAGTTGGACATGCCCACCAGGTTCACCGCCACCATGGCCTGCCACTCGGCGGGCGTGGCGTTGGCGGCGGCGCTGTAGTTGCGCATGGCGGCGTTGTTCACCAGGGCGTCCAGCCCGCCCCAGGCGGCCACGGCCTGGTCCACCGCCGCCTGGGCGGCGGCCTCGTCGCTCACGTCGGCGGCCACGGTGAGCACGCGGGCATCGGGGTGGGCCTGAAGCAGCGCGGCCTGGGTGCGGGCCAGGGCCTGGGCGTCGGCGTCCACCAGCAGCACGGCCGCGCCCTCTTGCACGAACACGCGCGCCGTGGCCGCGCCGATGCCGCCACCGCCACCGGTGATGAGGGCGCGGCGGCCCGCCATTCTGGGTTCGCTCATGCCGCTCACTCCGCCTTGGCGCCGGTGTCTTTGATGACCTGGCCCCAGCGCGTGATCTCGGTGCGGATCCAGTCGCTGAACTGCTTGGGCGAGCTAGCCACCACGTCGAACTCCATTTCGACCAGGCGCGCCTTCACCTCGGGCGAGTTGAGGATCTTGACCATCTCCTGGTTGTAGCGGTTGACGATGTGGGCAGGCGTGCCGGCCGGGGCCAGGAAGCCGATCCACGAGGTGGCCTCAAAGTCCTTCAGGCCCGACTCGCTGAGCGTGGGGATATCGGGCGTGCTGGGGAAGCGCTTGTGGCCAGAGGTGGCCAGCAGCTTGAGCTTGCCTTCCTTCACGAAGCCCTGCACGTTGCCGGGCACGAAGAAGCCGGCCTGCACATTGCCCGCCACCAGGTCGGCCACGGCGGGGCCGGCGCCACGGTAGGGGATGTGGGTCATGCGAAAGCCGGCGGCCGACTTCATCATTTCCATGGTCAGGTGCGAGGCGCTGCCCATGGACACCGAGCCGTAGGAGTACTTGCCCGGGTTGGCCTTGGCCTTGGCGATGAAGTCTTGCACCGAGGTGATGCCGGTGGCGGGGTTCACCACCAGGTACTGCGGGGCCTTCACCGCCAGGGTGATGGGCGCCAGGTCTTTGGTGGGGTCGAACGGCATCTTGTCGAACAAGGTGACGTTGATCGCCAGCGGCCCGTTGTAGCCCACCAGCAGGGTGTGGCCATCAGGCGCCGAACGCACCACGTCCAGCGCGCCGATGTTGCCGCCCGCGCCGCCTTTGTTCTCCACCACGAAGGGTTGGCCAAACACCTCTTGCAGCTTGGGCGCCACGATGCGGGCCAGCACGTCGTTGGTGCTGCCCACGATGGGCACCACGATGCGCACCGGCTTGCTGGGCGCCCAGTCCGCCTGGGCCCAGGCCGCGCCGCACGCCAAGGTGGTGCCCAGGGCGATGGCCGCCGCCGCGGCGAGTTGTCGGAAGTTCTTCATGGTTGTCTCCTGTGTTGTCGTGGGGAAAAAGTGGCCGGGGCTCAGAGGCTGATCACCGGCTTGTCCAGGCTGTCGGCCAGTTGCTCGCGGGCCCATTCCACCGGGTCTTGCTCGCGCGGCAGCAGCACGCCGGCCGGGCGCACGCGCTGCACGCTGGCGTCCAGGGCGGGCGGGGTGTGGCCCTCTTGCAAGCCCAGCGCGGCCTCTTGCAGCATGCGCCGCGCCATCACGATGGCCTTGTCGGTGGGCAGCAGTTGCTCGGCCTCGTGGTCTTGAATGGGGCCCATGCTTTCCTGCAGCGAATAGTCTTGTGCCGAGAAGCCGAACACGCCGCTATACGAGCGCTTTTCCTGCTGGGCCACGCGGTCGATCATGTAGTCGTTGTCGCGGTTGGCCTTGGGCACGAAGCTGCCCGGGGCTTCGTACTCCACGTGAATGCCCTGGCCGGCTCGCATGGCGTCCAGCTCTTCTTGCGTGAGCGGGCGGTGCGGTTGCCAGTTGATGCTCCAGGCCCAGCAATTTTCGTCGTCAATGGGCACCCACACGTGGCCGCCCAGGGCGTGCTCGCCGAACGGGGCGATCAGCGTGAACCAGGGGAACAGCCACTGGGTGATGCGCCAGTAGTAGCTGTCGGGCTCGCCGTTGCGGCGGCCAAACAGGCTCAGGCCGAAGGGCTGCTTCTCGATCTCGAACACCACGTTGCCGTCGGCCTTGATGTAGTCCAGTGCCTTCACGCCTTGGTGCATGGGGTCGGTGTCCACCTCGTAGCGATGCACGTACGACACGTGCGCCGTGTCGATGCCGCCCTCCATGGCCTGCAGCCAGTTGGAGTACTGCAGGCGCTTGGACACGAACACGTGCTCGGGCGGCAGGGTGCACCACTCCAGCTCGGGCGGGGCGGGCTGCTCGTTGGCGGGGCCCATGTAGGTCCACACAATGCCGCCGCGCTCGATGCAGGGGTAGCCCTTGATGTGCATGCGCGCACAGGCCTGGGGAGAAGACGGCACGTCCACGCAGTGGCCCATGCCGTCGAACTTCACGCCGTGGTAGGCGCAGCGGATGCCGTTTTCTTCATTGCGGCCGAAGTACAGCGACACGCCACGGTGCGAGCAGAACTCGCTGATCAGGCAGGCCTGGCCGTCGCTGTTGCGAAAGGCCAGCAGCTTCTCGCCCAGCAGCTTCACGCGCACCTGCGGGCCATCGGGCTCGGCGATCTCGCTGGACATGAGCGCGGGCACCCAATAACGGCGCAGCAGGTTGCCCATGCGGGTGCCGGGGCCGACGCGGGTCAGGGTTTCGGACATTTCTTTGTTCATGGTGTTCTCCTCGGGGGGCGGGGCGACGGGGTCAAATCTGTACGCCTGTTGAGACGACAGTCCATTATGGAAATGCGATTTGATCCAAGTCAAAGAAAATGAACACAATGTCCACACAGCGGACAAAATCACCCTAAAGTCGAGGGCTTGGCCCCGCCCAGCACCACCATGGAACCGAAAAACAAAGACACCGAGGGCGTGCGCGCTGTCGACCGCGCGCTCGACATCCTGCTGGCCTTTCGCCAGGGCGACCGCAGCCTGAGCGCCAGCGAATTGCTCAAGCGGGTGGACCTGAGCCGCCCCACGCTGTACCGCCTGTTGCGCACGCTGGAGATGCGCGGCTTCATCCTTGCCTCGGGTGAGCCGCAGCGCTTTCAGCTAGGGCCGTCGGTGGCGCACCTGGCGCACGTGTGGGGCTCGGGCACCAACCTGGCCGATCTGGCGCAGCCGGTGATGCGCCGCCTGTGGGAGACCACCGGCGAGACCGTGGCCCTGCTGCTGCTGCGCGGCAGTGAGCGCGTGTGCGTGGCCGAACTGCCCAGCCCCCAGCCCCTGAGCTTCAAGCGCGGCGTGGGCCACAGCGAAAACGTGGTCAACGGCGCCAGTGGCCGGGCCATCCTGGCCTTTGTGCCCGATGCCGAGCCCTATCTGCAAGACAAGGTGCCGGCCGCGCAACTGCCCGCGCTGCGCCAGGCGCTGGTGCGCATCCGCGACCAGGGCTACGCCATCAGCCGCGACGAACTCATCAAAGGCGCGGTGGCCATGGCCGCCCCGGTGTTCGCGGGCGACCAGCGCGTGCTGGGATCGCTGGCGGTGTACGGCCCCAGCGCGCGGGTGGACGACGCCGCCATGGAGCGCATCGTGGCCCTGCTGGGCGAGGCCGCGCACGAACTCTCAGCCCTGGCCGGCGCGGGCTGAGGCCTCAGCCCGGCGGGCGCCGGCCAAAGCGCAGCTTCATCACCAGGATGGCCAGCGCCAGGGCCAGGGTGATGGCGTTGGCCACCACCACCGGCCAGGCGCGCAGGCTCAGGCCGTACAGCAGCCACAGCGCCACCCCCAGGGTGAAGGCGCTGTACATGCCCAGCGAAATGCCGCTCACGTCGCGCGTGCGGAAGGTCAGCCAGGCCTGCGGCACGAAGCTGGCCGTGGTGAGGAAAGCGGCGGCGAAGCCAACGGGTTCGGCCCAGTTCATGGCGCGGCGTCCGACAGGTTGGCCGCCCACTCCACCAGCGCCTCCAGCGCCGGGCGCGCCGCGCTGGCGTTGGGGTGGTTGACGAAGCCCACCACCGCGTAACGCACACCCCCCGGGCCGTTCACGTAGCCGGCCACGCCCACCACGTCGCGCAGCGTGCCCGTTTTCAGCCAGGCGTTGGCGTGCGCGGCCTGGCGCGGGTCGCGCCCGTAGCGCTGGGCCGTGCCCTGCACACCGGCCAGCGACAGGCTTTGAATGAACTGCTGCCCCTGCGGGTGGCGCGCGGCGTGGCGCAACAGGCCCGCCAGCGCCTCGGACGTTAGGCGCTCGTCGCGCGACAGGCCCGAGCCGTTGTCCAGCACCGGCTGGGGCAAGCGCTCGCCAAAGGTGCGCCGCCACCAGCCGGCCACCACGGTGCGGGCGCGCTCGAAGCTGCTGCGCGGGGCGGCGGCGGGCGCGGGCTGGGGCACCGGGTCGGGCGCGAGCTGGCCCAGGGTGAGGAACACCTGCTGCGCCATCACGTTGTTGCTCCACTGGTTCACGTCGGTGATGATGTCCGCCAGCGGCAGCGAGCGCGCCTCGTGCAACAAGGTGGCCCCAGGCGGGGTGAGCCCGCCGCGCACCACACCCGTGAGCAGGCCGCCGCTGGCGCGCCAGATGCCTTCAAACGCCCGCGCCGCGTAGCTGCCTGGCTCTTGGTAGGCCACCGGCCACTGCAGCTCACCACAGGCGGCCGGGTAGCGCCCGGCGAAGCGAATGGCGTCCGGGCGGCCGAAATCGGCGCGCAGGCCGCTGCGCCAGTCGCCACAGCGGCCCTGGCCCAGGGGCACGGTGGCGTCAATGGCCACGCGGGCCAGGGGCGGCTCGCTCACCACCCGCGCCACGCCGGCGGCCGAGTCGGGCACGAAGCGCAGCAGCACTGACTTGAAGTTCACCAGCAGCGCGTCGGGCGTGGCGTTGTAGGGCCGCAGGGCCTCGCCGTCGAAGGCGCCGGGGTCGCGCTCGGGCACATCGAAGGCGCTGTGGTCCAGCACCATGTCGCCCAAAATCACCGACACCCCGCGTGCGCGCAGCGCCCCAAACGCTTCTTGCAGCCGCTCAATCACCAGCTTGGGGTCGCCGCCGCCGCGCACGTACAGGTTGCCGCGCAGGGCGCCGTTGTCCACCACACCATCGGTGTAGAAACCGGTGCGCCAGGTGTAGTCAGCCCCCAGCAAATCAATGGCCGCGTAGGTGGTGACCAGCTTCATCACCGAGGCCGGGTTCACCGGCTCGCCGGCCTGGTGGCGCAGCTTCACCGCGCCGCCCGAGTCCACCGCCACCACCAGGGCCGACATGGCCGAGGGCGGCACCTGGGCGCGCTGCAAGGCGCCGTTCACCGAGGCCGGCAAGGGCTCGCGAAATTGCGCGCAGGCCGGCAGGGCCAGGCAGAGCCACAAGCCCGCGACCAGGCGCGAGCGTGTCCACAAACGAAAGCGGTCAGCGAGGCGGGGCATCGCGGCATTATCGACCTGCCCCATGACCGGCGTGGCCGATAATCCGCCGATGCCCCTGCCGCCCCCACCGCCCCGCTTCCTGGCCATTGAAACCAGCACCGACACCCTGTCGCTGGCGCTGGGCACCGGGCAGCCGGGCGACCCGGTGTGGGCCCACAGCGGCCCGGGCGCGGCGCAGGCCTCGGCCACGCTGCTGCCCGCCGTGCAACACCTGCTGACCGAGGCCGGCTGGGCCTTGGCCGACCTCAGCGCCATCGCTTTTGCCCGAGGCCCCGGCTCGTTCACCGGCCTGCGCACCGCCTGCGCCGTGGCGCAGGGCCTGGCCTATGGCATCCGCACCGACGCCCACCCCGAAGGCCTGCCCGTGCTGCCGGTGGACACGCTGCTGGTGCTGGCCGAAGAAGCCCGCCACGCCCACGAGGCCGACGGCCTGTCCGCGCCCCGCACCCTCGTGCCCCTTCTGGACGCGCGCATGAACGAGATCTACCTGGCGGCCTACGCCCTCACGCCGTCAGGCCTTGAGGCCGTGGCACCCGCCCGCCTGTGCGCGCCCGAGGCCCTGGCCAACTGGCTGGCCCAGCCACCGGTGCAGGCCGACGATCACATCCTGCTGGCCGGCAACGCCTTCACCCCTTACGCCGAGCGCCTGGCCCACGCACCCGGCCAGCGCCGCACCGCCCTGCCCACCGCCACCGCGCTGCTGCGCCTGGCCCCGGCCCTGTTCGCCCAGGGTGCGGCCGTGCCCGCCAGCCAGGCCATGCCGCTGTATGTGCGCGACAAGGTGGCCCAAACGACCGCCGAGCGCGAGCAACGCGCCCAGGGGGCCACGCCGTGAACACCACCGCCACGGCCTTGCGCTGGCCCGAGCCCGTTACCGCCTCGCCCGCGCGGCGCGTGCACTTCGTGCCCATGCGCGAAGACGCGCTGGACGCCGTGCACGCGGTGGAGGTCACCGCCTATGCCCACCCCTGGAACCGCCGGCATTTCCACGATTCGTTGCACTCGGGCTACCCGGCCGTGATGCTGCTGGGTGAGCCCCTGCCCGGCGACGCCGGCCTGCCCACCGTGCCCGGCGGAGAGGTGCTTATCGGCTACCTCGTGGCCATGCCCGGCGTGGAAGAGGTGCACCTGCTCAACATCACCGTGGCCCCGGTGCACCAGCACCAGGGCTGGGCGCGGCTCATGCTGGACGCGCTGGTCACCTGGTCGCGCGGACAAGGCGCCAACACCCTGTGGCTGGAGGTGCGACAAAGCAATGCCCCCGCGCGGCGCCTGTACGAACGCTACGGTTTTCGGCAAGTGGGCGTGCGCCGCGGCTACTACCCGGTGAGCAGCTTCGAGCGCGAAGACGCCATCGTCATGAGCCTGGGCATCGGAGGCCAGCCATGAGCGAGCCCGACACCAGTTACGTGGCCCAGCTTGACCCGCGCCAGCGCGCCATGCTGGCCGAGATGGGCGTGCGGGTGTGGGCGCCAGCCGCCACCGAAGCGCCCGCACCAGCGCCAGCACCGGTGCCTGCGGCACAGCCAGAACCCGCCATCGCGCCCGCCGCACCCGCCGCGCCCGTGGCTGCGCCGCCCGCTCGCCCCTCGGCGCGCCCGCCCGAGCC
>Ga0255127_1000368_pt1 | contig 23352 bp, 23 predicted proteins | sample Law_Miss_RepB_8d_FD_188555 | JGI IMG/M metagenome (GOLD analysis project Ga0255127, IMG submission 188555) | Freshwater microbial communities from St. Lawrence River, New York, United States - Law_Miss_RepB_8d | ecosystem: Environmental > Aquatic > Freshwater > River | place: USA: New York...
GTGGGGGTGGGGGTGGCAGCGCCAGCATCCTGCGCCGAAGCCGATGCTGGGGATGAGGGATGGCCCAGGTTCAGGCGCGGGGCCGAGAGCATTTTGGTGATCTCGCTGTCGTTGCAGACCGGACACGTGACCAGGCCCCGCGCACGTTGCGCGTCGTAATCGGCCTGGGAGCCAAACCAGCCTTCAAAGCTGTGGCCCAGGCGGCATTGCAGGTCCAGGACTTTCATGACGACGACTCAGGGAAGGGTTTGCCATTGCAGGGGCCATTGCCCCGATTGCACATTTTGCAACCAAAGCAGGCCGGTCAAGGTTTTGGCGTCGGTCACCCCCCCTTGCTGGCAAGCGGCCATCAACTCGGCCGGCGTGGCGGTGAACACGTCCAGGAATTCATCCTGATCGAGCTGGCGCACCCCCAGCGTCAGTTCTCTGGCAAACCAGATCTCGATGACCTCGGTCGAATAGGCGATCACCGGGTGCAAAACGCCGGCACGGGCCCACTGGCGGGCGGTGTAACCGGTTTCCTCCAGCAGTTCGCGTTGGGCGCACAGCCAGGGGTCTTCGCCGGGGTCGAGCTTGCCTGCCGGGAACTCGGTCATGACCTGCCCCACCGGGTAGCGGAACTGCCGCTCCATCACCAATTGCAAACCGTCGGCCGTCTCGAGCATCGGGATCACCATCACCGCACCCGGGTGCACCACATACTCCCGCGTGGCGAGGTTCTGGTTAGGAAGTAGGACCGTGTCGCGCATGACATGCAAAAAGTGCCCGCGCAGGAGTTCTTCCTGGAGGACCCGGTGCTCGATCAGGTGTTTGTCGGACATGCCAGCCAGTCTGGGTTGACTCAGGCGCTCAGGACTTGCGGTGCATCAGATAGCGGTAAACAAAACCCGGAAAAGCCAGCGTGATGAACATGGTGCCGGTCACCGCATAAAACTCCCAGCCTTGTGGCGCAATCTGGCCTGCATGGTTTTCCAGCGCCAGGCCCACACCCCCGACCACAAAGTACAAAACCACCAACTCCATCAGACGCCACCCCACGGGCTTGGGCATGCGCCGTGGCCCCAGCCAGAAAATGCGCTGGGTGAAAAACGGCAGGTTGGCCGCCAGCAAGGCCAGCAGGATCAACAAGCTGATGGGGGTGGAGGTGCTCATGCTGCGGGGAGGCAGGCGTCAGACCGCGAGCATGCGCACGATCGAATCGGCACACAGCGCCATGAGTGCGCCGGGGAAAATGCCCAGAATCAACACCAGCAGGCCGTTGGTCGACAGGACCAGGCGCACATCGAGCGAAGCCGACACGGTGGTGGCGGTCAAGGGCTCATCAAAGTACATCACCTTGACCACGCGCAGGTAATAGAACGCACCGATGAGCGACATGAGGACCGCGTAAATCGCCAGGCCGATGTACAAGCCCTGGCCGGAAGCCACCAGGGACTGCAGCACCGACAGCTTGGCGTAAAAGCCGACCATGGGCGGAATGCCCGCCATGGAGAACAGGCAGATCGCCATCACACCGGCATACAGCGGGCTGCGCTGGTTCAGGCCGGCCAGGTCGGTGATCTCTTCGCTTTCAAAGCCCTGGCGCGCCAGCAGCATGATCACGCCGAAGGCAGCCAGGGTGGTCAGCACGTACGACACCATGTAGAACATGGCCGAGCTGTAGGCATTGGCCGCCAAAGTGGTTTCTCCGTTGACCACGCCCGCGACAAAGCCCAGCAACACAAAACCCATCTGCGAAATGGTGGAGTAGGCCAGCATGCGCTTGAGGTTGGTCTGGGCAATGGCCGCCAGGTTGCCGATGAGCAAGGAGGCGATGGCCAGCAGCGCCAACATTTGCTGCCAGTCAAAGGCCAGAGGCAGCAAGCCCTCGACCAGCAAACGCACCAGGATGGCGAAAGCGGCCAGCTTGGGGGCGCCACCGATCATCAGGGTGGCCGCGGTCGGGGCACCCTGGTAGACATCGGGGATCCACATGTGGAAAGGCACAGCGCCGATCTTGAAAGCCAGACCGGCCACGACAAAGACCAGACCGAACACCAGCACCTGGTGGTTCACCTGCCCCGAGGCGATGGCCTTGAGCACCGAGGTCAACTCCAGACTGCCGGTGGCGCCATACATCATGGACATGCCATACAGCAGGAAGCCCGACGCCATCGCACCCAAAACGAAGTACTTCATGGCCGCTTCGGTGGCCTGTGTGTGGTCGCGCCGCAAAGCCACCAGTGCGTAGCTCGACAGGGTCAGCAATTCCAGCCCCAGATAAATCACGATGAAATTCTGGCCCGAGATCATCATGCTCATGCCCAGCAAGGCGAACAGGCTGAGGCTGAAAATTTCTCCGCCGCGCAGCATGTCACGGTCTGCGGCATAGGGGCGCGAATACACCAGCGTGACCATCACGGCAATGGTGGCAAAGCACTTGAGCCAATGGCCCATCGGGTCGCTGACCACCATGCGGCCGAAACCGTACAGGGTCTGGCCCGCATCGGCATACAAGGCGTTCAGCACAGCCACGCCGCCCAGCGACAACAGGGTCAACACATAGGTGGCCGTGCGTTGGGGGCTTTTCACGAAGAGGTCAGCCAGCGTCACCACGCAGGCCATGACCAGCAGCACGATCTCGGGATACATCGTCATCCAGCTGGAGTTGTCCATCATCTGTGTTCTCTCAATTCTTCTGTTCAGGCGAAATGTTCTGACCCTGGACGTTCAAGGCAGCTTGGATGCGGCCACGTGCTTGAGCAGGTCCAGCACCGAAGCGTCCATCACGTCGGTGAACGGTTTGGGGTAGATGCCCATGTAGAGCACGGCCACGGCCAGCATGGCCAGCATCAGGAATTCGCGCGCGTTGATGTCGGCCAGTTCCTTGACTTCATCCTTGGTGACGGGGCCCAGGTACACGCGCTTGAACATCCACAGGGTGTAGGCCGCACCAAAGATCAGGGCCGAGGCTGCCAGCAGGCCGATCCAGAAGTTGAATTTCACGGCACCCAGAATCACCATCCACTCGCCCACAAAACCTGCGGTGCCGGGCAGGCCCGCGTTGGCCATGGCAAACAGCAGGGCAAAGGCGGCAAACCTGGGCATGGTGTTGACCACACCACCGTAACTGGCAATCTCACGCGAATGCACCCGGTCATACAGAACACCAATGCACAGGAACATGGCCGCCGAAACAAAGCCGTGGGCAATCATCTGAACAATGCCGCCGGACACGCCCAGCGGATTGAACATGAAAAAGCCCAAGGTCACAAAACCCATGTGCGCCACCGACGAGTAAGCCACCAGCTTTTTCATGTCTTGCTGCACCATGGCGACCAGGCCCACATAGATCACGGCCACCAGGGACAGCACGATGATCAGCAGGCCCCATTCGCGGGCCGCATCGGGCGCAATCGGCATGGAAAAACGCAGGAAACCATAGGCGCCCAGTTTGAGCATGATGGCCGCCAGCACGGCCGAGCCGCCGGTGGGGGCTTCGACGTGCACATCGGGCAGCCAGGTATGCACCGGCCACATCGGCACCTTGACGGCAAAGGCCGCAAAAAAGGCAAAGAACAACAAGGTCTGCACCGAGCCGGACAAAGGCAGCTTGTGCCAAGTCAGGATGTCGAAGCTGCCACCCGATGTCACATACAGGTAGATCAGCGCGATCAGCATCAGCAAGGAGCCGAGCAAGGTGTACAGGAAAAACTTGAAAGCGGCGTAAATCTTGTTCGGGCCTCCCCAGATGCCGATGATCAGGTACATCGGAATCAGGGTCGCTTCAAAGAAAACGTAGAACAGGATGCCGTCGAGCGCACAGAACACGCCGATCATCAGGCCCGACAGGATCAGGAAGGCCGCCATGTACTGGTTCACCTTGCGGGTGATCACTTCCCAGCCCGCAATGACCACCACCACGTTGATGAAGGCCGTCAGCGGCACCATCCACAGCGAAATACCGTCCACGCCCAGGTGGTAGTGCACATTGAAGCGCTCGAACCACATCATTTTCTCGACGAACTGCATGGCCGAGGTGCCGAGCTCAAAGCCCGAAATCAGGGGCAGCGTGACCAGGAAACTGGCGATGGCGCCGACCAGGGCCAACCAGCGCACTGCGCCCGCTTGGCTGTCGCGACCGAAGGCCAACAAGACGACACCGAAAGCGATCGGCATCCAGATGGCAAGGCTTAACAATCCCATTTTTATCTTGTCCTCAAAACCGTTAAGCGAGCCAGACGAAGTACGTCATCAGCACGAACACACCCAAAATCATGACCAGGGCGTAGTGGTACAGGAAACCCGACTGGAACCAGCGCACCACGCTGGACACCAGGCCCACAACTTTCCACGAGCCATTGACAAAGAAACCGTCAATGATGGCGCGGTCACCCACCTTCCAAAGACCCTGGCCCAGACCACGTGCGCCCTTGGCCAGGATGTTCTCATTGATCCAGTCCATGTAGTATTTTTGCTCGAGCAAGACGACCAAGGGACGCAGCACGCGTGCAAAAAAGGCCGGCACTTGGGGGTTGACCAGGTACATGTACCAGGCGGCAACCACACCCGCCAGAGCCAGCCAGAATGGGGCCATGGTCATGCCATGCAAAGCCATGGCCACAGGGCCGTGGAACAACTCACCGAGTTGCTGCATGGCCGGGTGCTTGGCCGCGTCGATGAAGATCACGTTTTTGAAGAACTCGCCATACAGCATGGGCTCGATGGTCATGAACCCGATCACCACCGAAGGGATCGCCAGCAGGACCAGCGGCACCGTGACCACCCAGGGGGATTCGTGGGGCTTGTCGTGGCCGTGGTCATCGTGCCCGTGGTGGTCGTCGTGGTGTGCGTCAGGATTCTGGTCATAACGCTCCGGGCCATGAAAGACCAGGAAATACATGCGGAATGAATAGAACGCCGTCACGAAAACGCCTGCCAGCACCGCGAAATTGGCGAAGCCAGCCGCCGGCAAGGTGCTCAAGTGCACCGCTTCGATGATGCTGTCCTTGGAATAAAAACCGGAGAACATGGGGGTTCCGATCAGGGCCAGCGAACCCAGCAAGGAAGTGATCCAAGTGATCGGCATGTACTTGCGCACGCCGCCCATCCAGCGGATGTCCTGGTTGTGGTGCATGCCCATGATGACCGAGCCTGCTCCCAGGAACAGCAAGGCCTTGAAGAAAGCGTGCGTCATCAGGTGGAACACGGCGACCGAATAAGCCGAGGCACCGAGCGCCACGGTCATGTAGCCCAGCTGCGACAAGGTGGAATAAGCCACCACCCGCTTGATGTCGTTCTGGATGATGCCGAGAAAGCCCATGAACAAGGCCGTGATGGAGCCGATCACCATCATGAAGTTCAAGGCAGCGTCGGACAACTCGAACAGCGGCGACATGCGGGCCACCATGAAGATGCCGGCTGTGACCATGGTGGCGGCGTGGATCAAGGCCGAGATGGGTGTCGGACCTTCCATCGAGTCCGGCAACCAGACATGCAATGGAAACTGGGCCGATTTGCCCATGGCACCGATGAACAGGCAAATGCAGATCACGGTGATCAGCATGGCATCCATGCCGAAGATGTACCAGGGGAATTGGATGGCCGCCAATTCATTGGCTTTGGCGAACAACTCGGTGTAATTGAGCGTGCCGCTGTACGCTGCAATCAGGCCAATGCCCAAGATGAAGCCGAAGTCACCCACACGGTTGACCAAAAAGGCTTTCATGTTGGCGAAGATGGCGGTGGGCTTGTTGTACCAAAAGCCGATCAGCAAATACGACACCAGGCCCACGGCTTCCCAGCCGAAGAACAACTGCAGAAGGTTGTTGCTCATGACGAGCATCAACATGGAGAAAGTGAACAGCGAGATGTAGGCGAAAAAGCGGTTGTAGCCTTCGTCCTCGTCCATGTAGCCGATGGTGTAGATGTGCACCATCAGCGAAACGAAGGTGACCACGCACATCATCATGGCCGTGAGGCTGTCGACCATGAAGCCGACTTCCATCTTCAAGCCACCCACCACCATCCAGGTGTAGAGGCTGTCATTGAAGCTGGCGCCACCAATGACCTTGCTGAGCGTCATCGCCGACAGGATGAAGGACACCAGCACCCCCAAAATGGTGAAGGTGTGCGACAGACGACGGCCAATCCAGTTGCCACCGAATTGGGTGCCCAAAATACCGGCCAGCAAGGAGCCGACCAGTGGGGCCATAGGAATGACCAGCAGGGTGCTGGCGTTGAGGGTCTGACTCATATTCTTGTTAACCCTTGAGCGAATTGAGTTCGTCCACGTTGATGTTGTTCTTGTTGCGGAACAACAGCACCAGGATGGCGAGGCCAATGGCCGATTCGGCAGCAGCCACCGTCAGGATGAAGAACACGAACACCTGTCCGTGCATGTCACCCAGGTAGTGCGAGAAGGCCACGAAATTCATGTTCACGGCCAGCAGCATCAACTCGATGGCCATGAGCAAAACGATCAGGTTCTTGCGGTTCAGGAAGATGCCGATCACGGCCAATGCAAACAGCATCGCGCCGAGCGACAAAAAGTGTCCCAGTGTCAGTGTGGTCATTTGTTTTCCTCTGCAGGCTCTGCCGCGCGCGCGGGTGCAGCTTGAGTCGGCGCCATCTTGACCACCGCCATGCGGTCTGCCGCACGCACCTTGACCTGGATGGAGGCATCGATGGCCTTGCTGTCCTTTCGGCTGCGCAAGGTCAAGGCAATGGCTGCGATCATGGCCACCAGCAAAATGCCCGCAGCGATCTGGATGGGCATCAGGTAGTCGGTGTAGAGCAAGATGCCCAGGGCCTTGCCGTTGTCCACTGGCACGGCGCCTGGCGCCATGGCAGGCGCTTCAGACAGGCGAAAGCCCGACAGCAAAACAGCGGCCATTTCAAAGGCCACAATGGCGCCCAGCGTGGCGGCCAGCGGGAAGTTTTTCCAGAATCCCTGTCGGATGGTGTCGATGTGGATGTCGAGCATCATCACCACGAACAAGAACAGCACCATCACCGCGCCAAGGTAAACCAGGACCAGCACAATGGCCAGGAATTCGGCGTTGAGCAAGAACCAGACCGCCGACGCTTGTGAAAAAGCCAGCATGAGGTACAGCACGGCATGCACGGGATTGCGCGCAGTGACCACCCGGAATGCCGCAAACAACAGCACCACCGAGAAGAGGTAGAAGAAACCGGTCTTGACGTCCATAGGTTTGTCTTTTCAAATGATCGGAACTGGGCGGCGTTCAACGGTAAGGAGCGTCAGCGGCCTTGGCGGCGGCGATCTCTTTTTCGTAACGGTCGCCCACGGCGAGCAACATGTCCTTGGTGAAGTACAGATCACCGCGTTTTTCACCGTGGTATTCCAAAATGTGCGTCTCGACAATCGAGTCCACTGGGCAGCTCTCTTCGCAAAAGCCGCAGAAGATGCACTTGGTCAGGTCGATGTCATAACGTGTGGTGCGGCGCGAACCGTCTTCACGCTGGCCGGCCTCGATGGTGATGGCCATCGCGGGGCACACGGCTTCGCACAATTTGCAGGCGATGCAACGCTCTTCGCCGTTGTCATAACGGCGCAGGGCGTGCAGGCCGCGAAAACGCGGCGAGAGCGGGGTTTTTTCTTCTGGGAATTGCACGGTCACCTTGCGGGCGAAGGCGTATCGCCCGGTCAGGGCCATGCCTTTGAGCAACTCCACGAGCATGAAGCTCTTGAAGAAATCCTTGATCGAAAAAGAGGAAGCAGTCATTGATGTCATGCTTGTTCACCGCTTAAAGCCAGATGTTCCAGGGCGAGTGCAACCAGGCACCGACGATCAGCAGCCACACCAGGGTGACGGGGATGAAGATCTTCCAGCCCAGACGCATGATCTGGTCATAACGAAAGCGTGGGAATGTGGCGCGGATCCAGATGAACATGGACACGACCAAGAAAGTCTTCAGGCCCAGCCAGATCCAGCCCGGCACGACATTGAACAAGGCGCTGTCGATGGGCGACAACCAGCCCCCGAGGAACATGATCACAGCCAAGATCGACACCAGCCACATGCTGGCGTATTCCGCCAGGAAGAAAATCGCAAAGCCCATGCCCGAGTATTCGACCATGTGACCGGCCACGATTTCGGCCTCGCCTTCGACCACGTCAAAGGGGTGGCGGTTGGTTTCGGCCACGCCCGAGATCAGGTAGACGATGAAGATGGGCAACAGGGGCAACCAGTTCCAGGACAGGAAACCCAGCCCCATATCGGCCGCGTTGCCTTTGCCTTGGGCCAGCACGATCTCGGTCAGGTTCATGCTGCCCGAGACCATCAAGACCACCAGGAAGCAAAAGCCCATGGCGATTTCATAGCTCACCATCTGCGCGGAGGCACGCAGTGCCCCCAGAAAGGCGTACTTGGAGTTGGAAGCCCAGCCCGCGATGATCACGCCGTACACCTCGATCGAGGTGATGGCCATGACCAGCAGCAAACCGGCATTGATGTTGGTCAGCGCCTGTTCGGGGCCGAAGGGAATGGCCACCCAGGCGGCCAGCGCGGGCATGATCGCCATGATCGGGCCCAGACGGAACAGGCCAGGGCTGGCCGCAGTCGGGTTGATCAGTTCCTTGGTCAGCAGTTTCACCGCATCGGCAATCGGCTGCAGCAGGCCCATGGGGCCCACGCGGTTGGGGCCATGGCGCACCTGCATGAAGCCCAGCAACTTGCGCTCCCAAAGCGTCAGGTAGGCCACTGCCCCCATCAGGGGCGCGAGGATGGCGACAATCTTGATCAGGATCCAGAGCACCGGCCAGACCATGGTGGCCCACCAATTGGCCGCAATCAGGTTCAGACCGCCGTTGTACAGGGCGTCGATCATGGGGCCACCTCCTGGCGTGCGTCTGCGGTCAACTGCAGGGACGGCGCGCGGCGAACGATGCCGTCCAATTGGTAAATCGAGGCCACTGCCGGTGCCGCCGAGACCACAGACAGGCTGATCGCAGCGCGCGTGGTGTTCGAGGGCACCAGCGGGCTGGCGGTGGCACGCGACAGCACGTCTTGCGAGGTTTCAAAGGCCACGCCAGGAATTTCCAGCAAATTGGCCAGCACACGCAGCACTTTCCAGGCCGGACGGGTTTCGGCCAAAGGCTTGACCACGGCATGGAAGCTTTGCAGGCGGCCTTCGGCATTGACGAAGCTGCCCGAAGTTTCGGTGAACGGGGCGATCGGCAGCAAGACATCGCTGAAGGCCATGTTGGCCTTGAAGGGGCTGAGCGTGACCACCATCTCGGCCTGCGCCAAGGCCTGGACTGCGGCAGCGCCCGCCGCGCTGTCGAATTCGGGCTCGGTGTTCAGCAAAAGAGCGGCTTTGAGGCCACCGGCCAGCATCTGGCCTGCATGCTTGCCACCGGTTTGCGGCTGGGCACCCACCCATTGCGCACCCACGGTGTTGGCCGCTTCTGTCAGGTAGCCCACGGTCGCGCCGGTTTGCTCGGCAATCCAGTTGGCCAGCGCCAGGAGGCTCGACGCATTGGCCGCGTGCGCTGCGGCGTTGCCCAGCAGCACCGCTTTGCGCTCACCGCCCAGCAAGGACTTGGCCATGGCTTGTGCTTGCGCTGTGACATGGCCCGCCGCTGGCGCGCTCACGCCCTTGTCTTCGGCAATGGCTGCCGCCACATCGGCCAGGGCTTGTGCCCAGCCCGAAGCGTCGGACAAGAGGGACTGTGCCACCGGCATGGCCCAGGCATCGGCATGGCTGAAGGCCGCAGGCGAAGTGATCACGTTCAATTGCGCCCCCTGGCGCACGGCTTGACGCACACGCAGGGCAAACAGGGGGTGGTCCTTGCGCAGGTTGGCGCCCACGACCAGCACACGCTGCAAGGTGGACAACGATGCGATGGAGGTGCCCAAGGTGCGCACCCCTTGTGCCGCTGCAAACTCGGCGTGGCGCAGGCGGTGGTCAATGTTGTCAGACCCCAGACCCCGCATCAGGGCCCCTGCCAGGTACAACTCTTCCACGGTGCTGTGCGGGCTGACCAATGCCCCGATGCTGCTGGCCCCATGGTCACGCTGGATGTTGCGCAGGCCATTGGCCACATATTCGAGGGCCGTTTGCCAGTCGACGGTTTTCCATTCGCCACCCTGCTTGAGCATGGGCTGGGTCAGGCGTTCGGCGCCGTTGAGGGCTTCGTAGGAGAAACGGTCGCGGTCGGCAATCCAGCACTCATTGACGTCTTCGTTTTCGAGCGGCACGACCCGCATGACCTGGTTGTTCTTGACCTGCACCACCAGGTTGGCCCCCGAGGAATCGTGGGCGGCCACCGACTTGCGACGCGACAACTCCCAGGTGCGGGCGTGGTAGCGAAACGGCTTGCTGGTCAAGGCGCCCACGGGGCAGATGTCGATCATGTTGCCCGACAGCTCGGAGTCGATGGTCTGGCCCAGGAAGGTTTCGATCTCGGCATGCTCGCCACGGTGGGACATGCCCAACTCCATGGCACCGGCCACTTCCTGGCCGAAGCGCACGCAGCGTGTGCAGTGGATGCAGCGGCTCATCTCTTCCATCGAGATCAGCGGACCCACCTCCTTGTGGAAGACCACGCGCTTTTCTTCTTCGTAACGCGATTGCGTGCCGCCGTAACCCACGGCCAGATCTTGCAGCTGGCATTCACCGCCCTGGTCGCAGATGGGGCAATCCAGGGGATGGTTGATGAGCAAGAACTCCATCACCGACTTCTGCGCCGCAATGGCCCGGTCGCTCTTGGTGCGCACGATCATGCCTTGCGTGACGGGCGTGGCGCAGGCAGGCATGGGCTTGGGGGCTTTTTCAACCTCGACCAAGCACATGCGGCAGTTGGCGGCGATGGAGAGTTTCTTGTGGTAACAGAAATGGGGAATGTAGGTGCCGGCCTTTTCAGCGGCATGCATCACCATGCTGCCTTCGGCAACTTCCACTTTCTGACCGTCGATGTCTATTTCAACCATGGGTCTTCACCGTTGTTGCATCGGCACCGACCATGGCGGTCTTGTGCTCTATGAGGTGTACAAATTCGTGACGGAAATGCTTGAGCATGCCGCGCACCGGCATCGCCGCTGCATCGCCCAAAGCGCAAATCGTGCGGCCCATGATGTTGCCGGCCACACTGTCGAGCATGTGCAGGTCACTGGCACGGCCCTGACCGTTTTCGATGCGATCGACCATGCGCCACAACCAGCCTGTGCCTTCGCGGCAAGGGGTGCATTGGCCGCAGGATTCGTGCGAATAAAAATAGGACAGACGGGCCAGGGCCTTGACCATGCAGCGCGTGTCGTCCATCACGATCACCGCCCCCGAACCGAGCATGGAGCCGCCTTCCTTGGCGATGCTGTCGTAGTCCATGGTGAGCTTCATCATCAACTCACCGGGGATCACCGGTGACGACGACCCCCCGGGGATCACGGCCTTGAGCGGACGACCCCCGCGCATGCCACCGGCCAGCTCGAGCAGCTTGGCAAACGGGGTACCCAAGGGCACCTCGTAGTTGCCGGGGCGCTCCACGTCTCCGCTGACCGAGAAGATCTTGGTGCCGCCGTTGTTGGGCTTGCCGCATTCGAGGTAGGCCTGGCCACCGTTGCGGATGATCCAAGGCACAGCGGCAAAAGTTTCGGTGTTGTTGATGGTGGTGGGCTTGCCGTACAGGCCAAAACTGGCTGGGAACGGGGGCTTGAAGCGAGGCTGGCCTTTCTTGCCTTCCAGGGATTCGAGCAAGGCGGTTTCTTCGCCGCAGATGTAGGCCCCGAAACCGTGCGAGGCATGCAACTGAAAGCTGAACGATGAGCCCAGGATGTTGTCCCCCAGGTAGCCGGCCGCACGGGCTTCTTCGAGGGCCGCTTCAAAGCGCTCGTAGGTGTGGAAAATTTCGCCGTGGATGTAGTTGTAGCCCACGCCAATGCCCATGGCATAGGCCGCAATGGCCATGCCCTCGATCACCGTGTGCGGGTTGTACTCCATGATGTCGCGGTCTTTGCATGTGCCCGGTTCCCCTTCGTCCGAGTTGCACACCAAATATTTTTGCCCCGGAAACTGGCGGGGCATGAAGCTCCACTTGAGGCCCGTGGGGAAGCCCGCACCGCCGCGACCGCGCAGGCCCGACTCTTTGACGGTGGCAATGACCTGGTCCTGCGTGAGGCCCTCGCCCCCGTCCTTGCCCAGGATCTTGCGCAAGGCGGCGTAACCGCCGCGTGCTTCATAGTCTTTGATGCCCCAATTGCGACCGTTCAGACCGGCATAAATCTGCGGGTTGATGTGGCGATCATGGAAGCAGGTCTCCACGCCGGTGGCCTGGAACTGACTCAGGATTTGTTCGACTTTCATCAGGCGGCCTCGGCTTTCTTCAGGCTGTCAACGAGTTGGTCGAGTTTGTCGTGGCTCATGAAGCTGCACATGTGGCGGTCATTCACCAGCAACACGGGCGCATCGGCACAAGCGCCCTGGCACTCGCTAGGCTGCAGGGTAAAAAGGCCGTCTGCCGTGGTCTCGCCCACGCCCACACCCAGCTTGTGCGCCAGATGCTCCAGCGCCTTTTGGCCACCCCGCAACTGGCACGGCAGGTTGGTGCAGACGTTCAACTTGAACTTGCCCACCGGCTTTTGGTTGTACATGTTGTAGAAGGTGGTGACTTCGTGCACGGCCATCACCGGCATGCCCAGGTAGTCGGCCACGATCTGCTCGCTGTCGGGGCTGACCCAGCCCAGCTCTTGCTGCACGATCGACAGGCAGGCCATCACGGCCGACTGCTTTTGATCCGCCGGGAACTTGGCGACTTCGCGCGCAAAGCGCGCTTTGGTTGACTCCGAGATCATCGGTCAATCTCTCCAAAAACAATGTCCATGGTCCCGATGATGGCGACCGCGTCGGCCAGCATGTGGCCACGGGCCATTTCATCGAGGGTGGCCAAGTGGGCAAAGCCCGGGGCACGGATTTTGAGGCGGTAGGGCTTGTTGGCCCCATCGCTCACCATGTAGATGCCGAACTCGCCCTTGGGGTGCTCGACCGCCGCATACGCCTCGCCTTCGGGCACATGAAAACCTTCGGTGAAAAGCTTGAAATGGTGGATCAAGTCTTCCATGTTGGACTTCATGCCCTCACGGGCAGGCGGCGCGATCTTGTGGTTGTCGGTGATGACCGGGCCGGGATTGGCTCGCAACCATTTGACGCACTGCTGGATGATCCGGTTGGACTCGCGCATCTCCTGCACGCGCACCAGGTAGCGGTCGTAGCTGTCGCCGGTCTTGCCCACGGGCACATCAAACTCGACCTGGTCATAGGCGTCGTAAGGTTGCTTCTTGCGCAGGTCCCAGGCAAAGCCAGAGCCGCGCAGCATGGGGCCGGTCATGCCCAGGTTCAGGGCACGCTCGGGTGACACCACACCAATGCCAACGGTGCGCTGCTTCCAGATGCGGTTGTCGGTGAGCAGGGTTTCGTACTCGTCCACGCACTTGGGGAAACGTTGGGTGAAGTCGTCAATGAAGTCAAGCAAAGAACCGCTGCGGTTCTGGTTGAGCTGCTCAATCGCCTTGGCGTTTTTGACCTTGCTGACCTTGTACTGCGGCATGCTGTCAGGCAGGTCGCGGTAGACGCCGCCGGGACGGAAGTAGGCGGCGTGCATGCGGGCACCGGACACCGCTTCGTACATGTCGAACAGGTCTTCGCGCTCGCGGAAGGTGTAGATCAGGATGGTGGAACTGCCGCAATCGTTGCCGTGCGATCCGAGCCACATCAGGTGGTTCATGATGCGGGTGATCTCGGAAAACATCACGCGGATATACTGCGCCCGCATGGGCACTTGCAGACCCAGCATCTTCTCGATGGCCAGACAGTAAGCGTGCTCGTTGCACATCATGGACACATAGTCCAGACGGTCCATGTAAGGCAGGGACTGGATGTAGGTTTTGCTTTCAGCCAATTTCTCGGTGGCGCGGTGCAACAAGCCAATGTGCGGATCGGCGCGCTGCACCACCTCGCCATCGAGCTCGAGCACCAGGCGCAGCACGCCGTGGGCTGCCGGGTGCTGGGGACCAAAGTTCAGGGTGTAGTTTTTGATCTCGGCCATATCAGGACTCCCGCCGGGCCGCCCCAAGGCAGGCCTGCGCCCCCTTGGGGGGCAGCGAATACATGGAATGATGGGTATGGAGGCGCATGTTTATTGCAGGCCTCCGTAGTGTTCTTCACGGATGATGCGAGGAGTGATTTCACGCGGCTCGATGCTGACCGGCTCGTAAATCACGCGCTGACGCTCGGCGTCATAACGCATCTCGACATGGCCCGACAAAGGGAAATCCTTGCGGAAGGGGTGACCAATGAAACCATAGTCGGTCAGGATCCGGCGCAGGTCGTTGTGGCCCTCGAACACGATGCCATACAGGTCAAAAGCCTCGCGCTCGTACCAGTTGGCCGAGTTCCAGAGGGCGTTGACCGAATCCACCAAGGGCAGGTCATCATCAGGACACAGGACCTTCACACGCACGCGCTGGTTCAGGCTGACCGACAACAAATGCACGGTGACACCAAAACGGGGACCGTCTGCCCCGGATTCACGGTAAGCCGAATAGTCAACTCCCGCCAGATCGATCAGCTGTTCAAATTTGCAAGCCGGGGCGTCACGCAAGGTCTGCATCACGGCCCAATAATTTTGCGCGTTGACCTGAACCGTCACTTCATTGAGCGCAATGGTGATTTTCTGGACCCGATCCCCCAGGGCAGCGGCCAGGGTGTCTTGCAGGTCCTCGGGACGAATGGCGAAATCGGTCATCATCACTCCCTCAGGCACGCGCAATGGTGTGGGTGCGGCGAATTTTTTGCTGCAACTGCATGATCCCGTAGATCAAGGCCTCAGCCGTTGGCGGGCAACCAGGCACATAGACATCGACAGGAACAATGCGGTCACAGCCGCGCACCACCGAATAGCTGTAGTGGTAGTAACCCCCTCCATTGGCGCAGGAGCCCATGGAAATGACCCAACGCGGCTCGGACATCTGGTCGTAGACCTTGCGCAAGGCCGGGGCCATCTTGTTGCACAACGTGCCCGCCACGATCATCAGATCGGCCTGGCGAGGGCTGGCACGAAACACCTCGGCGCCAAAACGACCGAGGTCGTAGCGCGCTGCCGCCGCATGCATCATCTCGACAGCGCAACAGGCCAGACCAAAGGTCATGGGCCAGAGCGAACCGGTCTTGGCCCAATTCACCACCGAGTCGTAGCTCGTGGTGACAAAGCCTTCCTTCATCACGCCTTCAATCATTTTGAATCCTCAAACAGGCTGTTTGCTGCGGACCACCGACGGTCATTCCCAATCCAGGGCACCTTTTTTCCACTCGTAGACAAAGCCCACGACCAGGATGTTCAGGAAAATCACTGCCCCAATGAACCCTGCCATGCCCACTTCCTTGAGGGCGAGTGCCCAGGGAAACAGGAAAGCGATTTCCAGATCGAACAGGATGAACAGAATGGCGACCAGGTAGTAGCGCACATCGAATTTCATCCGGGCGTCTTCGAAAGCCTCGAAGCCGCATTCATAGGGGGAGTTTTTTTCCGCATCAGGTCGGTTGGGGCCAAGGATGTAGCCCAAAACCTGGGGAATGATGCCGACAGCAATGCCGACCAAAATGAACAAGAGAATCGGAAGGTACTGTTCGAGGTTCATCTGGTGACTGCCGGTTAATGACCGAATGAACAACCCAGGCCTTGAGCCCGAGAGGTTCTGTTTGTCTGGTGCCGTCGGCGAGACTCGAACTCGCACAGCTTTCGCCACTACCCCCTCAAGATAGCGTGTCTACCAATTTCACCACGACGGCGGGATGCACATGACCAGCTTGCATGAGGTACACCTGGAGTGCGTGTAGCTTGCTGGACAGACTGCGATTTTACTCTGAAAAACCACCCTCTTGACCCGGAAAAACGTGAATTTTGTCCGTGCCAAGAAAACTGAATCGAAGCTGACAGGCCAGGCTCATTTGGCAGGCATAGCAGGCGGAACACTGCTGCTCGATGCAGGCGCAGGGGCGTTACCGGGGATCTGCGCGGCGGGGCTGGTGTCGACCGGGGCAGCCGCCGGGATGTTCACCGAAGCGCCTTCCAGCACACTGCCCGACGAAGCGGGTGTCAGGTTGCCGAAGTAGGCCAATGACAAGGTGCATGCGAAGAAAACGAAAGCCAGCACGGCCGTTGTGCGGGACATGAAGTTGGCCCCACCGGTTGCACCGAACAAACTGCCCGAACCGCTGCTGCCAAAAGCTGCGCCCATGTCGGCACCCTTGCCGTGCTGGATCAGGATCAGGCCGATCATGGCCAGTGCCGACAGCATCTGAACCACCAAAATCAAAGTCAACATCAAGCTCATCTGGATACTCCGAAAAATTCAAAAAACAATGGATTGGGGCTCAACAGGAAGCGATTTTCAACAAGGTCAAAAATTCGGACGCCCGCAGCGCCGCGCCACCGATCAGACCGCCATCCACATCGGGCTGGGCCAGCAAATCGGCTGCATTGGCCGCATTCATGCTGCCGCCGTAAACAATCGGCACGCGCTCCGCCTGGGCGCTGGCCGCCTGCAGCTGCGTGCGCAAAATCGCGTGCACCTGTTGCGCTTGTTGGGGCGTTGCCGTCAAGCCGGTGCCAATCGCCCAGACGGGCTCATATGCCAACACAATCTCGCTGATGCAATGGCCGTTGGCATGAATGACAGCGGCCAATTGTCGCTTGACGACGGCCTCGGTCCGACCGGCATCGCGGTCGGCCAGGCTCTCGCCCAGGCACACGATGGGGGTGATGCCGGCCGCCAGTGCGCGCTGGACCTTGGCGGCCACCAGCACATCCGACTCGCCGTGGTACTCACGCCGCTCCGAATGACCCACGATGCAGAAGCGCACCGCAAAGTCACGCAACATGTCGGCTGAAACTTCGCCGGTGTAGGCCCCCGAATCGTGCGCAGAAACGTCCTGGGCTCCAAGCAACAGGCTGGAACCAGACAACAAGCCCTGGGCCTGCGCCAGATACGGTGCAGGCACACACACGGCAGCACGGCAGGTCACCTGGCCCATGCCCTCCAGGACTTCGGACAGCAAGGCGGCATTGGCAGCCAGGCCGCCATGCATCTTCCAGTTGCCCACCATCAACTTGCTGCGCATTGTTGTCACCAGGTCAACACCAATTTGCCCACATGCTGGTTGGTCTCCATCAGGGCATGCGCCTGTGCCGCACCCGATGGCCAGCCACCACCCGCCTGCACCGCACCGAACACGCTGTGAACGACCGGTCGGATGCGGCCTGACTCGATCCAGGGCCAGACGGTTTTGTACAAAGACTGGGCAATCGCCGCCTTGAATGCCACCGGACGCGGGCGCAGTGTGGAGCCCGTGATCGTCAGGCGGCGGCGCAAGACCAGGCCCGCATTGAATTCACCCTTGATCCCACCCTGCACCGCGATGATGACCAGGCGACCGTCCTCGGCCAGGGCCTCAACCTCGCGCGCCACGTAGTCCCCTGCCACCATATCCAGGATCACATGCACGCCGACACCGTCCGTGAGGCGTTTGGCCTCGGACACAAAGTCGGTGGTTTTGTAATTGATCGCATGATCGGCGCCCAAGGCCAGGCAAGCCTGGCATTTTTCATCGGACCCGGCGGTGGCAATCACTGTCGCACCCGCTGCTTTGGCCATCTGGATGGCGGTCACGCCGATGCCGCTGGTGCCGCCCTGGATCAGCAAGGTCTCACCCGCTTGCAAACGCCCACGGTCAAAGACATTGCTCCACACGGTGAAGAAGGTCTCGGGCAATGAAGCGGCTTCGGTATCGGTCAGGCCCTTGGGCACCGGCAAACACTGGGCCACCGGGGCCACGCACAGCTGCGCATAACCACCGCCGGACACCAAGGCACACACACGGTCACCCACCGCGAATCCGGCTTGCGCCATGGCGGCTGCATCACCGGCCACCACCACACCCGCCACCTCCAGGCCCGGGATGTCCGAGGCACCAGGTGGCACCGGGTAGTTGCCCGTGCGTTGCAACACATCTGGGCGGTTGACGCCGCTGGCCGAGACGTGGATCAGCAACTCCCCCGCCCCGGCCACGGGGTCAGGACGGGTGCCGGGCACCAGCACCGCCGGGGCCCCGAAACTTTGGATTTCAATGACATTCATGGTCAAACATCGCGGCTTTGGCAGGTCGATGACCCGCCAAAGCGACCGCAATCAGGCCTGTGCAGGACGGTCCAGCAAAGCCTTCATCGACAACTTGATGCGGCCTTTTTCGTCGGTTTCCATGACCTTGACCTTCACGATCTGGCCTTCGCTCAGGTAGTCGGTCACTTTTTCGACGCGCTCGTGGGCGATCTGGCTGATGTGCAGCAGACCGTCTTTGCCGGGCAGCAGGTTGATCAAGGCGCCGAAGTCCAGGATCTTGGTCACGGGGCCTTCGTAGACCTTGCCGATTTCGACTTCGGCCGTGATCTGCTCGATGCGCTGCTTGGCAATGGCGGCCTTGTCGCCATCGGTGGCGGCAATCGTGATGGTGCCGTCTTCTTCGATGTTGATCTGGCAGCCGGTCTCTTCGGTCAGTGCGCGGATGGTGGCGCCGCCCTTGCCGATCACATCACGGATCTTCTCGGGGTTGATCTTCATGGTGAACAGCTTGGGCGCGAAATCGGACACCTGTGTGTTGGCTTCGCTCATGGCCTCTTGCATCTTGCCCAGAATGTGCATGCGGGCTTCTTTGGCTTGGGCCAAAGCGACTTGCATGATTTCCTTGGTGATGCCCTGGATCTTGATGTCCATCTGCAAAGCGGTGATGCCGTGGGTGGTACCGGCCACTTTGAAGTCCATGTCGCCCAGGTGGTCTTCGTCACCCAGGATGTCGGTCAACACCGCAAAGCGGTTGTCTTCCTTGATCAGGCCCATGGCGATACCGGCCACATGGGCTTTCATCGGCACGCCAGCGTCCATCATCGACAGGCAACCGCCGCAGACCGAAGCCATGGACGAAGAGCCATTGGACTCGGTGATTTCGGACACCACACGCAGGGTGTAGGGGAATTCTTCCTTGGTGGGCAAAACGGCCACCAAAGCACGCTTGGCCAGGCGGCCGTGGCCGATTTCGCGGCGCTTGGTGGAGCCCATGCGGCCGACTTCGCCGGTGGCAAAGGGAGGCATGTTGTAGTGGAACATGAAGCGGTCTTCGAACTCGCCCGCCAGCGCGTCAATGCGCTGCGCGTCGCGCTCGGTGCCCAGGGTGGTGATCACCAGGGCCTGGGTCTCGCCACGCGTGAACAGGGCCGAGCCATGGGTGCGCGGCAGCACGCTGTTGCGGATCTCGATGGGACGCACGGTGCGTGTGTCGCGGCCGTCGATGCGGGGCTCACCGGCCAGGATCTGGCTGCGCACGATGCGCGCTTCGATTTCGAACAGCAGGCCGTCGAGCTTGACAGCGTCAAATGCCAGGCCCTCTTCGGCCAAGGCCACCTTGACCGAAGCATAGGCTTCGCGGCAAGCGTGGGTGCGGGCTTGCTTGTTGCGGATCTGGTAAGCGGCGCGCAGTTTGTCTTCGGCCAGGCCCGCCAGCTTGGCTTCAAAAGCGGCGTCACGGGCAGGCGCTTGCCAATCCCACACCGGCTTGCCCGCTTCGCGCACCAGGTCGTGGATGGCGTTGATGGCGATGGCGGATTGTTCGTGGCCATAGACCACGCCGCCGAGCATGATTTCTTCGGACAGTTGCTGGGCTTCGGATTCGACCATCAGCACCGCAGCTTCGGTACCCGCCACCACCAGGTCCATCACGCTGTCTTTGCGCTGGGTCTGGCCGGGGTTGAGCACGTATTCGCCGTTGATGTAACCCACGCGCGCGGCGCCTATGGGGCCGTTGAAGGGGATGCCGGAGATGGACAAGGCGGCAGACACGGCGATCATGGCGGCAATGTCGGCGTCGACTTCAGGGTTCAGCGACACGGTGTGGATGACCACGTGCACGTCGTTGTAGAAGCCTTCTGGGAACAGCGGACGGATCGGGCGGTCGATCAGGCGGCTGGTCAGGGTTTCGTGTTCGCTGGGCTTGGCTTCACGCTTGAAGAAGCTGCCAGGGATCTTGCCTGCAGCGTAGGTTTTCTCGATGTAGTCGACCGTGAGCGGGAAGAAATCTTGACCGGCCTTGGCGATCTTGGAGCCAACCACCGTGGCCAGCACCACGGTGCCTTCCATGTCGAGCAGCACGGCGCCGCTGGCCTGGCGAGCAACTTCGCCGGTTTCCATCTTGACCGTGTGCTGGCCCCACTGGAAGGTTTTGGTGACTTTATTGAAAATGGACATGTTCAGAACTCCTGAAAATCAAGGGGCATGAGGCTGCACCCGGTGCCCGGAACCTGACTTTCTGAACTCGATGCCATTCCACAAAACCTTGCTTTGAAAGCCTTGTGGAATGACACAGCGCGAGAACGCCTGGACAAATTCCGAATGAAAAACAACAAAGCGCCTGAGCCAGTGACCTAACTCAGGCGCTTTTCATCTGTGGTGTCGTTTATTTGCGCAGGCCAAGTTTGGCGATCAGTGCAACATAACGGTCCGCATCTTTGGACTTGAGGTAGTCCAGCAGCTTGCGGCGGCGGCTCACCATGCGCAACAGGCCACGGCGACCATGGTGGTCTTTGGCGTGTGTCTTGAAGTGAGGGGTCAACTCGTTGATACGGGCTGTCAGCAGGGCCACTTGGACTTCGGGGGACCCGGTGTCGTTGGCAGCGCGGGCGTTGGCCTTGACGACCTCGGCCTTGATGGAGGATGCAATCATGTTTTTTCCTGGTTGTTTCGCTGAGGTTCATTGACGAATACAGCGGGTTATTGACTTGCGCCACCTGCTGGAAAAGCAAATGGCGTGCGTTCTGCACTTCGCAAAACAGCCGGATTATAGCCTGATACCGTTTGCTCAGCGCCTGGCCATGCCATGGACCCGCTGCAAAGCACCCTCGGGCCCATCCCACCCGATGCGGTCTTATAAACGAATGGAATATATGCAGAAGAAAAAAGTTGTTTGATTTGGCATAACAGAAACCTACAGTCAGGGCCATTGACCTCCAGCCCGCTGACCAAATCCGCTGCGTGGGTGGGTGTCTCGCCATCCTTGACCGAACCTGAGCCATGTACCGATACACCGCCTTTGACACCCAATTTGTGCGCGCCCGCGCGGCCCACCACCGCGACCAGCTCGAGCGCTGGCAAGCGGGGCAGCTGAGCGACGAAGAGTTTCGCCCGCTGCGCCTGCAAAACGGCTGGTATGTGCAGCGCTACGCCCCCATGCTGCGGGTGGCTGTGCCTTACGGCGAGATCTCGGCGCCCCAGCTGAAGGTGCTGGCCCAGATCGCCCGCGACTACGACACGCCCGATGCCCAGCTGCTGGCCAAAGCGCAGGCCACCCAGGACCTGCTGCCCGGCGCCGCGCCCAAGCTCACCACCAACTACGGTCACTTCACCACCCGCCAGAACGTGCAGTTCAACTGGATTCCGCTGGCCCAATCGGCCGATGTGATGGACCTGCTGGCCAGCGTGAACATGCACGGCATCCAGACCAGCGGCAACTGCATCCGCAACACCACCACCGACGAGCTGGCCGGTGTGGCGGTGGACGAGGTGGTCGACCCGCGCCCTTATGCCGAGCTGATCCGCCAGTGGAGCACCCTGCACCCCGAGTTCGCCTTTTTGCCGCGCAAGTTCAAGATCGCCATCACCGGCGCCCGCGAAGACCGCGCCGCCATCGGCTGGCACGACGTGGGCCTGCAGATGGTCAAAAACGCGGCCGGCGAGGTCGGCTTCAAGGTGCTGGTGGGCGGCGGCATGGGTCGCACCCCGGTGGTGGGCTCGCAAATCCGCGAGTTCCTGCCCTGGAACCAGATCATGAACTACCTCGAAGCCGTGATCCGCGTCTACAACCGCTGGGGCCGCCGCGACAACCTGTACAAGGCGCGCATCAAGATTTTGGTCAAGGCCGAGGGCCAGCGCTACTTTGACGAGGTCGAGGCCGAGTACCAAGAGATCCTGGTCAAGGACGGCGGGCTGCACACCATCCCGCAAGCCGAGCTCGACCGCGTCTCGGCCTGCTTTGCCGCCCCCAGCCTGCACCTGCCGGCCACCACGCCCGAGTGGCTGGCCCAGGCCGAAGCCGGCGTCGGCATCGAAGCGGCCAAAACCCCCGCCTTTGCCCGCTGGATCGCGCAAAACGTCAAACCGCACCAAAACCCGGCGCTGCGCGCGGTCAGCCTGTCCTTCAAACGCGTGGGTCAGGCCCCGGGTGACGCGACTGCCGACCAGCTCGACGCCGCCGCCGCCCTGGTGGCAAAGTACTCCGCCGGCGAGGCCCGCGTGTCGCACACGCAAAACCTGCTCTTGCCCTGGGTGCGCCTGGACCAGCTGCATGCCTTGTGGCTCGAGGCCAAAGCCCTGGGCGTGGCCCAGCCCAACATCGGCCTCTTGACCGACATGATCGCCTGCCCGGGCGGGGACTACTGCGCCCTGGCCAATGCCCGCTCGCTGCCCCTGGCCGCCGCCATCACCGAGCGCTACCAGGACCTGGACGAGCTCGACGACCTGGGCCACATCGACTTCCACATCAGCGGCTGCATCAACTCCTGCGGGCACCACCACTCCGGCCACATCGGCATTTTGGGCGTGGACAAGGACGGCAAGGAGTGGTACCAGGTCACGCTGGGCGGCTCGGACGGCAAAGACCTGTCGGGCCCGACCGGGCCGGGCAAGGTGGTCGGCCCCTCGTTCTCTTCGTTCGAAGTGCCGGACGTGATCGAAGCCGTCCTGAACACCTACAAAGCCTTGCGCCAGCCTGCGCACGGTCGACAGGAACACTTCATCGAGACCCTGCGCCGCGTCGGCCAGGACCCGTTCAAGGCCGCTGCCAACGCCGCGCGCCACCCCGCCGCCGACGCCCAAACGGCTTGAACGCACCGAAGCACCTCCCATGAAAATCATCCCCGCCCCAGACCACCAAAGCGTTGAGTCGCCCGCCGTGCTGACCCTGGCCAACGATGCGGACCCCCGCAGCCTCGACCTCAGCGGCGTGACCCGCATCGACCTGCAGTTCCCCAAATTCACCGATGGCCGCGCCTACAGCCAGGCCTTTTTGCTGCGCCGACGCCTGGGCTACAGCGGCGAGCTGCGCGCCACCGGCGACGTGCTGATCGACCAGTTGGTGCAGATGCAGCGCACCGGTTTTGATGTGGCCGTGCTCAAGGCCGGCGTGGACGCGGGCGCGGCGCAACGCCAGTTCGAGCGCTATGCCGGCTTCTACCAGGGCTCGGCCGTGGACACCCGCCCCCAATTCGCCAAGGCCGCCTGATGACTTCTAGCCTGATCTCTGCCCGCCCCGCCC
>Ga0255127_1000370_pt1 | contig 23278 bp, 17 predicted proteins | sample Law_Miss_RepB_8d_FD_188555 | JGI IMG/M metagenome (GOLD analysis project Ga0255127, IMG submission 188555) | Freshwater microbial communities from St. Lawrence River, New York, United States - Law_Miss_RepB_8d | ecosystem: Environmental > Aquatic > Freshwater > River | place: USA: New York...
CGTTCATGGCCACGGCCGAGGCCATCACGTTCTGCGGGGCCACGCCGGTCTTCGCCGACATCGATCCCCGCACACACACCCTCGACCCCGAGGCCGTGGAGGCCGCGATCACACCCCGGACCCGCGCCATCATCCCCGTGCACCTGTACGGGCAGATGGCGGACATGGATCCGATCCTTGCGATCGCGCGTCGCCACGGCCTGCGGGTGATCGAGGATGCCTGCCAGGCGCACGGCGCCGAGTATCACGGGCGGCGCGCCGGGACGCTGGGCGACGCCGGGTGCTTCAGTTTCTATCCCGGCAAAAACCTCGGCGCGATCGGCGAGGCGGGAGCGGTGGTGACGGACCAGCCCGAGCTGGCGGAAGCGGTGGCCACGCTGCGCGAGCACGGCCAGACGCGTAAATACCACCACCGCCGTATCGGATGGAACGCGCGGATGGACGGCCTGCAGGCGCTCGTCCTCAGCGTGAAGCTCGAGGGCCTCTCCGAGGGCAATCAACGCCGCCAGCTCCATGCGAGGCGCTACGACGAGTTGCTCGCGGGCGCGCCGGAAGTGGTCGCACCGTCCACGGCGGAGGGCCGAACCCACGTTTTCCATCTGTACGTGGTGCGGGTGGCGGACCGCGACCGTGTGCTCGCGGAGCTCGCGCGCCGCGGGGTGATGTGCGGGATCCACTATCCCGTGCCGGTTCATCTCCAGCCCGCGTACCGCGGACTCTGTTACCGCGAGGGCTCGCTTCCCCACGCGGAGCAGGGCGCACGCGAGGTGCTGTCGCTTCCGATGTTTCCCGAACTTGCCGCTTCACAGTTGGAACGCGTCGCCCACGAGCTCCGGGACGTGCTCGCCCGGCCAGTCCGGCTGGAACTCACGTGAACGCGGCGGCGTCCGTGTCCGCCGCTCTTCGGATCCGTTCGATTGACCCTCGGAGCGACCCCGCGACGGCGGCCGCGTCGGCGGACCTCCCGGGCGCCACGGTGTTCCACTCACCCGCGTGGTCGCGCGCGTTGCATGCCGCCTACGGGTTCCGCACCCGGATTTTAATCGCCAGCACCGCGGACGGAACGATCGAGGCCGCCCTCCCCGTCACGGAGCTTCCAGTCTGGCCGCGGGGTGTTCGCGGAGTCTCCCTTCCGTTCGCCGACTTCTGCCCGATTTTATCCCGCGGCGCGGACGCGCGCCACTTCCTGCAGGCCGCGATGGCGCGCCATGCCGCCGACTCAGGCTGGCGATGCTTGGAACTAAGGGGTGACGGCGCCCTTTCCGAAGGGGCGGCTTCCACCCGCTTTCACGGTCATGCGCTGTGTCTGGATCCAGGGGATTCACCGGTTCCCGCGGGCGCCGCACCCTCGGTCCGCCGCGCCGTGCGGAAAGCCGTGCGCTCCGGTGTCGCAGTCGAATTCTCCCACGACGAATCCGCGCTCCGACGCTTTCACGCGCTCTATTGCCGGACTCGCCGACGCCACGGATCACCTCCAGCGCCCTGGGGTTTCTTCGCCGCCATGTCACCCGCGCTGATCGCGCCGGGGTTGGGTTTCGTGGCGCTCGCCACCCGGAGCGGCCGGGATCTCGCCGGGGCGGTCTTCCTGCGGCACGGCCAACGCGCGTTGTACAAGTACGGCGCCTCGGATCCCGATCACCACGCTTTCCGGCCCAATCATCTGCTGATGGCGGACTCCGCGGCGCACCTCGCCCGGCAGGGCTGCGTGGAACTCCATCTCGGCCGCACGTCGGTCGGCGCCGAGGGCCTGCGGCGCTACAAACTCTCCTGGGGAGCGGTCGAGCACGACATCGCCTACACTCGCCTCGATCCGCGGAACGGCCGCCCACTCCCCGCCCCGGACCGAGCCGGAACCTGGCCGACGCATCTTTTCCGCCGACTCCCGTTGCCCGTCCTCCGCGCCATCGGCGCCTTCCTCCATCCCCGTCTCACATGAATCCGCTCACCGCGCCCTCAGCGCCCCACCGCGCAGCCGACTCCACTGAACCGCCGTTTTCCACGCCGGCCACGCTCACCGCGGGCGATATCTACTACACGCTGTTCCGTCACAAGGTTAAGATCCTCCTGTGCGCGCTGGCCGGCGCCGTCGCCGCGGGGGCCGTTCGCTTCCTCGGGGATCCGCCTTACGAATCGGAAGCCAAGCTGCTGGTGCGTTACGTGCTCTCCGAGAGTCGCGCGCTCGGCGGGGAAGCCGGCGCGAAGTCCCCGGATCCGCGGGGTGACACCATCATGAAGTCGGAGGCGGAAATCCTCGGCAGCCTTGATCTGGTTCGCCAGGTGGTCGACGCGACCGGTCCCGAGCGGATCCTCGGTCCGATGGGAGCGGCGGGTGGACCGGCCGGGGCCGTCGCCGCGGTGCGCTCCAATCTCTCCATCCGCGTGGCTCCGGCCACGAGCGTCATTCACATCGCTTTTCGGCACCCGGATCCCGAGTTGGTGCAGCCCATTCTCCGCGATCTCATCAGCCGATATCTGCGTTTGCACCTTGAGACCCACACCGCCAACGGGCTCGTCGGCGATGTGCTGTCCCAGGAAACCGACCGCCTGCGGGCGCGCCTGGCCCGCACCGAGGAAGAACTGCGAAAGGCCACCGCCGCCGCCGGCGTAATCTCACCCGAGGACGCCCGCCGCGAGCAGGCGGAAAGGATCTCGGGCCTCCGGCGCGAATTGTTGCTGGCTCAGGCCGGCCTGGCCGAACGGTCAGCCCTCCTCGAGCGCCTCCGCCGGCGCGAACCGGCCGTTTCCCTGGCCGGCCCGACCCCGCCGCCGGAAATCGCCACCGCTTACGAAGGACTCGTGCAGCAGGCGCTGCAGCTAAGGCAAGTGGAGCGCGAGTTGCTCGCGCAATTCACCCCGGAAAGCGGCCGCGTGCGCGAGGTCCGGGAACGGCTGGACCTGTTGCTGGCGCGGCGGGACGCCCTGATGGTCGAGCACCCGGCGCTGGCTGAACATTCCGGTGCGCCCGGAAGGCTTGCGGACCCCGGCCGCACGGAGGAAGCCGCCGCGCACGTCGCGGCGCTCGAGGCCCGCGTCGCGGTGCTCTCCCGCGGCTTGGAGGAGGCGCGCGCCGAGCACACACGCGCCGAGGAATCCGAAGGCCGGATCCAGGAGTTGCGGCGGCAGCGCGACCTGGAGGACACCAACCTTCGGCGTTACGCGGCCAGCTTGGAACAGGAGCGCATCGGCCAGACCCTCGGCGGAGGGCGAGTTGCGAACATCAGCCAGATTCAGACTCCGTCACCGCCGTTCGCCGATAGCGGCGGAACGCGGCGCACCGCTGGGATGCTCCTCGCGGGCGGTCTCTTGGTCGGCCTCGCGTGGGCGTTCCTCACGGAGTGGTACCTCGACCGCTCCCTCAAGCGTTCCGTCGATGTGGAACGCGAGCTGCGCACCCCGCTCCTGATTGATATCCCCCTCCAACCGCGACGAAACCTCGAGGGGGTGGCCGCGCTCCTCGCCCCGGGCAAGCCCGAGCCCGAAGGAGCACCTCCCCCGCGTCCGCATCCGCTCCGGCCGTTCCATGAAACTTTGCGCGACCGCCTCATCGCCGACTTCGAGGCGCGCGGGCTCACGCATAAACCCAAGTTGGTCGCGGTGACTGGATTGGGTCGCGGGGCCGGCGTATCGACGACCGCGGCCGGGCTGGCGCGCTGCTTTTCCGAGACTGGCGACGGCAGCGTGCTGCTGGTGAGCTTTGCCGGCTCCAGCGGCTCGGCACATCACTTTCTGCACGGCCGGGCCGCCGGCGGCCTGGAGGAAATGCTCTCGAACGGACCGGCGGGGGTGGCAGGTGCCAATCTTTTCATCGCCGCGGAGGACACGGCGCAAGGCGGGGCCTCGAGCAACCTTCCCCGGCGCTTCCGCGGCCTCGTTCCGCGCCTGAAATCGAGCTCCTTTGACTACGTGATTTTTGACATGCCTCCCGTGAGCCAGATCAGCGTCACCCCCCGCCTCGCGTCGTTCATGGATCTGGTGCTGGTGGTCGTTGAAGCCGAACGCACCGATCGCGACGTCGCCCGCCGCGCCCTGGGATTACTCGAAGCCTCCGGAGCCCGCGCCGGCGTGGTCCTGAACCGCAGCCGCCGCTACATCCCCGCCCTTCTGCACGAAGACCACCTCGCCACCCCCTAACCCCCAAAGGGGTCAGGGCGTTAAGCGTTTAAATCTCCACCCTTTCAAACGCCCAACGCCCTGACCCCTTACGCGTAGGCTCCTCCCCAAAGGGTCAGGGCGTTGAATGTTTATTCCCGGGGCCACTTTAAACGCCTAACGCCCTGACCCCTTAGGCGGACATATCGAGGATGTTTTTGCATCGTTGCTATTATGCGGTGAAGCCGCTGCTGCCGTGGCGTCTGCGCATGGCGCTCCGCCGCAACGCCTCGTCCGGACTCCGCCGGCGCTTCGCCGCTACCTGGCCGATAGACCCGGGATCGCCTAGGCCACCGGTTGGTTGGCCCGGCTGGCCCCATGATCGGCGCTTCGCCTTCGTGATCACCCACGACGTCGAGGGACCGGCGGGGCTCGCCAAGTGCCGCGCGCTCGCTGAGCTGGAGATGCGACTCGGCTTCCGCTCCTGCTTCAATTTTGTTCCCGAGGGGGCCTATGCAGCACCCAAAGAGTTGCGCGTCTGGCTGCTCGCCAATGGCTTCGAGGTTGGCGTCCACGACCTGCATCATGACGGAAAACTTTTCACTTCCCGTCGCGGCTTTTCCGCGAAGGCAGCGCGGATCAACCACCGACTACGGGACTGGGGAGCCACCGGGTTTCGCGCCGGCTTCATGCTGCGGAGACTCGAATGGTTGCACGATCTCGCGATCAGCTGGGATTCCTCGACCTTTGATACAGACCCCTTCGAGCCCCAGTCGGAAGGTGCGGGAACCATCTTCCCGTTCTGGATCCCCGCACCTGGGGCAAAGAGGGAGCTCGATGGCTACGTGGAGCTGCCCTACACGCTGCCGCAGGACTCGACGCTGTTTCTACTTTTGCAGGAGGCATCCCCGGCAATCTGGCTCCGCAAGCTAGACTGGATCGCCGAGCACGGCGGCATGGCGCTCGTGAATGTCCACCCGGACTATCTGTGCCTCGAGGGAGAACCCGCCTCGGCCCGCACATATCCCGTCGCCTGCTACACCTCGTTGCTCGCACACGTCCGCGACCGTCACGGCGACCAGGCGTGGCACGCGCTGCCGCGCGAGGTCGCCGCCCACGTGAACACCATCGCCCCGCGCCCGCCCTGCGCCCGGCCGCGCCGGATCTGCCTTCTCACGCAATCATGCTACGAGCAGGACAACCGGGTGTTGCGTTACGCGGAATCACTGGCCGCGCGCGGCGATTGGGTGGAGGTGCTGGCCCTGCGAAGGCACCAGAGCGATCCGGTGAGCACCACCCTCTCAGGCGTGAAGGTGCACCGGCTGGACGATCGCTTCGTCAAAAATGAGCGCTCTCCCCTTGGCCACCTGCGCCCGGCACTCCGCTTCCTCTGGCGGGCTGCCCGTTGGCTCGCGGCGGAATCGGCCCATCGCCCCTTCGACTTGGTCCACGTGCATAACATGCCGGATTTCCTCGTGCTCGCGACCAGGCTGCTGCGCCGACGGGGCACCCGCGTGATTCTCGACATCCACGACCTCACCCCGGAGTTCTACGCGGCCAAATTCCGCGACGGGAGGCCCGGTTTCTCCGGCTCGCTTCTCCAACTGCTCGAACGCGCCTCCGCCGCGGCGGCGGACCACATCATCGTCTCCAACCACCTTTGGCGGGACAAGTACGCCGCCCGCACCGGCACCGCCGGACGTTGCTCGGTTTTCCTCAACCACGTCGACTCCCGGGTCCATCGCCCAGGCCTCAGACGGCGCACCGACCATCGGACGGTGATACTTTTCCCAGGTAGCCTGCATTGGCATCAGGGACTTGACCTCGCGCTCCTAGCATTCCGGGAGGTCAGCGCCGAGATTCCGGACGCCGAGCTGCATTTTTACGGAGACGGCAGCATGAAGCCGGCGTTGGTGGCCCTCGCGGCCGAACTCGATTGTCGCGGTATCGTGCGGTTCCACGACCCGGTACCGGTACGGGACATCGCCGAGGTGATGGCGGGAGCGGACCTGGGCATTGTCCCGAAACGAGCCGACACCTTCGGTAACGAGGCTTACAGCACCAAGATCATGGAGTTCATGGCGTTAGGTGTTCCTGTGGTGGTTGCAGGCACGCGGATAGACCGGCACTATTTTGACGACTCCGTGGTGAGATTCTTCCAGCCCGGCGACGCCGGCTCCCTGGCTCGCGCCATGCTCGACGCACTGCGCGACACCGAGGGAACCCGCACCCGCGTGGCCAAGGCGCTCGAGTACGCCGCGCGCAACAATTGGGAGTCCCGCGAGGCCGACTATCTCCGGTTGATAGACGACGTGATCCGCGACGGAAGCGCCCGTGAAACCGGAGTGAAGCCAACGTCACCACACCCAGCGACGCCCCCCGCTAAGGGGTCAGGGCGTTAAGCGTTTAATCCGTAAGCTCTTTAAACGCCTAACGCCCTGACCCCTTAGGGCGGGAGGGTGGCCGTAAATTCATGGAAGAAACGATCGAACGCAGTCTGCGCGCGGTGCAGGCGTGGGTGGAGGAGCGTAACTATCGCGGGTACGATCCCGGCGACGGCCTCACTTCGTTCCTCCGTCCGCTGACTGGCGGCACCCTCATGGGCGAGCGGATCCTCCAGCAGCTGGTCTGGAAATCACCCATCAACCTGCGCCCGTGGATCGGTGTACGGCCTCTGGAATCAACCAAGGGCCGTGGTTTCATGGCCGGCGGCTACGCCCGGCTCGCCGCCGCCACCGGTGAAGCAGTTTACACCGCGAAAGCGCGGGCCTGCCTCGATTGGTTGGAAGCGGCCCGGGAACCCGGCCAGGTCGGATTCTGCTGGGGTAACCATTTCGATTTCAGCACGCGCACCGGCCGGATCCCCGCCCACACGCCGACGATCGTCTGGACCAGCCTGATCGGCCACGCGTTCCTCGATGCCCATGACCTGCTGCCTGACCCCCGGTATCTCGAGGTCGCAGCCGGGGCCTGTCGCTGGATACTAACGCTTCCGCGAGAACCGGCCGACGACGGAGCCTGCCTCAGTTACACCGCGCTCGGCGTCAATCCGGTCCACAACGCGAACCTCCTCGGGGCGGGCCTGCTCGCGCGCACCTGGAGCCTGCGCCCAGATCCGGAGTTTCGCGCCGTCGCGCGGGCCGCGGTGGCGTACAGCTGCCACCGCCAACGCCCCGACGGTTCCTGGTGGTATGGGGAGGCGCCGAACCATCGGTGGATCGACAGTTTCCACACCGCGTATAATCTGGACTCGCTGAAGCGTTACCTCGACGCCACCGGCGACGAGGAATTCCGCCCCCACCTCAAGCGCGGATACGAGTACTACCGCGGCACTTTCTTCGGATCAGACGGTCGCCCCGCGTATTATCATAACCGGCGGCACCCGGTGGACATCCAGTGCGCCGCGCAGGCGATCGACACCTTCTGCCTGTTTGCCGACGCAGATGCCGGAGCGCTGCCGCGCGCCCGGTTGATCGCCGAATGGACGATCCGGAACATGCAGGAACCCGACGGTCATTTCATTCACCGGCGCTATCCGCTGCTTCGCGCCGCAACGCCCTATTTCCACTGGGGCCAAGCCACGATGTTCCACGCGCTGGCCCACCTCATCTTCCAGTGTGCCCGCCGCCCCGTCGCCACCCTGTCATGAACCAACTTGTGCACCCCACCGGATTACCCGGGCGCCGCTACGCCCTGATCACCGCCGCGCGCAACGAGGAATCCTTTCTCCCCGGCACCCTCGCGGCGGTGATCGACCAGACCTTGCGCCCCGAGCGCTGGATCGTCGTCAGCGACGGATCCACCGACACGACCGACGCGATCGTTCGGCGCCACGCCGCCGCGTATCCGTGGATCCAGCTGCTCCGCCTCCCCGAGCGGCGGGATCGCCACTTCGCGGCCAAGGCCCGCTGCTTCAATGCCGGACGGGAGGTTCTCGCCGACCTTGACTGCGACTACATCGGAAACCTGGACGCCGACATCACAGTGGGCCCGGACTATTTCGCCTTCCTCGTCGAGCGGATGGCGCGCGAGCCGCGCCTAGGCGTCGCCGGCACTCCTTTCGTGGAGGACGAGATCTCGATCGAACACCACAGCTTCCAATCACGCTCCGCCACCTGGCGCCATGTGTCGGGCGCCTGCCAACTGTTCCGCCGCGCCTGCCTTGACGACATCGGCGGATATATGCCGGTGAAAGGCGGGGCGGTGGACTGGATCGCCGTGACCTCCGCCCGGCAGAAGGGCTGGGAAACACGGACATTTCCCGAGCGCCTCTGCTTTCACCGGCGCGCCTTGGGCACCGGGAACCACCGCGCGGCGTTGGTCCCCTTTCACTACGGCCGCAAAGCCCACCTCACAGGCAGCCACCCGCTCTGGGCGATCCTGCGGGGCCTCTACATTCTCGGCCGCCGACCGCGGGTCACTGGGGGCGCGCTTTTTCTCGCCGGCTACCTCTGGTCCGTCCTCAGCCGTTCACCCCGCGGCGTCCCCCGCGACCTCATCGCCTTCCATCGAGCCGAGCAGATGGCGCGCCTTCGTCTTCTCCTGCGCGGAAAACGCCGCCCTGACGCCGCCGTCGCCCCCGTGTGACCTTCCGTGCCGCCCGATCACATCACCGTCTGCCTGTGCACCTGCCGGCGCACAGACCGTCTGGCCGGCCTGCTGTCAGATCTCGCGCGGCAGGAGCGGTCGAGCCGGTTCACGCACTCACTCTCGGTCGTGGACAACGATCCCGCCGCATCCGCGGCCGAGCTGATCGCGGCGTTCGCCCGCACAAGTCCGGTGCCGGTGCGCGCAGGCTGGGAACCGGTGCCCAACATTGCGCGGGCCCGCAACCGTTCCCTCGAGGGTGCCTCGGGCAATCTCGTCGCGTTCATCGACGATGACGAGTCCCCGGCGACGGACTGGCTAAGACAACTGCACGCCGCCCTGGTCCGGGACGGCACCGCAGCCGTGTTGGGTCCGGTGCGACCCAGGTACGCCACCCCGCCCCCCGCGTGGGTGCTTCGCGGCGGCTTCTGGGAACGCGACGAGTTGCCGACCGGCACCCGGCTGCCATGGACCCGCTGCCGCACCGGCAACGTCCTGCTGCGCCAGCCGGTACTGGACGTGCTCCGCCCGGTCTTTGACGAGCGGCTCAGCACCGGCGGGGAGGATGTGGACCTGTTCCGCCGACTCGCATCCGCGGGCCACGAGTTCTCCTGGTGCACCGAGGCCGCCGTGACCGAGGAGGTCCCGCCGCACCGCTGCACCCGCCGCTACCTAATGCGCCGTGCGCTCCTGCGAGGACGGGACAGCCTCCGGGTCGCCCCGGCGCCATTTCGCGCCACCGCATCGTCCGCCGCCGCACTTCCCTTGTACACGCTGCTCCTGCCCCCGGCGCTCCTCTGCGGGCAACCGACGTTCATGCGCCTCGCGATCCGGCTCGGCGATCACGCGGGGCGACTGCTCGCCGCGGCCGGCCTGGAACCCGTGCGCACCAGAAACCCATGAGGCTGCTCGCCACGCTCCGTGACTCTCCGCTGGAAGTCGCCGGCCACGCCATCGAATGCGATGGCACCTGGCCGCGCATCGCCCGCCTGCGGGATGAGATCTGGCTCGAGGCCCCGCACCCGGAACCCGCGCAACTGGTCGCGGCGGTGCGATCGTCGCGCCTGCGAGCGGACCTCATCACGTTCTCCCAGACCATCGAGGATCCCGCGCCGCGGCACGCGTTCCCGTGTTCACTGGAAAGCAACGCGGTCGCGGATGTGACGGACTTCGCCGCTTGGTGGGACGCGCTCCCGCAGGAGTCCCGCAAATACATCCGCCGCTCCCGCAAGGCGGGCGTTGTCGTGCGGTCCGCTCCCTTTGACGAAGCGCTGGTGGCGGGCATCAAGCGGATCTATGACGAGACGCCGGTGCGGCAGGGGCGCCGCTTTCCCCACCACGGCAAGGACCTTGCGACCGTGCGGCGGGAGAACGGTTCGTTCCTCGCGCGCGCCCACTTCCTCGGCGCCTACCTCGGGGAGGCCCTCATCGGATTCGTGAAGCTGGTGCGGGTGGGAGGCTCCGCGCGCATCATGCAGATTCTCGCGACGCAGGCCCACCGCGAGGTCTTCCCTTCCCACGCGCTCCTCGCCGCCGCCATCGAGCTCTGTCCCCGCCTGCCGGTCCGGCACCTGATCTACGGGCAATATGTGTACGGGCGGAAACACGGCAGCCCGATGACCGAGTTCAAGCGCCGCAACGGCTTCCGCGACGTGCGCGTCCCGCGCTACCACGTGGCGCTCAACTGGCGCGGCCGCCTCGCCCTCCACACCGGTTTCCACCGGCGGACCGGCGACCGCCTGCCGGAGCCCATGCTGAACCTTTTCCTGCGTATCCGCGCGTTCGCCCTGCCGCGGCAAAGACCGGACGCAGCGCCCTGATCCTTTCCCCCGCCGGTGTAGCTTAGTGGCAAAGCAGCCGATTCGTACTCGGCTGACGGTTGGTTCGATTCCTCCCGCCGGCTCCAGTCTTAACCCCATGAACGTCATCGCCGGATTTCTCCGCCGCTTCCCGGCGCGCCCGGACGACCCGCCTCCCGCGCTCCTCGCCGCCCGGATGTGCGCCGCGGTCGCTCCCGGCCGTGCGGTGAGCGCGTTCGCGCAGGGCGGGCTCGCGGTCGCCTGCACCGGGACCGCGCAGTCTCCGGTCTGGAACTCCGCGGGCGACGTCGGGGTCATGATGGCATCCCACGATACCGGAACGCGGCCCGCGGCCCTGGCCGAAGCATGGGGGTTGCGCGGCCCCGCCTCACTCGGGCGGCTCAGCGGACCGCTCCGCGCGGTGTTCATCGACCGTCGCCACCGAGAAGTCACGCTGTGCAACGACCGCCATGGTCTCGGTCGTCTATTCGTGCACGAGAGCGCGGATCACCTGATCTTCGCGACCTCGGTCCGCGCGGTGCTGGAGCTGCTGCCCCGCCCGAAGCGACTCGATCCCCGCGGTCTCGCCGAATACCTCGCGCTCGGCTGCGTGCTTCAGGATCGCACCCTCTTCGAGGGTATCCGGGCCCTGCCGCCCGGATCCGCCTGGTCGCTCACTCCCGCGGGTCAGGTGCGCCCCGCGCGCCATTTCACTCCGAGTTGCTGGGAGTCCCGCTCCGCCCTGCCGTCCGACGAGTACAACCTGCAGCTTTTCGAGGAGTTTCCCGCCGCGCTCGAACGCTGCCTCGACGACGCGGCCGACACCGGCCTTTCCCTGACCGGAGGTCTCGACAGCCGCGCCGTGCTCGCATGGTCCTCGGACCGTCAGCTCCCGTGCTACACCTTCGGCGGACCACTGCGCGACTGCGCCGATGTGACCATCGCGCGGAGCCTCGCCACCGCCTGCGGGTGTCCCCACACCACCCTACGCATCGGCGGTGAGTTCTTCGCGGATTTCCCGCGTCTTGCCGCCGAGGCGGTGGTCGCCAGCGATGGTGAGCTGGATGTATCCGGAGCAGCCGAGATCCACCTGAACCGCGCGGCGCGCGCGATCGCCGGACGACGGCTCACGGGAAACTACGGCTCGGAAATCCTGCGTGGTCACGTTGCGCTGCGCCCGCAGCGCACCGACCTCGCGCTACTGCGGCCGGAGTTCCATCGGCTGGCCCTGGAGGCGGTGGATACCCTCCAAAAGGAGGCCACGACCGACCTCCTCACGTTCATCGCGTTCAAGCAGATGCCGTGGCTGCACCGGGGCCGACTGGCCGTCGAACAAGCCGAGATTGAACCCCGTACCCCGTTTCTGGATCCCGCCTTGGTGGCACTGGCGTATCGCACTCCGCCGGGTCGCCGCGGGAGCGCCGACCCGCTCCTGCGGCTCATCGCCGCGCGGTCTCCGCGGCTCGCGGCCATGCCTAGCGACCGGGGACTGCAACATCCCCCGCGCCCGCTGGTGACGCCACTTGCCCGCCTGTGGCGTGAGGCGACCGCACGGGCGGAGTACGTCTGGGACTACGGGATGCCGCGCTGGCTGGCGCCGATCGAACAGCGCCTACGCGGCCTCCATCCCGAACGTCTCTTTCTCGGGCGGCACAAGTTCTGCCACTTCCGGCTTTGGTACCGCGAACCTTTGGCGCCGGTCGTGCGCGATCTACTTGACGGCTTCGAAGCCCCTGGTTTCGCCCCCGGCGCCACCGCCCGGGTGGTGGACGAGCATCTTAGCGGCCGCGTCAATCGCACCCGCGAAATCCACCAGCTCCTCAGCCTGCGCCTTATCGAGCGCGAAATCCTCCAGAAAAGCGGATGAATCTTTTTTCCCTGCTCGCTGCGACCGCCGCGGGTTTCTGGGCCATCCGCAAGGATGCCGCGACCCGTCCCGGCGTCTCGGGCGCGATCTGGATCCCGACCATCTGGCTGGCGATTCTCGCTTCCCGCCCGTTCTCCCTGTGGTTCGACCTCGGCGGAGCCGCGACCCTGGAGGGAAGCCCGCTCGATCGCGCCGTGTTCTTCGCGCTGATGACCGCGGCGTGCGTGATGCTCGCGCGCCGGCCTGTGGCCTGGGGCGAGGTCGCCCGGCACAATTGGCCGCTGCTTCTTTTCTACGGCTACCTCCTGCTCTCCGTCTGCTGGGCCCACTCGCCGCTCGTTTCCCTGCGCCGCTGGGGCAAGGAGGCCGGGAACATCCTGATCGTGCTCCTGATCCTCACCGAACGGGACCCCGTGCAGGCCCTGCGGGCCGTATTTGTGCGCTGCGCGTGCCTGCTTCTGCCGCTGTCCGTCGTCCTCATCCGCTATTTCCCAGACCTCGGGCGCCGCTACAGCCAACACTCGGGAGGACTCGAGGTCACGGGCGTGACCACGCAGAAGAACGCCCTCGGCGCGACCGTGCTGGTGTGCGCGGTGGTTCTGCTTTTCGACTGGCTGGAACGCCGCCGCTCCCGCGGAAAACAGGCGGAATCCGTTCCGTCGCTGCTGCTGCCCGGCCTGCTCGCTCTCGGACTCTGGCTGCTGGCAATGAGCCAGAGCCGGTCCTCCCTCCTCGCCTTCGCCGTCGCCGCCCTGCTGCTCCTGTCCCCGCGCATACCCGTGGTGCGAGGGCACCTGCCCCGCCTTTTACCGCTGTTGGCCTTTGGCGTGGTCACATTGCTCCTCCTCGAGTCCGCGTTCCAGTGGACGCGTCCGGCCGTGGCCGAACTCGGGCGCGAGATGACCTTCACCGGACGCACCGAGGTCTGGCGGGAACTCCTCGCCCTGCGCACCGACCCGTTGATCGGTACCGGGTTCATGAGCCTGTGGGATGACCCGGCCCACCGGGAGCGACTTCCCGAGTGGGTCGCGTTTTCAGCGCACAACGGATATCTGGAAGTCTACCTCGCCGGCGGGGCGATCGGGGTCCTGCTGCTCGGGTTGCTGCTCGGAAGCACGGCTCTGCGCCTGCACCGCGCGCTGGCTCGGCCAACCCCGTGGGCGGTCGCCGGGGCGGCGGTGTTCGCGGCCGCGCTGTTGGCAAACGGGGCGGAATCCCACTTCGCGTGCATGACTCCGGTCGGGCTTCTTTACCTCGCGGCGCATCTTGGATCCTAAAACCATGAAAACCGAAATCCAGATCCCGGCGCGCATCATCCAGACGGCGCCCACCCGCGATCTCGCGCCCGCGTCCCGCGCGGCCGCCGCGAGTCTGCGCCTCCATCATCCGGGCTGGGAGTATCTTTTTTTCGACGACCACGACATCGCGGAATTCGTCGCCACGGAGTTCCCGGAGCACCGCGCCACCTTCGATGGTTTCCCGCACGCCGTGCAGCGGGCAGATTTTTTCCGCTATCTCGCCATCTACCGTCTCGGGGGCTTCTATGTGGATCTCGACGTGATTCTGGAGACGTCGCTCGAGGATCTGCGTCCCCTCGTCGCTGTCTTCCCCTTTGAGGAAATCAGCCTGAACCAGCACCTGCGCGAGGCGCACGGCATTGACTGGGAGGTCGGCAACTACGCCTTCGGAGCGACTGCCGGCCACCCGTTCCTCGCGGCGGTGATCCGGAATTGCGTGCATTCGCGCAACAGCCCGTCGTGGCGGGAACCGATGTTTCGGGGCATCCCGCGCTGGGCCCGGTCGGATTTCGATGTGCTGAACACCACCGGTCCAGGGCTCCTGACTCGCACCTTCGCGGAAAACCCCGAGGCCTGCGCCGATGTCACGGTCCTGCAGCCAGCTCCGGATTGTGATGTCTGCGACCCCGCAAACTGGCACCGCGTCGGCCGTCACGGCGTTCACCTGATGAACGGCAGCTGGCGTCCCCGGCAGGGACGGGTTCGTCGGGGACTGAAGCTCGCATGGGAAACGCAGCTCCGGAACCGGCTCCTCGCGCGCAGCCGCGCCATGGGTCCGGTCCGGCACTTCCAACGTCCCGCCGAATCCTGAGGGCACATGGCCATGGGATCTTTGCTCAAGCGGGCCGGCCTTGCGTTCGGCCGTTGGAACGCCGCCCACCTCGCACGCCGTCCCTACCGAATGCGGGCCGGCCGGCCGATCGTCTCTTTCACTTTCGATGATTTCCCCCGGTCGGCCTGGACCGCGGGCGGGCCCATCCTTGCCCGGCACGGCGCACGCGCGACCTATTACACCGCACTCGGACTAGCCGGGGGCGACGGGGTGTCCGGACCTCATTTCACGCCTGAAGACCTCCGTGCGCTGGCGGCGGCCGGTCACGAGGTCGGCTGCCACACGCATGCCCATTGCCCGGCCTGGGAAACCCCGGCGGAGAAATTCGAGGCCTCCGTCGCGCGGAATGCAGAGCAATTCGGAAGCTTCCTTCCCGGCACCCGCCTACGCTCGCTCTCTTACCCGGTCAGTCCGCCCCGGGCGGCGACCAAGCTCCGCATGGGAAAGCGTTTCGCGTGCTGCCGGGGCGGAGGACAAACCTACAACGCCGGCCTGATCGACTTGAACTGCCTGCGCGGATTCTTTCTCGAGCAGACCCGGGGAGACGCGCGCCCCCTCGCGGCGGCGATCGCCGCGTCGGCCGCGGAGGATGGTTGGCTGATTCTGGTAACGCACGATATCTCACCGCGCCCCTCCCGGCACGGCGTCACGCCTTGCTTCCTGGAGCACGCGCTGAATCTCGCGCAGGCCTCGGGCGCGGTGGTGCTGCCGGTCGCAGCGGCGTGGGACCGCATCGCCGCCCGATGAGGGTCGGAGCCGAGAGAAGCCGCGACCACGCGCTGGACTTCACGCGTGGGGCGCTGGTGCTGTGCATGGTCGCGTATCATGCGGTTAATTACAGCGGGGCGGATCAGGCGGTACTGCGTCATCTACGCTTTCTACCGGGGGCGTTCGTGTTTCTCGCCGGGCTCGGCGTGGGACGGCTTTACTTGCCTCGCTGGTCGGCGGGCGAGAGCGGTCTGCCGGGCCGGCTGTGGTGGCGCGGGTGGCGCATCCTCGCGCTGTTTCTTGCGCTGAACGTGCTCGCCCACGCCCTCTTGCCGGCCAGTTACAATCGCAGGCTTGATCTGGAGGAATTTGCGGGGCGCCTCGGCGTGATCCTCGGCCCAGGCGAAGTACGCGCGGCGGTGTTTGGCGTGTTGCTGCCCATCGCCTACGTGCTGGCCGCTTCCGGCGCCCTGCTGGCGTGCGGTCGCGGGGGACGCGGCGGCCTGCTGCTGCTGGGTTCCACGGTTTTCGGCGGCACGGTGGTCCTTTCGATTTTTTCCGCGCCACCGCTTAACCTGGAGCTCGCGGCCTTGGGCCTGCTTGGCGTGGTGGTCGGCGGCGCGAGGCTCGGAAACCTGCCGCCCGCGCTGTGTCATCCGGCCGGGCCGCTGCTTCTCTTCGTGCTGCTGCAGGTGATCATCTCGGGCGGCGAGCCGGGGTTTCCGCTGACGAGCGGCTTGATCATGGTGACCCTGGCCACGCTTTACACGGCTGGAAGGCGACTATCCCCGCGGTTCCCCGGAATGTCCGGGTTGCGCCTGCTCGGACGGAATTCTTTGCCCGCCTACCTGCTACAGATCGCGGCGCTGCAGATGCTTTTCCGTGGACTGCGGGCCGCGGGACTCGGCCCTCCGGATACCGTGCTCGCGATGGCCTTCGCTGGAACGCTCACGATCGCCGGCGTCGTCGCCACCACCTCGCTCCGCGCACGCGTCCCCCTCGCCGACCGCACCTATCGCACCCTCTTCGCCTAGCCGCCAAAGGGGTCAGGGCGTTGGGCGTTTAGATTATCGACTGCAAGCTCCCCCGCTCCCCGCTTGATCCCATTTCTACAGAGTAACGACCTTTGAATTAGGCCCTTGCGCAACTCCCCGATCCAAGGCCACCGCGAGCGCAGCTCCCTAAAAAACACCAAACGCCCTGACCCCATCCATAAGGGGTCAGGGCGTTGATTGTTGAGAATCTCCCCCCCGGGGGCCGTCCGTGCCATGGGCCCTCCGGAATTGGAACACCTGACCGCGTAGTTTGCTGTCGCACCTCAGAATAAGCTCTCGACTGATCCAAGAGTAAGGTACGCCGCGACTGCGCAAGCGAGCCGCGGCGGCGATCTTCCAACCCACGTCGGACGCTTCGTTCGCCAAAGCTTCCCGCGGCTTTCCCAACTCAGCCATCACGCGATCGAAGGACTCGCGCCACTGCTCCTCCCGGAGCATGCGCAATTCGCGGCGTTCCAACCCCGGGTGCAGGGACAACTGTTGGTATTCCTTCGCCAAGGCGGATCGCCACGCCTGAGTTCCGATGGCCCAACCGGAGGAGAGCCGATCGAATTCCAGTTTCGCCTGCTCCGATGTGTTTGCCGCGAGTTCAGCCAGGAACCCGGCATACCGCCTCCACCCGGCGGCGGAGTCCGGGAAGCCCATCCGAGAAATCAGGATATCGGCCGCCAACCAAACCGGGCGCTCCGGCCGGCGCAGCTTAGGCAGACTGCCCCAGCGGAAGGTTGCGCAACTTGCCGGTGGAACCACTGCGGCGCGAACCGGATTGAGATGGATATAGTGAACGACGCGCATCAACGCGGTGGCATCCTCGACCAAAAGCGCCTTGTAACGGCCCTGGAACAAATGCCCGTGCTCCTCGCGAAAGCGATTGAACCGTGAGGCAAACGTTCCCTGCAGCCAGTGCATGCCTTCGACCAAATTCGCCTGAGGGGTCTCCAGCGCCAAATGAAAGTGATTCCGCATGATGGCGTAGGCGTGAACCCGCCACCTGTGCCGCAGGCAGGTCTCGGACAGCACCGCCTCAAAAGCGTGGGCAGCACCGGTCGTTTCGAAAATGGCACGACGGTAGTTTCCGCGATTTATCACGTGGTAAAGCGCGCCTTCATATTGAATTCGTGGCATGCGGGGCATGAACACATCGACTCACGGCGCACGCCTGATCGCCACCGGCCGTACTACCTGAATCTTGGGTCAGCGCACCTGGAGGGGACGTGGCGGCAAAAAAACATTCAACGCCCTGACCCCTTTTTTATGGGGTCAGGGCGTTGAATGTTTAGAGCGAACCCCTCGCTACGGGAGGTTATTGTAAGGAGCTGATAGCAGGCTTTTTGGATCCATGATCCGCCGTAGCGCGGGGTTGGAGTAGCCTTCGCAAGCGGCGATGGACTGAGCCTGACGGTGGTTACGAGGCACTCGGTTTAAACATTTAACGCCCTGACCCCTTAGGGCGGAAGCGGGGATGCTTTTCAATTCGCTGGAGTTCGCGGTGTTTTTTCCGGCGGTCTGCGCGATCTACTTCGCGCTTCCGCACGCGCGCCGCACGTCGTTCCTGTTGCTGGCCAGCGCCGTGTTCTACATGGCGTTCGTGCCGGCATACATCCTCGTGCTCGGCGCAACCATCGGCGTCGACTTTGCCGCAGCGAGGAAGATTGAAACGGCCCGAGGTCGCAGTCGCACGGCGTGGTTCGCCGGCAGCATCGTTGCCACCTGCCTGATTCTTTTCGCGTTCAAGTACTACGCGTTTTTCACCTCCACGTTCGTCGGCCTCGCCGAGCTCGCAGGCTGGCGCCCCTCCCCGCCGACCCTCGATCTCATCCTGCCCGTCGGACTTTCGTTCCATACGTTCCAGAGTCTGAGCTACGTGATCGAGGTCCACCGCGGCCGGCAGCGGGCCGAGCAGGACTGGCGGATCTTCGCCACCTACGTCCTCTTCTTCCCCCAACTCGTCGCCGGCCCCATTGAGCGCCCGCAAAACCTGCTCGCCCAATTCCGAGCGCGCCACGAGTTCGACCCCGCGCTGCTCACCAGCGGGCTGAAGCGAATGGCATGGGGCTTCTTCAAGAAGCTCGTCATCGCCGACCGGCTCGCGCTGCACGTCAACGACGCCTATGGCGATCCCGCCGCGCACTCCGGTCCCCAGCTCGCTGTCGCGACCGTCGCCTTCGCGTATCAGATCTACTGTGACTTTTCCGGCTATTCGGACATCGCGGTCGGCGCCGCGCGCGTCCTCGGGTTCCGGCTGATGGAGAACTTCGACGCGCCCTATTCCGCCTCCAGCACGGGCGAGTTCTGGCGCCGCTGGCACATCTCACTCTCCAGCTGGTTCCGTGATTACGTGTACGTACCCCTCGGGGGCGGTCGCGCCGGGTCCTGGCGCCGCACCCGCAACCTCCTGCTCACCTTCGCGCTCAGCGGACTGTGGCATGGTGCCGCCTGGAACTTTGTGGTGTGGGGACTGCTCAACGGCGCCTACGTCGCCGCGGGGCACGCATCGCGCGACGGACGCGATCGTCTCTGGGCGCGGGCGGGATTGGGGGAGCAGGACTTCACGCGGAAGACGGTTGGATGGTGCACAACCTTCCTGCTGATCTGCCTTTCCTGGGTCTTTTTCCGCGCGACCTCAGTGACCGAAGCGCTTGTGATCCTCTCCCGTCTGGCGACCGGCTGGTCTGAGCTGCAATTGACGACCGAAAGCTGCGGGCCGCGACAAATGGCGTTCGGCGCGCTCGCGGTGCTGTTGCTGGAGTCCGCGCAACGCCTCCACCGCCACCGGCCGATCGGCACGCTGCTGGCCGGAATGCCGCTGCTTCCCCGCTGGGGCGCCTACGCGGGTCTCCTGATCTTCCTCGCGCTGGCCGGCGTGCATGGCGGATCCCGTTTCATCTATTTCCAATTCTGATGCCGCCGCGATCGCCGGCCTCCGCCCGGGCCCTGCTGCGCCTGGCCCTATTCGCGCTCTTCACGGCGCTTTTGGCCCTGCTGGTGGATGCGGGTATCAGGCACGGATTGAGGCGCGTGCAGACCGGATCTTTCGGCGCCACCAACCGGATGGTGGCAGGTCGGGCCACGGCGGGGATCGTCGTGACCGGATCATCCCGCGCCCTCGTGCACTATGACCCGCGGGTGCTCGCGGCGGCCACCGGCCTCCCCGCCCTTAACTTAGGGCGCAACGGCTCCCACACCGGCCTGCAACTCGCGGTGCTCCGCACGCATCTACGGCACAACCCCGCGCCCAATCTCGTCATCCACAATCTGGACCTGCATTCGCTGGCCACGCCGGCCGAGATTCACGACCCCGGGCAATATCTGCCGTACCTCGACGAACCGGCGCTCTACGACGAGATCCGGGCGGTCCACCGCTCCGCGTGGGCCTGGCGCCACGTGCCGCTTTACGGGCACGCGGTCGCCGATCCCCGGATGCACTGGCTCGAGGGACTGGCGCGGCTGGCGGGGCTCGAGCGCGCGGAGACCCTCGTCGCCGGTTTCCAGCCCCGGGCGTGGTCGTGGACCGGTGACTTCGAGCGCTTCGCCACCCGCGCCGCGGGCGGTTACGAGGTCGCCCGCGACGACCGCGGACGCGACCAACTCGCCGCGCTGCTTCGGCTGTGCCGTGAGTCCGGCCTGCCGGTGATACTCGTGCTCTCACCCGAGCACGCGGCCGTGCGACCGCTGCAGCTGAATCGCGCGGCGATCCTCGCGGAAATCGCCGATCTCGCCGCGTCCTCGGGGGCTCCCTTCTGGGATTTCAGCGAATCGCCGCTCTGCCTCGACCGCTCCAACTTCTACAATTCGCAACACCTGAACGCGGCCGGAGCAGATGCGTTCACCCGTGAGCTCGCGCGCCGTCTGTTCGCGGCCGGCTACACGGCGCCCCGACTCAATTCACACCCTTGAACCTGCCATGAATGCGCCGCTCCCAATCCACCTCGCGAGGATCGCCCTCGCCCTCCTCCTAACCTCGCTCGTGCAAATCCGGGCGGAACTCATACCAGCCGCCCGTCTCGTCGATTGGACTCCGGGCGTCTCAACCGGCGTACCCGGAGGCATCCCCACCGACCGCACGCGCCGCCTGGATGTCACCAGTTCCCCCTATCTGGCGGATCGGACCGGTTCGCGGGACGCCACCGCCGCGATCCAATCGGCCATCAACGCGGCCGTGCCGGGCGACATCGTCTTCCTTCCGGCGGGTACTTACCTCTGCCGCGGCGCCCTTTCGACCGGCTACAAACGGGGAATCACGATCCGCGGCGAGGGTTCCGCGACGGTGCTGATCGCCACCGTCGGCGGCTCGACCTTTCTCCAGATCGGGGGCGGCAGCGATTACACGTGGTCCTGGCCGCCCTCCGGCAACGTGGTCACCGCCGGGCTCGGGAAGGGTAGCCGGACGCTGACCATCGCCGACACCTCGGCCTTCAGCGTCGGCCAGCTTATCCAGATCCGGGCGAACAATAATCCCGCAACCCCGGTCATCAGCGTCTTCGGCTACGAAGGCCTGCAACGGCAGATGACCCGCGTCACCGGCAAGACCGCCACCACCCTCTCCATCCATCCCCCGCTCTATGCCGACCTTGGCGCCACCCGGACAATCGTCGCCACCGCGCAGTTCCAGGCCGAGGCGGTGGGATTGGAGTCGCTGCGCATCGAGATGGGCCAGTCCACCGCCCCCTTCGCCGTCTGGCTCCAGCAGGCCGTCGGCTGCTGGGTGACCGATGTCCACATCCGTCAGGCGGCCAATTATCATCTTTTCCTGAACGACTCGGCCCAATGCGAGGTACGCCGGTGCTTTCTCGACACCTTGAACCACGCGGGCAGCAACGGCGCCGCCCTGCTCTGCAACACCATCTCCGCGTGCCTCATCGAGGACAATATCCTCTACCGGGCCTTTCCCCTGATCGAGGTGAACCACGGGAGCTCGGGCAACGTCTTCGCCTACAACTTCTGCGAGGACAGCGCGCCGGGGGTCGCGATCGACTCGAACCATGGTCCGCACAACGCCTTCAACCTCTACGAGGGGAACATCGCGCCGAACCTCCAGAGCGACGGTTATTTCGGATCAGCCTCCGCCGACACCGTCTTCCGCAACTGGCTGCACGGGATCCTCGGAGGCCAGATGGCGTGGACGATCAGCCTGAACCGCTTCACGCGCGCCTACTCCGTCGTCGGCAACATCCTCCAGCGCGAGGGGTACACCCTCGCCGGCGACGGCGTGAGTCTTGGCAACCCCAACATGGGGAACAGCAGTTACACGGGCAGCGCCCCGCCGTGGAACGATGGCGCGCTCACCGGAGCCGGTGTGCTCACCCAGGCCGGCGGCGCGGTCTCCGTGTCCGCCCCGATGTTCAACGCATCACACGTGGGATGGTTCATCATGACACCAGCGACGAGCGCGCTCGGGCTCATCACGGAGTACAAGGATCCGCAGAACGTCACCATGAACAACTCCCAGAACCTGACCGGCGTCGCTTACATCCTGACGCCGGGACCGGCGGGATACCAAGGACTCGACACGGGGGTCGCCGGGACGCTCGTGCGCAAAGGAAACTTCTCCTACTTCGCCGGCGGAATTCCGGCCTCGGAGGCCACGGCGCCGGACCCGGTGCCCGCGTCGCTCTTCCGCGCCGCTAAGCCCGCCTGGTTCGGGGATCTCGCCTGGCCGCCATTTGATGCGTCGCGCCCCCAGCCAGCTTACGCCTCGATCCCCGCTGGTTACCGCTGGGTAAACGGCGTGGGCCCGGCGCCGGATCCGGCGAAGACCCAACCCCCGATCAACGTCCGCATCGGCAAGTGAGACCCGCAATCGCGGTCCTTTCCGACTCTGATGGAACTCGCCCGGTTTCTGCGGGAGGGGTCCGACCAACTCGCGCGCCGCTCGGTGCGCGCGACGGTCGCCACCACGGCGGCCGCCGGCCTCGATTTCTCGGTCCGACTCGGCTCCGTCGCGATCCTGGCGCGGCTGGTTAGTCCCGCGGACTTCGGCGTCGTGATGATGGCAGGGGCCGCCGTCGCGATGGCGGAGCAGGTCCGGGACCTCGGACTGTCGACCGCGACCCTGCAGCGTCCGGATTTGTCCGCCGCGGAGGTCACGAATCTCTTCTGGATCAACGCCGCCGCCGGCTTGCTCCTCGCGGTGGCACTCTGCGCGCTGTCCCCCGCACTGGCCTGGATGCTGGGTGATCCCCGCCTGATCGCGGTTACCTGCGGTCTGGCGCTCACCCTTCCGGCCGGCGGCCTCGCGATCCAGCACCAGGCGCTCCTCGGACGAAACCTCCGGGCGGGACCGCTGGCCACGGCGCGGGTCGGAGCGGGACTGGCATCCACCGCGCTGGCGATCTGGCTGGCCACACGCGGCGCGGGCTACTGGGCACTTCTCTGGCGCGAGGTATCCCGCGCGGCCTTCCTCACCGTCGGCACCTGGTGCCTTTTGCCGTGGAGGCCGGGCCCGCCGCGCGACCTCGCGAGCATCCGCCCGCATCTCCGTTTCGGTGCGGACGTCCTGGGCTCCAACTTGCTTGGCGCGCTCGCGGCCGGTTGCGACCGCCTGGTGTTGGGCGCATTCGCGGGCCCCGCCGCGGTGGGTGTCTACCGCCAGGCCGCCCAACTCGTCGCCACGCCCACGGACCAACTGCTCGGCCCCTTGTATCAGGTCGCGCAGCCCGCGCTCTGCCGCGTGCAACGCGAACCGGAGCGCTACCGCCGCGCATATCAGCGGCTCCTGACCCTCGTCTCCCTCGCGACCATGCCCGTCAGCGTTTTTCTCGCGGTCTTCGCCGAAGAGGCGACGCTCGTGCTGCTTGGTCCCGGCTGGGACCAGGCGGTGCCGGTGGTGCGGATCCTGTGCATCGCCGCCGTGTTCCGCCAACCCGTCGGCTCCACCGCGCTGCTGTTGCTCAGCCGCGGCGATGCCCGCGGCTGCCTCCGCCTGGCCGCGCTCAATCAGGTCCTGTTGCTGCCCGCCGTGGTCGCCGGCGCCGTCGCCGGACCGACCGGAGTCGCGATCGCCGAGGTGACCGTAGCCGCCCTGATGATCGTACCCCGACTGC
>Ga0255127_1000385_pt1 | contig 22873 bp, 21 predicted proteins | sample Law_Miss_RepB_8d_FD_188555 | JGI IMG/M metagenome (GOLD analysis project Ga0255127, IMG submission 188555) | Freshwater microbial communities from St. Lawrence River, New York, United States - Law_Miss_RepB_8d | ecosystem: Environmental > Aquatic > Freshwater > River | place: USA: New York...
GTTTCCAGGGTGAGGGTGGCGGAATTGCCGTCAGCGGTGGAACGCAGGGTGCTGCGATAGCTGCCCAGGGGGCGCACGCGGGCCAGGCGCGAACCCAGGTCCACCGCGTCGATCACCAGCGCGCCGCTCAGGTTCAGGCGGCCCCGGTCGGTGCGCAGTGCCAGGCCCTGGGTCTCCACGCGCAGCAGGCCGTCGATGCCCAGGGTGTTCCAGGGCGTGCCCAGTCCGGCCAGCCAATCGGCCGGCCAGGCTGAGCGGTTGGCGCCCAGGTGCCACTCGACGCCGCCCCAGTGCGGGCGCAGGCGAATGGCAAGCGGGTCGGGCGTGCAGCACGGCGCGCGCAGGTTCAGGGCCAGGGCCGGCCAGGCGCCCGCGAGGCCCAGGCCCAGTCGCCATTGCAGGCCCTGGGGCAGCGCGCTGCGGTCACGGCTGCCCTCGCCACCGGTGAACATCAGGTCGGCCGAGCCTGACCACACCGTGCCCCGGGCATTGACCAACTGAACCTGGCCGGTGGTGGCGCGCGTGACAGCGTCGGCCAGCCAGCGCGCGGGGGCGAATGCCAGCAGGGCGATGGCCAGGCCCAGGCAGGCGCCGATCCAGGCCAGTCGTTTCGGTGCGCGCGGGTTCATGGCCTTACTCGCCCGCCAGGCCCGGGCCGCTGAGCACCACGCTGCCACTCCAGCCCGAGCCTTCGCGCGTGAGCTGCGTTTCCACCGGGCTCACGCGGGCGTTGAGCCTTGCCTGCGCCAGCCACTGGGCCAGCGCGGTGGGGTCGGCGTTGCGCAGCGTGAGCGTGGCCCGGTCGCCCAGCACCGAGAGTTGTCCCTGGGTGCCCAGGCTGGCGGTGGCCCGTTCCAGGGCACCCAGCGCCTCGTTGCGCGCCGGCACGCGGGCATTGCCTTGCTCGCGCAAGTTGGCAGCGGTGGCGGCCATGCGTTGCACGTCGGCCAGTTGCTGGCTGAGCTGGGCTTGGCGTTCCGGCGCCCGCCGCAGCGTTTGCAAGGCGGGCGACACGCCCAGCCACCACACCAGGCCCAGGCCCACCACCCAGGCGGCGAATTGCACCAGCCGCCGTTCACGGGCGTTCAGGCGCGCCATGGCCTGGGTGAGGCGGTCGCGCAGCGGGCTCAGGGCCTTGAGCAGTTGGGGTTGGCTCATGGCTGAGCGGCCTCCAGCGTGAGTTGTTCGCCATCAACGCGGGCGCGCCAGCCGCTGCTGCTCAGGCCTTGTGCGATGGCCTGCACCCGCTCGGGGGGCGCCTGCCAGCCGCTGAGCTGCAAGGCGCCCGCGCGAAACTGCAGGCGGGTGGCGCCGATGGGGGCATCGCCCGCCGCCTGGTCCAGCGCGGCCAGCAAGACCTCCAGGTCGGCCCGCGACGGTTGCCCACTGGCCTGTTGCAGGCGAACGAGTTCGCGGCGCATCTGCACCGGTGCGTCCAGCACCACCGGAACCCCGGGGAAGGTCTGGCGCAGGGTTTGCTCGATGGCTTGGCGCTGCTGATCCAGCAGGCGCCGCTCGTGCCAGGCAGCGGTGTTCAGACCAACGAGGTTGGCCGCCACCAGGGCTGCCAGGCCCCAGCGGGCGGGGCGCCAGGCCGGGGCCTTGCGAAACTGCTGCCACTGCCGACGAAGGCGCTGGCGGCGCCGCGCGGCCACCGACAGACTCAAATCGAATTGCGCCAGGTTCCAGTCGCCCTGGGCGCAGCGCACCAGCCACGCAGGGGGCGACACCAGTTGGAAACGGCGCGCCAGCACCCGCTCGGCCAGACCGGCCACCGCCGGATCGGCCAGCCAAATGCCGTTGTCGGGCAAGCCGTCAGGGCTGCCCAGCCCAGCGATGGCCGCCTGGGCGTCGCTGCCCTCGCGCAGAGGCAGGCGGCTGACCCCGTGCACGCTGGTGCTGTCCAGCCAGGCTTGCTCGCCCTCGGCGTGCGCCCAGTGCAAGGGCTCGGGCACGTCTTCATCGAACAGGCGCGAGCGGCTGCTCCCCAGGTCGCTGCCCTGTGGCCGCTTGAGCGGCCACAGGCTGGGCACGATGCGACTCACGGGGCGGCCGGACGTGTCCAGCACGCGCAGCCAGGCACGCAGGGGTTCGCTGTCGGTGGCCGCCACCCAAAGGGTCTGGCCTGGTTTGCCGCCGGGCTCCAGCGCCAGGTGCAGCCCGGCCACGTCGCTCAGCACCCGGTCTTCCAGCAAGCCTTCGAGCACCGCGCGCAGCTTGGCGGGCGCCACCTTGGGCACGCTCACCCGGTGCCAGGAGAGGGCACTGGCGGGCAACACGAGCACCACGTCTTCGTCGCGCGGCATCAACGACGCGGCACACACACCGTGGTCGCCCACCTGCTGGCCATCGGGCGAGTGCGCCCAGGCGAATTCGCTGGCCGGGCCGGGGGCGGCTGAGGCCAACGAGAGGTCAGACGGGGTGACGATGAGCACGTTGAGGCCGATTAAGGGGTGGACGGGCGATCCAAAGCATTCTAGAGACCGATGGTGACGCTGCGGTGTGGCGCCAAGGCGAGGGCGCCCGATTCAGGGACGGGCGAGGCGTTCTCGCCACGCCACGCGCACCGTGAGGTTGTCGCGCACCACCAGCGACCGCTCTTCAATCACCACGTCGTCCAGGCGCAGGCGGCCCCGCACCTCGAAGTAGCGGCTGCGCACATCGTGCTGCGTTTCCATCAGTCGCGGTGCGTTGTCGCCCAGCGCGCGGCTCACGTCGCCCAGGTTCTTGAATGGGCTGCGTTCGCGCGTGCTCATCAGTTGGCGGGCCCGGGCGGCATCCACGCCAGGCAAGACGGCCTGCAGCACCTCCAGCCCGGCGGTGTTGAGGTTGACCGGGGTGCGCTCGGGCAGCAGGGTGGCGTGTGGGGCCAGCACCTGCAGGCTGCGTGCGGAGATGCCCAGCCACGACAGCTCGCCGAAACGGCGGGGAATGAGTGGTGTGGCCGTCGGTTGCGCCTCGGCCAGCCCGCGCGAGACGGTGTCGCGCCAGGTGTTGACCGCCTGCGTCAGCTCGGCAGCGGGCAGGCCCAGCAGCTCGTAGAGCCGGCGCGCGGCCAGCAGGTCGGGTTCTGACACGCTCACCTGTGCCGAGTTGCCCGAGCCTTCCACCCGCACCAGGTTGAAGAGGTTCAGGCGCGATTGCTGGTCCAGCATCTCGCCGGACAGAAAGGCCTGCAGCACGTTGTCGGCGTTGTTGTCCCGGTCGGCCGCCAGAAAGCTCGACAGGCGCGCCTCGGCCAAGGGCAGGGCCCAGGGCTCGCCCAGGTGATCGGCGTTGCCGCTGGTCTGGTTGCCACGTGCGTCTTCGCGCAGGATCAGGCGCGCCCAGTCCAGTGCGCCGTTCAGAATCCAGGCGGCCTGCGCGCGCTGGCGCTCGGCCCGCTCGGTTTCCACGGCCTGCCATTGCTGCCACGTCGCGGCGGCGGCAATGGTGGCCACCAGCGCCACCGTCAGCATGGCCAGCAGCAGGGCGGCCCCGCGCTGGCGCTTCATTGACCCGCCTCCAGGGTGGGGCGCACCCAATCGCGCGTGATCTGCCCTGTGATGGGGCCACCCTCGGGCAAGCGCAGCGTGAGGCGCACCCCGTTGGGCAAGCGAGCATTGCCGCCCAACTCGTCGCCGGGGCGCAGGGCGCCCACGGACGACTGTGGGTTGACCCAGGTCTCGCCCCGGTGGAACAAGAGCTGCCAGTCGCTGACCGGCAGCAGCGCCACCGCGCTGTCGCCGGCCGCATTGGCCGGGGCGGGGTCGGCCACGCCCCGGGCCCAGTCGGCGGCGCGCTGCCAGGCGCGGGCGAGTTCGTCGCGCTGCCGAATCGGGCCCGATTGCCAGCGCATCCACTGGCTGCCGTCGGGCCCGTTGCGGCGGGCCCAGGCCACCACGCGCAGGCCAGGGTTGTCCACCAGGCTGGCGGCCATGTCGCGCCGGGTCAGGCGCAGGGCCTGACCGTTGAAATCGATGGCGTTCACCTCGCGCGTGTCGGTGATCGCTTCCAGGTCAAGCGTCCATTGCAGCAGGCCGGCCTGCAGGCGCTGCAAGGCCTCGCTGCGAGACTGCGTCACCGTCTGGGTTCGTCCCATACCGTCGATGGCGCGCCAGCTCAGCACCGCCAGCAAGGCCATGATGGCCACCGCCGTGAGCAACTCGATCAGGGTGAAACCCCGGTTGCGGGACCAGCGCTCGGCCATGTCAGTAACGCCCCAGCACGGTGGACAACTGCAGCAGGCGCGCCTCGGTCCCGTCGGCGGTGCCGAACACCGCGGCGTCGACCCGGCGGAAGTTGGGGTTGGGCGTGGGGGCCACCGTCAACCGCACCCGCCACGACTGTCCGCCTTGTTCGCAGGTGGCGTCGGTGTCGCCGATGCCGGGCAACTGCCGTTGCAGCCGCAGGCGGGTGAGTTCGTTCTCGGCGCAGAGCTGGGCCATGAACTGATCGGTCTGGCGCTCGGCGCTGCGCACCAGCGCGCCGGTGGCGCGCAAGCCGGTGGCCAGGGTGATGGCCACCACCGCCAGCGCCACCAGTACCTCGACCAGGGTAAAGCCCCGCGAAGGGGTCGGGTGAGGGGGGCTCATGGAGTGCCGTCCGGCATCACCTTGAAAGGCCCGACGCCGTCGGTGCCCATGGTCAGGCGCCGATCGCCCAGGGCCAGCATCAGGCGCTGCTGTGGCACCACCGGCTCAGGCCCGAGCACCAGCACGGGCGCCCCAGCGGGCTGCACCACGGTGGCGCTGGTCTGCTCAGACAGCCATGGCTGCGGCGCGGCCGATGCGCCATTGGTGCCCGGGCGTCGCAGGCCCAGGAATTCAAACCCCCCCGGCACGGCGCGCCATGCCACCGGCAGGCCGGTGACCCGAGACTGGGCCCGCGCCGACTCGATCAGCGCCGCCAGCCGCAGCGCCTCGCGATCCAGCCGCTCGGCGTCGCTGTCGCGCCACGCCAGGGTGACCCCCGCCGTGGCCAGGGCCGCGATGGCCACCACCACCATCAACTCCAGCAAGGTGAAGCCCAGGGCGTGGCGCATGGCGTGGCGGCGCAGGGAGCGCAGCGGGTTTATTGCCAGCTGCCGACGTCGGCGTTTTGGCCCTCGCCGCCGGGCTGACCGTCGGCGCCCAGCGAGAGCACATCCACTTCGCCGTGCACGCCCGGGTTCAGGTATTGGTAAGGCCGGCCCCAGGGGTCAGCGGGCAGCTTGTCGAGGTAGCGGCGCCAGGCTGGCGGCTGTGGGCCTGCGCCTGGCTTGTTCACCAGCGCGGCCAGGCCCTGCTCGGCCGTGGGGTAGCGCTGGTTGTCCAGGCGGTACAGCTTGAGGGCCTGCATGAGGTTGTTCACATCGGTCTTCGCGGCGGTGACGCGGGCGTCGTCGGCGCGGTCAAGCACGTTGGGCACGATGAGCGCGGCCAGCACGCCGATGATCACCAGCACCACCATCAGCTCAATCAGGGTGAAGCCGCGCAGCAGCTGGCGGCGGGTGACCGCGAGGGCGGTCTTCAGTGGGCGTGTCACGCGAAGGTCTCCCGGCAAAAGCCCGGCCATCGGGGCGACGCCGGGCGGATTCGGTCGATGATAATGCCCGCATGAGTCGGTCTTCCACCTTCGGACATTCGGGCTTTCTCACCGATGGCCCCCTCAGCAACGCCCAGGTGCCGCGCCGTGCGCCAGCCCTGCTGGCGGGGGTGTTGTGGCTGGCCGCCGGGTTGAGCGCCGGCTATTGGGCCTTGCAGGCCATCGGCCAGGGACCGATCAGCCCCTTGGTGGCCACCGCGGCACCTGTTCAGGCGCCCGAGCCCTCGGCAGTGGCCCGAGCCTTGGGTGCCGTGCCAGCCGCGCCAGCCGCCGTTGCTGGTGTGGCGCCGGCAGTTGACGCGGCCTCACGCTACCGCCTGATCGGGGTGGTGGCGTCGGGCACCGACCGCGGCGCGGCCCTGATTTCAGTGGACGGGCAGCCGCCCAAGCCCTACCGGGTGGGCGCCTTGCTGGAAGGCGGGCTGGTGCTCAAGTCGCTCGGCGCCAGGCAGGCGCGGCTGGCGCCGGCATCGGGTGCTGGCAACCCGATCGATTTGGCTTTGCCGCCGCCCAACCCCTCCTAACGCCGCAGGCCATGGCGCACCCTGGCGATCGCCGCACCCCGGGGCAAGCAGGGCCTGATTTGTTCAGCGCAATCGACGAGTTGCGCCGCCACCCACCTTTCAACCAGATGGCGCCCGAGCACGTGCGCGAGTTCGCGGCGGCCGCGCGCGCGGTGCACTTTCGCCGCGGGCAACTGGTGGTGGCGCCCGAGGACGGCCCGGTGCGCGAGTTGTTCTTCATCCGGCGTGGCGCCGTCACCGGGCAGCGCGGCTTGTCTGACCTGGCCGGTGGCGCCTTTCAATACGAAGCCGGTGATCTTTTCCCCGTGAGCGCGGTGCTGGCGCAGCGCGCGCCCACCACGCGCTACAGCGCCAGCGAAGACACCGAGGCCTTGGCCATCTCTGCCGAGCAGATGCAGGCGCTGGCAGCCCGCAGTGCGGTGTTCGGTGATTTCCTTAACCGGCGCATCCTGACCTTCCTGGCGCTCTCGCGCACGGCCCTGCAGACGGCCTATGCGTCCCGCGTGCTGGCCGAGCAGTCGTGGGAAACGCCTCTCGCCCAGCTGGTGCACAGGGCGCCGGTGGCCTGCGCCGCCGACACGCCTCTGCGCGAGGTGCTGCAGCGCATGCACGACGAGCGGGTGGGGGCCATGGTCGTGCTGGACGCGGCAGGCACGGTGGTCGGCATCCTGACCCGAAGCGATGTGTTGCACCGGGTGGCCCTGGCTGAGGTGCCGCTGCACACCCCCGTGTCCGCCGTGATGGTGCAGCCGGTGCACACCCTGCCATCTGAGCGCACAGCCCAGGAGGCTGCGCTGCTCATGTCGGCACAGGGTGTCCGTCACGTGCCCGTGCTGCAGCAGGGGCGCCTGATGGGCGTGGTCTCCGAGCGAGACCTGTTCGCGTTGCAGCGACTGAGCCTTAAGCACGTGAGCTCACGTCTGCGCGACGCGCGAGACTTGGGTGAGATGCGCGAGGCGGCCACCGAGATCCAGGCATTCGCTCGCCGCCTGCTGGGGCAGGGTGTGCAGGCGCAACAGCTCACGGCCCTGATCAGCCACCTCAACGATGTGCTCACCGGGCGGTTGCTGGAACTCACGGCCCAGCGCCACGGGCTTGACCTGCGCCGCGTGTGCTGGCTGGCGCTGGGCTCGGAGGGGCGAAACGAGCAGACCATCGCCACCGACCAGGACAACGCCCTCATCCTGGGCGAGGGCCAAGAGGCCGCGCCCTGGCTGGCCTTCGCCCGCGAGGTGAACGAGGCGCTCGACGCCTGCGGCTACCCGCTGTGCAAGGGGGGCATCATGGCCAGCAACCCGGCCTGTTGCCTCACGCTGGCGGACTGGCGTGAGCGCTTCGGGCACTGGATCGAGCACGGCTCGCCACAAGACCTGCTCAATGCCAGCATCTACTTCGACTTCCGCGCCTTGGCCGGTGACCGCGCCCTGGCCGAGCGTTTGCGTGAGTGGGTGACGCCACGCGCGCAGGCCACGCCCCGCTTCCTGCGTCAGTTGGCCTTGAATGGTTTGCGGCAAGGTGCGCCCTTGAACTGGCTGGGCAACATCGACACCACCGAGATGGAAGGCCGGCAGACCCTTGACCTGAAGCTGCAGGGCACGGCCCTCGTGGTGGACGTGGCTCGCCTGTATGCGCTGGCCAATGGCGTGTCGGCCACTGGTACACGCGAGCGCCTGGCGAGTGTTGGCCCACCGATGGGCGTGCCGCCAGCCGAGCACCAGGCCTGGATCGGTGCCTTCGACTTTTTGCAGACCCTGCGCCTGCGCGCTCAGCTCGACGGGCGCACCGTGGCGGGCAACCCGAACCGCATCGCCATTGATGACCTGCACGACATCGACCGGCGCCTGCTGAAGGAAGTGTTGCGGGTGCTGCGGTCTTTGCAGCAACGCGTGCGGCTCGACTACGAGCGCTGAAGCGAAGCGGCGGTCAGCGCTCCAGCAGCGTCTGGGCGGCCAGCAGCAGCGGCCAAGCCAGCATCGCACCAATGCCCTGGTGGGTGCGCATGCCCAGGTCCAGCACGGGCTGGGCCTGCAGGTGGATGAGCATGAGGCGGTGGGCTGGGTCGGCGTGGCGCTGCGCAAACACCAGGTAATCGGTGACGGCCGGGTTCAATCCACGGGCCACCAAGGCAGCCGCCGTGGGAACCAAGCCATCCACCAGCACCACCCGCCGCTCGCTGGCGGCTTGCAGCATGGCGCCTACCATCATGGCGATCTCGAAACCACCCAGGGCCGCCAGCACGTCCATTGGCTGAATGGCCCGGCGGTGTCGGGTGGCCGCTGCCAGCAGCTTTTCCACGCGTACCTGGTAGACGCTGTCGCTGAAGTCGCCGCTGGCGTCATCGTCTCGCGCACAGGCATCCGAGATGGGCACGCCGCACAGACGCGAGAGCAGCAGCGCTGCACTGGCCTGATTGGCCACGCCCACATCGCCCAGCGCCACCACATTGCCCGGCAGGTGTCGCACCACGTCCATGCCCGCGTGCAGGGCCGACACCGCCTGGGTGACGGACATGGCCGGCCCCAGCAGCAGGTTGCGCGTGCCGAAGCCGATTTTCCGCGTGAGCAGCCTTGCCCGCGGCCGCGTCGTGCTGGGGGGCTCGATGGGCGTCGCCACGCCAGCGTCCACTACTGTCATCTCGAACCCGTGCTGGCGGGCCAGCAGGGCCACCGGGGCAGAACCATCCAGCAGGGCCTGCACCTCGGTCAAGGTCATGGCCTGCGGCCAGCTCGACAGGCCTTCATCGGCCAGCCCATGGTCAGCAGCGAACACCAGCAGCTGGGGCGAGTCGAACACCAGCAGGTCGAACGGTAGGGGACTGCCGTTCTGGATGCGCGCCAACTGCAGGGCCAGCAGTTCCACTCGCCCAAGGGCGTGGGCGGGTTGCCCTGGGTGGGCCAGCCGGCGGTGCAGCTGGAAGTCCAGCATGGCGTCGCCCGTCGCTGCAATCGACGGCAGCTTCAGCCCCTCGGGCAGCACGGGCGCCCGAAGGTGCAGCGGGGTCAATGCGGGTGCCGACGGCATGAGCTTGGTCTCAGTTCTTCAGGAACATGCGGTACACCGGGTTGTCGGTTTCTTCGACGTACGGGTAGCCCAGCGTGTCGAGGAACTTGGCAAAGGCCTTGTGGTCTTTGGCCGGCACCTGCAGGCCCACCAGAATGCGGCCGTAGTCAGCGCCCTGGTTGCGGTAGTGGAAGAGGCTGATGTTCCAGCTCGGGCGCATCATGCTCAGGAACTTCAGCAGCGCACCTGGGCGCTCGGGGAAGATGAAACGCAGCAGGCGCTCGTCTTGCGCCAACGGCGAATGACCGCCCACCATGTGCCGGATGTGCTCCCGCGCCAGGTCGTCGTGCGTGAGGTCCAGCGTGGCGAAGCCGTGCTTGTTGAGGTTGGCCGCGATCTTGGCCGATTCGCCCTTGCCGTGCGTCGTCATGCCCACGAACACGTGGGCTTGGCTGCCGTCGTGGATGCGGTAGTTGAACTCGGTCACGTTGCGCGGCCCGCCGGGCAACTCGCCGATCACCTCGCAGAAACGGCGGAAACTGCCGCGCTCTTCCGGGATCGTCACCGCGAACAGCGCCTCGCGCTCCTCGCCAATCTCGGCCCGCTCGGCCACGAAGCGCAGCCGGTCGAAGTTCATGTTGGCGCCACACAGCACTGCCGCGTAGGTCTGGCCCTTGGTTTTGTGCGTGGCCACGTACTGCTTGATGGCGGCCACCGCCATGGCCCCCGAGGGCTCGACGATGCTGCGCGTGTCCACGAACACATCCTTGATGGCCGCGCACACAGCGTCGGTGTCCACAGTGACGTAGTCGTCCACCAGTTCGCGGGCGACGCGGAAGGTCTCTTCGCCCACTTGCTTGACCGCCGTGCCGTCCGCGAACAGACCCACGTCAGGCAGGGTCACGCGCTCGCAGGCCTCCACCGAGCGCTTCATCGCGTCGGAGTCCACCATCTGCACCCCAATCACCTTGATCTCGGGGCGCACGGCCTTGATGTAGTTCGCCACACCCGAAATCAGCCCGCCGCCGCCGATGGCCACGAACACGGCGTCCAGGTCGCTGGAGCCCAGCGGCTGGAGCTGCCGCAGGATTTCCATGGCAATCGTCCCCTGACCCGCGATCACGTCGGGGTCGTCAAAGGGGTGCACGTAGGTCAGCCCCTGCTTCTTCTGCAGGCTCAGCGAATGGGCATAGGCGTCGGAATAGCTGTCGCCATGCAGCACCACCTCACCGCCCAAGCCCTTCACCGCGTCCACCTTGAGTTGCGGCGTGGTGGTGGGCATCACGATCACGGCACGAACGCCCAGTTTGCGCGCACCCAATGCCACGCCCTGGGCGTGGTTGCCCGCCGAGGCGCAGATCACGCCCTTGGCGAGTTGCTCAGGGCTCAGGTGCGCGATCTTGTTGTAGGCGCCCCGCAGCTTGAAGCTGAACACCGGTTGCTGGTCTTCCCGCTTGAGCAGCACGGTGTTGTGCAGGCGGCGGCTGAGCTGACGCGCCGGCTCAAGCGCCGACTCCACCGCGACGTCGTACACGCGGGCGTTCAGGATCTTCTTCAGGTAGTCGGCGGGGGTGAGGGTGGCGTTTTCGGTCGCGCTGGCGCGCGGGGTTTTCGGGGCGGTCATGTGACGAATCATATCGACGGGCGAAAAAAAACCCGGATGGAAGTTCCATCCGGGTTTGAATCCACCCGTGGAGGGTAGAGGAGACAACCTTCAATACAATGACGCAATTGTACAACAGACGATGCTGCATCGCAACATCGTCGTGCGAATTTCGCTACACATAACGCTGTGCGCCCACGCAACAGGGGCACTGCCCAAGCACCTTCAAACACATGGAATGCACCGTCACCTGGACCGGCGCCGCCGGCACCCGCTCCGCTATGGGATTTCTGGCCGAAACCGGCAGCGGCCACGTCATCGCCATGGACGGCGCGCCTGACGCCGCCAAGCCTGAAAACGGCGGCGCCAACCTGGCGGCCCGTCCCATGGAAACCGTGCTCGCCGGAACGGGCGGTTGTACCGCCTACGACGTGGTGCTGATCCTCAAGCGCGGCCGTCACGACGTGCGCGGTTGCAGCGTCAAGCTCACCTCGGAGCGCGCCGACACCGACCCCAAGGTGTTCACCAAGATTCACATGCACTTCATCGTGACCGGTCGGGGCATTCCTGCCGCCGCGGTGGAGCGTGCGATCGCCATGAGCCACGACAAGTACTGCTCGGCCAGCATCATGCTGGCCAAGACGGCCGACATCACCACCAGCTTCGACCTGATCGAAGGCTGACCGTCCAAATTCAGATGCGGTGCGCCACGGTGGTCATCACCTTGGCTGCAGCCCGCATCATCCCGCGCACGGGCATGGGCAATTCCACGCCACCAGCGTGCTGTGCCTCGCGCGCATGGCGAATCTCGTCGTCCTTCATTTGCGCCACGATCGCCCGTGAGGCGTGGTCCTTGGCTGGAAGCCGTTCCATGTGCCCTGCCAGGTGGGCCTCCACCTGACGCTCGGTTTCCACCACAAAGCCCAGGCTGATGCCCTTGCCCAGTGCGCCAGCCACCAGGCCAAGACCGAAGGCTCCGCCGTACCAGAGCGGGTTTAGCAGAGAGGGGCGTGACCCCAATTCCTTCAGCCGCTCCTGCGTCCAGGCCAGGTGATCCGTTTCTTCTCTGCCCGCCGCCTCCAGCTGTTGGGCCAGTGCCTCGTTTTCGCGCCCCGGCCAGCGGGCCGCCAGGGCCTGTGCTGTGTACAGCGCCTGAGCGCAAACCTCGCCCACGTGGTTCACCCGCATCAACGAAGCGGACAGCGCCTTTTCGTCCGCCGTCAGTTCGGCGTCGTTCGCCTGCTCGGGCAGGGTCGGGCAGGCGCGCGTTGTCCTCGCCGGGGCGAACACGGTGCGCAGGGCCGAATCGGCCGCGGTCAAAAGAGCATCACTCAATGAAGTCATGGTTGCTTCTCTCCTATGGGGCAATGTTGCCACGCAGGGTACAGGGCATCGTGTTTTGCACCGTGAAATACCAGGCCCATTGGGGTCTAAGGGTTAACGCTTGGGTCGTCGCATGGCTGCAACGAAATGGCGCCGTTCGGGGGCAAAAACGTTGGGAAACATGGTCAGCGCCGCGCCTTTCTGATGGAATGGCCCCAGCTTCCTCACGGAGGTTGGCCCGGCGGCACAGACCGCTGGCCTCTATCAACCCTTGGAGAATTTTTTCATGAAGAAGACCCTGATCGCACTGGCCGCTGTGGCTGCCACCAGCGCCTCTTTCGCTCAGTCGTCCGTGACCCTGTCGGGCTTGGTGGACGTCGGTATCGAGAAGCAGTTCTCTGGCGCCCCCACCAAGATGGCGGCCAACCGCAACGCCACCAGCAACTGGACCCTGAGCGGCACCGAAGACCTGGGCGGTGGCCTGAAGGCTGTGTTCAAGGCCTCGACCTCCTTCAACTCTGACGACGGCACCCTGGCCAGCGCCAACGCCTTCGGCAACAACGACATGTTCGTGGGCCTGACCGGTAACTTCGGTACCCTGCGCGCTGGCCGTCCAATCAATACTCTGTACGGCAACGCCTTCTTCGCCAACGGCACCAAGGGCGTGACCGGCTACGACGCCAACACGCTGCTGGCTGGCCTGGTCGCCAACGCTGGCAGCTCGGTGTTCGTGGCAAACGCCGTGCAGTACCACTCGCCCCGTTTCGCCGGCTTCCAGGTTCAGGTGGAGTACGCTCCTTCCGAACTGGCCAACGCCGATGACGGTTTCGGTCTGGGCATCCGTTACGACAACGGCCCCCTGAGCGCCTCGCTGGTGAGCTATGAAGGCGCTGGCACTGCCACTTTGCTGAAGCCGAAGTCGGTGACCCAGCTGGGCGCCGCCTACGACTTCTCCGTGGCCAAGGTGTTCTTCACCTACCGCGACGACAGCAACAAGGCCTCCACCGCTGACACCGGCTACGCCCTGGGCGTGACCGCTCCCGTGGGTCCCGGCTCCCTGTACGCTTCGTACAACGTGGCAGAGGCCGCTGGCAGCGACAAGCGTTCCATCATCGCCGGTTACAAGTACAACCTGAGCAAGCGCACCCAGGCTTACTTCCAGCTGGCCAACGGCAACGCCGCCCTGAACGTGTCTGGCGCTGCTACCGCCAAGTCCAGCAACGGTTACGGCTTTGGCCTGACCCACTCCTTCTGATCAAGCCCGCTCTTGAGGGCGGTCTCGTCTGATTGAGTCAAAACGCCCGCCTTTGGCGGGCGTTTTGCTTTTGGCGCTTCCGTGGTGTCCTCGAGTCGGGTACCCAGTGGGGTGTTGCCTTATGACAACGAAATGACGAGGTTTTGAGCATCTCCCTCGGGTATTTTGGCCTTCGATAGCGGGTTTCCCCCTACTATTTCTTGGTCAGTTTTTTCAACCTGTGCCTCGCACAGATAACTCAAGGAAGTCTCCATGAAAAAGTCTCTGATCGCCCTGGCCGTCCTCGGCTCCGTGGCCGGCATGGCCCAAGCCCAATCGTCTGTGACCCTGTACGGTTTGGCCGACGTGTGGGTTGGTTCCACCAAGACCGAAGTTAATGGCGTTGGCAGCAGCGTCACCAAGCTGGACGGCAACGGCGTTGCTACCAGCCGTTTCGGCCTGAAGGGCTCTGAAGACCTGGGCGGCGGTCTGAAGGCCAACTTCCAGCTGGAGCAGGGCTTCAACATCGACAACGGCACCGCTGGCAACTCCACCGGTACCGCCGCCAGCCAAGCCTTCGACCGTCAAGCCTGGGTTGGCCTGTCGGGTGGCTTCGGTGAAGTGCAGTTCGGCAAGACCTGGTCTTCGTACGACGACATCCGCTCGTCGGCCAACGACAGCTTCAACGCCAACGTCGCTGCTTCGTTCAACACCTGGGTTGGCTATACCGACCGTCCGGTGAACAGCATCAAGTACCTCAGCCCCACCGTCGGCGGCTTCAGTGGTAGCGTGACCTACGGTCTGGGCGAAGACAAGTTGGCCAACGCCAATGGCAAGTCCAGCAGCCTGACCTCTCTGGGTTTGCAGTACGCCAATGGCCCCGTGTTCGTGGGTCTGGCTTACCAAGCTGAAAAGGACGGCGCCACCGACACCAAGTTCACCAATACCCTGATCAACGGCTCCTATGACTTCGGCATGGCCAAGCTGGTCGGTGGCTACAACCAAGCCAAGGACACCTCGATTCCCGGCGACGGCAAGGCCAAGGAATGGAATCTGGGCGTGGAAGTGCCCGTGGCTGCCAACCTGAACTTCGGCCTGGGCTACGCTCAGTCTAAGATCTCTGCCGCCGGTACCGATGTTGCCAAGGTCAGCGGCTACACCGCTTCCCTGCTGTACAGCCTGAGCAAGCGCACCACCGTCTACGGCGTGCTGTCGCAGACCAAGGCCAAGGACATCCCCTTCACCACCGAAGGCAAGGACACCCTGTACGCCGTGGGTATCAACCACAAGTTCTGATTTCGTTCTTTTCGAACCACAATCAGCAAAGCCACCCGGGAAGCCGGGTGGCTTTTTTTGTTTCTGGCGAATGAATCCTCCTATCATCGGGTTTCCCCCGGGGTTTGCTCTTACCGTCCTCTTAGAAGGACTTTTCAAGGAGGTTTGAATGAAAAAAACTTGGATTGCTTGCGCGGCTTTGGCTTCGCTGGCTGGCGTGGCTCAGGCCCAATCGAGCGTCACGTTGTATGGCATCGTGGATGCCTACCTGGGCCGTACCAAGACCGAGAGTCTGGGCTCTTCGGTGTCGACCACCGGTCTGAACTCGGGTGGTCTTTCCACCAGCCGCTGGGGTCTTTCCGGCTCTGAAGACCTGGGTGGTGGCCTGAAGGCCATCTTCAACCTGGAGCAGTCTTTCAATGCCGACAACGGCACCGTGGGCACGCCTGGCTCGGCGTTCGATCGCCAGTCTTGGGTCGGCCTTGAGGGTGGTTTCGGCAAGTTCCAGATGGGCAACACCTGGACTGCACTGGACGATGTGTTCTACATCGGCAATTCGGCCTTTGATTCCATCTTCTCGCCGGGCGCTTCGGACGTGATGTCGCTGTACGCGTACAACGCGAACCCGGGCAACGTGGTGCGCTACACCTCGCCCAACTTTGGCGGCTTCTCGGGTGCCGTGTCTTACAAGGGCAAGGGCGCTGGGATCATCAAGCAGACCGATTTCAACGTGCTGTACGAGGCTGGCCCGCTGACCGCTGCGCTGGGTTACCAGCAGCGTGACAACACCGCGACGAACGTCAAGTCCAAGTTCACGGTGCTGGCCGGTGCCTACGACTTCGGCGTGGCCACCCTGCGAGGCAACGTCGCCACCACCCGCAACACCGTGTTTGGTGCCAAGGTGGACGAGTACCAGATTGGTGCCGATTTGCCGCTGAGCCCGGCGCTGACCCTGTCGGGTGGCTTCGCCCGTTCGGAAACCGATGGCGCCGACAAGCGCACCGGTTTTGGCTTGGCCGCCACCTACGCGCTGTCGAAGCGCACCACGGCCTATGTCGCCTACAACCAGGGCAAGTCGAAGCTCGGTGGCGTGACCCAGGCCAAAGAGACGATCTACGGCGCTGGTCTTCGTCATTCCTTCTGATCGTGAGGGCGGCTGCCAGTCTCAGGCGGCTGCCCCTCTCGCGTCGGGCCTAGCGCTCGATCCCAATGCCCGCCAGGCACGCGCCTCGCGGGCATTCTTGTGTGTGGGCCTCAGCGGTGCCAGCGATCGTCGTCGCGGCCGCGCCAGCGGCGGTCGCCGTCCCAGCGCCGGTCGTCATCGCGCCAGTGGCGGTCACGGTCCCAGCCATCGCGCGGCGGGCGCTGGTAGGCCTGGCCGTTGATGTAGACGATGCCTGCGCTCAGGGGATAAGTGGGCACGACCGTGGTCCCCATGATCACGCGCGGCGCAGGCGCGTAGGGGGTCTGGTAGATCACCTGGGGGCGTGCCGGATAGACGGTGGCCGGCGGCGGGGGCGGCATGGCGTCCACCGGCGTCACGCTCAGGCGCACGAAGCGGCCGGGGTCTTGCGGCATCTGGGTGCGGTACTGGCGCCCGGCGTATTCGTACACCACGTCGTAGGCCACGGTGCGGTTTTCGTACTGGGTTTGCGTGCCGCAGTTGCGGACCAGCTCGGTGCGCGCCTGCGGCTGGCCTTCGATGCGGTCGCCCAGCATGGCGCCGCCGATGAGGCCGATCACGGTGGCGGCGGTGCGTCCACCCCCGTTGCCGATGGCATTGCCCGCTGCGCCGCCCGCGATGGCGCCGAGCAAGGCCCCGCCTCCACTCTTGGGCTCTTGTACCAGCACCTCTTGGTCGGTACACACTTGGCGGGGCACGGCCACTTGCTGGATGACGGGGGTGCTGCTAATCACACGGCCCTGTTCTTCCTGGGCTTGGGCCAACCCGCTGGCGCTCAGGCCCAGCAGGCCGGTGGCCAGGGCAAGCGCGACGGGGGTGGAAGGGGTTTTCACAGGAATCTCCTGAAGGATGGGGAAGCCGCACTGTGCGCCCGGCCTGTCAAGGCGAGGTGCGCACTTTGTAAAAGTTGGTGACTGGGGGTCAGGTGGTGTGCAGCAGTTCACGCGCCAGCGCCTCGGCCACCTTCAGGCCGTCCACGCCGGCCGACAGGATGCCGCCCGCGTAGCCCGCGCCTTCGCCGGCCGGGTAGAGGCCGCGGGTGTTCAGGCTTTGCAGGTCTTCTCCGCGCGTGATGCGAAGGGGCGACGACGTGCGGGTCTCCACGCCGGTGAGCAGGGCGTCGGGCATGTCGTAACCCTTGATTTGGCGGCCGAACACCGGCAGCGCCTCGCGCATGGCCTCGATGGCGTAGGCCGGCAGCGAAGGGGCAAGGTCGGTGAGGTGGATGCCCGGCTTGTACGAGGGCTGCACCTCGCCCAGTGCGGTGCTGGGTTGGCCGACCAGGAAGTCGCCCACGCGCTGGCCGGGGGCTTCGTAGGTGCCGCCGCCCAACTCGAAGGCGCGGCTTTCCAGCTGGCGCTGCATCACGATGCCGGCCAGCGGGTGCACTCGGCCCTTGGCCGCCAAGGCCTGGGCCTGCGCGGCGTAGCGCGGGCCATCGGTTTCCCCGAAGGCGGCGGTCCACAGGGGGGCGTCTTGCGGGAAGGTCTGGGGGTAGTCGGCGGGTTCGATGCCCACCACCATGCCGGCGTTGGCGTTGCGCTCGGCACGCGAGTACTGGCTCATGCCGTTGGTGACCACTCGCCCCGGCTCGGACGTGGCGGCCACCACGGTGCCGCCCGGGCACATGCAGAAGCTGTAGACGGCGCGACCGTTCTTGGCGTGGTGCACCAGCTTGTAGTCGGCCGCGCCCAGCAAGGGGTGGCCGGCGTGGCGGCCCCAGCGCGCGCGGTCGATGACGCTTTGCGGGTGTTCGATGCGAAAGCCTACCGAGAAGGGCTTGGGCTCCATGAAGACGCCGGCGTCCCAGAGCCAGGCGAAGGTGTCGCGCGAGCTGTGGCCCAAGGCAAACACGGCGTGCTGCGTGGGCAATTCGGTGGTCTCGTCGGTGTCCAGGCGATGCACCACCAAGGCTTGCAGCCGCTGGCCCTTGCCCTCAGGTGTGAAGCGGGCGCCCACCACCTGGTGCTCGAAGCGGATGTCGCCGCCAAGGGCGATGATTTTTTCGCGCATGGCTTCCACCACCTTCACCAGCTTGAAGGTGCCGATGTGCGGGTGGGCCATGTACAAGATTTCCGGCGGCGCGCCCGCGTCCACGAACTCCTGCATCACCTTGCGGCCGAAGAAGCGCGGGTCTTTGATCTGGCTGTAGAGCTTGCCGTCGGAGAAGAGGCCCGCGCCACCTTCGCCGTATTGCACGTTGCTTTGCGGGTTGAGCACTTTCTTGCGCCACAGGCCCCAGGTGTCTTTGGTGCGCTGGCGCACCGGCTTGCCGCGTTCCAGCACGATGGGGCGAAAGCCCATTTGCGCCAGGGCCAATGCCGTGAACAGGCCACAGGGCCCCAGGCCCACCACCACGGGGCGCTCGGCCTCGTTGCTTGGCCAGCCAGCGGGCGCATGGCCGGGCGGTTTCCAGCGCATGTCGGGTGTGGGCAGGATGTGCGGGTTTTGCTCGTGCTGGGCCAGCAGCGCGGGCTCCATCGCGGGGTTGGCCAGGGTGACGTCCACGATGTAGACGGCGCGCAGATCGGCCTTGCGGGCATCGAAGCTGCGCTTGAAGACGTGCAGGTCAGCAATGGCCTCGACCCCCACGCCCAGGGCTTGGGCGGCCAGGCGCGTGAGCGCCTCGATGGGGTGGGGCGGCGGTTGGCGGTCGGTGTCGGTTTCGGTGGGGGCGTCGGCGGCGCGGCGGGCCTCGGCGGGCACGTCGGCCAGGGAGAGTTTGAGTTCGGCGATGCGGATCATGGGCTTGTGTCGATCAAGCAGGGGAAGGCCGGTATTGTCGCCAATGGCCGCTCGTCGCGTTGGCTGAAAATAACCCGGGTAAAAATAAATGACCCGGGTAAAATGCTCGCATGGACGATTCTGTTTCCTGTTGCACGGCTTTTCTCGGTCACCAGCGCGTGGCCCATGGCACGTACGCCGACGTGGCGCGCGCGCTGGCCCAGGTGGACCTTTCGGCTGGCGGCCTGTTGGTGTTTGACGACGCCACGGGCGCGCAAGTCGATTACCCCTGGCCGCCCGGCTATTCCGCCTCCGCATCGCCCGTGCCTGCCCCGGTGGCCGCGGCGCCGGCGGTGGGGCGCCCGCGCCTGGGCGTGGTCGCCCGCGAGGTGACGCTGCTGCCGCGCCACTGGGAATGGCTGGCCCAGCAGCCGGGTGGGGCGTCGGCCGCGCTGAGGCGCCTGGTCGATGAGGCCCGCCGCACCCAGGCCGGGCGTGACGCCCAGCGCCTGGCCACCGAGCGCGCTTACCGCTTCATGAGCGCCATCGCGGGTGGCCTGCCTGGCTTCGAAGAGGCGTCGCGCGCTTTGTTCGCGCACGACGCCGAGGCCTTCGCCCAGCGCATTGCCGCCTGGCCGATTGACGTGCGGGGCCACCTGTCGTGGTTGGCCCGCGATGCCTTCGAGCCTGCCCCGCCCCCCTCTTCAACCACCGCCTAAGCCGTGGGCTGGTTTCATTGAAAGTCTTTCATGTCGTCTCCTTTGCCGCGCCCGCTTTGGCAGATTTATCTCGTCTTCCTGGTGCCCATGGTGCTGTCCAACGTGCTGCAGGGGCTGTCGGGCACGCTCAATGGCATCTTCATTGGGCAGATGCTGGGCACGCACGCGCTGGCGGCGGTGTCGGGCATGTTCCCGATCGTGTTCTTCTTCATTTCGCTGGTGATCGGCCTGGGCGCGGGGGCGTCGGTGCTGATTGGGCAGGCCTGGGGCGCGCACGAGCCTGAGAAGGTGCGCGCCATCGCCGGCTCTGCGCTGGTGCTGGGCGCCTGGATCGGCGTGGTGGCCGCCGTGCTGGGCGTGTTGTTCGCGCGCCCGGCCATGCAGGCCCTGGGCACGCCGGCCGACGTGCTGGACGATGCCGTGGCCTATGCGCGGGTGATGCTGCTCATCATGCCGCTGCTGTTGGTGTTCATCTTGTTCACCCAGTTGCTGCGCGGCGTGAGCGATACCGTGTCGCCCCTGCTGGCGCTGGCGTTGTCCACCGCGCTGGGCCTGGTGCTGACGCCAGCCTTCATCCAGGGCTGGCTGGGCCTGCCTCGGCTGGGCATTCAGAGCGCTGCCTACGCGGGCCTGGTGTCGTATGCCGTGGCCTGGGTGTTTCTGGTGTGGTGGCTGGGGCGGCGGCGCCATGTGCTGGCGCTGGACCATGCCCTGGTGCGCACCCTGCGGCTGGACTGGGCCATCTTGGCCAAGGTGCTGCGCATTGGCCTGCCCACGGGCGTGCAGATGGTGGTGATTTCGGTGTCCGAGCTGGTGATCCTGGCGCTGGTGAACGGCCACGGCTCGCAGGCCACGGCGGCCTATGGCGCGGTGACGCAGGTGGTGAACTACGTGCAGTTCCCGGCGCTGTCGATTGCCATCACCGCGTCCATCCTGGCGGCGCAGTCGATCGGGGGCGGGCACATCGAGCGCCTGGGGCCTATCCTGCGCACGGGGCTGTGGTTGAACCTGGCCATCACCGGCAGCCTGGTGCTGGCGGGTTATGGGCTGTCGCACCACCTGCTGGGCCTGTTCCTCACGCAGCCTGAGGTGCGTGTGCAGGCCGAGCAACTGCTGCACATCATGCTGTGGAGCCTGCTGGTGTTTGGCTTCCAGGCGGTGGTGGGCGGCGTGATGCGCGCCAGCGGCGTGGTGCTGGTGCCCATGGCGATTTCCCTCTTCTGCATCTTGGGGGTGCAGTTGCCGGTGGCCTGGGTGCTGGATGCCCGCATGGGGCTGGCGGGCATCTGGATCGCGTTTCCGGTGGCCTACCTGTGCATGCTGGTGCTGCAGACGGGCTATTACCAGGGCGTGTGGCGCCACCGGCGCATTCGCCGCCTGGTCTGATCGCGCGTGCGGCGATAATGCCGCCCGTGGAGCGCGCCAGACCGCCGCTGGTGCAAGGCCCGAAAGGGCGCACTGGAGGAACGTCCGGACTGCACAGGACAGCGTAGGAGGTAACACCTCTCCACCGATCAGCCAGCCGGGTTCGCCCGGCGAGCCCTAAGGTGAGGATCAGAGCAACAGAGACGAGCCGATTCAGTTCGGGTGAAACGGGCAATCTCTACGCGCAGCAATACCAAATAGGCCAGCGTTGATGTGGTTCCGCGGAGCTGGCGGGTAGGTAGCATCGAGCCGCTTGGGTGACCGGCGGCCCAGAGGAATGGCGGTCACGGTCGGGGCAACCCGGCCGCACAGAATCCGGCTTATCGGCGCGCTTCACACTTTATTCATTTGGCCCCGTCGGCCAGCCAGCGCACCAGGCGCTCGGCGTCGGTCTGGCTGAGCTGCGAGTGGGCCACGGCGTCGTGGCGCGAGCGCAGCTTCTGGGCTTCTTGGCGAATCTTTTCCTCGTTGCCGCGCAGGCCTTCGCTGCGCTTGGCCAGGCGCTCGATGGTGGGGGCGTCGCCGCGCGGCGGCGTGCCGTGGCAGGCCAGGCAGTCTTTGTCGAGCGCCAGGTTCCAACTCGCCGCGGCCGGACCAGCGAGCAGGGCGGTCAGCAGGGCAAGGCTCAGGGGAGCAGTGGTTTTCATCGCGGACCTCACAGGTTGAAAACGCCCAGGGTCTGCAGCCGCTCCACATGGGCCAGCAGCGAGCGTTTGGCCACTGGCCACAGGCGCTCGGGCACGTCGTCGTAGGCCAGTTTGACCCACTCGTCGGGCGTGCCTTGGGGCAGGGCCTTCATGGCGCGTGCCACCTTGGCCTCGCGGGCCAGGCGGTGGGCCTTGAGTTGGGCAATGGCCCGGCGCGCCCCGCCTTCGGGCGGCGAGAGCGGGTTGTCGGGGGCCTGGCGGTGGTCGCCCAGCACGTGGCCGTGGGCGGGCAGGATGAAGTCGATGCCGTGGCGCTGGCACGCGGCGTCGAGCTTGTCCAGCGAGTCGAGATAGGCGCTCATGTCGCCATCGGGGTGGTCGATGACGGTGGTGCTGCCGTTGAGGATGTGGTCCCCCGTGAAGAGCAGGCTGTCCTCCACCAGCACCAGGCACAGGTGGTTGGCCGCGTGGCCAGGGGTGTGGATGACTTCCAGCGTGTGGCTCACGGTGTCGTTGCCGTTCATGCCGATCAGCTCGATCAGCTCGCCATCGGCCAGGGCCTTGTCGGGCACGAAGTGGCTGTTGTGGCGCGCGGTGCTGGCACTGGGCAGGCCCAGGATGGGGGGCTTGGGCAGGCCGGCGTTCACGCACAGGGCTTGCAGCGGTGCCGCGCCGGGCGAGTGGTCGGCATGCGAATGGGTGCAGACGATGGCGCGGATGCTGCCGCCGGTTGCGCGCCACAGGCGCTCGATGTGCTCGGGCTCGTCCGGGCCCGGGTCAATCACGGCGTAGCCGGTGGCCGGGTCGCCCACGAGGTAGCTGTTGGTGCCGGGGCCCGTCATGTGCCCAGGGTTGGGGGCGGTGAGCCGCTGCACGTTCTTCAGCAGCGCCACGGGCTGGTCGTGCTGCCAGTCCAGCGGGTGCACGATCTGCCCGTCGGGGCAGACCAGCGCCACTTCACCAAAGGCGGGTTCGTGCTCCATCAGTCGAACCTCCCGCCCGTTCAGCAAGCCGGCGCGCGGGCAACTGGCAAACAGGGGCTCGTCGTGCGCCGAGCAGGCGGCCAGCACCGCGTCCACCGTGGCGTAGGCGGTGAGCCGCTCCAGGGTGCGGATGGTGGGGAAGATGATGAAGAAGTCGCCTGCGGCGTGGCGGGCCAGGGCGTCTTGCGGGCGCACCCACACCGGCTCGAACTGCTCGGCCTCGTCGGCCACGGGCTCTTGGCCTTCGGGCATGCGGGCCACCAGGAAGGGCACGTCGAAGCGGCGCGAGAGGTCGCGGTCGGTGATCCAGTGGGCCAGCACGAACACGTCGGCGCCGTCTAGCGTGAGGCCGTGGGCCTGGCATTGGGCGGCGAACGGGGCTTTGCGGTCCAGGCGGGCGATGTCGTCGTCGCGCACGGGCGAGCCGTCTGAGCGGTGGGCCAGCAGCACGCCCAGCTCTTCGAAGCTCTCGCGAATGGCCGCGATGGCCTGGGTCAGCCGCAGGTCGCTCTGTGTGGGCCGGCGGGTGGAGAGGGCGTGGCACTGCGCGTCGGCCGCGTCAATGCCGCCGCCAGGAAACACGTAAGCGCCAGGCGCGAAACTGGCCGTGGCCGAGCGGCGCGTCATGAGCACCTCGATGCCGGGGCGGGCCGGGTCGGCGCTGTCGC
>Ga0255127_1000397_pt1 | contig 22630 bp, 15 predicted proteins | sample Law_Miss_RepB_8d_FD_188555 | JGI IMG/M metagenome (GOLD analysis project Ga0255127, IMG submission 188555) | Freshwater microbial communities from St. Lawrence River, New York, United States - Law_Miss_RepB_8d | ecosystem: Environmental > Aquatic > Freshwater > River | place: USA: New York...
CCTTGCAGCCACCTGTTGCCGAGACTCCGGGAGGTCCGGTAGGTTTGCCGGACCGAAATGAGCGAGATTTCCAAGGCCTACGAGCCGCAGTCCGTCGAGTCCAAGTGGTACCAGTTCTGGGAAGACCAAGGCTGCTTCACGGCCGATCCGGCTCGCGTGTCGGCGACCCGGCCCGCGTATTCCATCGTCATCCCGCCGCCCAACGTCACCGGCGTGCTGACCATGGGCCATGTCCTGAACAACACCATCCAGGACATCCTGGCCCGCAAGGCCCGCATGGACGGCAAGGAAGTGCTCTGGCTGCCGGGCACCGATCACGCGGGCATCGCCACTCAGAATGTCGTCGAGAAGACCCTCAAGAAGGCCGGCCAGATCAAGCACCGCGATGATCTCGGGCGCGAGGCGCTCGTGGCCAAGATCTGGGAATGGAAGGAGACCTATGGCGGCATCATCCTCAAGCAGTTGCGCGCGCTCGGTGCGTCCTGCGACTGGACCCGCACCCGCTTCACCATGGACCCGGAGTATTCCCGGTGCGTGCAGCAGGTGTTCGTCGATCTGTACCAGAAGGGCCTGATCTACCGCGGCAAACGTATGGTGAACTGGTGCCCGGCCTCGCTCACGGCGCTGTCCGACGAGGAGGTCACCATGAAGGAACAGAAGGGCTTCATGTACCACTTCCGCGTGGAGGTGGTGGAGCTTCCGGGCACGTTCCTGACCATCGCTACCACTCGGCCGGAAACGATCCCCGCTGACACCGCGGTGGCGGTGAACCCCAACGATCCGCGCTACACGCACCTCATCGGCAAACACGTCTACCGTGCGCTGCCGCTGGATGTGCCCAAGGAGCAGCGGATCATTCCCATCATCGCCGACGAGCACGTGACCTTCGACTTCGGCACCGGCGTGCTCAAGGTGACCCCGGCCCACGACAAGGCCGACTTCGAGATCGGCCTGCGTCACAAGCTGCCCGTGATCGATGTGCTCACGCCCGACGGCAAGCTCACGGCCGAAGCCGGTGCTGATTTGGCGGGGTTGGACCGCTTCGTCGGTCGCAAGCGCTCGGCCGAATTGCTGGAAGCGGCGGGTGCCTTGGACAAGGCCGAGCCCTACACCAACAACGTCGGCTTCAGCGAGCGGGCCGATGTGCCCATCGAGCCGCGCCTGAGTGAGCAGTGGTTCCTCAAGTACCCGAGCGTCGAGGCTTCGAAGGCCTGCGTGGCCCAACCCGGCTCCGACGCTCCGGCCCCGATGCGCTTCTTCCCGGATCGCTGGGCCAAGGTGTACGACCACTGGATGGGCGGCATCCAAGACTGGTGCATCAGCCGCCAGCTCTGGTGGGGCCATCGCATCCCCGTGTGGTATCGCGGTTCCGAGGTGTCTTGCGGCCTCGAGACCCCGGCCGGCGAGGGCTGGACCCAGGACCCCGACGTGCTCGACACCTGGTTCAGCTCCTGGCTGTGGCCGTTCGCCACCATGGGATGGACCGGCGACCAGGCCACCGACGCGAAGAACCCGACGCTGAAAGCCTTCTATCCCACGACCGATCTCGTCACCGGGCCGGACATCATCTTCTTCTGGGTCGCCCGCATGATCATGGCGGGCTACGAGTGGATGGGCGACCTGCCGTTCCGGAACGTCTATTTCACGGGCATCATTCGCGACAAACAGGGTCGCAAGATGTCGAAGTCGCTGGGCAACTCGCCCGACCCGCTCGACCTCATCGCCAAGTACGGAGCCGATGCGCTGCGCTTTGGAGTGATGCGGGCAGCGCCCCTCGGGCAGGACGTGCTCTTCGACGAACAGACCGTCGAACTCGGACGCAACTTCTGCAACAAGCTGTGGAACGCCTGCCGCTTCCGTCAGATGATCGGCGGCGCGGAAACTCAGACCGAGGGCGAGATCAACCCCGCGCTGCTCACGTCGGACGACCGTTGGATCCTCCTGCGCCTCGACCAAGCCATCCGCGAGGTCACCGGGGCCTTCGCCGAGTACAAATTCAGCGACGCCACGACCACGTTGTACCGCTTCTTCTGGAACGAGTACTGTGACTGGTACGTCGAGGCTTCCAAGGCAGTCATCTACGGCAGCGACGAGGCCCTCAAGGTCAACAAGGTCGCGGTCATCGACTTCGTCTTGGGCCAATTGCTGCGGCTCTTCCATCCGTTCCTGCCATTCATCACCGAAGAACTGTGGCATGGCATGGGGTTCGCCAAGGACATGCCCGAAAATCAGGGCGGCAAGACCTTGATGTTCGCGCTGTGGCCCAAGCCGCTGAGCGACGAAGAGAAGGAATACTTCGGTCTCGACGACACCGCCGACGCGGTGGCCCAGGCCAAGTACGACTTGGTGAGCCTCGGTCGCGGATTGCGCCGGGACTGCAAGATCGATCCGGCCAAGAAAATCCGATTCACCGTGCGACCGGCTGGGACGTTGTCCCCTTCAGATGTCGAGGTGCTCAAGCTCCTGCTCAACGCCGAAGCGCTGGATGTCGTGGATGCGGCGTGGACGCCGGATCGAGGCACGCCGGTGGCGGCCAACGCCCTGGGTGAGCTCTTCCTGCCGCTGGCGGGCCTGATCGACTTTGAGGCCGAGCGTACGCGCCTCACCAAAGAATTGGAGCGCGTCAAAATCGAGGTGACCAAGGTTCAGGAGAAGCTGGCCAATCCAGCCTTCGCCGCCAAGGTCCCCGCCAAGGTGCTCGAAGAGCATCAAGCCCGCCTGCAAGATTGGCAGGCCAAGGAAGCCCAAATTGCCGCTTCATTGGCGAACCTGCCCGCTTGAGCCTTTTTGGAGACCGCTCGCCCACCGACCATCACGAAACTGCCGAAAATCATGCAAGACTACGCCAACTTCATCGGAGGGAACTGGGTGCCAGCCGCATCCGGGGCCACCTTCACCACCACCAATCCGGCGGATACCCGCGAGACGGTGGCCCGGTATCCGTTGTCCGATGCGCCGGAGTTCGCTGCGGCGGCTGCTGCGGCCCAGAAGGCGTTCCCGGCGTGGGCGGCGCTGACGCCGGTGGCGCGCGGGCGTTTCCTGAGCAAGGCCTCGCAAATTCTCGAAGCGCGCAAGGCCGACCTGGCCCTGCTGCTCGTGCGTGAAGAAGGCAAGACGCTGACCGAGGCCACCGGCGAGGTGCAGCGGGCGGCCGACATCTTCCGCTTCTTTGGCGGCCTGAGCTACACGGTCGGTGGACAGACCATTCCCCACGATTTGCCGGGCAATCTGCTGCTGACCCGGCGTGAACCGCTCGGCGTGGTTTCGCTCATTACTCCGTGGAATTTCCCCATCGCCATCCCAGCCTGGAAACTCGTGCCGGCCTTGCTGTGCGGAAACACAGTCGTCCTGAAGCCCGCCTCGCAAGCCCCGGCCATGGCGCTCGAGCTGGCCAAGGTTCTCGCCGAGGCCGGTTTGCCGGCGGGCGTGCTCAACGTGGTGACCGGTTCGGGCCGGGCTTTCGGTTCCGAGATCGCTGCCAATTCGGCCATCCAAGCCTTGAGTTTCACGGGTTCCCACGGCGTGGGCACCGCGTTGTATCAGACGCTCGCGCCGCGTCGGATTCGGGTGCAGTTGGAAATGGGTTCCAAGAATCCCACGATCGTGCTCGCCGATGCCGATCTCGATCTGGCCGCGCGACTCGTCGCCATCGCCGGATTCGGCCTCACGGGTCAGGCGTGCACGGCCACCAGCCGCGTGATCGTGGAGCGCTCGGTGCTCGAAGCGTTCACCGAGAAGTTGGTGGCGCTGGCCAAGACTTGGAAGGTCGGGCCCGGTGCGCAGCCCGGTGTCCAGATGGGCCCGGCGGTGAACGCCGACGAATTCGAGGGCAACTTCGCGGCCATCGAGCAGGCGATCGGCGAGGGCGCTGAATTAGTCTGGGGCGGAGCCCGGCTTGCCGAGGGCGATCTGGCCCATGGCTATTTCATGCAACCGGCGATCCTGGGCAAGGTGACCCCGTCGATGCGCATTGCGCAGGAAGAAGTCTTCGGCCCCGTGGTGGTCATCCTGGCGGTCGATTCGTTCGACGAGGCCATCGCCGTGGCCAATGGCGTGAAGTACGGCCTTAGCGCCAGCCTGGTGACGCGTGATTTCAAGAAGGCCATGCAGTATGCCGAGCGCATTGAGTGCGGCGTGGTGAAGGTGAATCAAATCAGCACGGGACTCGCCCTTCAGGCTCCCTTCGGCGGCGTGAAGGACAGCTCCACCGATTCGTACAGAGAGCAAGGCACCGCGGCGCTGGACTTCTACAGCCGCACCAAGACCGTGTACTTCGACTATTCGGCCTAAGCCGGAACGATTCAATTGGATCGGTCGTGCTGGCTGCGTCTTCTTCCGCAAGAGCTTCGTTGTTCGCTCGTTACGGGCCTTCAATCGGCCCGCGCCTCGCTCTCGCCTCGTCTTGCGAAAGAATTCGCGACGCCATCCCTTTCCTCCCAACTGAATCGTTCCGGCCAAGCGGTGCCCGGTCTTCGGGCTGGGTTTCTATCGCGCCTCGCGCCGGGGCGGGCTACACCTCGTGCATGATGCTCAGAGGTCCGTGGGTAGAGGCTTGCCGACAGTGGTGGTCTGGGATCCTGGTCGCGGCCGCTGGCACCGGCATCCTGTGCGCCGAAGCGGCCACGAATGCCCCAGAGCCACGGGCCGCCCAGGCGCCGGGGCAAGGTGCTGCGCTGGCCTGGCCCCAATGGCGGGGCCCGCTGGCCACGGGTGTATCGCCGACGGCCCAGCCGCCCCTGCAGTGGAGTGAAACCAACCACGTCCGCTGGAAGCTTCCGCTACCGGGCAAGGGGCATTCCTCTCCCATCATCCTTGGGGATTGCGTGGTGGTCATGACGGCGCTTCCCGTGGGTGAGCCCCAGAAGCCCGTCTTCGATCAGGCCCCAGGTGTGCACGACAGCGTGCCGGTCACCCATCGCCATGAATACGCGGTTTTGTCGGTGTCCCGGAAGGACGGACGGGTCGTTTGGAAGACGATCGTCCGCGAGGACTGGCCCCATGAAGGCGGGCACACGACCGGCAGTCCGGAGTCCCATTCTCCAGTGACCGACGGACAAGCCATTTACGCCTTGTTCGGTTCCCGCGGGCTTTACTGCCTGGAGGCCGACGGCCGGATTCGCTGGCGCAAGGATCTCGGCCGCATGAACACCTTGCATGCCCATGGCGAGGGGAGTTCCCCGGTGGTCCACGGCGGTCTGCTGGTGGTGAACTGGGACCACGAGGGCGCCTCGTTCATCCAGGCCTTCGATGCCCGCACCGGCGACTCCCGATGGAAGACCGTCCGCGACGAGAAGACCTCGTGGTCCACGCCCATCGTCGTTGACGTCGATGGCAAACCCCAGGTGATCGTGAGCGCCACCCGGCGGGTTCGTGGGTACGACCTGGCCACCGGTGCCTTGATTTGGGAATGCGCAGGTCTCACCGACAACGTGGTGGCCTCGCCCGTCGTTCACCGCGGAACCCTCATCGCCGGCAACAGTTACTACACCCAGGCCATGCTGGCGCTGCGGTTGTCCGGGGCGCGTGGTGATGTGAGCGGCTCCGATCACGTGCTGTGGCGGATGAATCGACTGACCCCTTACGTTGCATCGCCGTTGTTGTACGACGACACGCTGTACCACCTGAGGCACAACCAGAACGTGCTCGTGCGTCTTGATCCGACGACCGGGAAACTTCGGGGAGAACTGCTGCGCCTGGAAGGCATCCGCGACTTCATCTTTGCCTCGCCGGTCGGAGCTGCGGGCCGGATTTACATCACCGGTCGCGATGGAACGACTGTGGTCCTCCAGCATCCGTCCGGGAATGAGGCGTTCGAAAACGCGGTGTTGGCAGTTAACCGGCTGGAAGATTCCTTCAGCGCCTCACCGGCCTTGGTGGACCGGGAATTTTATCTGCGCGGCGAACGCTTCCTGTATTGCTTGGTCGAGTGACTCTCACCGCCTCTGCTGCGGGATCGGAGCCGGAGGCCGGTGGGCGCTCCCTCAGGCCGACTTATTGGGTCGCCATGGCCTTGGGGCGGGAAGTGACTTCGCGGAAGCGGGACTCGTACTCCGGATGATTCGTGCCCATGAGCCGGTCCCACACATTGAGATAAAGGCTGTAGTTCCCCCGCATTTTCTCGTGATGCATGATGTGGTTGGTGGGGGTGTTGATGAACTTGCCCAACCACGAGTCCATGAGCCATCTCGGATAGAACTCGTAGCCGGTATGTCCCATCACGTTGAAGAAAATCTGCCACAGCATGAAGACCGTGAAGGCCACCGGGTGGATGGGCATCACGAGCACGGCCAGCGGAAAGATGCCTGCCTCCACCACCGCCTCGGCCGGCGCGAAGGAGTAGGACGCCCAAGGCGAGGGGTTGTTGGAGAGATGGTGCACCCGATGGAACACTGCGAAGAGCCGCGGGTGGTGCATCAGGCGATGGGTCCAATAGAACCAAGTGTCATGCAGTACGATCGTGCAGGCGATGCTGCCCCAGAACCAGGCGACGCTGTGTTGGTTGATCTGCCAATACATCTGAGTCCAACCGGACCGCGCCGCCAGGATGGTGCAGGCTCCAACCAATCCGAAGATGAACAAAGTCTGCAAGGAATAGCGGATTTCCCGTCGGATATCGGCAGACGCAGGAAAGTGGGGAATGATCTTGCGATGGGCCCAGCGTTGCCGAAACCACCAATACCCCAGAACCCAACCAATCCCCGCGAAGATCAAGTAGCGCAGCGTGGCATCGACCGTGGTGGCTCCAGCGATCTTGAAGAAGCTCCAGGGCGAATTGAGGACGCGCTCCAGCGGTGTCATTGGAATTGATTCTGATCCGTCGCCGGTTCGTTGGCGATGCCTTCTTAAGAGCCGGAAGTATTCGAAGCGGACATGGGTTTCGATTCGCGGTCCTGTAATGGGGGCACACCGGCTTTGAGTCCGTGCAACACATGGCGCGGTGCGCTGTAGCGGAAGAGTTCCGCGTAGCGGGCCCACGAGACGAGGGTGTGCAAGATGCGTTGCGGCCGTTCTCTCGGAAAGGTCAGGGCCAGTTGGCCCAGGATGATGTCTTCTGCGAGTTCATTTGTCGGTGACGCAGCGAGCCCTCGGATCACCAAATCGAAGACATGGATTTGCCTCAGGATCCCGTTGAGGAGTTTCTTTCGTGCGTCGATGTCGGCTGCCAGGAAAGCGCGTCCCTCAGGCGTGGCGTGACAGTCTTTGGCAAACGAACGCCCAGCGAGTGGAGCGGGCGATGGAATTCGAAATCTGAGGGGACTCTCTAGGGATTCTGCCAGGGCGGGTTTGTTAGCCTTTGTGAAACTAACGGGCCCAACAAAAAGGCCGCTTTCCCGAAGGAAAACGGCCTGAAAGTTGGTTGCGGGGCTAGGATTTGAACCTAGGACCTTCAGGTTATGAGCCTGACGAGCTACCGGGCTGCTCCACCCCGCGATCCGGAGGGGCAAAGTGATACGGGATGGTGGCCTCTACGGCAAGGCTGAAGGCAAAGTTTCTTCTGTGTCGCAGGGATCCAAGCCTGTGGGAGAGCTCGAATCTCTTCCATCACCACTGCTGTACCGCTCAGGAACTCGAGAGTTCGAAAGCCTTCGATCAACCCGAGCCGGATGTCACCGGCCTGTCGCCTTGCGTTCGACCTTCTTGATTTCCTTGGCCAGGGCTGCACCCCGCGTCTGAGCCGGTAGGAAGGCGTTCACCCAAACCGGTGAAGGGGCTCCGGCCGGCAAGGCGGTCAGCAGACTTTGAAGGGCTTCGGAAGTGTAACCGCTGCGGGCTGCCAATCGGGTGCCTTCCAGCAGCACTTCACGGGCTTGGGCATCGGTGAGTCGCGCAGCGCCCTTGGATGCGCCGTCTTGCGGGACGATCGAGGGTCGGACCAGTTCGGCGGAAATGAGCGTGGCCGCCAGTTGGTTGAAGGCCGTCAGTTGCTGGTTGCGGTCATCGACGATCGGCTTTTTGGCCTTCTTGCTGGTAATTTCGGAAGGATCCGGCAATGCGGCCATACCGTTCAGAGCGTCTGCACACCGGCGCAGGAATTCTGTCAAATAACCCGGGCACGAGGCATCCCGGCCGATGGCCAAGGCGATGCGGGACCACAATTCAGTGGTGGCGTCACTCACCACCACTTGTCGCTCGATGGATTCCACCCACGCGTTTTTGCCGTCCGAGGTCTTCACCGGGGGCTTGCCCCAATGGGACTGCTGCTGCGGGGTCAGCGTGTCGACGAGTCGTGCGTTGATTTTTTCCACCCACGGACGCCATTCAGACTTGGCTTGCGACTCGGCTTGGAGTCGGAGCAGTCCGGTCTGGATGAGGAGCAGGGATAGGCAAACGGCGCGGATTATTGGGGTGGGGCGATTCATGTTCCTGAAATCAGGCATGCCCCAGATTCTTGAGAATCTCAACCGTGGAGTGGGCCTTGTTCAGGGTGTAGAAGTGAACCCCCGGAGCACCACCCCGGATGAGGTCTTGGATTTGCTGCGTGCAATACTCGATTCCGAACGCCGTGACGGCCGCATCGTCGTCACCCAGGTCTTCGAGACGGGAGAGGAATCGTTCCGGCAATCGCGCGCCGCACAGGGCCGTGAATTTCTTGGTCTGGTTGCGGGCCACCACCGGCAACAGCCCGGGGATCAATGGCACATCCACGCCGAGGGTCCGATTGAGGTGATCCCGCATCGCGAAATAGTCGTCGTTGTTGAAGAACAACTGCGTCACCACGAATTGCGCTCCCTGACGGATCTTGTCGGCCAGATGCTGCCAATCTTGATGTTTGCCGGCGGTTTGGGCGATGTGCCCCTCTGGGAAGCCGGCCGTGCCGATGCTGACGCCGCCCAATTCCCGCAAGTAAGCCACGAGTTCCGAGGAATACTGGAAGCCGCCTTCGGTTTGTACCCAGTCGCCGGAACCTCCCGGCGGATCGCCGCGCAGTGCCAGAATATTTCGCACACCTCGGGTTTTGGCCTCTTCGATGACGGAGCCCAGTTCCGCCTTGCTGGCGTTGACGCATGTCAGATGCATCATCGTCGTCAAATCGAAGTCGCGCTGGATGCGCTCGACGATGCCCAGAGTCTTCTCCCGGGTGGAACCGCCCGCACCGTAGGTCACGGAGCAGTAGTCCGGACGCGCGGTCATCAGGGTGGGCAGGGTCTTCTCGAACAAGGTGCGCTCCCCCTCCTCGGTCTTAGGCGGAAAGAACTCGATGGAATACGAAGGACGGCCCCGTCCGGCGTTCTCCCGGTGGATCTCGTGGATGTGGCGAATCATTGGGTTTGAGTGTGGGAGGTTCAGGTCGAGAATCAAGATTCAAATCAATCAATCCTGATGGGATGATATGTTGTGAGATCAAAATAGAGTGACAGGTTCAAAGTGCGGGTGGGTTCAACGGGAGAGAGGGTGATCGAAGTGAATCGTGGGAGCGGGCTTGAGTTGGCGGGCACAACCGTCTAGCACAAGCTCATGACACGCCGAAAGTTTCTCCAGACGGGCGCAGCCTTGTCGGCCGCGACCTTTGTTCCCACGACCTTTGCCCAGGACAAAGCCCTGCGGGTGGGCTTGATCGGCACGGGTTGGTACGGCAAGTGCGACTTGCTACGACTCATTCAAGTCGCCCCGGTGGACGTGGTTTCGCTGTGCGATGTCGATCGCCGCATGCTGGCTGACGCGGCCGCATTGGTTGCCCAGCGGCAGAAGTCGGGCAAGCAGCCCCGGACCTACGGCGATTACCGGAAGATGCTGGCGGAGAAGGATCTCGACGTGGTGGTCATCGGCACCCCCGATCATTGGCACGCATTGCCCATGATCGAGGCCTGCAAGGCGGGGGCCGACATTTATGTGCAGAAGCCGACGGGCGTGGATATCGTCGAGAGTCAGGCCATGGTGGCGGCCGCCCGGAAATACGGCCGGACGGTGCAGGTGGGCACCCAGCGCCGCAGCACGCCTCACCTCATCGAGGCCCGCGATCGTATTTTGCGCGAGGGCAAATTGGGCAATATCGCCCACGTGGAAATTTGCTGCTACTGGCACATGCGAGCCCGCGACACGCTGGCCAGCGCCCCGGATACCACCGCTCCGGAATGGCTGGATTATGAGATGTGGACCGGACCAGCCCCGATGCGGCCCTACAACAAAATGGTTCACCCGCGCGGATGGCGGGCGTTCATGGAATACGGCAATGGCATCGTGGGTGACATGTGCATCCACATGCTGGACATGGTGCGCTGGATGATGGACCTCGGATGGCCCAACTCGGTGAGTTCCAATGGCGGCATCCTGGTAGACAAGGCCAGCCGGGCCAATATCACCGACACGCAGACGGCGACCTTCGACTTCGGCAACTTGCAGGTTCGCTGGACCCACCGGACCTGGGGTGAGGGTGGCGATCCCAAGTACCCTTGGAGTGCGACGTTCTACGGCGACAAGGGCACCCTCAAAGCCAGTGTCTACGGTTACGACTACACGCCGCAGGGCCCTGGCAATCCGGTGCACAAAGAGGTCGGAATGGAACTCGAGCAGTATCCGGAGGATCAGACCGAGAAGGATCTCGAGAAGCACTGCGCTCCGGCCATCCGCGGTCACATGCGCAATTTGTTGGATTGCCGTAAGAGCGGGGCCAAGCCGGTGGCGGACATTGAGCAGGGGCACATTTCCACGGCCTCCTGCATTCTGGCCAATCTCTCCCAGCAACTGGGCGGGAGAACCCTGCGCTGGGATCCCAAGACCCAATCCATTGTCGGGGACGCCGAGGCCAATGGTCTGATGGCACGGCCATATCGTGGCCCGTGGGTGCATCCGACGGCGGCCACCGTCTGAGCCGGAACGCTTGGAGGCGGATGAGTCGTGCTGGTGTGCCTTCTCTGGCGAAGGATTCAGCACGACCTTCTCCTCGGTCTCTCCGCATCTTGCGAAGGATCCCTTTGCGTCAGCCCAGTCCTTCCAAAGGCATTGGGCTGGCCGAGGGGGCTGTTTTGGAGCGGTTTTGACCTCAAAGCCGAATAGGGCTATCCCTGAATTGCTTTAACTGAGCAAAAGAGGGGTGGATAATTTTGGGAAAAAGTCTCGTTTTCCCATTCCTGCATCGGCAGCTTCCATACAAGTGACCAGTCAGCCTCCAATATCAGCCCCCAGCGCGGGCGTTCGCCGCACCCAGATTTTCACTCTGGTGGCAGTCCTTGTGCCTTGGATCGGTTTCATGACGGCCGCCGTGCTTGCGTGGAACAAGATTCTCCGCCCGTTGGATGTCATCTTGTTTGTGATCATGTACTTGATCGCAGGCTTTGGTGTCACCGGGGGCTACCATCGCCTTTTCACCCACCGCAGCTTCACCTGCCCGGTATTCATCCGAGCATTGTTCGGCATCGCCGGATCCATGGCCGTGCAAGGGCCGTTGTTCTTCTGGGTGGCCACGCATCGACGTCACCACCAGCACAGCGATGTGCAGGGCGATCCGCATTCTCCGCACGAACACGGTGAGGGTATGAAGGGCCTGATGCTCGGTTTCTGGCACGCCCACATGGGCTGGATGTTCCGCGGAGCGGATGCCATGACGGTCCGCAGCTTGCCCGACCTCTCCAAGGATCCGGTGGCTCGCGTCATCCATCGCGGTTTTGTGTGGTGGGCTCTGACCGGACTGGTTTTGCCCGGGATTCTCGGCGGCTTGATCACGCAGTCTTGGATGGGTGCCTTCACCGGCTTCCTCTGGGGTGGTTTGGCCCGGGTGTTCATGGGGCACCATGCCACTTGGAGCGTGAATTCGATTTGCCATTTGTGGGGCACCCGCCCCTTCTCGACCCGGGATGAGAGCCGCAACAACGCGGCGGTGGCGGTGGTTTCGCTGGGTGAAGGGTGGCACAACAACCACCACGCCCATCCGCAGTCGGCCCGTCATGGTCTGCGTTGGTATCAGTTCGATATGACCTGGATTCTCATCCGAACGCTCAATTTGTTCGGGTTGGCGTCCAATCTTCAACTGGCCCACTGAGGCAGCGCAGAGGCAGTCAGCCTCTAGGAATGGCAAACGCCGGGGTTTAAAAACTCCCGGCGTTTTTCTTGAACCCGATCCTTCAGGTACGCCCCTCGATCCGGGAAACGGATTGCTGTCGGGGCTAGGCTTTGCGGTAAAAAGGCTTCTTGACCACCTCGGCGGCGAACCGCTTGCCGCGGATTTCGATCTGGATCGGGGTTCCCGGGGTTGCGAACGACGGCGGAACGTAAGCCAGTCCAATTCCGGCGTTGAGGGTGGGGCTTTGGGTGCCGCTGACCACGGTTCCCACCACGGCATCAGCCAACACGACCGGATAACCGGGGCGGGGCGGGGCGGATTTCTCGGTCATGCGGAAGGCCACGCATTTCTTGGTTGGGCCGCCTTCCTTTTGTTTCAGCAGCGCAGAACGGCCGACGAATTCCCCCTTGTCCCATGAAATGAAGAAGCCCAGGCCCGCCTCAACGGGCGAGGTTTGCTCGTCGAGTTCGTGACCGTAGAGCGGGTAGCACACTTCGGTCCGCAGGGTGTCCCGGGCGCCGAGTCCGCAAGGCCGAATGCCCATGGCGGCACCGGCGGCTAGGGTGTCGTTCCAGAGGGTTTCCAGCAGCGCGTTCGGTGCCACCACTTCAAATCCATCTTCACCGGTGTAGCCGGTGCGGGCGACCCACACCGTTTGGCCGGCGTGATCCCAACGTCCGATCTGGTTCTTGGCCAATGCGGAGGCCGGGACGCCCGTGGCACCGGCGAGCGCATGGCCCGGAAACAGGGTATCGATGAATTCAGCGACACGTGGCCCCTGGATGGCGATGGCACCCGTCGTGGCCGAGACGTGGTCCATGCGGACTCCGGCGCGATCCGGGAAGGCATTCCAACGGGCCTCCAGCCAGGCGACGTCGGCGTCGATGCGGCCGGCGTTGATCACGAGGAGGTAGGTTTCTTCGGCGACCCGGTAGGCGTAGAGGTCATCAATGGTGCCTCCGGTTTCCAGACACAAGTGGGTGTACTGGCCGAGGCCAATGGGGAGCTTCCGTAAATCGTTGGTGAGCAATCCATTGAGGAAAGCCAAGGCCTGAGGTCCCTCGAACCAGACTTCACCCATGTGGCTGATGTCAAAGACACCGGCTGCCCGGCGGACTGCGTGGTGTTCCTCGACGATCGAGGTGTACTGGACGGGCATTTCCCAGCCCCCGAACTCGATGAGCTTGCCGCCGAGTTGCTGGTGCGCTGCGAAGAGGGGAGTGCGTTTCAGGGACATGGATGGAATCGGAGCTACGGGTGAGAGAGGCATCGTCCGCGGACGACTTCGAGTCATTGGCGACGGATCTCTCGGTGCCTGTGAGGACGATGATGTCGAAACCTCCGGAATCCAACTCCGGGTTTTGGCGAAGCCGGAACGATTCAGTAGGATCGTTCCGGCCAAGGATGGGCATATCCCGCGTCAGGCGATCACCGACCGGACGACATCACCGGCGACATCGGTCAGGCGGAAGTTGCGGCCGTTGTTGAAGAAAGTGAGTCGCTCGTGATCAAGCCCCATGAGGTGCAGGATCGTGGCGTGGAGGTCGTTGACGCTCACCTTGTCGACTTCGGCCTTGTGACCGAAGGCGTCGGTAGCGCCGTGATGCACGCCGCCACGGGCTCCGCCGCCCGCCAGCCAGTAGGTGAAGGCGTGGGGATTGTGGTCTCGGCCCGGATTGCCGCCCTTTTGGGAGACGGGCAGGCGACCGAATTCGCCACCCCAGATGACCAAGGTGTCTTCCAGTAACCCGCGCTGCTCGAGGTCGGCCAGCAGTCCAGCGATGGGTTGGTCGGTCTCTCGCGCGAAGCCCCGGTGATTGCCCACGATGTCTTCATGGCCGTCCCAGCTGCGTTGGTTGTCCATGCCGCCGGAGTAGATCTGCACGAAGCGGACCCCGCGTTCGACCATGCGTCGAGCCATCAGGCACTGAGAGGCGAAATGCTTGCAGTGGGGTTGGTCGAGGCCATACAGGCGCTTCAGGTGGTCGGGTTCGTGTTCTACATCAAAGGCGTCGGGCGCAGCCGATTGCATCCGGTAGGCCAACTCGAAGCTTTCGATCCGAGCTCCCAATTCACCCTCGGAGCCCGCCTGAGCCAAATGCTGCTGATTGAGGGAGCGGAGCAGGTCCAGTTGGGCACGTTGTGCTTCGGCATTCATGCCGGCCGGTCGGTGCAAGTTGTCGATCGGGTCTCCCTTGGGCCGCAGCCAGGTGCCTTGATAGACGCTGGGCAGGAAACCGGCTCCCCAGTTGCTGGCCTGTCCCTTGGGCAAGCCGCGGTCCAACGGATCGCTCATTACCACGAAGGAGGGCAGGTCGCGGCTTTCACTCCCCAGTCCATAGGTCATCCAGGAACCGACGCAGGGAAAGCCCATGCGCGTCGAACCCGTGTTGATCATGAACAGTGCCGGGCTGTGGTTGTTGGACTCGGTGTGGCAGGAGTGCAGGAAGGCCATCTTGTCCACATGTCGGGACAAGTTGGGGAACAGGTCGCTGACCCAAGTGCCGCTCTGGCCGTGCTGTGCCCAGGCGAAGGGGGATTTCATCAAGGGCCCCACCGAGTCGGTGAAGAATCCGGTCTTTTTGTCGAAACCCGGCAACTCCTGACCGTGGCGGCGGGTCAGCTCCGGCTTGTAGTCCCAGGTGTCCACTTGGCTCGGGCCCCCGTTCATGAAGAGCCAGATCACCGATTTGGCCCGGGTCCGGATTTGCGGCGGGCGGGCTGCCAATGGATCGGTCGTAGGGCCGGCCAGGGCTCGGGGTAACAGCAGTCGCTGATCATCGAGCAATCCGGCCAACGCCAGCAAACCGGCACCGTGACCGGCCCGACGGAAGAGGTCGCGACGCGAAAGGGGGCCATTCAGAGCGGGGTTTGGATTCATGGAGTGGCGGATTTGTTCAGTCGGAGTCCGGGGAGGGGCACAGGGAAGACCGGGTTTTCATCGACCTGGTCGCGAAGAATCTGTTCGGCCCGGGCGATGAGCTCCGGATGCCGTGAAGCCAGGTCGGTCCGTTCGTTCGGATCGGACTTCAGATCGTAGAGTTCCCAAGGGCCTGGTTGTGATGTCTTGAGCCGTTGGCGTACGGCTTTGAAGTCATCCATCCGCACGGCGACCTGGCCCCCGTACTCCGGGAAGGCCCAGACCATCGGGCGGTGCTTTGGTCGGCCGCGGCGACCCATCAGTTCGGGCCAGAGGCTCTGGCCGTCGAGCCCCTTTGGGGTCTTGAGGCCGGCTGCCTCACAGAGCGTCGGAAACCAATCGGCGAAGTAGCTGGGGTGATCGTTGACTGAACCAGCCGGTACCCTGCCTGGAAGCCGGACGATCAGGGGGACTCTGAGACCGCCCTCATAAACCGATCCCTTGTAGCCCCGCAGGCCTGCCGTGCTGTTGAAGAAGGCCGAGTCCACGCCTCCGGTGCCGAAGCGGGGATTTTTCCCGGCTGGATGCGTGGTGCCGTTGTCGCTGGAAAAGACGACCAGCGTGCGGTCGGTCAGGCCGGCCGAATCCAGGGCCTGCATCACTCGGCCGACGTGGTCATCGAGGTCGGAGATCATGGCCGCGTAGGCCGCCCGGGGGCGTGGGTGGGGCAGGTAGCCGTTTTGTCCGCGGTAGGGCTCGTCATCCCAAGACACTGGGAATCGATCGACCGACGCCTTTGGGGGATGCATCGCCACATGGGGTTCGATGAACGCCAGGTAGAGGAAGAACTGGTCTTTCTGATGCTCGGCGATGAAGCGCTCGGCCTCGGTCACCATTCGGGTCGGGGCGTAGTGTTCGGACGTCTGGGCTTCCAGTCGCACCTCTCCCAGGGCTTGTGGCCGGTGGCCAGGGATCGCGGGTTGGTTGAACGGCACTCGCTCCGCATTGCGCCACAGGTGGGACGGATAGTAGCTGTGGGCCACGGCTTGGCAGTTGTAGCCGAAGAAGAGGTCGAAGCCTTGGGTGTTCGGGTCGCCGGTGCTGCCCACCGGCCCCAGTCCCCATTTGCCAATCGCCCCCGTGGCATACCCCGCCTTCCGGAAGACTTGGGCGACTGTCAGAGCCTCCGAGCTGAGGGGGTACTGCCCCTCGTTGAACTGGGGGAAAGCCGTCTGGGCCTGCAAATTGCCGCGGATCTCCGCATGGCCAAGATGGCGGCCTGTCAGGAGCACGCAGCGTGAAGGAGCGCACACCGGAGCACCGCTGTAATGACGCGTGAACCGCATGCCTTGGGCAGCCAATCGGTCAAGGTGGGGAGTGGGAATCTTCTGTTGTCCGTAGCAGCCCAACTCGCCCCAGCCGAGGTCATCCGCGAGGATGAACACCACGTTGAGGGGCGGCGCCCCGGAGGTCGATGCGGCGGAGGCACACTGCGACAGCCATGGGAGCGCCAGAATCGCGAGCAGTCGCAATCGCCCGAGCCAGAGCGCTGCGGAAATGTGGAAATCAGTCCACATAGATGACCTCGTTGAGACTGATCAGGGTTTGCAGCAAATCGGTGGCGGCCTGCAGCTCAGGACGACCGGTGCCAGCCTTCCGGTACCGTTCGGTTTGCTGTTTCAGAAAGCCGACGGAGGCCTGCAATTCCACCGGGCTCGGAGACCGTTGCAACGCCCGTTGGTAGGCGGAGGTGACCCATTCGGACGATTCCTGAGAAGCGTTGTGTGTCGTTCGATGAGCCCATCCGGTGGCCCACTCTCGGACTTTCGGGTTGTTCATGAGCCAGAGGGCCTGGGGTGCGACGGTGGTAGCGGGTCGAGTGCTCTGGCTGACCAATGGTTCCGGAGCATCGAAGACTTGCATGGCCGGAATGAGTTGGCTGCGCTTGACCGTGAAATAAATGCTCCGGCGACGGCTGGATTCGTCGAGTGTGCCGGGACCGAAGGGGGTCGTATCGAGGGCGCCGGTGATCCAGAGCAGAGTGTCACGGATGGCCTCGGCTTCCAGTCGGGTCGGAACATGCCGGGACAGCAATGAGTTGTTCGGGTCCCGTTGCACCTTCACCTCCGACACGGCCGAAGTTTGACGGTAAGTCTGGCTGGTCATCAGGAGGCGATGGATGGGTTTGAGCCGCCATCCACCACGGATGAGTTCGCCCGCCAACCAATCGAGCAGTTCGGGGTGCGAGGGCTTGGCTCCTTGGATTCCGAAATCATTGGGCGTGGCGACGAGTCCCTGACCGAAATGGTGTTGCCACAGACGATTGACGATGACTCGGGCGAGCAGGTGGCCGGCACCGTCGGTGGTGTCGGTCATCCAGAGAGCCAGTGAGCGTCGTCGGCCCGAATACGGGGCACCTGTGGGTGGCTGCCAGCGCCATTGCGCCTCCGAGTCCGGGGATTTCATGAGCACCTGCAGGAAGCTTTGGGTGGCGACCCCGCGTTTCTGGTCGGCGCTGCCGCGCTGGAGGAAATGCGTCTCGGGCAGGAAATCACCACCCTGGGTGTGCATGCGCAGGGCGGGGAATCCTTCGCCGCACATCAAGACCTGAGTCAAAGTGGGCTTGGGACGGTCCTTTTCGTGGGCTTCTGCCTTTTGATGAACCTGACGCCAACCGTCGTCCGACGTTTTCCACCAATGCATCAGCGTGGTCCGTTCGCTGGTCGAGAGGGTCTTGGGGCCACCACCCGGTGCTTTCAGGCGTCCCAGAAGGCCAGCGATTTCGGCCGGAATGCCTTCGGAGTCGAAGGATGCCGAAGCCAATGATGTCACCGAGACGCGCGGACGCCCGATGTGATGGCGGCTGTTGACCTGGAATTCCAACTCGATGGTCAACCGGAGGCCACCGGCGTTCTGGAGCGGGGTCTCGAAGTCGAAGATGGCGGCCTGTCGGGTTCCGAATTTGGGATCCACGGCCCATCCAGTGTGCGGGTCATTGTCCAGTGAACCGGCAATGGAAAGGTTGCCGTTGTTTTGTTCAAAGGTGGCTCGAGGGCGCACCAGACGGACCTCCTGGCGCTCGCCGCCGGAGAGGGGTTGGGCAAAGACCCGGATGCGGCTGAGCCCTAGATTGCCGTTGTCGGCTCGACCAGGGCCATTGTGTGGGAGGCTGGGATCCGGGAGCGCCTCGAGACGCAGCGCGCGCAGACCGGAGGACGATGTCTGGCCGCTGACGGTGTAAGTGTCGGAATCGGCGTTCTTGCCCTCGGCCAAAAAGGAACCGTCAGCCATCGCCCGGAACGACGCGCCTGCCTTCGATTTCCATTCCTGTGAATGGAGTTGTTCCCAGTCGGCCCGGGTCTTCCATCCGGCTCCGGCTTGCAGCCAGGCATCGAAGCGCCCCGGGAGCACCGTCTGTTCGTAGCGGTTGCGCTCGCCGAGGTATCGGGCGTGTTCTGTATCGAAAGCGGTCTTTTTGCTTTGGGTTAGCTCGGGATCCAAGTCGAGCTGGCGCTGGCTTCGGACGGTGGTGGTGAAGGTGGAGAGTAGTCGGTAGTAGTCCCGGGTGGGGATGGGGTCAAACTTGTGGTCATGGCACCGGGCACACCCCACGGTCAGGCCGAGCATGGCCGAGGTGGTGGTGGCCAGCATGTCATCCATCGCGTCGTAGCGGGTCCGCTCCACTTCATTGGCCGTGATTTGCGTGGGGAACACGCCAGCTCCGAGAAAACCGGTCGCCATCAGTGCCAGCGGATTTTCGGGTGCGAATTCATCGCCCGCCAATTGCCACTGCACGAACTGGTCGTAGGGCATGTCGGCATTGAGCGCCTTGATGACAAAGTCCCGATAGTGGTGGGCCCCAGGGCGATCGTAATCATGCTCAAAGCCCGAGCTTTCGGCGAAGCGGGCCACATCTAACCAATGCCGGGCCCAGCGCTCTCCGTGCTGAGGTTGGGCAAGCAGGCTGTCGATGGCCCGTTCCCACGCACCCGGTGAAGCGTCTTTCTCGAAGGCGTCGAGTGCCTCCGGGGTCGGGGGTAGTCCGAGCAAGTCGAAGGAGGCTCGTCGCAACAGGGTCCGGCGGTTGGACTCCAGATTCAGGGCCAGTCCCTTTTCGGTGAGTCGGGCCTCGATGAAGGCATCCACCGGGTGGGCATCTCCAGAAACACCGGCCGGTGGCTGGATGGAGGCCAATGGTTGGTAGGGCCATCCCGTGAAGGGTTTTGAGGCGCGGGATTCAGCCGGGCCCACCGATTTGGAATCTTTGGCGGCACCGGCTATGAGAGGCCCGTCGTAGGGAGCCCCATTGTGGATCCATTCGGACAGCGCACGAACCGAGGCCTCGGGCAGGGGATCCCCCTTGGAGGGCATGTGAGGCTTCTCCGCATGAGCCACCAGTTTCACCAACCGGCTGCCTGGCCCGTCGAAGAGGCGGATAGCCGGACCGTCGGCCCCGCCCCGGAGAAGGTCTTCGCGAGTGGCCAAACTGAACTCACCCTGGGTCTTCTCGCCGCCATGGCATTTCAGGCAGTGCGTGATCAGCAGCGGCCGGATCTCCTTTTGGAATTGGCCCAAACCACGGGTGAATCGTTCGGCATGGTCAGCGGGCAAGGGGACTGGCGGTTCAGCGCCAGTCAGTCGCTGAGCCCCCACCAGCAAGCCGAGAAACACGGCGAAATGGCCGAAAAACCGCTGGGGATGCTGGGGGGCTGTCATGAAATCGGGTGGTGGTAGTAGTCTGGTTTTGTTGTGTCCCGGGATGCAACTCCCAGATGGCTAAATTGATGATGAATCTTTGGCATCCACTTCCGGTGGGACTTCCTGATAGGGTTCATTCCGTGATTGCTGACTATCTTGACCAGTGCCGCAGTCTTCTGGACGCCGCCGCCGCCCAGGAGGAGACCATCGCGGAGGCTGCGAGCCTCTTTGCAGAGACCATTCTGGCTGGCCGGATGGTGCATTGTTTTGGCTCCGGACACAGCCGCATCCTCGTGGAGGAAATGTGGCCCCGTTACGGCTCTTTTCCCGGCTTCAACCCCATCGTCGAACTGTCGTTGAGCTTCCATAACCTCGTGGTGGGAGCCAATGGCCAGCGCCAGGCAATGTTCCTGGAGAACGTCCATGGATTGGCCGCCCGCATCCTGCGCAACTACGACCTTTCGCCCAAGGACACCGCTTTGGTGGCTTCCTCGTCGGGCTGCAACCTCGTGCCCATCGAAATGGCCGAGGAATTCAAGCGTCGTGGCGTGAAGGTCGTGGCCATCATTTCCAAGGCCCATAGCGAGGCTAGTCGCAGCCAACGCCGCGACGGCCGCAAGCTGCAGGACTTCGCCGACATCGTCCTCGATACCGGGGCACCGGCGGGCGACGCCATGATCGAGGTTCCGGGTCTCGAGACTCCGGTGGGTCCTGGTTCGACCATTGGTGGGTGCATGCTCATCAATGCCATCAAGGTGGAAGTGGCCGCGTTGCTCACGGAGGCTGGAAAGCCACCCACCGTGCTGACGGCCCCGGCGCTGGTGGGCAACGAGAAGGCTTCTCAGTTGTTCGAATCCGCCTACGACGAGCATGCCCGCCGTTTGTCCAAGCTGTATGCTCACATCGGTGAGGCTCCGACCGAGTCGCCCGCTGCGAGGCCGCGCCGCGATGGCCGCCCGGAGCGCTCTGAAGATCGTCCGCGCGAAGATCGCGGTCAGGATCGTGGGTCGGATCGTGGGCCGGAGCGTGGTCGTAATGATGGCGGTCGTGAGGAACGTGTTCGCAATGATCGCGGTGAGCGATCCGGCAGCCGTGAGTCGGGCCGTGAAAGCGGTCGCGATGGCGGCCGTGGCCGGGGTAGTGAGCGTGACCCGCGCGGAGCCCGTGAGAGCAGTGAATCCCGCGAAATCCGTGAGCCGCGCGAGCAGCGTGAAGTGCCCCAAGCGGCCCCAGTGCGTGAGGTCCGGGATGTGCGATCTGAGCGTCCGGAACGCGCCGAACGGGAACCCCGCGAGGAATATCGCAGTCGCTCCGGAGAGCGGAGCGAACGCTCTGACCGTGGGGGTGATCGTAGCGAGGGAGGCCGTCCGCCTCGTCGCATGGAGGAGCCTTCGGAGCGTCCTCAACGCGCCTCGCAGCCCCAAGTCGAGCCCACACCGGTTGTGGAATCTCCCGCGCCGTCCGCACCGGTCGAAGTGCCCAAGCCGGCCAACTGGGATCGGATGGACGACATCGAGCGCCGTCTCTGGCTGCGCGAGAACGGTCAGGCTCCGGTCCCGGCCCCTCGTGCAGAGGGCGGCGAGCGCCGTGGACGGGAAGATCGCGGTCGTGATGATCGTGGCCGGGATTCAGGCAATCGCCGGGGTGGTCGCGGCCGTCGCCACTGATTTCCTCAGCCATGGCGGTCCTTCTGGTCGAGTGCCCGGATCAACGGGGATTGGTGCACGCCATTAGTGGCGTGCTGCTACGCCATGGCTGCAATGTCGTCGGCAATCAGGAGTTCGTGGATGCCGCGTCGGGGCGCTTCTTCATGCGCACCGAGTTCGATGGACTTGAAAACTCCGACGCGGGCCAGCAGCTCGTGGCGGAGACTCAATCATCCCTGCCACCGGGTGCTTTGGTCCGTTTGGCCCAGTCGGGACCCAAGCGGATCGTCGTGCTGGCTTCCCGCGAGCATCACTGTTTGGGAGACCTCCTCATTCGTCACCAATTTGGAGGCATCAACGCCCGGATCGAGGCGGTGATCAGCAACCACCCGGTGCTCGGCGATCTGGTCCGAAAGTTCGACGTGCCGTTCCATTACGTTCCTGCCGAGGGATTGGAGCGTGGGGCTCATGAGGCAGCCGTGCGCCGCATTCTCGACGAGATACAGCCCGAGTTTCTCGTGCTGGCCAAATACATGAGGGTGCTGTCGTCGGAGTTCGTCCGTCAGTACCCGTCCCGGATCATCAATATTCACCACTCCTTCCTTCCGGCCTTCATCGGAGCGAAGCCTTACCATCAGGCCTTTCAGCGTGGGGTGAAGGTCATTGGAGCCACGGCCCACCTCGTGACTGATGATTTGGATGCCGGCCCCATTCTGGTCCAGCAAGTCATCCCGGTGGACCACACCCATGCTGCTGAAGACCTTGTCCGGGCCGGGCGAGATGTGGAGCAATTTGCTTTGGCCCAAGCCCTCCGGTTGGTCTTTGAAGACCGTGTTTTCCTGGCGGGCAACCGGACGGTCATCTTCGACTGAGCCCGTCTAAAAATCCAACCGGCCCAAAGCCTTCCATCGTCTGCTCCCATGAATCAGTGCCCATTGCGAACCTCGGTCATTGGCAGTTACCCGTTTCCGGCCTGGCTGGAGCATGCCTCCCAACACCTCGAGCGCTTTGGTTCCGAGGACCGCGCCGAGCTTCAATCCGATGCGGTGACCTGTGCCGTGAAGGATCAACTGGCGGCCGGCTTGGATGTCATCACCGATGGCGAACAAACCCGGTTGGACTTCAATTTGAGTTTCTACGGCTACCTTCAAGGGATCGACCTCGAGTCGGCCTCACCCCGTCGGTGGGGCCCGCCCGCCCACGATCAACGGGGACGCCACGCGGTGGTGGCTCCATTGCTGGCACCCCGTGGACTTGGAGCCGTCGAGGAATACCGCCGCTTGGAGACCGTCGCCCGCGAACTGGGCGCGTCCGATCGGGTGACGCTCAAGGCCTCGATCCCTGGTCCCTACACCCTGTCAGGCCGCCTTTTGCCCAATGCCGAACTCGGCTACCCGGACCGCTGGGCTCTGACCGAGGCCCTGCTGC
>Ga0255127_1000401_pt1 | contig 22553 bp, 3 predicted proteins | sample Law_Miss_RepB_8d_FD_188555 | JGI IMG/M metagenome (GOLD analysis project Ga0255127, IMG submission 188555) | Freshwater microbial communities from St. Lawrence River, New York, United States - Law_Miss_RepB_8d | ecosystem: Environmental > Aquatic > Freshwater > River | place: USA: New York...
ATATGTTCCTTCGCAAACTCTCTTCAAGCTACTCCCGCCTTCGCCGCTATCTCGACTTCCACTTTTCATCCCGTTGGTTCAGCAAGGCACCTGCCCTGAGGTCCGGCGGTATCGTATTCAACCCCTCATTGGAGATGCTCGAGGGCCGTTATGCGCTGTCCAGCGACATCGTGGTTGGCGGGTTGCAGTTTCGTGTGCCGACAGATTTCGCATCGCAAAATGGAATCTACAGCACTTCGTCGGTAGTGGACGTGGGCTTCGCGCCCGGCTCCGGCACTTTTAGACCGTTGCTGCAGCTCAATGGCAATGTCTCGATCGATACGAATCAGGGACGGTTTTCGGCGACCGGCAGCGTCAGCGCGGTGGCAAGCGGGTCAACGGTGACTCTCCTCAGCGCCGGCATTAACAATGCCGATATATCGGCATTGACCTCGACGGGACTGCCCGGGCTGACGGGTACGGATGTTACGGTGAAGGGATTGACGTTCAAGCTGAATTCAATTTCGGTCATCAACACCAACAACCTGCCCGCCGTGAGGCTTCAAGGGGCGGTCGATCTCTACGGCATGTCGATCGCCGTGAACGATGCCAACTATGTCCAGATCAACAGTAGCGGTATCGACCTGACGGGCGTGACCGCGACGGTGGGTAGCGGGGCGCTCCAACTGGGTGGGATGACGCTCGGTTCGTCTCAATTGGTGGTCAACTACGCCACCGCATCGCAGACGCTTTCCGTCACCGGTTCGAGCAGTGCAGCTGTCAACGGACTAGGCACGATAACCGTGGGCTTGGGGGCTGGAGGTACCCAGGGCCTGGTGGTCACAAACGGTGCATTCGTCGGCTTTGGCGCAACGGTGGGCATCAACACGCAGATCGCTGGCGGGACGTTCACATCCAGCAGCACGATGACCTACAGCAACAGTGCGAACACATACACCGTCACGGGCTCTGCGACTGAAGTTTTCGCTGGCGACAAGACACTCGCCCTAACCCTCGGCAGCGCCGCCGATGCGGCGAACGGCATCCCGGCCACCGCTGGCCTCGTGATCAAGAACAACAGGCTAGACAGCCTGAATGCCAAGGCGGTCGCCACTAACTGGGCGATTGCCGGAGGCACCTTCAACACGACGGCTCTGGTGACCTACGCCGCGGCCATCGGCAGCAATCCTGAGACGCTGACTGTCACGGGCAATGCCAGCGTAGCCTTCGGCACTGGAACCTCAGCGAGGACGCTGAGCCTGGTTCTTGGCAATGCGGCTGTGCCGGCGACAGCCACGGCGGTGGCGATTCCCGCAACCAGGGGGATTGTGATCCAGAACAACTCGCTTTACAGCCTCAACGCCCGGGGGACTGCGACCAACTGGTCGATCGCCGGGACGAACCTCAGCTTCGACTCCCTGGTGAACTACACATCCTCGAACAATCAATTGGGCGTGCAAGGTTCGGCCACTTTCACTCAGTCGGCTATTGGAACGCTCAATGTCCAGATGGGAACGATGCCCGCAGGTAGCGACGCCGGCATTGTGGGGCTCGTTCTAAGCGGTGGGCAGGTGAGCTCCCTGGACATGACCCTTAATTCGAACATCACGACCGGCGGACTGACCTTCACCACTTCCGGGCTGCACCTTGTTTACGCGGCCCAGTCGTCTACCTTCACGCTTACGGGTGCTAGTAGCTTCAACTTCAATTCGCAAAATGTCGGCGTCAACTTCGGCGGATCCGACTCTTACTTTGGGTCGGCACCCACTGCCGGACTGGTGATCACCAACGGTAACCTGTCGTCGCTCGACATGATCGTGACATCTTCTATCGCGGTGGGCTCCCTGACCTTCCGTGCGGATCATCTGCGCTTTACCCAGAACCTGCAGAATTCCAACAAAGTCTTCACGATGACGGGAGCCACGAGTTTCTCGGCGGGGGGACTGGGCTCGGTTTCAGCGACCTTCGGAACGGCGGCTGCGAATGGCAACCCCGCCACGACGGGACTGGTTATCACCAACGGCAGCCTCACCTCGCTCGATATGTCACTCACATCGAATATCAGCGTAGCCAGCGTTGGGTTCTCCACCACCGGCCTGCGGTTCACCTACCAGTCGTCAGCAAACGAGTTCACCTTGGGAGGCAGGGCCAGCGCCACGGTGGGCGGGATTGGCAACATGGACATCACTTTTGGCTACACGACCAATGGCGCCACCAGCGCCGGCCTCGTGGTCAAGAACGGCAGCCTCGTCAACCTCGACATGACGGTCAATTCGTCGATCTCGGTCGGGCAAGTCGGTTTCGACACCACGGGCCTCCGGTTCACCTACACCCAATCGACCCAGACCTACACGCTGGGAGGTTCGGCAGGGATTACTGTGGGCGGTACTAGCGGCCTACGGGCGACCTTTGGCTATACAAACCCCGATGGCTCCACGGTGGCCGGCCTGACCATCGTGGGCGGCAATCTGGCAAGCCTCTGCCTCACGGTCGATTCGAGCTTCGCTGTCGGCGGCGTTTCCTTTGGCGTCAGGGATCTGAATTTTACCTATCAGAACCTCAGCCAGATTCCCGGCGGCAGCTACTCGGGAACGGGTGTTTACACAGGCGCCTACAGCGGCACCTACGACTCCTCCGAGTATCAGTTCAACATGGCGGGCACCGCCTATGTGACGATCGGCGGCATGTCCAACCTAAGCGTCAGCTTGGGCAATTCGAGCACCGTCGACGGCGTGACGACGACGAGCCCCGGCCTGATCATCGTGAACGGCAAGCTGGAAGCCCTCGATCTGACGGTCAATGCGGGCTTCGCGGTCGGCGATGTTGAGTTTGGCGTGGAAGACCTCCAGTTTACCTACCAAAACACCAGCCAGATTCCGACGGGCGCGACTCGCACGACGGGAGTCGTCTACGCCGGGCCGTACGACACCGCTAAGTCGTACGACACCTCGAAGTTCGAGTTCTGCATGTCGGGCACCGGCTATGTTACGGTGGGCGGCACAGCAGGTCTGAGTGTGACATTTGGCTATACGAACAGTGCCACGGGGGAAAAAACGCCCGGCCTGATCCTGGTCAACGGCAATCTGGAAGCGATTGATGTGTCGATCAATGCCAACTTCATGGTGGGAGATGTTGCGTTCGGCGTGGATGAACTCCAGTTCACCTACCAGAACATGAGCCAGATCCCTGCCGGCACGAACTACATCGCGGGAACCGTCTACACCGGCGAGTACGACACAAGCAGGAGTTATAACACCGCCAACTTCCAGTTCAGCATGGCAGGCACCGCCTTTGTAGCGATTGGTGGCACAGCCGGCCTGAGCGTATCGTTCGGCCATACCGACGAAGTCACGGGTTTCGTCACGCCAGGCGTGGTCATCCGCAACGGCAACCTCGAAAGCCTCGACGTGACGGTGAATGCGAATTTCGAAGTCGGCAAACTCGTGTTCAGCGTGGAAGACCTCAAGTTCACCTACCAGAACATGAGCCAGCTCCCCGTTGGCTATAACTACATCGCGGGAACGGTCTTCACCGGAACCTACGACACAAGCCGGCAATACAACGGGGACAATTTCACATTCAGCATGTCGGGCAGCGCGTCCGTAGCAATCGGTACTACGATTAATTTGGGCGTAACGTTCGGCCACACTAACGAAGCCACGGGGTATGTCACTCCCGGCATGATTCTCAGGAATGGCAACCTCCAAAGCATTGATGTCACGGTCAATGGGGCCTTCACGGTGTATGGCGTCACCTTCGGCGCGGATGACCTTCAGTTCACCTATCAGAATAAGAGCCAGTTGCCCGCCGGCACTGCCTATGCTGCGGGTACCGTTTACACGGGAATGTATGACCTCAGTAGGCCGTATAATGCCAACAATTATATCTTTGGGATGTCGGGCTCTGTCTTTGTGACCTTGGGGGAAGCGTTGACCATGACGGCCACATTTGGCCGCACGGAAAAAGATGGTTCAGTCACGCCAGGCCTGGTGATCAGCGATGGCCAATTCGTCAGCCTCGATGTGACGGTACGCGCACCGTTTGCTGTTGGTGGAAGGACTTTTGCGGATGCATTGCTCAATTTCTCTGTCACGGCGGCGACGCAGACCTACACCCTGACGGGATTGGCGAGGGTGTCTTTGTTTGAAGGCATGGCTAATGCCTCCGTCTCGCTGGGTAAGGTGGACGATGATGGTACGATTCTGGAAAACGGCATCGTGATCGTGGGAGGCCAGCTTCGCAGTCTCGACTTCACGATCAATTCGGACTTCTATGTCAATCTGACAAAGTTCACGATTAAAGACATGCATGTTCACTATGCGCGACTAGCGGAAACCGTCAGGGGGATAAGCTATCCGGCCAATACCTTCACGATGGGTGGCATGGCAAGCATGAACACCCCGCTTCTGGCCGAGACAGACGTTCAGTTCGGCGGGAATGGCACCGAAGGCCTCGTGGTCACGAACGGCCAGTTGGTCAAACTCGACATGACCGTTAATACCAGCGTTTTGGCCTTTGGTGGCTATGCGCTCGCCAACGGTAGCTTGGTGATTGCATACAGTTCGGCGGCAAGCACCTTCACGATGACCGGCGATGCCTCGATCGACCTGCCAGAAATTGCACGAGTCAAAGTCACGCTGGGTGGCAATGGTACTGCGGGGCTGGTGATCAACACCCAAAACAATGTCGTTGTTTCTTTCGATATGAGGGTGACCAGCGACTTCGCAGTCGCAGGGATGAAGTTTGGGCAATCGAGTCTTGTCATGACTTACGCCGATTCAACCCGCCAGTTCATCATGTCCGGCAATGCGAAACTGAATCTCGGGGTCACCACATTCACTGCCACACTGGGAGGAACCCTGAGCAATGGCACCACTTCCCAGGGACTTGTGATTCGCAATGGAAGGCTGATAAGGCTTGATGCGACCATCGCGTCAGCTATGGGAGTTCCCGGACTTCAACTCGGTACAGCCAGCCTTTACTTGGGATATGATGCGCTCACCCGCACCTTCGACTTCACCGGCACAGGCGATGCCACCCTGGATGCCAAGCTGCCAGGCTGGGTGACCACCTACTTCGGCATCCCGAGCGGTTCGTGGAACATCGGCACCATCAAGGCTGCCATTCATGTGGAGCAGGGAGGGTCCGACAGTTCACCTCTCCTCCAATCCCCGGTCTCAGCCGGTTCCGGGGCAGTCGATCCCAATGTGGATCTGCCTTGGGCTTTTGGAATCGGCACCGGAATGACCACACCTGTGGATCCGAACGCATTGCCCCCAGTGGGCGACAAGGTCAAGTACATCACCGGCAAGGGCAGCATCAGCAATTTCAACCGGTCTTTCAAGGAGGGCAATTCCTACAGCATCACCTTCGCCGCCGCACAGCAAGCTAACAACTCGGCGAATCAGTCGATTGTCGTCACGATCGATGGCCAATCGATCGGCGTCTTCACACCCAAGAATTCGGAATACCAGAGTTTTACGACCTCGTCTTTCAACCCCGGTGCGGGCAATCATACGATCGGTTTTAGCGGCCTCGGCGACGGCGTGACGGTCTACATCTCCAATGTCTCGGTCAATGGCGTAGCAAATCAGGCCACGCTCACCACCCCGCTCTCGAATCCGACTCCGTTCAACTCTGCCCTCGGCTTCAATGGCACGAGCGACTTCGTGCAACTGCCGAGTGCCGGCTTCACCAACTTCCGCAATGGGTTCAGCGCGGGCATGTGGGCGTACACATCTTCTGTGGCGGATTCCTCCCAGTATTTCAGCTTCGGCAACGGGCCGAATAGTGACAACATACTGTTGCGAAGGGATGGAACATCGAACAACTTAAGATTCGCTGTCCTTCGGGGCAGTTCATCCCAGGGAATCACCGCAGCGAATGTGATCCAGCTCAATACCTGGCAGTATTTGAGTGTCACAGTCACCCCGGCTGGCGTGGCAACTATTTATGTGAATGGCGTTGCGGTCGCAACCGACACGAACCCCGGCTTCGTGCCGAATGTTGTTGATCGAAGCATGAACTATGTTGGCAGAAGCCCGTGGGGCAACCCACTCTTCCAGGGCCAGATGAACAGCTTGAGCGTCTGGAACAGGCCGCTCTCGGCGACAGAAGTCCAGGCCGCTCAGTCAACCGTCTATAACGGCGCAGAAACCGGGCTGGTAGGCTATTGGACAATGAACGACACCACCAACGGCGTCGTCTTTGACCGTGGGCCCAACTACCTGAATAGTGATACCGGGCCGAACCCTACTCGTTTCAGTTCGGCGCTTAGTTTCAACGGCACCAGCGACTTTGCCCAACTGCCGAGCACCGGCTTCACGAACTTCACCAATGGCTTCAGTGCCGGCGTCTGGGCGTACACATCCTCTGTGGCGGATGGCTCACAGTATTTCAGCTTCGGCAACGGGCCGAATAGTGACAACATAGTGTTGAGAAGGGATGGAACATCGAACAACTTAAGATTCGCTGTCCTTCGGGGCAGTTCATCCCAGGGAATCACCGCACCCAATGCGATCAAGCTCAATACATGGCAGTATTTTAGTGTCACGGTCTCCTCGACAGGCGTAGCAACTATTTATGTGAATGGCGTTGCGGTCGCAACCGACACGAACACCGGCTTCATCTCGAATGTTGTTGATCGATCCACGAATTACCTTGGCAGAAGCCCATGGGGCAATGCACTCTTCCAAGGCAAGATGAACAGCCTCAGCATCTGGAACAGGACACTGACACCTGCAGAGGTTCAGGCCGCTCCGTTCACGGCGTACACCGGAAGTGAATCCGGCATGGTCACCTATTTGCCTTTGAACTCCGTGACTAATGGCACCATCACTAACCCTAGCAACAATGCGTTGAATGGCACTGCCAATGGCTCGGCCGTCGCGCTTAGCAGCCCGGCAATCGTCAACAGCCAAAACAGATATGTTGCCGCAGGGAATGCGATGAGGTTCAACGGCACCAGCGACTTTGCAAACCTGCCGAGCGCCGGCCTGAGCGACTTTACACAGGGTTACACTATCGGCTTCTGGGCAAACACATCGTCGGTGGCTAATTGGTCCCGTTATTTAGATTTCGGGAATGGTCAAACCAACGACAATATCCTTCTCGGAAGGGTTTATAATACGAACGACTTAACCTTTACTATATACCGTGGCGGTTCAGCTATGGGTGTCACCGCATCCAATGTGATCCAGCTCAATGCCTGGCAGCATTTCAGTGTCACGGTCACTTCGTCAGGCGTGGCAACTGTTTATGTGAATGGCGCTGCGGTCGCAACGGCATCGAACCCCGGCTTTATTCCAAACAATGTGACCCGTGTGAACAACTACATCGGCAAGAGCAACTGGGCGGCCGATGCGTTCTTCCAGGGTCAGATGCGCGACCTGAGCATCTGGAAGACGGCGCTCACACCTGCCCAAGTTGCGGCAAGCATGACGACCCTCGCAACGGGCAACGCCAGCAGCCCAAGCGGCTACTGGCCATTGAGCAGCTTCATTCCCTTAAACGGCACGAGTACTGGATCTACCGTCACGATCAACAGTCCGGCGCTCGTCGTCGGCCAGTCTAGCTATGTGACTGCGGGCAGCGCGATGACCTTCGATGGTGTCAGCACCGCGGTCCAACTGCCAAGCGCCGGCTTCCGCGACTTTTCGCAGGGCTTTAGTGCGGGTTTGTGGGCGTACACATCTTCTGTTGCCAACTGGGGACGGTACTTTGAGTTTGGAAATGGTGTAAACAGCGACAACATCGTTTTGTCTCGCAATTTCACCACGAATAACCTCACATTTTTTGTTGCCAAGGGAAGCAGCATTGTCGAGCTGACCGCAACGAATGCAATCCAGCTCAATACCTGGCAGTATTTCAGCGTCACTGTCACTCCGTCGGGCGTTGCGACCTTGTTCGTGAATGGTAATGTCGTCGCTAGTACCACAAACATGGGCTTAGTTCCTAACGTCGTGAACCGTGCGAATGCCTACATCGGCAAGAGCAACTTTCCGTCCGATGCGCTCTTCCAAGGCCAGATGAGCAGCCTCAGCGTCTGGAACACCGCGCTGACCCCTGCCCAGGTGACGGCGGGCATGACGACCAGTTACACGGGTAACGAAAGCAACCTCGTTGGATTCTGGCCATTAAGTGGCCCTGCGAATACGCCAACGCGCACCACGACCATCGACAACACTTTCACCAACGCACAGTCGTTTGATGGTAGTTCCACATTTTTGACAGCTACTCCCAATTCATCCACCCCCAATTTTGCTGACCTCACGACCGGCTTCAGCGCCAGCCTTTGGGCTTACACCTCGGCAGTGGGTAACTACGCCCGATACTTAGACTTCGGTAACCCTCCAGGTGGTGGCGATAATGTTGTCCTGACTCGGGAAGGGACCTCGAACAATCTCAAGTTAGAGGTCTGGAAAAACGGAGGGGTGACGACTCTCGTCGCGACTGGGGCAATCAAGCTCAACACATGGCAGCATTTCAGTGTCACGGTCACCAGTGCGGGTGTGGCCACGATTTATGTGAACGGCAATTCAGTCGCAACCGGCACGAGCTCAGGATTTATTCCAAGCGCGGTCAACCGGTCGAACTGCTACCTCGGCAAGAGCAACAACTCCAATGATGCGCTTTTCCAAGGTCAGATGAGCAACTTCAGTTTCTGGAAGACTGCGCTGACACAGGCGCAGGTGCAAGCGGCCTCCAATGCCGTGTTGAGCGGTAACGAAGCCAACCTCGCCTACTACGACTCTTTGGGTTTCAATCCCCAGTCGGTGACGCCCAACATCACGACCCCCGCAGCGCTTCCCTACTCCACAGCCACGGCTCAGGTCTTCAACGGCACATTTGTTAATGCTCAGGTCTTCAACGGCAGTTCTACTTTTGTGAACGCGGCTCTCACTGCATCCGGCTCTGGGGTATCTAACCTCACGGGCGGCTTCAGTGCCGGTATCTGGGCGTACACATCGGCAGTGGGCAACTACGCCCGATACTTTGACTTCGGCAACCCGGGTGGTGGTGGCAATAATATTGTCCTGACTCGGGATGGTACCTCGAATGACCTCAAGTTAGAGGTCTGGAAGAACGGATCGTTGCAAACGCTCGTCGCGACCGGGGCTATCCAGCTTAATTCTTGGCAGCACTTCGGTGTCACGGTTACCAGCTCGGGTGTGGCTACGCTCTATGTGAACGGCACACAAGTCGCCAACGGAACGAGCCAAGGATTTATTCCAAACAATGTGACCCGTTCGAATACCTACATCGGCAAGAGCAACAACTCCAATGATGCGCTGTTCCAGGGCCAGATGAGTAATTTCAGCTTCTGGAACAGGCCGCTCACACCTGCCGAGGTCCAAGCGACGTCCTACACCAACTATGTTGGCAGCGAAGCTAACCTCGTCTCTTACAATGCGATGGGCTTTAGCCCGCCGCCAGCCACCTCGGCGGCACAGGTCATCGCCAGTGCGAATAGTTCGATCAGTATACCGGGCAACAACCTGACCGACTTCTCACAGGGCTTTAGTGCGGGCGTCTGGGCGTACACATCCTCGGTGGCCTCCTGGGGACGGTACTTCGATTTTGGAAATGGTCCTGTCAGCGACAATATCCTTCTTACAAGGGCCGGAACATCGAACGACTTATCCTTCACCGTCTTCCGGGGCAGTTCATCCCAGAGCGTCACCGCAACGAATGTGATCCAGCTCAATACCTGGCAGTATTTCAGCGTCACGGTCACCCCGTCGGGCGTAGCGACCTTGTTTGTGAACGGCAATGCCGTCGCCAGCGCCACGAACGCAGGCTTTGTTCCGAATGTTGTCGCCCGTGCGAATAATTTCATCGGCAAGAGTAACTGGTCCGCCGATGCGCTCTTCCAAGGCCAGATGATGGGCTTGACTGTGTGGAATACGGCGCTCACGCCCGCCCAGATGGTCACCAATGCGAATCTGGCAACGCCGCAACCTACCGGCAACGAACCTAATCTTGTGGTTTTTGTCCCCATGGATGGCAGCCCAGCAGCCACGGTGATCGATCGCAGCCCCCGTCAACTCAACGGCATTCCACAGGGTGGCGTTGCCTATACGCCTACTGGCTCCGGGTACAACACTCCCTTCGCCGGCTCGCTTACTTTCAACGGCACGAGCAACTTTGTGCAAATGCCGAGTGGTGGCTTCTCCAACTTCAGTAATGGGTTTAGCGCCGGAGTCTGGGCGTACACATCTTCTGTTGCCAACTGGGGACGATACTTTGACTTCGGTAACCCCGGTGGTAGTAGCAATAATATTGTCCTGACTCGGGATGGTACCTCGAGCAATCTCAAGTTAGAGGTCTGGAAGAACGGATCGGTGACAACGCTCGTCGTAACTGGGGCGATCCAACTTAACACATGGCAGCATTTCAGTGTCACGATCACCTCTTCGGGCGTGGCAACCATTTATGTTAATGGTGTTGCGGTTGCAACCGGCACGAACCCCGGTTTTATGCCAAACAATGTGACCCGTGCGAATAATTACATCGGCAAGAGCAACAACTCCAATGATGCGCTCTTCCAAGGCCAGATGAGCAGCTTAAGCGTCTGGAACACCCCTCTGACTCAGGCACAGATTCAGTTAGGTATGTATAAAGCGTATTCGGGAACCGAGCCCGGACTGGTGTGCTACCTGCCCTTGAACGAGACCAACGGCAGTACCGTTGATGATCGCTCACCCAATCAGAATGATGGCACGGTGAATCGTGGAATTATCAGTCAGACCACCTACACTGGCAACAACCTTGACAACCTCGATTTCCAGGCGACCACTATCGCTCCGGGAACGACTGTCACGGCCCCTGCCAACACCGCCTGGATCTACACCGGTTCCGCTGGCATCACCTCCAACACGGGCAATCTCGCGGTACCGGTAGGCACTCAGGTTGCCACCCTGCCGGGCACCAGCTCGATTTCGACGACGCTCACCGGCTTCGCCCCCAACCAGACTTATTCTGTATCGTTCCAGGCTGCGCAACCGGCGGGCTCTAATCAGCAGGTCGAGGTCTTGCTCGATGGCCAGTCTCTCGGCACCTACACACCACCCGCTGCGACCAATACCAGCGGCACCCCGCTGCAAAGCGCGCTGTCTTTCGATGGCCGCACCAGCTACGTCTCACTACCCAGTTCCGGGATGAATGACTTCAGAAACGGCTTCACGGCCAGCGTCTGGGCGAAAACATCAGCAGTGGGCAACAATTCCCGATACTTTGACTTCGGTGACGGTCCAAACAGCGACAGTATCATCCTGAGTCGGGAGGGAACGACGAACACCCTCAGGATAACGGTCGTTACGAACGGCCAGCAGGCGGTTCTCTATGCGAATAATGTGCTCCAACTAGATACATGGCAGTATTTCAGCGTCACGATCGATGGCAACGGCGGGACAAGGATCTTTGTGAACGGTAATCAAGTCGCATACACTCAAAACACAAGCTTTGTTCCAAGAAATCTCCCACGCCCGAACTGCTTCCTTGGCAAAAGCACCATCACGACCAACGACGCGCTGTTCCAGGGGCAGATGGGCGACCTCAGCGTTTGGAAAGTCGCTCTTTCGCCTAGCGAGGTGATGACCGGTTACACAACGGGTTACACCGGCAATGAAGCCAACCTAGTCGGCCTCTGGCGTCTGGGCGATGCCAACACCACATCTCAAGGGTTGGGCGCATCCAGCGGTGCGAAAGCTTATGGCAACTTTGTTCCGGGCGCTGCTAGCACGGCCGGGCTGGCTTTCGATCACCCGAAGTATTTTAATGGTACTACGGATTTTGTGACGCTTCCAAGTACAGGCCTAGGCAACTTCGATAACGGCTTTAGTGCCGGAATCTGGGTTTACCCGACGAATAACGCCTCCTATCAAAAGTTCTTCAGCTTTGGTAATGGCCAAAACAGCAATAACATCATACTGGGACGACATGAACAAACCAATGACCTGGTTTTTCATGTCTTTAGGGGCAGCCAGGCTAGAGACATTAGAGTATCGGGTGCAATCTCGCCGAACACTTGGCAATACTTTAGTGTCACCGTCACCTCATCCGGTGTGGTCACTCTTTACAAGGACGGGAATCAAATCGGTCAGGCCACAAACTCTAACTATAGACCCCTCAACGTCGAGCGTTACGAAAATTATGCTGGAAAAACCCCTTTCTCGGGCAATGAACTGTTTCAGGGGCAGATGGCTGATTTGGGTGTCTGGAACAGGGCGATTTCAGTGGAGGAGGTTCGGTCCGCCTACACAGTGGGCCTCCGGGGTGACGAAAACGGCCTTGTGCAACTGAATCGCCTTGGCGAGGTTAATGCAGTTATTTCCACCACCGACGCGCTGCCGATGCAGCGGCCGATGAACTTCGATGGAAGTACGAATTATGTCATCCTCCCCACCACGGGCTTGAATAATTTCACCTCCGGCTTTGGCGCGAGCGTGTGGGCGTACACTTCCTCGGTTGCCAACTGGGCAAAGTACTTCGATTTTGGCAATGGTGCGGCTAGCGACAATATCGTCCTCACGAGGGTCGGAACATCGAACGACTTAGCCTTCACGGTCTTCCGGGGCGGTTCATCCCAGACTGTCACCGCAACCAATGCGATCGCGCTCAATAGCTGGCAGTATTTCAGCGTCTCGGTAAATAGCGCGGGCGTGGCTAACCTTTATGTCAATGGTGCTCTTGTCGCTTCGAACACGAATGCCAACTTTGTTCCAAATAATGTGAGCCGTGCGTATGACTTCGTTGGCCTTAGCAATTGGACTGGCGACGCTATTTTCCGGGGCCAGATGGGCGACCTTTCGATTTGGAACAAGCCGCTGTCGGCGGATGAGATCCGGACCGGCTACACGACTGGCTTTCAGGGTACCGAGCAAGGCTTGGTAGGCCTCTGGCGCCTTGGTGACCTTGGCTCCACAGTGCCGGATTCCGGCCCCAATGGCTATGACGGTGGCGCGAACGGTAATGTAAACGCTTTGCAGTTTACCCCCGGCTATCAGCTCTTCACGCTTCCTGTTGTTATGCCGGGGCCAGGCACCCACACCCTCACCTTCAGGGGCACGAACTCCAGTGGAGGCGCAAACGCCTTCATCAGCAACATTGCATTCTCGACGACCCAAGTCTTCGTACCACCCTCGGCGATTACCTACGCACCGCCGGCACTTACCAACACGAGTTTTGAAAACACGACTTGGACGGGTTGGACCACCCAAGGAAGTGGTTATGCCTACAACCCCACCGGCGCTGGCATGGGCTGGAGCTTCAGCGGCAATGCGGGCGTCACCCAGCATGGCTATGGGCTCGACACGAGTTACAGCGTGAACGGCCAGGATCAGGGGAACGGCGATAGTCCGCCGGATGGCAACTGGGGGGCGTTCCTGCAAAGCGGCTACGGCACCAATGGCAGCATGTCGCAGACGATCAGCGGCTTTGTGGCTGGTCAGAGCTATGATATTTCCCTGTTTGCGAAGGCACGAAATAGCGGTGTTTCTGGTAACAATGATGTGAACTATCGATATGGATTCAGGTCGAGTTTCACAGTTTACATGGACGGTGTTGCCCTGGGCACCTATCAGGTCGCATCGAGCACCAACTGGCAGCAGATCTCTATTCCGGGCATCATTCCCGGGCCGGGCGATCATACCTTCACCATCACCACCAACGGTGCCCTGCCTCTCAATAAAAATGGAAACTGGGTCACCACAAACCCCAACGGCTCGAACCCCGATCTCGTGGTGCTGATCGACCAGGTTCAGTTCCTTAATAGCGGGGCCGATACGGTGGCTGCCATCCAGTCGCCTAGCTCCCCCTCGCCTAGCAATGGCGTGCGCAATAGTTACTCGGCCTTCACAGTGAATGTAGGCGGGGTTGACATCGGCATGCAGGTCTTCTTTGACGGCAGGGTGAACCTGATTTTCGGTGATGTGCTTGGATTGAACTTCCAGCAACTTGCCCAAGATTTAACTCAGTCCTACAAGGCCACTGCAACGGCACTCGCAGCGGCGTACAACCAGACTGCGGCCGGCCTGCAGAACGGCGCCACGGTGGTGGCACGCGATCTCGAGACGGCTCAAAACGAAGTCAGCGCGGCTGCTAGTCGGGCCGCTTCTCAAGCTACTTCGGCCGCCACTGCTGCTGCCCGTAATCTCGTCAAGGACTTGAATCGAGTCGGCAGACGCATCAGGAGGTTCTTTAACTACTCTGTATCGGATGCCACGATCTATTACGATCCCACGCGCACCTTCAACCAGACTCCTGCCTACACGGCGACGACCAATGCCGCCGGTAGCTTCCAACAATTAAATTTGCCGGAGCAGCCCACCGGCCAACTGGTCGGCTTTGGCGGCATTAACACGGCCACCGGCCTCCCTAACAACGCCATCTTCACGGCGGTGGCGACGGCGGAAGTGGTCAGCCCGCTGACCACCCTGGTGAACCGGCTTGTCGTCCAGGGCTACTCCGAGGCGGACGCGATAGGGATCATCGACAGGGCCTTCGGCATTCCACCGACGCCCGCAACTTCGAATGCGCCAGATAGTTTGCCCACGCCTTATGACATCAATGCCGCTGGCACGCTGGTGAATGCAATGGCAGGTGATCGTGCCTCGAGCCTAGCGTTTGCCGCTGAGGTGAAGACCTACACCGTGGCCCACGAGATGTCCGCCCTAATTATGGGTCTCCCGGGCAAGCCTGCAGGCCTTGCTATCTCAGACGTGATGACCAATGCCTTCGGTGCACTTACCGACCTATTCCTTTCGACGACTGGAACGGTCAACCTCAGCGATCCCGCAGTGATCGAACGCCTGATCCAAGCTACTGCGACTGCCTCCGGCCTGACGATCGGTTCCTCATTTAGCACACCTGCGGCGGGAATCATCGCACGGGTCGTGGGCGGGATCGTGTCCCTGGAGACCCAGGATTCAACTGCCAGTTCGGCGCCCGGCAAGCAATCGTTCCTGGAGCGCGTGGCCGCCTTCCAGACCTTGGCCAACGGCACGATCGCCCAGAAGCTCACACAGGCCGCTGGACTTGCTGTTGACGCTCCCAACGGCATCAACAGCTTGGCGGCATTTTACTCATCCGAGCAGCTAGCCTCAGATGCTGGTAACACGATCATCGGCTACCTGCTGGCCCCCGAGCTTTCTGTGGTCAGCGCCACCGGCTCTACTGGTGCTGGCCAGAGCAACTTCCTCACTTTCGAGATTCGGGTAATTGGGGAGGCTTCTCCGCTGCTGCCCCTTCGCGTGAACTACACCACGGCAGATGGCACAGCCACTGCGGCCAACGGAGATTACACTCCGGCCTCCGGCACCCTCACTTGGGCCCCTGGTGATTCCTCGTCGAAGTTCATCCAGGTTCCGATCGGTATGGGCACTGGCATCTTGGCGGCCAAGCAGTTCACGATGCAGCTCTCAAACCCGACCAATTCAATCCTGCGGTTCGCCTCAGGCGTTGGCACAATCGAGAACACCGTTTTTGCCACCTCGACCACACTGACGATCAGCGCCACGACTGCAACAGCGTTCACTCCAGTCGAGGCAAGGGTCACCGTTACCAATCAGGATGGCACGAATTCCCCCGGAGCCGGCACGGTCAGCTTCTATGAAGGGGACCTGTTGCTCGGCATGCGCACGCTCGATGCCACGGGCACGGTCACAGTAGCCACCGCTCAGCCCCTTGTGGGCAATCATCTCATCCATGTCGTCTACAACGGCAACACGATCCCGGGGGCCAGGTACACTCCCAGCACTTCCAATACGGCGAATATCAATGTCACCAAAGCCAGCCAGTCGATTGCCTTCGATCCAATTGAAGACACGACCTATGGTGTGAGGCCCATCCCCTTGGCTGCCACGAGCAGCTTCGGCCTGCCGGTGAGCTTCTCGGTGATCTCCGGTCCGGCCTCCATCATCGATGGCAGCCTAGTTGTCACTGGTGCCGGCACGATCATCGTGCAGGCCACGCAGCCTGGCAATGACAACATCTTTGCTGCGGCCCCGGTTGATGTCACCTTCACCGTGGCCAAAGCCATGCTGACGGTCACCGTTGCCGATCAGCAGATGATCTATGGTGCATCCCAGCCGACACCCACCTACGCGATCAGCGGATTTGTCGGTAACGATAGCGCCGCGTCGCTTGCCACATTGCCGATGCTCAGCACCGTCGCGGCCAACACCGCGGTGGGCACCTATGACATCACAGCAGCCGGCCTGGCTGACCCCAACTACACGGCCGTCTATGTTCCTGCGCACCTCACGATCACGCCGGCCACGCTCACGGTGATTGTTGATGCCAAGACGATGGTCTACGGTGGCACCATGCCGCCCCTGACCTATTCAACGAATGGTCTGGTCGGTTCTGACACGACCAGCACCCTGTTGAATCCCCCTGTTCTCACGACCACCTCGCCCACGAGCAACGTCGGCACCTATCCCATCAGAGTCACGGTTGGTGACCCCAACTACTCCATCGTCGTGGCGACCGCGGAACTCACGATCACTCCGGCAGCGCTGAAGATCACCGCCGACAGCCTCGAGATCGCCCGCAATGAGGAGTTCCCGGCCTTCACCGCGAAATACCAGGGTTTGGTCAATGGAGATACCTTGGCTAGCCTGCCTTATCAGGCAGTAGTGACGCGGAATTCCTCTAGCAGAGATGCTGGCGCCTACACCTTGGTGCCATCCGATGCGGTGGCTCCCAACTATGCGATCACCTACGAGGTGGGCACGCTGACAATCAAAAAGACGCAGCTTACCCTTTCCGTGATCGACACGAATTGGTACCCGGGCCTTGGTGCCGCCCAGTTCTCTGGCAACTACTCCGGCTTCCTTGGCGGTGAGGATGCCAGCTTGCTGACCAGCCAGCCAATCTTCGCTATAACCGGTCCCGATGCCGCGTTTTTCAACGCTTTGATTGCAGCCGGACCGGTCGAGGCGCTCGAGTTGCTCAAGGCAAATCCATCGTTTGGTAACAAGACATTCCCACTCACGTTGCCGGTCGATGCCACAAACCTGACATCAAATAATTACGACATCACGGTCATCCCGGGCACTGTGGTCATACCGGCGGCCAAGTCCATCACCTTCCTGACGACACCCAACCTCTTTACCGTGCACGGCGACAGTGTCACCTTCACAGCAGTGACGCAGGTCTATGTCGAGGTGTTGGAGCCCGGCACGCAGCAAACACGGGCCTTTGGTTTCATCCCGGCGGCAACGGTGGGAACCGTTCAGTTCCAGGTGGATGGAGTGAATGTGGGCGAACCGATAGCCGTGGACGCCGCCGGCGTGGCCAGCTTTACCAGTTCGACGCTCTCCAAAGGCTCCCACACGGTCACGGCGGTGTTCAACAGTGGTCTGGGCAACTCCATTGGGGGCAACACCCAGTCAGTGCAGATTGACACGCTTAATGCCCCACCGAAGGAAATTACGCTCTCGCCGAATACCTTGCCCGAGATTGCAGTTGCAGGCACGGTGGTGGGCACCCTCTCCACCACCGATCTCGACGCCGACAACATATTCACCTACACGCTTGTTTCCGGTACCGGCAGCGCTGACAACGCCTCGTTCACGATCGACGGCAACACGCTGAAAACAGCCTCTACATTCAACTTCGAGGCCAGGAACTCCTACAGCGTCCGTATACGCTCGACCGACGTAGGCGGCCTGTACACCGAGAAGACATGGACGATCGCGTTCAAGTCGATGGCCTTCACCGTGGCACGCGCCAAATCCGATACTGTGCATGCGATCGGTGGCACCGGCCCGATGAGTTACCAGGTAACACAGGGCAGCCTGCCGGAGGGGATGAGTTTCAACACGGTCACCGGCGTGATCTCGGGAGTCCCGGCCAAGCTTTCCAAGGGTGATGTGGTCGTCACTGTTACCGACGCTCAAGGGCTGCAGACTTTTGTGACTGTACGCATCGTGGTCCAGGCCGCCGAGAAACCGCTTCTTGTCTCTGGGGGCATCGGCACCAACACCAATGTGGGCCAGATCCCCAATGGGTTGGTCAATCCGCTCACTTTCGAACAGGGGACCGCTGTCACCCTTTACGATGCTGCCGACTTCAAGCCATCGGGCCAGGCGGTGCCGTTCGTGGGCTACAAGGGCGAGGTCCGGGTGGCGCTTGATGACATTGACGGAGACAATGTGCTCGATATCGTTGCCGCCCCCGGCTTCGGGGCCCAGTCTCATGTTCGCGTCCTGGACATTGAGACGGGTGTGTCGAAGATGAGTTTCCTCGCCTTCGATGAAGCCTACTTAGGTGGCCTTTTCCTTAGCACCGGAGACATTAACGGCGACAAATACAATGATATTGTGGTCGCATCTGGCATCGGTACCCGTAGCCACATCAAGGTGTTCGATGGCAAGACCGGCGCCGAGATTGCCAGCTTCTACGCCTTCGAGGAGGGATTCACCGGCGGCTCGACTGTCGCTGTGGGCGACACCGACGGTGACGGCATCGCCGAGATTATCGTCGGCAAGGGCCCCGGGAGTGTGCCTCTCGTCCGCATCTTCGAACAGAAGAATGGCGATTGGGGCCAGCGGTCCGAATTCCTCGCCTTCGATAGGCTCTTCCGCGGTGGCGTCTATGTGGCCGTGGGCGACATCGGCGGCGACCAGCGAATGGAGATCGCCGTCGGCGCCAACGCCGGCGCCAGCGCTGCCGTTGCGGTCTTCAACGCCAAAACGACGGAGCACCTTGACCAGTTTTATGCCTACGGCCAAGTGGACAATGTGGGACCCTTCAAGGGCGGTGTGCGTGTCGCCATCGAGGATTACAACCGCGATGGAGATGCCGACCTGATAACCGGCGCAGGGCCTGGCAGCTTCCCGCACCTGCGCGCGTGGGACCTGCAGGACCTTAGCCAGATCGCCAGCTTGTTGGTGGCCGAGGAGAACTATGATGGTGGCGTGAATCTTGGTTGATCCCGGGCTGATCCGGGGTCATCGCCAAGGAATAAGCCAAGGCGGTTGCCGTTTAATCTGGCTCCAAAGAACATCCTGGAGCAAGATTTATAATTATGGTTTTTTACATCCGCAATTTGTAATTTAATTTTTGGAATTGGATTGGGATATGGATTTCATGACGGCTTATAAAACTAACTAAGGAGTGGTGAACATATCTCAATGGCCCATTCGAGCGAGGCCACTCTATTGTGTTTGGCTTTTTTGCTGGCAAGGTACAAGGCGTTGTCCTCTGTTTCCATAAATATATTATTGTAAGATCCCGAATAGTGATTGACAGGATTTTTGCTGTGGATAAGAACTGCAAGGGATCATCTTTGCCTGTTAAAATGCAGGCTAATTTTGCTGAACCCTTAAAAAAGGAAAAGTTACCTCATGCGCGCGAAATTTATAGCCTTGATCGCATTCCTGGTAGCCGGTGTAGCGCAGGCTGATGTGGTAATTCAGAATGTCCAACCATCAGTTGGCAGTGGTGAATCTGCTGCTGGTGGCTTTATTATTTCTTTTACTAATTCAGGTACCAGCGCCACTTTGTCTTCTATTCAATTCTTCAATTCTGGCGGCACTAATCCTGGAGGAGATACTGCTACATTTGCACTGTCCAATGGATAAACAATCTGGACGGATGTCAATTTGGTGTCATCTTCGTCATATCTATTTACATTTAGCAATATTGCCGGAGTGGACCTGACTAGTGGCAACTACACCCTCGCAATCACCAACCTGGCTTCCGGATATGATTATACTCTTGGAACCGGCACTACCTTAGGTGCTGCAGGAACTGCTTATGGATTTTCCTCTCCGAATGCCACCCCTGTCTCAGCTAATCAATTCCTTAATTACCAACTTTCCGCCGTGCCCGAACCCGGCACCATGCTGCTGGGGGGTATTGCCGCAGCGTGTGGCGTGGCCGGGGTCTGGTGGAAGCAGCGGCGCGCGGCTGCTGAAGCGGCTGCTACTTCGGCTTGAGAACCGGGCAATTCACTGATGGATAGACGAGGGCGGACCAGGCGGTTCGCCCTCATTGTTTTTTCGCCCCCCCAACAGAAAAAAACAGGGCCGGGAACCACGGGCCGGTTGCCCTGTAGATGCAGCGGAAACCCCACGAAGCCCCAGCCTTGGCGGGTGCAAGGGGGCCCATTCCCTGCCTGCTTTGCCAACCGTCCGCCCGGGAAAACCGCTGCAAGGAATATGGGAGAATCAAAATGACCTTACTTGGCTGTTCATCGCCACCCTGCTGCCACCCCTGTCGCGTCCGCGTTATACCCCGTTTGGCGGCACACCGGGGCACCACCACGCCCGATCGGGCTAACCTGCCTGCCTCGGCCCGGTTGGAGGCGTTTCCCCGGGTGGTGCGCCTCGACCGGGACTGGTTTGATTTCAGTCAGGCAAACGCCGGGGGCAACGATATCTGCTTTTCACCCGATTCTGGTAAGCCGGTGGACTACCAGTTGGAGCACTGGGACGCGAAAAAGGGAACCGCCAGTTTCTGGGTAGGAGTGCCGGTCAGCCGTGGCAACGACAGGCAAGAGGTTCGTTTGCTTTGGGGGAACCTCCAGCCGCCCAGTGCGTCCTACGCCAAGAAAGTCTTTGCCGCTGACAATGGCTTTTTCAGTGTGCTGCATCTGGAGGAACCGAATAGTCGGCTAAAGTCGTACGGAGGTTATTTTGCGTTTGTGCGGATAATTGTGGCATTTATCTTTCAAGGCCTTTGATTAGTCAGACAGCTTTTCAAGCTCATCCCACAGGCGATGGATTTCTTCGGGGGTGTTGTAGTGGACTGCTCCCACCCGGACAAAGCCGCCTTTGTCTTCCACCCCCAAGGCTTGGGTCACTGGTAGCGCGTAGAAATTGCCGGCGTAGGCGCAGATGCCACGGGTTGCGAGGGAATCGACGGCTTGGCTGGGGGGCACCGGGCCGCGTAGGGCGAAGGTGGCGACACGGCGGTGGGGGTCTGGTTGTTGGACGCCGGTCAATTGCCAGGCGGTTTGGGCAGCGAGGCGGTTGGTGAAGAGTTGCATCAGTGCCGCTTCGTGCAAGGCTATGCGTTTGTAGGCCATGACCAACTGCTCACGCTTGGTTGGCCCCTCGCCCAGGCTTGCGAGATAGTTGAGGGCGGCACTGAGGCCGGCTATACCTTCGTGATTTTGTGTGCCTGTCATCCAGCGGACCGGTAAGCAATCGGACGCTGGGCGAACCTTGGCAGGTTTTAGCCTGTTGAGGATTTCGTGTTTGCCAGCCATCAGCCCGACATGCGGGCCGAAAAACTTGTAGGCAGAACAGAAAAACAGATCTACATCCCATTTGTCGACATCTGGTAGCAGGTGGGGAGCGTAATGGGTGCCATCGACAATGACGATGGCATTGGTAGCGCGGGCGACTTGCACCAGTTCGGCGACAGGGGTTAATGATCCCAGTGCGTTGCTGGCGGCGGTGAAGGCGATGAGCTTTATTTTGGGGCTTAGCAGTTTTGCGAGGTCTTCGGGCCTGAGCGTCATGGTGTGGCGGCAGAAATCGAGATGGCGAACGGTTGCCCCAGACCGCTTGGCAGCATGGACCCACGGGGCGACATTGGCATCGTGGTCGAGATTGGAGACGATGATTTCATCACCCGGGGCCAGTGTGGGGATGATTGCATTGGAGGCATGGAAAGCCAGAGAGGTCATGTTTTGACCAAAAACGATTCGGTCGGGTGCATTTACCCCTAAAAAGGCAGCGGCGTCTTCGCTAGCGGCTGCCATGATGGCATCGACCGCCTGACTGGTGGCAAAGGGGGCGCCACGGTTGGCGCTGGCGAACAGAATGGCGTGAGAAATCGCCTGTGCAACGGATTGAGGCACCTGTGTGCCACCGGGGCCATCGAAATAAAGCCAGGGCTGGTTGGTGGGACCGTTGACAGCCAGGGCGGGAAAAGCATCGCGAATGCAGGCAATATCGAGATGCGATGGAAGGGTGGATTGGGTGGATACCATGGCATTCCTCTTGAAGAAGGTTGCGCACAACTGGGTGGGCAAGGTTTTTGGTTGGGCTGTTGGGAGTTTATTGTACTGGTTTTGGGGTGATTGAAGGTGCAGCGATTTTAGACGATGCATACACCCAACAGGACTTTAGCGAGGCTGGATTTCAAAAGGAAAAGGGCGCGCCAACTAGTAGATTGACGCGCCCGGAAATGTATGGGGTATCGTTGTTTTGGCCCTGACCCTGTGGCTTGGTCAGCCGGTGTTTTTGAGGCCGGAGGCGATGCCGTTGATGCTTTCCAGGACGGCTTCGAGTAGGCCGGCTTTGTCGGTGGTGCCGGACCGGATGCGGCGTAGCAGGACGAGCTGGATGAGGCTCAAAGGATCGACATATGGGTTGCGTCTGCCAATTGAGTCGCGGAGGATGGGCATTTTTTCGAGGAGCGTGGTCTGGTTGGTGATGGCGCAGACACCTTCGACCGTTCGGCGGTATTCCGATTCGATGGCGTTAAAAATCTTGCTAGAAACATCGAAATTGATGACCAAGTCGGCGTAAAGACGGGCGATGTTCATGTCGGCTTTAGCGAGGATCATTTGGGCGTTGTCGATGAGGGCGTGGAAAAACGGCCAGCCCGAATAC
>Ga0255127_1000403_pt1 | contig 22474 bp, 21 predicted proteins | sample Law_Miss_RepB_8d_FD_188555 | JGI IMG/M metagenome (GOLD analysis project Ga0255127, IMG submission 188555) | Freshwater microbial communities from St. Lawrence River, New York, United States - Law_Miss_RepB_8d | ecosystem: Environmental > Aquatic > Freshwater > River | place: USA: New York...
TCGGCAAACTTGGTGTCTTGCTTGCCCCACTTGCCATCAGTACCCGGAAAATGGGCCGCCCACGCGAACTGCTGAGCCATCACCTGGATTTCTACCGGCTTCTGATCGGCCCCAGGAGGATTGTCGACTGCCTTGGCCCAAAGAGGCACAGCGAGGCCGATCAACAAGACGGCCTCCACAATTGCCACACCGATTTCGAGGTAGGTCGACGCGTGGCTGCGGACACCCACGTAGTCCGCCTTGGGATTGGCAGACTTGTTGAAGCGCACCATGACTAGCAGGAAGTAACCGAGCCATCCCACGAACAGCGCCGCCATGAGCAAGTGCACATAAAGGATCAACTCATCGATGCCCTTACCATGTGCCGAAGCCACTTCAGGCATTCCAAAATATCGAAGTAGAGAGGTCATGTATTTCCGAAAAATTGAAATCTATCAAACCGAGCGAGACTCACCCGCATCCGTCTCGGCGTTCACACGCTTGGAGCGGCGGGCAATAAAAACAAAGAAACTTCCAAAGAGAACCCAAGCTGCCGCCACGAAGGCCAGCATCACGTAGATGCCCGCATTCATCCCTTGAGCCAGAGCCTCATCCGTCTTGCCAAAGCAAGCCGTACAGGCACTCAGGGAAGGCGTTGACAACAGCGCGACGCCCAACAAACCGGCCATTCCTGAACGGAGTTTCATAGAAAACTAATGTTGCGAAGCTTCCTGAGAAAGAAACGACCGTAGACCATAAGGCCCACCACCGAGCAGGCCGCACACAGGCTCCAGACGAGGTATTCCGATGAGCGGGTCTCCTGATAAGACAGGAAACTCCAACCGCTCAAGAATGCCATCAGGACCACCGAGGCTGCGACGAACACGATGTGGAAAGCCTTAAGGGACATACAAGGTCTTGGTCACCGAATTCCTGGGCAAATCATTGCTACCCCAGAGGGTCAACCCCATCAGTGCAACGAAGAAAATCGCCGAAAGAACCAGAACTCCGTACACCAGTTTCTTTTCAGAAAGGAGATGCATGAAGTACCCGGCCACCAGAAACGCCTTGATCGACGCGATGAACAGGGCAACAGCCACGGTCAAAGCCATGCTGCTGAAGTCGACGTAATACATCGCCACCGTCAGGATGGTCCCGACGAGCAATGCACCGAAAATGATCATGTAGGTCCGGACATGGGCGGCGATATCGTGATCGTGATCGTCGCCATGCGAGGCCGAAGAGGAAGTGCTGTGTTGGCTCATAAATTCAATCAGAGGAGGTACACCACCGGGAACAAGAAGATCCAGACCAGGTCAACGAAGTGCCAGAACAAGCCACCCACCTCGATGCGGTTGATGAACTGTTCCGGGTTCGATTTCCACATCTTGGCACCTGGGAAAGCAAAGTAGCCGAGAACCAACGCACCACCCAGCACGTGCAAGCCGTGCAAAGCGGTGATCAGGAAGTACACCGCGAAGAACGGGTGGGTGGAAGGCGTGTAGGAACCCAGGAACTGGATGTCCGAAACAGCGATTTCGCGGACCTCGTGGTCATGGCCGGCGTGCTTCTTGGCGTGACCGTGGATATCGCGTTCAGGATCTACCTCCACCTTGATCTTATCCACCTTCTGGTCCGCCAACTTGGCGACATCCCACTGGTCCTGGAAGTTCCAGAAGCCCGGGTGCTTGCCATTGACCTCGATATGTCCGGTCAAAGCCTTGCCGTCCTTGAGGCGCACCACGTAGTGGCTGAACTTGTCGTTGTACTCGAAGGACTTGATACCCAAGAAGGCAAACGCGCACACCACCGTGATGACCATGTACACGCGGAAGCGGGCGAAGTTGTTCATCTTGAGCGACGCCCAAGCCAGAACCACCGTCACCGAAGAGGTGATGAGCACCGCCGTATTGAACGTACCGATCGGAATGTTCAAAAGACCCCGCGGCCAAGCGAGCGCCACGTCCGGCCAGAAACCAACCGGTGCACTGACTCGGAGAAGAATGTACGCCGAGAACAAAGCGCCGAAGAGCATGATTTCCGAGGCGAGGAACAACCAAATGCCCACCTTGGCGTTGTAGAGGCCCGTATCAGGACGGGCTTTGTACGTGTAAGGGATTTCCATTGTCTAATCGTTGAAGAGTTGGATCGGGAATGGAACCGGTCAGTTCTTGTCGCCCTGAGGGGTGAAGTCGGTCTTGGCTCCAGGGACGCTGTACTCATACGGGCCGCGGTAGGCCACCGGCTCTTGGAGGAAGTTGCCGTGCGGGGGCGGGGTCGGCGTGGCCCATTCCAGCGTGGTCGCCTGCCACGGATTGTCCGAGGTGGTTCGCTTGCCTGCGAAGATACTGGAGAAAAAATTAATGATGAACGGGATCTGGGCGATTCCAAGACCGATGGCGCACATGAAGATCATCTTGTTCAAGCCCAACACGCCGGGGTCGGCACCGATGCCGGCATCCGGTCCGAAGTAGGTGGTGCCACCGTCGGACATACGACGAGACATGCCCTTGAAGCCCTGAATGAACATCGGGGCGAACACGCAGTTCATGAAGAAGAGCGAGCCAGCCCAATGAATCTTACCCAGCAACTCATTCATGTGGCGTCCCGTGATCTTCGGGAACCAGTAGTAAATGCCTGCGAAGACAGCGAACATCGTTCCCGGGGCCACGACGTAGTGGAAGTGGCCGATCACGTAATATGAATCGTGCAAGAAGATGTCGGATGCATTGAAGCCGAGCGGAAGACCCGTCAGACCACCAATACCGAACATCGGCAGGAACGACAGGGCGAAAAGCGAGGCCGAATTGAAGCGGATCGATCCACCCCAGAGCGAGATGAACAAGGCCGTCAAGATGATGACCGACGGGATCGAAATCATCATGGTGGTGGTCTGGAAGAAGGTCGCCACCTTCGTGCCCATGCCCGTGAGGTACATGTGGTGGGCCCAGACAATGAACGAGAGGAAACCAATGCTCATGGCCGCATAGACCATGCTCTTGTAGCCCCAGAGCGGCTTACGGATGTTGTTGGAGATCACTTCAGCCACAATTCCAATGGCCGGAAGGATGAGAACGTACACCTCGGGGTGACCGAGGAACCAGAACAGGTGTTGCCAGAGCAGCGGGCTGCCGCCACCCGACACCGGCAAAGCGGTACCGTTCACCACCAGGCCTTGGGGCAGGAAGAAGGAGCTGCCAAACAAGTTGTCCATCAACTGCATCAAACCAGCGGCTTCCAGCGGCGGGAAGGCCAACAGCAGCAAGAATCCGGTCACAAACTGCGCCCACACAAAGAAGGGCATCCGCATCCAACTCATGCCGCGGCAACGCAACTGGATGATGGTGGCGATGAAGTTCACCGAACCCAACAGCGAGGAGGTGATCAGGAGCACCATGCCCATCAGCCAGTAGGTCTGACCATCAAACCGGTTGGCCAAATCCGTCACGGAAGCCAGAGGGGAGTAGGAAGTCCAGCCGGAGCGAGCAGCGCCACCCGGGGTGAAGAAGCTTGCGAACATCACCACGCCACCGAGGAAGTAGCAGTGGAAGCTCGCCATGTTCAACCGGGGGAAGGCCATGTCGGGCGCGCCGATTTGCAGCGGCGTGACGTAGTTGCCGAAGGCGCCGAAGAGCACGGGAACGATGGCCAAGAACACCATGATGGTGCCGTGCATGGCACCGAAGGAATTGTAGAGGTCACCCCCCATGATGCCTCCCTTGGCCATGTCTTCGCCGAGAACCTTCTCGAGCAAAGCCCCAACCACCGGGATGGCTTTGCCCGGATTGGCCAATTGGAAGCGCATCACCAGCATCAGCAAAAACCCGAACATCAGGAACAGGAGCGACGACACCCCGTACTGGATGCCGATCACCTTGTGGTCGGTGCTGAAGATGTACTTGCCGAAGAAACCCGGCTCATGATGTGCGTGACCGTGCGATGAATCGGTCGCGCTCGTGTGGGCGTGGGATGCTGAGGATTGCATAGATGGAAAAATCAGGCGCCGTCTCCCGGAAGACGTAACCACCGATTGAATACAAACACTCCGGGGCGTGGTACAGAAATTGTTGAACTTCCGCGAAGTAATGAGCTTCTCGAAGACACTTCCTTAGTTCGATCCATGACCAGGACCGCCAAGATGATCGGAAGATAGAAAATTGAAGCGAAAAACAACCGCCGCGCCGACATGACGTTGAGCAGGAGTGCAAAGCGGATGGACTGGATCAGGAAGAGTCCACCCAGCACCAGCGCCACCGAGAGGTAGATGCGACCACTGATTCCCTGCAGAAACGGCACGATGCTCACAAATATGAGGGCGATGGTGTTGCGGATGGCGGACGATGCGGAACGTCGACCATCGGGGTCGCGACCCGAAAGCATCCGGAAGCCGGCCTGGGCGTACTCATCCCGATACAACCAGGCGATCGCCATGAAATGAGGCAATTGCCAGAAAAACAGGATGGCAAACAAGGACCACCCCCCTGCCCCGAGTTGGCCCGTCGCCGCAGTCCAACCCATGAGGGGAGGCAGAGCTCCCGGAATGGCACCCACCCAGGTGTTGAGTTCCGTCGTTTGCTTCAGCGGGGTGTAGAGAAAAACGTAGGTCGCCAAGGTCAGCGCCCCCAAAAAGGCCGTCAGGAGGTTTACGGCGAACACCAGCCAAGCCAAACCCACAATGGAAATGGCGACCCCGAAAGCCAGCACGGTCAAGGGTGTCAGGATGCCGGCCGGAATGGGCCTCGAAGCGGTCCGCCGCATACGAGCATCCAGATCACTTTCCCACCATTGGTTGAGGGCCGAGGCCCCGGCCGCCAACAGCGATGTGCCGATGATGGCATGTACACAACTCATCCCATCCGAGGATTCCGGCGAACCCAGTGAAAACCCCATCCAAGTGGTCAGCACGACCATCAAGGTCAAGCGGGCCTTGACCAAGTCGCTGGCGACCTTCACCCACCCACGCAGGTTTCGCGAGTGGACCGAGGTTTCGATTGGTGCAGCAACGTTCACAAAAATCGATTTAGGGGACCACAGGCGTTTCCGGCAGCCCAGAATCCGAGAGCGACCGAGAGTCACCCAAGATTGTACCTTGATGCAATCCGACCGCCCAACAAAACCAGCAACCCACGGCCAGCGTCATGGATCCCACTGCAACATGGGCTGTGGCCACGTCGGCGGCCCGGTCCGTGAAAACCGTGAAAAGCCCCAATGCAAACTGGACACTGACCAAGTGCAACCAAGCGGTTCCGAGGATTTTCAGTGGGTGGCCCTTGGCGTGAACTCGCGAAGATCGGAATGCCAAGAGAATGGTCGAAAAGGCCAGTATCGCATTGATCCGGTGGAACAAGTGCATGTGGATCTGGAGGGACGTGATGGCATCGACTCCCTCGCGACGCGACGCGTAGCGCAACAACGATTCAGGATCTGTTTTTGGCCACCACTGACCATAGGCCAGGGGCAAATCGGGAATGGCCAATCCCGCGTGCTGGTGACGCATCCAAAGCCCGAGGATCAATTGCCCAAACACCAAGGCGGTACCCAAGAACACCCAATGGGCGCCGCCAATATCACCGGCCCGACGGGGCCACCGCGGATACCAACCCGAAAGCGAGACAGCCAAGCAGGTGACCAGAACGAAGAATACCTGCCCCAAGCACCCATGGATCATGCCGAACACCGTGCCACCGGTGGTCCCACCAATGGCCCACGAATCCAACACCACGCGAAGCCCGCCCAAACTGCCCTGGATTTGAACCAACCAGAAAGCAGCCCAAGCCAATCGGACCGACAAAGGCGAAGCCGGAGAGTTCTTGAAACCCACCGCAGCCGCCGCGAGAACCACCCCACCGATCCCGAGCAGGAAGTGGGCTTCCCCTTTCCAGAGCGGGTTCACCCGCATCAGAAGCAAACCAGCCACCACCTCCACCAATCCCACCCCGGCCAGGGTTTTGCGGGAACCAGAGCCCGCGGTCCATCGAGCCAAAAACACCACCAAAAGCCCCACACCGGAGGCCCAGACCCGGTGAGTATGCTCATGAAACACCCCCCCGGTCATCCACATGGAGATGGGCAGCGCAAACATGCTGTAGCCAAAACTGGTGGGCCAGTCCGGAACGGACATACCCACGCCCTTGCTGGTGACCAACCCCCCAATGCACACCAATCCCAGCGTCGCCAATGCCACGAGACAGGCGAACCGGAACAACCAGACGGGGCGCTGGGATGAAGAGGTTGGGATCGTTGGTGCCATATGAAACGGCCGCGGCGGTTGACGCCGCGGCCTTTCATGCGCTGCATTGCAGCGATATCGAGCTTACTTGACGGCCAATTCCAAATTCAGCGTGGCCTTGCCACCCTTGACCTCGACCTCACCGGTGACGATGCCGGACTTCAGGTGGTTGGCCTCGACGGTGTACTTACCGTCCGGTAGGTCGCCCTTGATGGTGAAATTGCCATCCTTGTCGGACACCGCGAAGAACGGGTGATCGAACACGTGGACGTACCCGGACATCCAGGGATGGACGTTGCAAATCAGCTTGATGGCCAATTCCGCCTTGTCGAACACGCGGGGATTCACGGTACCCTGGGTGGTCTGGGCAAAGTTGAAGGGCTTGTTCACCTTGGCCTGGCAATTCACGTTGTGCATGAACGCGTCGGAATTCTTGATGTCCACGGTCTGTCCAACCATGGCCACGGTGACCAACGGCTCGTAAACGCAGCCCACTTGATCAATCAAGGGCTTGTTCGCCGGAGCGGTGTAGGTCTTGCCCGCCGGGAGACCGGCCTTGATGTAGACAGCCACATTGGCCAATCCGTGATCAGCACCCACGACGTAGGTGCGGGTCATGACCGGCTTGGTGTGCAAGGCGCCGCACATCTTGTCGCCCTTGATCGGGGTGATTTCCCGGGCAGGGGGAACCTCGCCGGTGACCTTGATTTTGCCGGTGATCTCGCCAGCAAAAGCGCTGGAAGCTGCAAAAGCCGCAACCATAGCGGCAACCTTCAGTGTGTTGTTCATTTCGTTTTCCCGTTTGGACCTTCGATCCGGTCGGACGCTAATCTTCGCGAATTGGGGGTCAAGTGAGTTCGTGAAATTTTTCACAAGCTATCATTCCGGACGATTCAGCAGGTTAGTTATTCGAACAAGGCTGTGCCGATCCCGTAAAGGCCCGGCTGAATTCTTGGCGCTGCTAATTCCGGCGGTAAGACAGTGATGGCGTGGCTAAAGCGACTCGATGTACGGAAGCAGCGGTTCCAAATCCGGGTCATCCTCGGCCATTTCTTTGATCGTCGCCTTGCCTCCGATCCGGACCGCCTGATCAAACCAGCGTCGGGCGGCCTCCAAATCCCCCATCTGGCAGGAGTAACAGGCCAAATTGTACGGAATCACGCTTTCGTCTGGAAATTTAAGCACAATGGCATGCAACGATTGGAATGCTTCCTTTGTGCGACCCAATTCGTGGAGGCTGTAACTTTGGTGAATCCATCCGGCCGGTAAGTGAGGAGCTGCCTCAATGCAACACCGAGCCGCATCGAGAGCTTTTTCCCAGTCCAGTCGATGGGAATGGATGCGCCATTCGATTTCCAAGACGGTGGGGTGACCCATGCACTCGGGGCTCAAGCGCGCCAACTCACTCTCCGCCTCCATGGCATCTCCCAAACCCAGCCAACCCTCCGCGGCCAGGAGGTGGTGGCGGTCCGGAAAGCCCAACTCTTCCATGTACGGATGGCTTTACGGAACCCAGCGCACCAGCGTAAAGGTCAAAATGGATCAATCAGCCGCCGTCCCCGTTGCTTTTTGGCCAAAATCACCCAGCCTCACCGGCCCGATGACTGACACAGTTCGTACCGATGGGCGCCGCTGCGACCAACTCCGACCGATCCGCTTCCAGAACCACATCGCCCCGCACGCTGCGGGTTCGACGCTGATTGAATGGGGAAACACCCGGGTCATCTGTGCTGCCACCGTCGAGGAATCAGTGCCCCGGTGGATGAAGGATCAAAAGGTTCCAGGCGGTTGGCTCTCGGCGGAGTACTCCATGCTCCCGTACTCCACTCTGGACCGAAAAGCCCGGGACATCTCCAAGCTCAAGCTCGACGGGCGCTCCCAGGAAATCCAACGCCTCATCGGACGGTCGCTCCGGGCCGTGGTGGACTTGGAACGCCTCGGCGCGCGGACGCTGTGCATCGACTGCGACGTGCTGCAAGCCGACGGGGGCACGCGGACCGCCTCGATCACCGGCGCCTTCGTGGCCGTCAGCCTGGCCATTGCCAAGCTCCAATCGGCCGGTTTGCTCAACGACAATCCCATCACGGGTTCGGTGGCGGCCGTCAGCATGGGGGTTTTCAACGGAGTACCGCTCCTCGACCTGAACTACCCCGAAGACAAGGATGCATCGGTCGACATGAATTTGGTCATGAATGACCGAGGCCAATTCATCGAACTTCAAGCTGCCGGTGAAGAAGCCACCTTCTCGGATTCCGAACTGGCTGCCTTGCTGGCTCTCGGACGAAAAGGAATCCAGGAATTGATCGTCGCCCAGCGCCAGGCCCTGATCACGCCATGACCCAACTCTTCCTGTGCCGGCACGCCGAGGTGGAGGATCTCTACCACAAGAAATTCGGCGGCACGATCGACATGGCCCTGTCTGCCCGAGGGCATACCCAGGCCCAAGCTCTGGCCTCATGGCTGAGCCGCCACTCCTTCGATGCGGTGTACGCCAGCCCCATGCAGCGGGTCCAATTGACGCTGGAACCCTTCCGCCGCCAGTTTCCCGGAACACCCGTGCTCATGGACGGATTGCGCGAAGTGGACTTCGGCGCCTGGACGGGCTGCGGCTGGGATGAAGTCGAGCACCGCTTCGGGATGAGCGCCTACGATTGGCTGAAGCACCTCGAAACAGACGCCATCCCGGAAGGTGAAACCCTCGCCCAATTCCAAGGCCGAGTTGGGCAGGCCATCGAACAAATCCTCCGCGCATCGGCAGGCCAACGTGTGGCCGTGTACGCGCACGGCGGCGTGATTCGGATGGCGCTGGCCATCTTGCTGGACCTGCCGTTGAGCAAGTTCGAACACTTCGAGATCGACTATGCTTCAGTGACTTGGCTGGACATCGGCGAAATCAAGGCCGGCCGCCCACGCACCGAAGTCCAACTCCTCAATTTCACCCCTTGGCGAGACGCATGAGCAAACTCCTCCGATCCATTTCCATCACCACTTCCCTGTCTGCTGAAGATGCCGTGGGCGTCCTGCTGGAACTGGAACGCGGTCAAACCCCCTCCTCCTTCGCCGACGCCGTCACCCGACTGGCCACCGTGAGTGTTTACGGGGAGATCGCCACCCGCGATGTGGCCGGCATCAAACGGCGACTCCGTGAGGGCCTGCAAGCTTTGGCAGCCGATGGGATCGAGGTCGCGCCGGCGCGAATCCAGGTCAAAAAGGTGCCCGCCCGCGACTGGTCTGAATCGTGGAAGCGCCATTTCAAGCCGCTGGATCTTGGCCCGCGATTGCTGGTCAAACCCACCTGGAGCCGCCGCGCACCGAAAAAGAGCCAAGCTCTGGTGGTTCTCGACCCGGGACTGAGCTTCGGCACAGGCCAGCATGCAACCACCCGATTCTGCCTCGAGCAACTCGTCGCCCTCCGGGATCCCCAGTCGGCGCAGTCCATGCTCGATGTCGGCACCGGATCCGGAATCCTGGCCATCGCGGCGGTCAAGCTGGGCTACCAACCGGTCAGCGCCTTTGATTTCGATCCCGACTGCGTGCGAGTCGCCAACGAGAACACCGAACTCAACGGCGTTGCGGAGATCCTGAAGGTGACCCAGGACGACATCACGCAAGTTCCCAAGAAACCCAAACAACGCTATTCGGTCGTCTGCGCCAATTTGATCTATGATTTGCTGATCGCTGAACGCGATCGCCTTCTGGCCCGCGTGGCCCCCGGTGGATCGCTGGTTCTGGCCGGAATCCTGGAGACCCAGTTCAACCTGGTTCGCAAGGCCTTTGAGCAGGCCGGATGGCAAATGCTCGCTTCGAAGGTAGACAAAGAATGGCGATCTGGCACTTTCACCGAAAAGGTCACTGCCCGAAAACCGCGCTGATGACTCGTTTGCCGAAAAACGCCTAAAAAACTCATCTCCTCTTCACCGCAATCCAGCGGCCGGGGCAAATGCCGCGCACCGGCCAACCCCATGAAGGCAATTGTCGATACGATCAGGAAGTCGCCGGTACTGACGCTCATCGTCAGGACGGTGATTATCGCGATCGCGTATTCGCTCTCTGGGCAATTTGGACTCTGGTCGGCTCAGGAGCGAGTGCTCTGGCCCACCTTGTGGTTCCCGTCGGCCATTGGGCTCACCGCAGTCACCTTCTGGGGGCCGAGCGCAGCGATTGGTGTCGGGCTGGGCGCACTATTGATGCGCTCGATCAAAGATCCGTCTCTGGTGTCCCTGCTGAACAGCTTCGTCCCCAACGTCCTCGAGGCCTACATCGGCAGCCTGTTGCTCGGCAAACACTTCGGCCTCCCGAAACGACGGCTCACGACCCAGGAGGTTCCCGAACTGGTCCTCACACTGGCGATGATCACCAACATCAGCGCGATCATCGGCACAGCCACGCAGGCGTACATCGGGAAGTTCCCCAATTCCGAAATCCTGCGGGCTTGGTGGAGCTGGTGGTCGGGCAACGCCGCTGCAGTCATCCTGATTGCGCCGATTTGGCTTTGGGGCCGCGAAGGCGAGCTCCACGGCGAGGGCAGTCGCGTGAACCGGCGAATCGTGTTATACGTCGGAGTCGCGATGGGTTTGGCCCTAAGTTTTCTGCCGATGCCCGAGGGCCCTACGCCCATGTGGCGCCCGACCCTAGCCTTCCTCCCATACCTGCTCATTCACTGGGTGAGCCTTTCGCTGGGCGCGCGATCGGTCGCCTTCGGCGGGGCCATCGTGGGAGTCGTCATCTCGCTGGCAACCAACATGGGCAGGGGCCCCTTCGCAACCCATGACCCGGTGGCTTCTTACGATGCGGCGTGCCTCTTCAATTTGGTGACCGGCACATCCACCCTGTGGCTGTCCACCCTCGCCGCGGAGCGCAACCGGGCGGCCCGGGCTTTGGCGAAGCACCAAGAACACCTCGAAGCAACAGTCCAATCCCGAACCCGGGACCTCGAAGAACGAACCCAAGAGTTGCAATCGTTTTCCTACGCAGTTTCCCACGACCTCCGGGCTCCGCTTCGGGGGGTCTCCGGATGGATCTTCGCCCTTGAAGAAGACTGCGGCTCCCAACTGGACGCCACCGGCCATCGACACCTCGAGCGCATCCGAAACGAAGCACAGCGCATGAGCATGCTCATCGAGGGACTACTCTCGCTGTCGCGGATCAGCCCCCAAGAGATCCGGGTCGAAACCATCGATGTCTCATGCCTCGGAATGTCGATCCTGAACCGGCTCGCCGAGGCCCATCCGGATCGGGCCGTCCGAACGGAAGTCCCACCCGGGATTCTGGTCGACGGAGATGCGGCTCTCTGCGAGATCGCCCTCATGAACCTCCTGGAAAACGCTTGGAAGTTCACCTCAAAACGCCCCGAGGCCTGCATCGGGATCGAAGCCGTGGAGAGCCCGACTGGACGGGGATTCCGGGTACGCGACAACGGTGCGGGGTTTGCCCCCTCCAACCGGGACCGTCTGTTCATCCCTTTCCAACGGTTTCACCGCGCCTCCGAATTCCCGGGCACTGGCATTGGTCTGGCCACGGTCCATCGCATCGCCCGGCGCCACGGCGGTTCGGTAGAGGTGGAATCCACACCGGGCGTCGGCACTACGGTCACCATGATGTTGATTTACCCAAAAAAGTCCTCAATCTCAGAGAAATCGGTCAAGGAAAACCATGAATCCTAACAGTGGTCCCATCATTCTGGTCGAGGACAACGAGTCAGACGCCGAAGTCGCACGTCGTGCCATCGAAAAGAGTAACCCTGCAAGCACGCTGGTGGTGGTTGGGGATGGCCTCTCCGCAGCGGATATGCTCATGGGCACGCCGGGACAACCGCCCTGCGCCCGCCCGAGGCTGATGATGATCGACATCAACCTTCCGGGCCTTGATGGCATCGAACTCCTCACCCGCATCCGAAGCAATCCCGATCTCCGCGACGTCGCGGTCGTCATGGTCAGTTCCTCGACCGAGGAGCGGGACATCCGGAAAGCCTACGACCGGGGCTGCAACAGCTACGTCACCAAACCCATTGACATTCGCGCGCTTCAATCCCTCTACGTCAGCGTCACCAACTACTGGACGCTGACCAACATTGGCTGCCCTAAACCTGTCGGATGAACAAGCCGGTCAAGCTGCTTGTCGTCGAGGACAACCCGAGCGACCTCGACCTGCTGCTGCGCCAACTTGGGCGCTCGGGCTTAGATTTTGTACCGATCGTCTCCGATGACATCCAGGAGATCGGCCAACTCGTCTCAGAAGGGATGTTCGAAGCGATCCTGACCGACCACCAGTTGGCTGGGTTCACCGCATCCGAGGTGTTGGCAGAGGTTACCAGCCGGCGGTTGGACATCCCGGTTCTGGTGGTCTCGGGAGCCGTGGGCGAAGACCGCGCGGCCGCGTTGATGCGGCAGGGGGCCGTTGACTTCGTCCGGAAGGACAATCTCGCGCGCCTGGTGCCGGCACTGCAAAGGGAACTCCGGGAGGCCGCGAGCCGTCGTCATCTGCGCGAGGCCACGGAACGACGCACACGCAGCGAGGCTCTGCTCCGCTTCGTGGTCGAGCTTTCCGGTGACAGCTTCTGGGAGTGGGATCTGGCAACGGACGATTTGGTTTGGAGCGAAACCTTTCTCGCCCTCTGCGGAGACGGCATCTCACCTTCGTCGACGATCAATACTTGGCGGGACCGTCTCCACCCGGAGGACCGCGAGGACGTGGTCACAGGCATCGAGTCGACCATCGCCTCCAGCGAGAGCCACTGGTCGGGAACATTCCGTTTCCTCCGCGGTGATGGCACTTGGGCGCTCCTGATGACCCGATGTTTCATTATTCGGGAGGAGGACCGTGCAGTGCGCGTGATCGGGGCGATGTCGGATGTCACCGAGCGCCAATCGATGATCGAGCGCCAGCGTCTCTTCACAGCGCTGGTAGACCAGTCCGCTGAGTCGATCGGGGTGATCGACCCCAATGGGGGGCGCTTCCTTGAGTTCAACTCCACGGCGCACCAGTCCCTCGGTTACTCCCAGGAGGAGTTCTCAACCAAGACTTTCTACGACATCGACTGTCAGCAGAGCCGCGAAGAGATCGCCACGCAACTGCAAGACCTTCAGCAGGTCGAGAAGCGTGATTTGGTCACCCGGCACCGCGCGAAAGATGGCTCGGTGCGCGAGGTCCGCCTCCACTCCCGGCCAATCCGCGTCCAGGGGCGAACCTACCTCGCTGCCGTCTGGCAGGACGTGACCGAGCGCATGGCCATCGAGGCGGAACTCCGCCAGGCGCAGAAGATGGATCTCATGGGCCAGGTAGCCGGAGGGGTCGCCCATGACTTCAACAACATCCTCGCTGTCATGCGGCTGCACCTCGATCTGGCCAAGATGAAGCCGCCGGCTCCCGAGGAGTTGAAGGAGTTGGTCACATCCCTGTCTGGAATGGTGGATCGAGGCACAAGCCTCACGCATCGCTTGCTCCACATCAGCCGCAAGGAACGATCCAAGGTCGAGGAGTTCCTCTTGGACGAAGCACTGGACGATCTCATTAAGATCAGCCAGCGAATCCTGGGAGACCGGATTGAGATTCGCCGCATCCGATCCGCTTCAAAACTCCTGGTGAACGCCGATCGATCCATCATGGACCAGGTGTTCATGAACCTCTTAGTCAACGCCCGGGACGCGATGCCCGACGGTGGCATCTTGACGGTCGAGACACGCATCGCCGAGTCGGCGACGCAGGCGCCGGGCGATGGGTCGCGGCCGGGGCGCCAGTTCATCCAAATCCGCATCAGCGACACCGGCGTCGGCATGTCGAAAGAAACCCTCGCTCGAATTCAGGAACCGTTTTTCACCACCAAGGCTCCCGGCAAGGGCACGGGTCTGGGCCTGAGCACCGCACGCCGACAGCTCAATGAACACGGGGGGTGGATGTCTGTCGAGAGCGAGCCAGGCCGTGGAACCACCTTCACCCCTCACCTACCCCTGTCACCTTCGGCGAGCGTGGTTTTCAATCCCGCTCACTAGCCAATGGGCACGCCCCAAGCGCGCCTCGTGATCGAGGTGCCCCACTGCAAATGCTCAAAAGTCGGGCCCTCGCGAAAACCGGTTGCCGGGGCCTGGTCCGCCGACCGGGGCCCCGGCACTCAGCACAGGATCAGAACCGGAAACGGAGCTGACCACTGATTCGGAACGGCTGTTCCGGATAAATCACGTCATTGCCCGCGAAACTCGGATCGATGGAGGTCCAGTTCCGTTGGTCGGTGATGTTGAGGAAGTTGATTTGCACGTCCCACTTCGGCTGGCGGTAGAACACGAACGCGTTGATGACGTACTGCATGGGGATGCGCAGCGATCCCTCTTGGTTCTGCCACTGTTCACCGGTGACTTGCGGGCCGAAGCTGGCGCCAAAGCCGTTGTCCAACTGATAGGTGACGTAGGAGTTGAACATCACCTGAGGCACACTCGCAGCTCGGGTCTTACCGCGTTTAACCGTAGTGTAGTTCGGAGAGCCAAGGCCGGTGCCCGAAACGCCATCCACCAGGAAGCCCACCGGGTAGCCATCCAGGTAACTGCCCGTCTGCTGGTAGCCGAAGTCATCCTGCTCCGCGTTCTGGTAGGTGAAGTTGGCGCTGGCGTTGAAGTTCCGGTTCGGTTGGTAGAACGACTCGAATTCGAAGCCCATCGTCCTGACGCCGACCGGGTTGCCGACCAACTGCGGGACCTGCCGGGTCTGCTGGAAGACCGATCCGCTGAGGAACACCTTGTTGTCGAGGAGGCTGGCCTTCTGTCCGAACTCGACCAACTCGCTCTCCGTCGAGAGCGACTGCTTCAGGGAATCCTCGGTGTTGCCGGTGCCGTTGACGCCGCCGAAGTTGGAGCTGCCCTGGATGGCGTTGACCACATTGTAGGTGGCGTAACTGCTCAGCACCGGAGTCCACTTGTAGATGCCGCTGATGAAGACCGAGGTGTTGAACACATCGGTGCTCACGTTGTAGTTCGACCCCGCGGCCTTGCCCACGTACTCGGGACTCTTGGCTTGGGCCCCGATGAGGTCGCCACGGCCGCCAGCGATGATGGAGAACTTGTCATGCAGCTTCATGTCCCACTGGGTAAAGAATCCGCTCTGGGCGATCTCCGAGTTCTGGTCGCCGACAGCAAACCCGTTCGATCCATAGCCTGGGGCGCCGGGGATCAGCAGGGAACTGCCGCCGTAGGTGTTCACCAAGGGCGTGGGCGGCAGCCGGAAGGTCGAAGGCGGCTGGGTGACGTCGTACAGGAAGAACGGCTCCACCGAGAAGTCCAGGTACGAGACCATCGACTGGTAGCGCAAGTCCACGCCACTGATGGTCTTGATGGGCAACTCGTAATTGGCGACAGCCGGGGTGATTTCGTAGTGCAACTCCGAACGGTTGTTGGCCATCCAGTTTTCCGGCACCCATTCGGTGTAGCCATAACCGGAAGCCTTGCGGGACTCCATGGTCTCGCCATAGGTCCGGTTGACGATTTTCCCGAAGTCGTTGATCTGATAATTGGCGATGAGCTGCGAGGAGAACTTCTGGCCCGCCGCGCTGTCGAACGGGGCGTTGATCGTCTGCCACGGATACACCTTCACCCGGGTGGCAAGATTGGTGTTGAGCAGGGCGAAGTTGGCGTTCTGACCGTATGGACCGATGGAGGTCAGCGCGTCACCGAAGCGGTTGTTCGGCAAGACGGGGCCGGCGATGTAAGTCCAGTCATCGATCAACTCCTGGGTGACACGGTTGATGCCGATGACCTCGTTGAAGCGGGAGGTGTAGAACTGCGCGTTCCAGTCGACCGTCAGCTTCTCGTTGGGACGCCACGTCAGCGCCGTGAAGATGTCCTGCGTGTTGTCCTTGACGTTCCGGTAGTAGCCCTCGGCCTCACGACCCAGATAGCTCACCCGGAAGGCGAGCTTGTCATTGATGGGTCCGCCGAAATCGATGCCCCACTCCGGATTGAAGTAGCTTTGACCACCGGGAACGTAGGTTCCCCAGCGGCTCAGAACTTCTCCGTGGAATCCGTCGAAGTACGGCAGCTTGGTGACGAAGTTCACGTAGCCGCCCGGACCTTGTCCTTGTGGTCCGTAGACCGCGGATCCCGGTCCCTTGACGATGTCCATGGCCTCCACGCCGTTGAAACTCGCGAGCACCGCGTTACGGCTGTAGATGGTGCGTTGTCCGTTCTGGTAGATTTCCGAAAGGTCACCGCGGATGACCGGCACATTGGCCAGACCGTAACGTGACGGGGTGTAAACGCCCGGCGAGTACTGATTGAAATCCGTGGCGCGGGAAATCGCACGGGCTTCCATCTGAGCCTTAGTCACCAGCGACACCGAGCGGGGAGTCTCCAGAACGCTGCGGTCATCCCCCATGACGGACTCGACCGGACGAGCCGTCGGCAACACGGTCTCCTCAATGGAGAGCCCCTCGACAACGACTTTATCGAGGACGTTGGTGGACCCGGGAGTCTGAGCCATGGCCCAGTGTCCGGAGGACAGTGCAAGGGCCGCAAACGATCCGATGCGGATCGGCAACCAAAGAGAGGATTTCATTGATCAGGGATTTTGTAGTTAAATAGTTCATGCTATTGCTTTTAAGAGCCAGCCAATATTCGCTATTAAACCACGTTTTTAGCCATTTCTCCGGCCATGCTTGGCAGGGCCGAACCAAGCCGTCGGGAGGCTCATCATGGATTGGTGAATTCTTTCGTCAGGCGAGCGACCAACGAAGCTCTTGCGGAAGAAGAAGCAGCCAGCACGACCGATCGAACTGAATGGTTGGCTTAAAAACACCACATCAGGGTCACCGAACCAAACTCAAACACACCGTCCTGCCCCTGAAATTCTTTGCCACAGAAGACGTAACTGAAACAGGTCTGAAATCGCTCATTGCCTACGGCCATACCCACCAAGCCCATCGGCACGAAAAAGTTTTTGTCTACTCGAGGACCGTCCCGGAACGAATTGCCATCGAGAGTCATGTCCCGCAACACCAGGTGCGCCTGAGTGCCGGCATGCACAGCAAAGCCCCAACCCGTTTCCCCATACCGTTCCGGTGCCGGAGGAGGGAGTTGCCCCATGCCACGCAGCAACGTGGGCCCAAAGTCCCGGGGCACGCGATATCCGGCACGAACAACGGCTCCGCCATAACCCTCGTCCAGTAGGTTGCCCACGGCGAGTCCAGCCACCGGAAGGGCCTGAATCTCCCAACCGTTCCCACTGCCAAAGAGAGGATACCGATGACGATATTCATGCATCAAGTTGAGGATGGGTTCATCAGCCAATTGAGAATTCCAACCCCGCGGTTCGGACCACGAACCCATCTGATGCACAAAGCCTATGGTCTTATCGGCGAGTGACGAAGGCCCCAAGACGCCGGTCATCAGCTTGAACCCACGGTACACCTCGTCCCCCTCCAGATGAACGGTCAGTCCTAGGGCAAGCACTCCCGCATACGGACGGTCTGATGGATCCGCAACCACGCGCCGGGTATCCTTGGGTGTGAATACCGTCTGCGCGATTTCGAATCCCAGTGTGCGATGAACATGGCTCCACGGCAGTCGGTCGATCCACGGATCCAGAGCGCTGGCCCCGCCCCGGGTGATACTCAGGGAGACGCCATCGGTGTAATACCGGTCGGAATCGGCAAAAGAATCGTTCTCCCACCGGGCGGTCAAAGCCCAAGGCCGAAGCGCCTCGTCACTGGCACTACCGGCAAGAGACTGCGCGACCAACCCCATCAGAAAACACGGAAACAGGCACAAACCCGTCAGCCTCAAAACCAACTCTCCTCCAACTCGAACAATCGGTTTGAAATCCGAATCAGCCATCTGGCCGCGGTGAGTCTCCAGTCGGTCTACCGTTGGCTTCCGCGTCCTCATGATGGCGAGAATCCGTTGTGACATCTCGCTTGCGGGACCGCTTCGGAGAGTTGCTGGCCCCTTTCCGGATCAGCGCTCCGCGATCCATGGTGGCTGGTCCTAGGTCCAAGCTGAGTTGCTTGCCCATTCCGACGAACCCAAGCCCCTAGAGGTTACCCGCGACGACTCCGTCAGCCATGCCCGCCCTCCATCTCCGACGCGCCCTAAAGGACAACGCCGGCACGGGCTAGCCATGGATCCATCATTGGGAAACCTCGCCCGAAACCAGGGCAGTCAAAGATTCTTGACCACTTTTTCCGCGATGACCCGCCCAGCTTCGTTCAAGCTCGAGGCTCTCTAGCACCTCACCTGATTTGCACCAGAATCCTGAACCAACAATCCGTTAGTCTGCGCAACTCTCATCACCTCCTCCAGGGAATGCCCTTGAAACAACGCCAACAATCTTGAGAGCTGTTCATGGTCTTCCCAAGTATCCAGGCGGAACCTCCATTGAGATTGATCGTTTGACTGAACCACATCAACCAAACGATCAACCCCGAGATCTCCCCGCCGCAAGAGGAGGGTCGGGTCGAAGACATCGCTATATTTGGACACCGCCAAATAAGCATCGAAGAGTCGCTCGACCCCAGTGATTTCAACTTCCATGCCTACCGGGTAGGTCCGCAGCCGCCGATTGCCAACGTAGTAAGCTGTATCCCCACACCGCAGATATTTGTTCCTCACCTCCACCAACAGCATCGGATCGATGAGCGGACAATCCGATCGCAGGATCATCACACTCCGAAAGCGCTGCCTCCGCGCAGCCCGCATGCAGTTGCCCAGGGCGTCATCGCGGTCCCCAACATAGACCGGCACACCCAAAGCCAGACACATTTGCTCGATCAATCGGTCTTCCCACAACTCAGTGATTACAACCACACAGTTGGAGCGATCAAAGGCAACCAGCACCCGATCGAGTTGATGCTCCAAGTAGCTCTTGCCGCAGACCTTTTCGGCCAAAAGGCCTGGGATAGTACCGGTAGCCATGGAGGCCTGAATGACAACTCCGACCGAATTCAAACCTGACGGGAAAGCACCGGTTCGCAGCCCCCCTAGAAGGGTCTGTCTCCATGTTCTTGCTCGGTAGGTAGGGTTCAAACGGCGTTCCATGGATGGCCTCCAGGCGAAAACGCCTGCGCCGACCGGTTGGTTCGATGACTGCAGAGCGCCAAATGGGGGTTCCAGAAAATACATTGGGCGAATCGCCCAAATTACGTCTGCCCGACAAATCTCCCTATTTATGCCAGACATTTGCCCCTACTCGGATGCTGCGCTTGGGCATAAAGTTGACTCGTGGTTTCCACTGTCGCCCAGACACCATCATCGCGCCCAACTTCGGCGTTTGGGCCGGCTTGGCTGATTCTCATTGTGGGTTGCATGGCCAGCCTCATGGCCACGAGGTGGTTTTGGAGGGAAGCGGAGCAACTAGACCAGGCCAGGTTTTCAGCCGCGGTCACCGGCATGGTGGAGCAATTGGACACACAGACCGAGCGCTACGCAGAGCAACTCGAACGGTTGGGTGATCTGGCTGAAAGCCGGCAGGACATTTCGGCGGCGGATTGGATTGAGCTGGTCAAAAAACTCGAACCTTCAAGCAACCTTCCGGCCTTTCTTGAACTGTCCTACGCCACGAACACGATGATGCCGAGTCGTGAGGCGGTCGAGAAATTGCAACAGAACCAGCACGGGCTGAACTTCATCAAAAGGCCCCAGTTGGAGGTGGCCCAGATCTGGGTGAATGAAACCTCGTTGCCCCCCAATGACACCCAACTCTGGCTCCATACGAAGCCGGTCCAAGCCTGCTGGTGGGCCGCGGCCAGCGGTCGGTTGAGTTCTTCACCGCGCCGACTTATCCCCCAAACCAATGGCCAACCAACAACAACCGTCAGCCTATTGGTGCACGTCTTAGCCAACGACTTTCTCGATTTGAATAAAATCAGGCCGGAATATTCTCAGGAGCTCCGGCATCTTCGATTCAAGGGACTGGTGATTGGAACCATCGATTGGAAGGTGTTGCTCAGAACCGCTCTCCCGTCAGCCAACGACCAGGTCACCTTCGATGCGTTTGCGGATGCGGCCAGTCCCGCGCAAGTCTCTGCTGACACTTGGATGGGTGGCGTCAGCGGCGAGTGCCGGGTGCTTGCGCGTGGTTTTAGCCCACGCTTCCAAACCACCCAGAAATGGCCGTTTTTCCGAAACACGTGGCAATTGGTCTTCTACTCAACCCAGCAGTTTGATCGGAATTCCACCCGCTACCGAGCATGGGTCGCGCTGGCGGGAGGCGTATTGCTGTCATCGGTGATGGCTGGAGCCATGGCGGTGCAGCTTCGGGCACGCTTGCGCCAAGAGGTCGTGTCCCAACAACTCAGGTCGACCCTGGACGAACTCGAGGCTGCTCGCCGCGAACGCGAGCGCCTCAGCCTCGACCTTCACGATGGCTCGATCCAATCGCTGTACGCCTTTCAGCTCGGCCTGAGTCGCGCCGCCGACCAGGCTATGGAATCCTCGCCGCCGCTGGGTGCCCGGCTGGCAGACTACCGGCGGAATCTCACGGCCATCATTGGACAGTTGCGGGGCTACATTTTGCGACACGAGGCGGACGATAGCCCCAAAAGCGATCTCGCAGGCCTGCTGATCGCATTGGTGGAGCGCATGCGCTGCACCACTGAAACGGAGATCCTGGCGGAGGTTTCTGAGGAGGCCGCCAACAGCCTCACGGGCGAACAGTCTGTCCACTGGGCCAACCTGGCTCACGAAGCGCTGAGCAACGCCCTGCGCCACTCCCAAGCCAACCGAATCACTGTAGCTCTGCGTCACGCTCCCGACCAAGTGACACTGGAGATCCGCGATGATGGCAGAGGCTTCGATCCCAACTCGCCTCCGCAGACAGGCGTTGGCTTGCAGAACATGAAGAAGAGAGCTGCCAACACCGGTGGAACCTTTGAGTTGGAGTCGCTGGCTGGAATAGGCACGAGGGTCAGCGTGACCGTCCCGGTCACCGGCGATCCCAGGTCGGAACAGGAAACATGAAATCCTCCCCCGCCATCCGCGTGTTGATCGTGGACGACCATCCCGTGGTCCGCATGGGCCTTCGCATCATCACGGAAGTGGACCCGAGAATCCTCGTGACCGGAGAAGCTGCCAGTGCTGCGGAGGCCATCTTGGCCGTGCGCAAATACCGCCCCGACGTGGTACTGCTCGACGTGCGGTTGCCGGATCGCAGCGGCATGGATGTCTGCCGCGAAATCAAAACCCAACCCGGCGCGCCACGCGTGTTGTTCCTCACCTCCTTTGCCGACAATGCACTCGTCCTGGCCGCCATGCAGGCGGGCGGCGACGGATACTTGCTCAAGGACAACGAACCGCGCGACATCGTGGCGGCCATTCGCACCGTGCTCAGCGGCGGCATGATGTTTGATCCGATCGTGGTGCGCGCCGTAGACCGCGAACTGAAGAACGTCCTCCCGAACCCGCCCACGAATCCCCTCGGGGAACTTTCAGAGCAGGAACGCCGCGTGCTCGCCGCAGTCGCCGACGGGAAGACCGACAAGGAAATTGCTGTGGCACTGGGCCTTCAGCCGAAAACCGTCCGCAACTATCTCGAACGGGTCTTTGAAAAACTCGGGGTGAACTCGCGCACCCAGGCTGCCGTGCTGTTTGACCGCCATCGGAGATCCTGAAGATCGCGGGGGACGAATCATCCTCCGGTCCACGGACTTCGGAATTGAGGGTTTGCTGCAAAGGGCGGATTTTGGAGATCTTTCAAGACCATGAGTGCCGAATCCCAACTTGCCGCCCTTTCCCTCATTCTCCCTCCCGCCCCGAAACCCGTGGCCGTTTACAAGCCACTGGTGGTCTTCGGCAATGCCGCCTACGTGTCGGGTCACGGTCCGGTGCGCACCGACGGCACTTTGATCACCGGCGTCGTGGGCAAAGACCTCGACCTGGACGCCGGGAAAGCCGCCGCCCGACAAGTAGGCCTGGCCATTCTGGCGACCTTGCGCTCACAACTCGGATCCCTCGACAAAGTGAAGCGCGTGGTGAAGACCCTGGGCATGGTCAATTCGGCCGCCGATTTCTACGATCACCCCAAGGTCATCAACGGCTGCAGCGAGCTCTTTGCGGAAATCTGGGGACTTGAGAATGGCATCGGAGCCCGCAGCGCCATCGGCATGGGACCGCTGCCCGGAAACATCCCCGTCGAGATCGAGGTGATCTTCGAACTCCACTGATCCCTGCGATCCGATGGCCCCAAACCCCTGGTTCGTTCTGGAGAATGCGGCGGAAATCCCGTCGCCGACACTGGTCCTGCACCGGGGCCGGATCGAAGCCAATTTGCGACGCATGGTGGCCATTGCCGGAG